>Ga0065711_1006924_pt1 | contig 16115 bp, 9 predicted proteins | sample Hoacrofraction12_FD_59098 | JGI IMG/M metagenome (GOLD analysis project Ga0065711, IMG submission 59098) | Hoatzin crop microbial communities from Cojedes, Venezuela - Epithelial fraction 12 v2 (version 2) | ecosystem: Host-associated > Birds > Digestive system > Esophagus > Crop | place...
AGGCTTGTACGTGGCTCTCTCTGCCCCCCCCCCCCGAACCATGCTTCATAAAGCACTCCTGTGTGTGCAGCGTCCCCGGCACTGGGGACATGGGCAGCAGCAGTGGCAGGGTGACAGGCATCAGGAAAATCAAAGGAGACGTTTGGGCTCCAGGGGAGGAAGTCAAGGGAGTCCCTCACAGTGCTCTGGGGGACATGCCGCCCACGCCAGCCATCCTGGCCAGAGCAGCAGCAAGCACAGAGAAAGGGGGGGGAGGAGGAAATGGAGTCATCCCTCCCTCAGAAAACAAACTGAAAAGAAGACACGAGGAGAACCTGCTTTGCATTGCCTTACCATGCAGCTGGCACGAGCACGTGCCCGGTTAGCAGGCACATCTGGCAAAGCAAGGAAACCCAAGGGGACGTTACCTGCAGCAACTTTGCCGTTTTGCGGTCCCCACCAGTTCTTTCAGGCACTGTTACCAAACCCCTTTGATCATTTGTCAGTACCTCGGTGCTTCTGAACTGGAGAGCACAGGGCAACACACGCATCACGGACCTGCACTTAAAGCAGCACACAGTGGCACACGGCGAACCATCAGCCAGACCTACCCCAGAAACAAACAGCAACATAGCAACAACACACTACAGCACTCTTCATCTTCCACAAGCTTCCAAACTTCATAGCTAATTAACCTCTACATTGCAGCTACGAGTCAGGTGTCTGGTAATAGTATCAATATAAATGACTTTTCAAATGAGAATGCAGAGGCTAACAAGAAACTTGATGCCAGAGACCAGAGCTCAAGTGCTAGACCCCGAAGTCTGACTCTATCTATAAACTAATTTACCTTTAAAAGATGCAGTCTTTGTGCATGTATGTGTGTACACATAAAGTCTCTTTCTCCCTCTTTTCATATATACTTACACACACACACACACACACATGCGTATATAGTAAAATCTAGCATTCTTCATATGAAAACTCCGCTCGCTTCAAAACATAGGGTCCTGTTACAAAGGCATTTTCTATGGCAGAAAGACAGTGGCTGCAGGACTGAGAGGAGCAGGACTGGAGAGGATCATGGCCCCGCAGCCAGCATGAGCAGACCAAGGGCACACTAATTTCCAGAACAGAAAAATGTTTGTGACTACCCTGAAGGAAAGAAGCATAAGTTTACCTGATGCCTGGGAGAAGACCTTGGTTTAGACCTGGCTAGAATCTTCTAGGTTTTTGAAAAAAACAGCTTGATTGGGAAATAATCCATTTAAATAGAAATTGTCAATGCTGATAAAGATATTGTTTGAGCTTTTCTTTTGGAGTATATGACACAAAACCTATTGAAGATAATAGCTTTTCTTCACCAGTGTGGATGGACATTATTCGTGCAGCAATTATCTCCTCGAAACAATTAAGACAGATATTTATACTGGTTTTACTCGAATTTTTCAATCGTATCCGAAAAATCAGGTTTGTACAGTAAAATTCTAGTCCATTCTTGTGGATTTTGCCATTTGCTTTATTAATGAAACAAAAATCTCATCCTTGGACTCCAGCAATTTTTATTAAAACTACATTAACAGATGAGCTTTATACTTCTAAGTGATGGGTGTAAACTAAATACTAAAAATATAAAAAGATCACATGTAGGTCAACGTTTAGCCTCAGCTGGATCAAGGAAAAGCTGAAGTAATTCAATAGATCTAAAATCTGCAGTTTTACATAAAGTCTCAGGGGAGATTGTGGTTTGTAACTTCTGCACATGAAGTGGATGAAGTGGCTCTGGATACAGTTTTCTCATCACATCTGTAGACTAGCAGGCATACTCATTTCAGTAAGAGCCATGATCACATGCATGTTAGTCCCATGTAAACTGTTCGAAGACAAACCTTGCTTCATTTTGGATATTGGTGAAAAACCAAAGCTCAGCAGAGGTGAGCTGAAAATTTATATTGGCTGTATTGACAGATACGTTTTTGTTAGCTAATTCAGCCTATGAGAGAATGAGCAATATTCACCCAACAGAATCCCACATCTCTAGATTAAAGATACTTTTACACTCAGTTAAGGTGCTCTGATTACTACCAGCTAATTTCTAATGAGGCTGGGCTGTAATTTGCAGGTTTGCTTCAAGTCCAACTTCCTCCATCCTCAAAGCCAAGTGTAACATCAAATAAGCCTCAAAATTCCCACTTAATTTTGACTTCCACTTAACTCCTTGACTATCTGCCACTGCTCCCTCCCATTCCCACAGCTATTATTTATACAAACACACAGACGTGCTCATGCTCCAGTGCCATTGGTAGCATAAGGATATTTCGCTGGCAAGGGCCTTCTTTTGACATAGAATGGCTGCAACAGAAATCTTCTCCCACAGGCTCTCCTGAAGTTTCCATTCCTGCAAACCTAGCACCAGAAGAGATAAAAAATAATAAATGTGAAAGGGAAGTGCTAAGGACTCTGGAATGTGCAAAAAATCCATGGCTTTTTGTTCAGAAAAACCCAAATCATTAGGTTTCCTGAAGCCCCTGGTAGTACCATGAGCAAAATACAGGTTCAGATCCTTGGTGGATGTTAACCGGCAGGGCTATGCTGCTTACCTCAGCCTCATCCGGCCCATTATGATTTCTATGCAATTTTTTTGCATGTAAGTACCACTCATATCCAGGAGCACTCGGCATGTTTTCTTTTCTGTATTCTTTTTCTCCATTTATCTGACTCACTACCAAAACAAATAAACTAAAATAACCCTACACACATCTATTGTATCGTATCCACAAAGGATTCTGTTATTACATATGCAGAAGCGGAACTTCTAGAAAATAAAATACGAAACAGTTTTAGTCTCTAAGGCCAATTACAAGTACTCTGATTTAAAAGGATTATAGAGAAGCAGACTCTGTGCAATAATTTCCAGTCTAATTACAATTTACAAAGAATCTTCTTTGTTGTCAAAAATATTTAATGTGCCTTGGCATTTAGCAAATAATCTAATTCGATTTTTTTTTTTTTTGGTCACACAACATGATCGCACACAATTCTCCAAGCTGTTTACAGTGAGAAAAATTATCCTTGCAGCTAGATAGTTAGATCCTTCTGAATTGGTAATCAAACATGATTGTGATTGCACTGAATTTCTAGTGCTGTCACAAGCGTGTACTTATTAATTGCACAACAATGACAATAGCTGCAAAACCCTAAGCTTTATGAATAAAATTCACCATGAGAGCAAGAAAAAGAGTGAGACAGAGAGAATGACCAGTCTTTAGCAGGATTATTTGCTGTCTAATAGAGGTCAGAACCCCAATACCGTTTAACAATATAACAGGCATACACCTAAATGGATATGTCAGTTTTTACAGTATTAAATTATTTAGCAGTAATTACCCCAGCATGTGGATACTATAAATGTAGGTCTTATAAGTACGAGAAAATAGTCTGCTTTGTTCATTCAAATTGATGGTTTGGCGGCCAGCTATAAAAGTACCGACAGTTGCCAGCGTTCTGTGTTGTGTGCAAGCAAGAAGTGGGTAGAGACCTTCCTTGGTGGAGGAAATTTTAAAGCTCAGAACTAACGATAAAGTTATGTAGAAAAATACAAAGTGGAGAGCTCTCTCTTTTCACAAAACTGGAAAAGTATAACTGGAGCACCGCGATGGGGTTGAAGTGACATTCTGCTGTGCAGCCAGAGACTCCCAATTTTGGCTCCAGAAGAGCCCAGGCTGAGTCTAACAATCCTTTCCATATTGGCTTTTCTGCTGAGATTTCCAATACAGCTGAGAGTTACAAAGATGAGTTTTAGAGGTGATAGGNCTGACTGGATTCTAGAAAATAAAAATACCACCTATTGTTATGCACTGCTCAACCTTGATTCAAAGACCAACAGAAGAACAGCTCCACTGACCAGATGCCAGGAACTGAGCCATCCACATTTCGAACAATATGTACGATCCAAGACTTTTATTTGCAGCAAAGTCCTTTGGATTCTGCAGCAAACTCTATAGTCTGCAGCAGCTTCCTTCAGTATCTTGATGCTGATATTTTAATTAATTAAATATAAATCTGAATTATGCAGTTATTAAAGAGGCGTCTCCCTTGTTTACTTTGACACTAGAGTCTCACCTTGAAGAATATGAGATGTAGTTTGTGGTAACAAGATAAGCATTTTATGAGTTGTTTCCCTTAAAAAGACAAACAGTGAAATAATGTGAATTCAGCTGATTCAACAAGATCCTGGATATTTAAGTAACAGTGATGGTATTTGAACATCCATCTTTACATTAGAGAGCTAACAACACTTAGGAAGAATTTTAAAACTCTGCTCAGCAATTATTCCAGGTTGTCACCAGATTCAGGAAAACAGCACTACATCATTTTATACCCAACATAATGTTCACTAACATGAAGGAGTCTTGATATACTCTGTGATAAATTCCAGGTGTGTGAGCTAGGATTTGGATCCTTTGAAAAGCAGGAAAAATGTAGCTGTGTTCCTCATTCAAATGAATGGCAGTTCTCTGTAGGCAAATGGGTGAAATTAGACATTTCACAGCAGACTCAAACATAAGTTCAGTAGTTTTGTCATATCAGAGAAACCGTTCTCTGACTCAGTATCATGATATTTGCATATGTTACAAAACTTCTGCATACGAATTGTTTTGGAGACGCTAAATCATGCAGAAGATTGTTATAACTCATACAGATCCATTCAGTGGATGGGGATGGGGTACATGTTTATCTTTTTTTTTTAAATGATAAACATAAAATAGATAGCAGGCATTTTGTTGTTATGACAATTTGGCATCTTCTGAGCAAACGTATTTGCTTACTATATATACATCTTCAAGCTGTCAAGTAATTGGATAACCATTGCCCTCTCCTCATATTACAAGTTTGATTAAAATGGCAGAGGCCAGATGCCCAGCTCACTCACAGATTCTTTAATTAGAGGGTCTCCTGAACCTCCGAACCACTTGAATGAAAAAAAAGAGCAATTAACACTTTTCCAGAGCTTCCTTCGTCCATCTGTCACAGCACAGGTGAATAAAAAAAAAAAAAAAGAAAAAAAAAGAAAGGAAGAAAGAAAAGACGATAATGGATCCTTTCTCCAGAAAACACTGGACTCTGAGTGTTCTCCTCCAGCCAGTCCATCAAAAACATCCCTCCCTCCCCCCGCAGAAGATGAAAAGCCTCTAGGTTCTCAAATATGCTAACTGCACAGCATTTTGTCTAGGGGAGAAAAATCATGTGGAAGCTACACAGACGGGCACAACATGTCTTTAATCACCCCCGTTTCCATCAGGCAAGAAAGCTTCACAAAGCTCAGTTGGTTAGATGCAAGGGCTTGACATGTGAGGGCATCCACTTCCCACCCCCATGCTGCCCCCCCAGCCATCCGCAGTATCAAATGAGATCTGTTATCAGCCTTAGTTAGATCATAATGAAATAATTGCAGGACTCAGCTGAGGGTGACTGCAGTGTAGTGAGGTGAATTAATTTTCCCACCACAGCAGGGCATGTCAGATCTGGCCACAAGCAGGTCAAGCCATTATTTTTTGTGGGTGTGTGAAAGTGATTGACTGGATTTCTGCACTTTGGGAGGGTTTGTGGAAGAAAAACAAAGGTGCACCTCCGTCATGCTTCATCCTTTAAATGGCAGGCACAAATGAAAGTAAAACAGTTCATAAATTAACACAGAAAGAACCTTTCTATTCAGGTTTAAAAAGAAATCTCATGCAACTTGTGCAACTCCAGGAATTTCATCAGGCATCTGTAAAATATGCATTTCAATCCACTCCAGGGAGGACGCTGATTTTTTGTTTGAGGGTTGTAATAAGTATATGGCTAAAATGTTAGCAATGTACAACTTCTAATGATCAATATCACAGCTCTCACTCCCATAAACTGGACCGCTGCATCGAAGATGAAATATTCAATATGGCTCAGAGAGGTATTTTGGATCCAAATACTTTGAAACCTTGTACTGAACGCCAAACAGCACGCACGTGCTCGGTAAAGCTAACCAAATGTCTATCACTTTTCCCCAGCTATTTGGGGGTAGGGACAACTGTGATTTTCAAAATTTCCTGTGTTCTTGTAGGTTATGAAAATTGCTGCTTCTGTGAATTTGGCTAAAAGCAAACAGCTTTTTATTTTAAAAGAGCTACTCATTTTAATCAGAGCTCACGTAAACCTTAGAAAGGAAAGCTACCTTGCAATTCTGATTTTTCTCTTAAGAAGAAACTTCCTGAAAGAAAAATAAAATTTCTACAAACGTTTTTCTCTGTACGTCCATATCAAATTTTCACATGCTGTTAGCTCAGTGTTTTCATTCACCAGCAATAAAAGAAAAATGTGGAGCTCTACTATAGTGCTATATTATTTGGTAAATATTTTTTTTGTGCCTGAGTTATATGGTTGTGTTTCACAATTTTTCCCAGAATGGTGTTGTGAAGAAACCATCTTCATGAAGCCATCCTCAGAATCTGCTTCGACTTACAGAAATCCCCTGGCAATTTCCATTGTGGCCATGAAGAGGAAACACAAAGTCTTGCCTCAAGAAATGGAAAATGCTCATTGAAAAAGTTCACCAGCTCTTGCAAACTACTAGAGATTATTGGAAAGACGAGTACTTGGAGACCAGTGGAATCTTATAGAGGAATTTAATTAGGTATTTCAACATTGTGATTTGAATGTAAAACATGCAAGGCTGAAGTGACCACTAAAAACTAGCATTAGGAAGAAACAACACCTGCACTACAAATCTTCCTGTTTCCCCTCATTTTCCTCTTGAATCTAGAACTAATGAGAAGCACTGTGTTAGTTACCTTCTGTACTCATGAGGAGAGAAGCACATTTTCAGAGGTGACTTTGCTAATCCCTAACCGTTTCTTTTTTCCCATAGCATTTAGAAAAAGGGAAGGAGAGGAAGGAAGAGAGCACTACTCAGACTTCTCTTGTTAAAAATAAATGAGATCAGAAAAAAAATTGTGCAAACATCTATATAAACCCCAAGCTGTTCTTTCTTAATTACAGAGGAGGCAGAAACACCTTTAAAATACCCCTAGCAATTATTCACCTATCTTTCTTTTTAGCAACTTTCCAGGTCCAGTCACCTCAGAGGCTCCAGCGCAATGTCCTGACAAGCTGAGTGAGAACAATGTGATTATTTAGCATCAAGAGAATACGGAACCTAATACTACAGCACCTCAGCTGAAAAAGCACATTAAAAAATACATCCCTCATGAGAGTCTTATACCAGCTTATACCAATATCTGGACTGCAGCAGAAGATACCAACAGCCCTTCCTCAAAGAAACGGAAAGCGAAAAAGTAGATAGTGAAGGATGATACTCTCAAGACTTTCCAGGCCAGGTTTCTTTTGCTTCAGCCTAAGGTGTTGGCTCATTTTTACTCCTGATTCATACAAACTGTGTCATTAGAGACAGCATATATTAATGCCCCATGAGAAATTGTATGTTAAACCCCTTTTTGGGAGTATTCATTCTCTGTAGTATTTTTATTTTCTGGTTGGTTTATATATCTGTATCTATAATACATACATATGTATGTATATACGTGTGTGTGTGTGTATGTGTGTGTATTTCTCTCCTACATCTCCTCAGTGATGAGCCTGTCCGTGTCTCTCATTAACCTCTGGGCTGCCAATCCCAGGCCCTCAAACACAGGAACCTCTCTGCTGCTGCGTACACCTTGGGGACAGAGGAAAATACCGGACTCCAGCCCCAAGCACTGATAGGAGTCCATGGAAGATTTTCTGGACAGCAAAGGGGTGGGAAGAAAAGGTAAGGAGATGGCGTTTTCTTGAGTGGGGAGGAATGAAAAATACTCCAGCAGATGCCTACATTGAAGTATTTTCTAAGCTGGCATAACTCGCACCAACACAGAGCTGCTTGATATTGCCTTGAGAGTCAATTTTTCCCCGGGCAGCCCAAAACTGGGGAAGTAGAAAGTGGCCTTTTCCCTGTGCATTGTCCTTTCTTAAATATCGGTTTCAAACTATGTTCCTCTGCTCTGCTTCCTGCCGCTTCCCGTCGATGCTGCCCATGAGACGGAAACCTCCCCTACCTCCGCAATCCGCTGACAAAGCATAATGCAGAAAAGCTGTTCTCCAGAGTACACACCTGTCTTTTATCACATCACCTCGTCTCCCCCCCTCCTCCCTCCCACTCCCATCCTCTGATGTCTCATACACAGAATCTCCTTGGCCTGAGACTGTAAGACCCTCCAGGCAGAGACTTTGTCTTTCTGTACGTTTGTAAAGTGCTGCTCCTTACCCTGGATTTCAGCCCTTCGTTGCTCTTCCATCTCTTCAACAACACAGGGCTTTACTCCCTCTCTGACATAAAATCCTACTTTAAAAATGCTTTCATACCGTTGTGTGTCTCGAAGCTCCAGTAGCAGCAAGGCAATGTGTTCTCTAAATGGCATGAACGCTGATTGGTAATATCATGTGTTGATTGGCAATATCTGCCTTCAGTAGGCTCTGCAATATGTGTTATACCACACTGACTACTTACATACCCATGATAGTAGGTATTAGCTATTTGCAGGATAAATATGTGCTCCTTTGAAGCAAGCATGTGAATTTAGTAGTTTTGTTTAATTAGCCTTTAAGGCCTGTCAAAAGCTGGAAGTGAAGAGAGCATCCATCAAATGTGACATACTGTCAAAACCAGGCAAAGCAAGTATTGTCTCCCCCGCTGTACGATTCCCTCAGAAACACCCCCTTGAGATAATCATCTTAGCAGTATCAAACTCTTGGCAACCCTGACCTGATCGAGAGCTCACAAAAGGCAAGAGCAGTCTTTCACAGTCTTCACTGGTTTTCAAGTGCATCGCTGTTGCTCCTTTGGTCTTAGCGGTTAGACAGGATTCCGTTTCCCCCAGGACCACTGTAGACCAGAAAACAGCGACGTGGTACAGTGTTCTCTAGGTTGTGTTATTACTTTCCCTTTCTTTCACCAAACCAGAGGTGTGTTTCCCTGAACACAGAGAGGGTTTCTGTACCCAGTTTCTGTACCCAGAATTCACTTTCCAGCACCACCAAGCTCCACATCCGAGACCCTCGGTCCCGCTCCTGCCACTCCGGCCCTGCTCACAGCTGCTCCTCCTGGGTTTCGGGTGGCTTTGCTGCCACCGGATGCTCAGCAACTGCAAACCCAATATGCCATCCCCTGGGTGCCACCAAGGAAACCCCCCTGCCTGCATGCTCAGCTCTGACCTGGCACATGCTGTCTGAAATCCCTCCATTGTCTCTGCTGTTTAAATAGGCTCAGTTGCTTCTTCTTCAGAGCCTGAAAAGGAGGGTTTGGCAAACCAACTGATGTTAATGAGATCTATAATTGCCTTGGGATCAAAGGCACACTTGATGGCAGCTATTAGCACCTTTCACCATAACAGTAATTTAAAGGTGACCACAGGCATCTTCTGTTTACTCCTCAGCAGTAGTCCCTCTTTCTTCCACCCAGGTTGGAGAGGTCTGCGGGCACATACTTGACCAAGGATGAACCTGGTGCATGTCTTCACTGTCAACAAAGGTGTAGGAGGGGGAAAATGGAATCTCGGTATTATAATCCACACTATTTCCTTGCAAATTCAAGTGGAATAAAAGCTTTCATTTTCATCCTTTAGTAGGCACTGCTGTAACCTCTTCACTTACACAGCCAGCGTTACCTAACTGGCATACAATATAAACTAGAGCATCCAGTTATCCACAATGGTATAGGAACACATCTAGCACCCATTTTCTACCTTGCCTAAACCACTCTTATTGGGGGGAATTACAGGTTTTACTAGGCTGGCCTGTTCCACTTGAACAAAGTCAACTCCATTCCTTCTCCTCTCCTTCCACATACTCTCCTGACGCAGCTGCTTCAACCGTGTGGGTGAAAATAAAACAGAAATTTCTTCCAACAGGTGAAGACTTACATTCGGCTATTTCTGAAAGAAAAGGCAGGCCAGAAACCTACTCATTTTAATAAACAGGCAAATTTTACCTTACACAGGACTGAGCTGGTAATATCTGTTGATAATATCTGAGAGTAATATCTTATTTATAATACTGGTATCACAGATTAGATTTTCCAGGCTGTCCAGTTGATGCACAGGAGAATGCCAGGTCTCTGGCATGTCATTTTTCAGAACGGGATCCTGATAAGCAATGCTGTATGTTGAAAGCCATTAAATATGCTAACATCTTCTTCTGTCTTCAAATATCTACTAAGCCAGGTGCAGAGGCACATGGCAGAACCTAACATCCTTTGCAAGGTACTAACGTTGCGTATAACCGCTATTTATTATAGGACTACAAAAGGTGAAATAAGGAAAATTAAATGCTTGCACTATCTGCAACAGCAATGGTTTCAGTCTGTCTGTTTGCATGACCTACAAAGAAATTTCACGTAACTGTTCTTGTCAATCATGTTCAAATAGCTCAGTCCTGCCCTTTCTGTGTCGCTCTGCCTTCTCTCCATTGTGCTCTCAGTCACTGCTGCCACCCTTACAGCTATTAAAGCAAAACATCCAACCACAAATTGTTAATTTCTGCAGTTATACGTACACTCTCTCTTCTCTATCTCATGGAACTACCGTGTATGTAAGTAAAGGTTTCTAATTAAATATCACTAATTCAGCCTTAACATCTCATTTTTTACTTAACTTCAAAGGAGACGAAGCAACTTATACACCAAATTAATTATGTCTATTATCACTTAAAAAAATCAACTTAATTCTGTCAAGCTTGGCAAATGATATAAAAATGTTGGTTTGATAATATTAACATCAACAACTTAAACTGTATTTAAACTGGGGAGGAAGAAAATAGAAATAATTAATTGCTCATCACAAATCTGCCCAATATGGAATGCCATGTGCTTCTGCGTTTCTAATAAATTAGTTTGCTTTCTCTGCACAATTTTTTGTGAGGTATATAAGTAGTTAAAGGAGCATATTGAAAAATGAACAATCAGGCTAATGAGGAAAGTGACTAAAAGTTATTAAAACCAGAGCCAAAATACTGAAGAAGATGTAGAAGTTTTGAAATGTTGTCCCATGTGAGCAGGACCAGAAAGTGTTCACCTTTTCCCTTCCGTTCTTCTGTTTGTATTCCTCCCTTATCCGATGTGAGAAAATCTTATGATGAAAAATAAAACAACAAAAGAGAGGAACTGGGACAATCCCATTGATTTATGTGCTAAAACTCATGAAGGGAGGGACGAACCTCCAATGTTACGAACACTTGCACTGTGACGAGTTCACCAGTGCCCTGTGTGGGAAGCAGGTATGCCTGCGCAGACCCCAGTCTCTCTCCATCACACCCGGGCCAAGCACAGGGCGAGAAGCTATTCGCAGCCAGCACCACTCCTCACTTCGCTCCACCCCGAGCTCCTGGCAGCCAAAGGGTGCAGCAGACACCGGCATAGGCGTGTGTCATGGCAATCTAAACAGACAGAGCAGAAATTAATTTCACCACCGGAGATTAGCCAGCAAATTAAACTCAACTTCCCTGATGGAAAAGCGTGGCAATGGTAAGCGCCTAACTCTTTGCCACGCTGCTGAGAGCTGTCCCTGCCCGCGGTGCCTCTCCGACACCGGTTCCCTCAGCCCCACTGAACCCAGTGATTGGGGACATCTGAGTTTCATCTGGGCAGAAGCCAGGAGGAGACGATGAATTGCTGGTGCAGCTCCTAGAGCAGGGACAAAACCTGAGTGAAAGCCACGTTCTGCAAAAGCCTCCCACAAACAGAGAGCCAGATCCACCACAAGTGATGTTTATTACTCTGTCTACCTGAGGAGAGTAACATTGACTTAGACAAAGTGATGGTCTAAATGTCCCACATTTATTCCTAGGGCAGAGTCTCATTTAGGTATTCTGCTGTCCCCAGAAATAAGCACTTCACAGTAAGTGTCTGTAGAGTAAGGCACTATTTACCTATTTTCTGACACCAGAGAATCCCCTTCTCAGTTTGCCAGTCCATGTTCTGACACATTCTTCTCACTTTATCTTCTATAGCCATATTAGCTGGGTGCATACCATGACCAGAGCTGGCTTCCAGGGTGATCTTTCTGAGGGAAACTTTGCAGTTTTGAAAGAACAAAGAATCCACATCAGAGTGAAGAGTGGAGGTATCAATGATGGGTACGGAAAGGAAAATTTGAGCTACTGTAAATTATTTAAATGCTTTGGTTAGAAGTGTTGAGTGTGGGAAAACCCAAGCACCGACACTTCTAGCTCAGCTACGCCCCTACAACCAGAGCAGGGTGCCCGGGAGCCCCAAAACCTGCTGCTACAGAGATGCGACTGGCACCTGGAGCTGCAAGGGCACCATGGGGTTACAGCAGGGTCACACCAGTGGCAGGAGCAAAGTCTAGGACCCCCCCAGCCCAGACAGTCCAGAGGGTGGACAGCAGGGAGGGAGCTGTGAGGAGCCAGGCTGGTTTTGATGGAAATCTGCTTTGCTGTCCAGTTTTGAACTTATTCGGAGGATGCATTAGAACAGGCTTGTTCTTTTGAAATGTCTCTGTGCCAGCAAACAAGCATGTTTTTAACAGAATAAATGTTTCAGCACAAAAGCTTTGATCAGATTCACAGAGGAGCACAGTGTGCTAAATGTTCTCCTCAGCAGTCAATCTATAGGATATGAGAGTCTGCTTTAGCCAGAAAAATAAAAGCCCAGTTTCTTAATTTGTGCTGTCACAGCTCACACCTTGTACCATTAGAAGTCAAACTCCAGCATTTAGCCAAGAAAGCAACCTATAACAAGACCTCTGCTGACCACCAAAATCCATGGATAAGCCTGATCCAAAGTTCAGGGAAGGTGGCAGGAGGTTTTCCATCCCTCAGTATACACAAAGACCTTAATGAAGAGCATGGATGTTCCCAGACAGCTTTCACACATTCATGCCTGTTTTTGCACCCACCAGAAGGACTGATTTTATCTTGTATTGCTTGAGTCCAACGATGAGATGTACTGATTGGAAAACCTCAATGCATGAAACAGGAACATCTGCTAAACAGGGATACACGATTCTGCCCTGACTCAATCCCTTTGCTCCACTTCAGCATTGAAAAGGGGATGTCATGCCTCCACTGTTTGCCAGTACCGAATTCCCAAAGCAAAAGAATATTTTCTACTGGCATAAAACCCCCAGAGACATTTCCTAATGCTAAACTCAGCTCCTTCCCTGCAAGGCAAAGAAGGAAGGAGACATGTATGGGAGGGTGTTTGAGGATATCATCTCCATTTTGTCACCAGAACCTCAGCAGCAAAGATTCCCTTAGCAGCTGTTTCAAATCAAAGCAACAAAGCAGCCTCTACTCACATGGGGAAAGGACATGTGGGAAATTCGAGGGTCAGTCTTCTACCAAGCGGATACTGGAGCAGAAAAGAAATCGGTCTTGTGCATCTAGCGTCCTTCTACCAGCCTCTACCCTCAGGAAAGACAGTAAAACTGAACAAAAATCTCCTATCACATAGAGCAATATACACGGGTAATTTAATAACCACCTGGAGGACGAGAGATTTAAGCTCTCAACCAGCAGCGAAAGCAAGCTGCGAAGTCAAAGCCTTTCTCCTTGGCAAATGCCCAGGAAGCAGCTATTTCTGATTTGCACACACAAAGTGTGTTTATACCTTTCATGCAAATTCCTATGCAAAAGAGGGGCTGCACAGCAAAAATTACCCCTCCCCACTCTCCCCCATCGTCCCCGCCTGGGAGCACAGAGCGTGCTTGAGAGATCTTGTCCAGCCCCATCGGGAGGCTTTGACAAGAACCCTTTTCTAGCACATGGTCCTAAGTGGTATCAAAAATAGTAATTCAGCCATCTCTAAGCAAACAAAAACAGAGTCTGCAAGAGACAAGAGGCTGCCAAATCTGAAGTGATGCATGTAAGATTTTTCTTTCAGGAAGAAGGGAAGTTTTCTCTTTCATCTGTTTTCTGTTTGTTCATTTGGTTTCATTCATTTACAAGAGACTCCTTTTAACCAAAAGGGAAAAAGTTGATGTTTATTTACATCCTCTCTGCATAATAAGACCCTGGCCCTCACACGCATATGTGTAGTCCTGTTTAAATCAATGAGATTACTTGCCTGAGGAAAGTTAAGTAAGTACCAAAGTCCTTGAAGGAGCAGGGAGTAGAATAGCTACCCATTGAAATAAAATAGCTACCTATTGCAGTAACCCAAATAATCAGATTCTTCAGTAGTCCCCCTGTTTCCCCATTTAATCCATAAAGTTGTGCTCCGTTTTGTTGTTAAATCAACACAAAGTTATCACTGGAGTCAAGGAGGCAGCACCCAGTCTGACTTCCACACTGCCTGACATGCAGCCCTTTGTTATAATCATCATAATAATACTAAATAAAAGATAAGGACCGCTGTCAAAAAGTTAATCATCAAAAGCTGGAAATCACATAGTGAATCTGTCAGTCGTCTGAACTGGACGGGGTCATGAAAATGAAAGGGAAAGAATGTGCAGTCCGCAGACGATGCTTACATGCTAATAAAAACCAGCCAGGCAAAAACATATATGCACAAGACTGAGCAATTTGTCACCCTGGGCTATCATGGCTGTTCCCCTGCCTATTGTAACAATGCCAGCATTCAAAATAGTCAGAAAGGAGCTTATAGGAGCTGAATGCCAGCACATGTGTTTTTCCAGCTGGAGTCGAGTCCTGGACCAGCTTCTGAATTCTAGTTTAAGTTTCTTACTCTCTCCCTCAAACAGGAAAAACACATAATGCAAAGACTGAAAGCCCTAAAATAAAAATGTTGAAGAGAAACTAACGCTGGAAAGAGTCCTAAAAACATAGCTGTAAATTTGGCAGTGTTAACCATCCCCCTGCTGCACACACATTCCCTCCTCCTCTCCACAGAGCCTGGCCGAGGCTCCCCTGCCCACGGCGCGGGGGTCGGGGACCGCAGACCCCCCGGCTCCCTCCCAGCCTTGCACCCAGGGCCCAGCACGTCCCCAGCCCTACCAGGGTTCTCGGGCTGGGAAGGGCTTTCTGTGTCCGCTTCAGCCTGGCGCTGAGCGCTGCACCCCTGAAAACCTTCAAATGCTTCCATCCTTTCACCGATACGGTCTCGCAAATATTAATAGAGCTCTTCTCTCAGCCCCTCGCCTTCTTCAGCAAGAAGAGTTCAACGCTGTGCAAGTGTTTGTTTTAAAAAAAAAAAAAAATAGTTTGAAACCCTCTCCAAAGTTTACAGTCGCCTACTCCAGGCATAATCATTTCCAACTCCGCAGCACTTCACATTTGGTTAAAACCACTTCAGTTTAGAAGTGATTAGAGGTTGAAGATCTGCAGTTTAAAATTTAAATTCAACTGTTTAAAATTATTGGAACTCTTCAGACATTTAAAGCAAACAGGGTTTATTTATTTATTTATTTGTCTTCCCTTCCCAGTAGTTCTGGATTTTCAGCAGCAAACTGCGGAGCAGAGGCTAGATACACCGAGAAAGCAGCATGGGAATGGAGCACAACAGTATGGGGTCTGTGCTAAAATATTACTCCAGATCATTCACAGCCAAATCCGTTTATTCATAAAAAGCCTATACCAGAGGCAAATAATCACACTGTACTCTTTATATAATTTCATTTTAGCTTTCTAAGATCTTACATTTTAGTTGGACAAATTAACAGAAGGTCGGTGACAATCAGCCCCCCTCCCCACGCCAGTCCGTCTCCTTTTCTTCCCCTCCCAAAGACAGCGACAGCATGCCCAAACGCGTCGCTCCCACCGATCCCCGGGGTACAGCGAGCTGCCTGCACCTGACCCCCGCCCGCGCCGCTCTCTGCTCCACAGAAACCAACCCCCAGCTCCTCCCAGGAGGGACCAGAGTTCGCGCCGAGCCGCGGCTCCCAGCTGCGAGTCAGCAGCGCACGGCGCCGGACCGGGCCGCCGCGCCGCGCCTCACGCCTTCGGCCAGAGCCGGATGACCAGGCGGGCCGAGAAATAAAACATTTCCCGGTGTACATCACGCCTAAAGCCAGGCCGTCCCCGCTCTGGGGCGGGCTGGGAGGGCGCGGAGCGGAGCAGCTCCTCGGTCGGCTCAAACACAACGCCGTGCTCCAGCCTCCCCGCGCCGGGCCGCGCCGGGCCGCCCACGGCCG
>Ga0065711_1010092_pt1 | contig 16115 bp, 8 predicted proteins | sample Hoacrofraction12_FD_59098 | JGI IMG/M metagenome (GOLD analysis project Ga0065711, IMG submission 59098) | Hoatzin crop microbial communities from Cojedes, Venezuela - Epithelial fraction 12 v2 (version 2) | ecosystem: Host-associated > Birds > Digestive system > Esophagus > Crop | place...
GTAGCCCTCCGCTGGACTCTCTCCAGTAGCTCCTCATCTTTCTTGAACTGGGGAGCCCAGAACTGGACACAGTACTCCAGATGGGCCCTCACTAGGGCAGAGTAGAGGGGAAGGAGAACCTCCCTTGACTTGCTGGCCACACTCTTCCTAATGCATCCCCAAAATATTTCTGCAGGTGTAAAAATGAAAGAATCGTGAAAGAGAAAGTTAATTACAATTAATGTAGCTGTGGGAGAGACACGTATTCCAGAGGGAGCTGCATATTTTAGTTCTGACTTACGCATTCGTTTTACTCTCCCCCGTGGTTTCTGTATAGTTATAATTAATGATCATCTTTCTATAGTGAAGCAGCACAGAGGTGGTTATACTTTCAGATCTAAATCTTCTCAAGCGTGATTTCCAACAGACTGGGAAATGGCTTTAATGGCTTGTGGCATCCAGATATCTCAACTTTGTGTGTTTATTGTCAAGTAACTTGCCGGAAGAAAAGCTGAAAGAGAAATCATTACTTAAGCAACAATAACGTGCTGTACAAATGCCAGGAACGTAGCATTCGAGTAGCGTTGTATAGATCAGTAGCACCTCAAGATCTAAGAGAAGGTTTTCAAATTAGGTGAATCAGTGCTTTAAGTATCATTATAAACAGCTTTTTTGTCTTATTTTCAATGAGATATATGGTTAGTTATAAATTTCACACCAATTCAAATACAGTTGTCAGAAGTTTGTATGCTACAGCTTTTTAATTTGAATAGTCTTTGCTTGTAAAGACAAGCATTTTTTAATCATAGCGATCATAAAGTAATGGAGCATTTTCATCAGTATGGGGATTTTTTGCTTGTTTTTAATTTGGGAAATCTGAAGTTTTTAATTTCTGCGTTAAGCTGTGGAAAGCAAAGTATAAAGCAGAAATTAAAAATTAACTACTTAAGCACTTAAGTACAATAACAAAAAAAAGGAAAATTAAGGGTGTTGTTTTTTTTTTGCAAAAGTTTTTCTCCCATATGTTTTCATTGCCTTATTTCATAGAAATTGAAAATATTTAATGCTTTTATAGCACACTAGTCTTGATAAAATCCAATATTTAAAAAAAATATATTGAGTTATGAATCATATTGTTATGAAACACATTTCTGAACTGATTTGTGTTCTATCTTCAGTTAATTAAGAGATAAAAGTTTATTACAGTTCAGTTGTAATTTAAAGACACTACCTTTCCTACACTAACATAGGAGAAGTAAAGAAACTATACTCTTATTTTTACAGCAGGTTTTTTTCATAGAGATTGTACCATGTGGGATGATTATTTCTTTATCTTAATGATAAGTACCTGTACAGTATGTAAAAATCTGATTGAATCTCATTAATAAAGCAAGCCTTGTGGCTTTTTTGCCACAGATGCATATGTAGCAATTTCATTGGGAAACTGTGAATCACGGCAGATTAAGATAGTTAAGGAAGGTACTCAGCAATTAAACAATGTAAGAAGTAGTGTTGCCTGTGCAGTCAGAGTTCATTCTCCTCGAATACGCTTCTCTGAATTCAGTATATGCAATTTGTGCCAAAAAGTGCAAATAATGGATGGTACTTATGTTGTAATAAGGCAAGTCGTCTATAAGGTACATTTCTTTCTTATTAGCTGTGAATGACCTAGGAGATTACAAATTAAGGGAGCATGCCATTTTGATTAAGAAATTTGACCAATATTGCATAGTTTGCATTTGCAGCAAACTGCCATGATCATAGGTTTGTGCATAGATAGTCACTGAGGAACAGTTATTTCCCCTGCTATCCATTTTTCTTTGAGAATTTATTTAGTTGTTCAGTTCAGTGACAATAATAGGTCAGAATAAAACTTTCTTCATGAGTAGGTGAATATATGCTTATAGATGGTTATTGTCATATGCAAATAGTTGCTGAGCTTACTTAACAGTGGCAATTTTTTTAGTCTTTCATCACTGAAAAAATTAAACTCCTGAATTTTTAAAAATTTTGGTATTTATGTATAATTTCTTGGATAGTTTTTATTACTTTTGTATTTATCCAAGTTAAAGTTGAACCTTTAGCCTGGTTCAGTTATCCAGGCAATTTATTAAACATATTAAACTATTAAACATATAGATTATGGGATTGTATAAATGACTTCTTTTTGCCTACCATTTAATATTAAGTAATTATGTGCAAGACAGTTTCTTTTTTTAATAGTTTCAGGTAAGAATTATTAATTTTCAATACTTTAAAAATTCACCCTTGCATATGCAGATACATAGACTGGGTTTTTTTTTTTAATCTTTTAAATACATCTTTGTCTTAATGCAGTTGCTTTTTTTTTTCCCCTATTCAATAATTAATTCCTTTTAAAATCTACATTTACTTATGAATTCTTTTTGAAGGCTCTTCCATTTAAAAAAAAAACAGTGCTAGAGTGACTGTCTCTAAAATAGCACTGTAATCAATCCCGTGCCTTAACGCAGGCAAGGCCTGTGTTCCCGAGGCTTGCTTCAGACTTGTTTGACCATGCTATGGTTTACTCTTGTCTCATTCTTGCTGTTTTGTGTTCTGCGTGTTTGTGTGTAGGTGCATATATAGACTTGATGCTTTAACAAATGAAATGACAAGCACAAACTAGATAGTTAAAAAATATGGTTTGGGAGACATGTTCAACCTTTTATCTTTCAGTTCCTATTCTCCAAGCACCTTTTGGATTTCTCGGGAAACTCCCTTATCAGTCATTCTATGAAAATGCTCATCAGCTTCCTGTGCTCATCATGCATACTGGGTGCTAATTACTAGTCCCGTAATTTGGTCTACCGTGCACCACTTCTCTCTGGCAATCTGTTGTGGTTGACAGCAGCAAACCTGTTGAAGTGATTACTCTGAGAAGAATTTGTGCTAAACATGGTGTTTTTCATTGTTGCTAAACCAGATTTTTAAGAACGGCTGTCATCTTACAAGTGTTGAAGACTCCTGTTTCACAATAATGTCATACTCAAGGATGTGGTTTAAACTTTTTTCTAAATGTGGACTGAGTTTACTGTCCAGATTTCTCACCTGTGTAACAGGTTGCCAGCCTTGTATTTGGCATTATGCAAGTTCTGTGGGTCAAAGACCTGATGGTAACCCCTGATTTACTTAATTCTCTGAGTTGTTGAAGAAGTAAAGAAATTTTTCATCTTTCTCAGATCTGAATTGTTGAGTGCTAATCTTGGTCAGCAGCCTATGAGGAACCGATGTCTTTTGTTTAATTTGCAACATAAGCTGAGAATTTCCCTATTTTTGAAGTAAACATCATTCTTAAAACCAGACCTGTTTCCCTGCTCACTGCAGGGGGTTGGACTAGATGACCTTTAAAGGTCCCTTCCAGCCCCGACTATTCTATGATTCTTTGTGCATATGTGCAGTGGGTTATGAATAGGATTTAAGGGCAAGTTCTGGGCTACCTAGTGTGGGGGGGGGAAGAGAAAAGTTGCCATTAAAATCCAGGCTAGAAAAGGGCTGAGCAGAAAATGTAGGCCCACTAAAGGAAGTCTCTCAATGGCTTCCTGAGTATTATTGTGCAGAAACTGGAATTAGCGAATAAGTATATGAAGTATTTACAGTTTTGTGATGGACAAATTGAGAGGACTTGCAGGGTCATACATTAATTTTGATGAGTGTAAAAATAATCAAGCTGAAAGTGTTTTTGGAGATGGTGATTTACCTTGTTCTCCAGGTCAAAGGAGATTATAACATTTCCCATATGCAATAAAATTATTTAGAGAATTAATATTAATAAAGTGATTAATGTTTAAAACATCAGTTTTATATTGATGTATAAATATATTTATCTGGCTTCCTATTGCACCTGAAGGAAATTTTGGCAGATCAACTGAAAACAAGTGTAAAATCATTAAGAAGGTCAAAAGAGAGAAGTCAGCAATACATTATGTGTGTGAGAACATGACTGGTAGGACGGAAATATTTGAAATGCAATAAGGGCCAGTTTATCTAAGCCTGGACTGATGAGAAGATTGAGTTCTTTTTATTTTTTTAATTTACCTTTATGACTGCAGTATCACAAAGAAAGGGAAGTTTTTACTTTGGTGATTAATCCTTAACAGCTCAAAAGCTGTTTCGATCAGATAAGTATGTAATTAGGATTTTTTTCAATGAGAGAGAGATATTGGTGTGGTTATGTACATATTTAATTAGGTAACTGTTACTGAAATAATTTACATTTAAATGCTCTATTATATCCTGATCACCGTAGAAAAACATTGCCTTAGTGCATCAGTGACTGAATAGCTGTTTCATAAGGTTTTTTGAAATCTGAGTTTGAAGTGGAATATGTGAGAACATCTAGATGTGGAAATATTACTGTGGACCTCTGCATGCAGTCATATACATATAGCTTTGTAGTTTGAATACTCGATAACTTTTGGATTAGGTCTATCTGAAGATACATCATCTACAGTAGGTTACAACAAAGTAAACTTTATACAGACAAGTACCTGTGCAAGTGCAGTCAGAATGATTTCCTTACACCTCTGTGAGAACTATATAATTTGGACTTGAAATATACGGTAATGCTTTTTATACATTAGATGAGAAATATGTTTGCACAAATTAGTGCTAAAAAAAAGAACTATTTTAAGATGTTCAGAGAATCAGCCTTTCTAATGTTTGTATGTATTGTTTTGTATATTGGATGTATGTAAATAACAATCATAATTTATCGATGACCTTACAGTCTGTTTTGGGCTTCAGCACTGCATCTTTGTTACACCACCATCCATTTCATCCCCTACCTCCCACTCCAGTGAATTCAGCTGAGTTTTGCCTGGTTCTGCATGCTGAGATACCATTTCAAGATAAAATATTAATAAGCCCATTAAATGTCTGTTTCATTAAAAATTAGTTTCCTTTGAGAGAATGTGTACTTTATTTAATAGAGATATTTTTTGTATGAGCTTGCTTAGTGTAATGAAGTATTAAAACTGTTGAGTTACATTCTATCTCGCTTTATAAAGACTGAGTATGGGTGTTGGCGTAACAGGTTTAGAGAAATTCTGAATGTAGGTTGCCTTTTTGTTAGTTGCGTTTGAACACATAGTTGGACACAGATGGCTGTTTGGATGGTTTGAGATGGCTGCTAGTTACTATAGCAATATCATTAACCCATTTTAATAATGTCATACGTTTTCAATATTTTAGTTTTTTTACAGGACATGATTTCTTCATAACTAAAATTATCTCTGAAATTAAATTTTACCAGGTTTTTAATACAAAAATTTGTATTGTGTGATTCCATCTGCCTGTAATGGCAGATGTTTTTACCCATGATCTGTATTGAAAAGGTGAAATTCAAGCATTTTTTTTAGAAGAAATCAAATGCATCTAGAAGACAGATGAGACATGAACTTAATTTGAACATTTTGAACAACTTCCACCAAAATTGTCAACTAATCTTGTATTAAAATCTTGTATTTAATCTTGTATTAAAACCTGTTTTTAATGGAGGCAAGCCATTGTAATCTGTTTAGCATGTTTATTTTCTACTATCATTGGAAAAAGAAATCTGTAAGTAGTTGTAAGTAACAATTCTTTTTGTTTTTCATTTTATCCTTATGTCTCTGCCTTTGGCAGTGGATCCGGTTAAAGCTGTTCAGAAAAAGTTACTCATTGTTTTTGCACTGTGGGAAGTTTCAGAAGTGTATACTGGGAATGAGTAAAGAACAGCTAATGCCATGCTTGCAGCAATGCACGTATTCAGATCAGCGTGTTATTGACTCCATGCTACAGCAGTTTTCCTCCAGGCAACTATTTTACTGTCTTCTACAATTACATAGATAACACGATAAAGATCTCCACAGGAAACTGAAGAAAAGGATAAATGTTGCTGTGAGACTTTGTACTCGGGAAGTTTTATGCAGTGATCTGTTTTTCCCCAGATATTGATACGTGTACACATTGGCCTGCTGTTTTCCCTCATATTCTGGTTATTTAATCTTTATATTCCTGTCCATTCAAATTTCACTGATTGAAAATAAATTTAGTTATCTAAAACCTGAATTTGCAATTCTGTTTTCAAGCACAAGTCTTACATTGAAATAATCTCATATGCTTTTAAGATGGTTATTTTTGCTTTTTCTGTTTTGTCCTGAAATCCCTTCTTTCTTTTAAACATGTCTGGTGTGTTTGTTTCTTCATCCAAATAAGCAAACAAAAAAAAACAACCAAAAACCCCCACGCCAGGATGTAACACACAGCTGGATTGCTTTTTCCCTTAAAACTGCATGGCAAAAGAAGCACTTTGTGCTTACACAAATAAATGAATAAATGTTAAATATGTAAACTGTTATTTTGCTTATTATTCTATCAATCAACGGTTCTGTAATTTGAGATTGTAATGAAAATGGATGGCCTTTTTTTATTTCAGCTGTAGCATAGGAAAGGGTCATTTATATATTCAGAGTCAGTTCTGAACTTCCTCAATGAAGTGCAGCACATTGAGGTGAAATGACACAGCAGAAACCACTGTGAATCACCGAGCTCTTGCTTGTTTAGTGCCTTTTGTGGTGCTGTCTCATATTTAGAAGATTTAGTGTCTGGAGGGTTTTCATAGTGTAGCTGCTTCACAGGAGCTCCTTCAGCTTAAGTCACATTTAAATCAAAAAGTACCCGTTAATGTAACACACATAAAAATATACTTCTTAGCCGATCTAATGAAAAATGTATCTTAATATATCTGAGTAATTAGATTTACTCTTTGAAATCTTTGACTGTAGAGTTTTAAGCTAAATTTTGAGACAGTTTTTTTACATAAGGTAAATAATGCTAGTGTAAAACTCAAATGCAGTTGAGTTGTCTTACACATTTGATTATTTTTTTTTTGTATTTCAGAACTTTATTATCTGACATTAGCAGAGATGACTTACTGATGGATGAGAAGCACAACGGGAATGAAAATTGGGCTGGAAGTAGCTTATATATTTAAAGAACATATTAAAAAACCCTGAATATTTATTTTACATTTAAGAAGCTTATGAAAATACTAGAGATCAGTCAGTATATGCCCCAGAAAAGCATGATGTTCTTGGATGTCACTTCCAAAGGGAGGGAGAGAATAAGAAAGCTAGATGAGTACTTCCTAAAAGCGCTATTTTTATTTCTGGAATGGTTGAGCTTGTGGCTCGGTGGTATTATATTTAGGCACTATGGATTCTTTTAGTGAAAGAATTGGATAGTTTCTAAATGCTGCCTACATATTTTGATTTATAGGATCACCCAGACTACAGTAGAAGGAACTTGATAACGGTTGCCTTTTCCTCTCTAATTTTTTTTTTTCCCTACGGAATAATGAGAATTTTACTTAAGACTGATATAAATTCACTGTTCTATGTTCTCTCCAGAAGGCCCTGTCGTGACGCCCTCGTTGTGCGTGCTGAACGTGTCTGTGATGAAAAGTAGTTGGAACCATTGGAAGATATTTCTTAAAGTTATATTCTACTTTCAGGGGAAAAGTAAAAGAAGTATCTTTCTAATTTGATAGTCCTGCCTTACTAGAACAGTTAGAATCTAGTTTTTCCAAAATACTGATGCTGAGGTGTCTTTGCTGTCCGAGTTGCTTCAGCCTTGTTTCTGAAACTACTGCTGTTTTCTCACAGCCTCTCATTTTTACTTGTTTCAGGTAGTTCAGTCACAGGATGGGAAGTCTTCTGAAGGGCGTTTAAAGTTTTATTTCCGCTAAGTTTAAGCTTCCACAGTTTCAAGGTCTGCATTCTGACGCAATAATTTAAAGTTGAAGTTATAGCTAACATTGAGAAACAGGATTTTCTTTGGATGCGATTCATCTGATTTATTTTAGATTTTTACTTTAGAACAAGACAGCTAATACTCTGTCGCTACTTGTTTTTCTGTGTTGGCTGTGAAGGGAGGTGAAGACGCCCACCTTGGATGGTTAAGTGTGTTTTCAGCTTTTTTGTTGATTTAAATCCTGGTATGAGAATGTAGTGTGAAATGGTAGATTTTGAAAGAGGAGGACAAAAAAGAAGTAAGATAAGAAAGATGAGAAAGAGAAGATAAAAAGCTTTTTTCATGTGTTATCTTTTCCTGCCCACCTGTAGAAGAGTTATTGTGTTGTGCTATGGTTTATAACTTCCTTTTTGTTCAGAAATGTGATAGCAGTATCATGAAAAGAAAAGGTGCTCAAAGGCAGGAAATTTGCAAAGGAACACACTGGCTAAGTAGTCGTAATCTCATTCTTTCAGCAAGTGTTTAGCAAAGGAGGGCCTGAAGACTCTGTCTTTCAAGGGGAATAAAGTTCAATATATTTTTTATATAGTTATGAGGAACTGTGTTTCATTTATTTCTGTTTTCTGTAGACATTGTGAGGCAGAGAGAGAATGGGTTACTCCTTTTTTCACTGTTTAAAATATTAAAATTAAAAATACTAACTAGACAGTTTTCCCCTGGGGCACTGGTTTATGAATATATAATAAACATAAAATGTATAACTATAACACATTTTTATGAGTTAACATGTATAGGATACACCAAAAAATTTGTTCCTGCTGTAGAGGATACATCATTCATTACTGTCTGGAAAAATCTTTCTCTTCTAAATTATTGAAAGTATTTGTCCTTAATTTTCATTTCTGAACTGTTAAAGAGGGCTTCTGTGCTGAAAATTGTGGGGTTTTCTTGTTTGTTTTAAAATCTGAAGGCACATCAGGTTGGAGGGAGATAAGTAGATACAGGTGGATTATATTTATATATAAATATATATATTTTATATATTATATATATTTATTTTTAAATCCACCTAGATATAGGTGGATTTTTTTCCACAGGTTCATATGAAACTTGTCATCTTAAATTGACTTTTTTTGTCCATGTTAAGTCTAATAATTTTAAGGCTTTCTGTGAGTAAGTCTTGTGAGTACTGTTAGTAATTTTTCTGTTAGTGGACTTGTTGACAAAGGACATGTTGACACTAATAAAAAATTGCTACTTTTTCTGGACTTTTAGGGACCTTTCTGTCTTTTTTTTTTTGAGTTACGGAACTGGCATTTCGATTTGGATTAATTTTGCCAAATGTACATCACCTTAGCTACTTGTCTGAGTTCGGTTTCTTCATTGTTAATGTTTGTTTGTTAATTTTTGTTAAGGTTTTTTCTTGATGTTGGTCTGTTTGCCTTCAATCCTTTCTTGTTATCTCCATTGTATTAAAATATCTTTACCATGAAAAAAGCTTTTATGTTATGCTAGGCTTTTCTCTTACCATGCTTATTCTGAGAGAGTTAGATTCAATAAGTGAAATGGAGCCAAGTTTGTTCTAGAAGCTGTCTTTAATGAGGGGAGTCTAATAGAGAAAGCGATGGGAACTGAACAGAAGGGTGTTGGAGGGGAGCGTTACCTCCCAATTACTGCCTGTGTTACCCACGTTTTCCCCAGAGCATTGTGAGAACTTGCTGTCTGTTGCTGGGAAAGGAGTATGATACTGAATTCTGGGGGGTCTGTCCTCGATTTTGCTGGGAGGAGTATGTTGCTGACTTTGAGTAAGGAGTTTCTTCCCCGTCCCGAAATGATCTGCTATTCAAAAAATCTGCTGTTGCAGTCTGCTACTCACTCTTCCAAGGCAGTGTTGTATCTGAGTTTATTATATAGGATGTTTAAAATGTGTTGGAAACTTGTTTGTTGATCGTCTTTCCGAAACTGTGTTTTTTAAAACTGAACTCCAGTGCAAAAGTGACATTCCTTTGATAACCAGTGAAGTGACTACTGGTGCATTATTTACAGTCCTGACAACTTTGAGATCATCATGTGCTTTTATTTTAGGGAGTCTCTGCTGCAATCCCATGTTTTACTTGCAAGGTTTCCCAGTATCTTAACTAATGCTTAATGACCTAATCTCCTTGTCCTACAGCTATTAATATTTCACAGTGCAGAACCAATGATCCCTTAGAACATGAACACCCACATATAGATACCAGTGCAAACAAGAATGCTTTGGTAACACCTTGCTACCGCTGTCTGCTAGTAGTGGTAAAATCACTGATATGTTAAAATTATTTTGTAACAGGTATAATACGGTTATTACCAGTTGACTAATAAAGTGCTTTAAGGTAGCATAATCAAATGTGACAGCCTGAAGACATACTTAGGCTTCTGTAAAGATGTACTGCAAAGCCATGAGACACATAATAGAGGAGTTTTAAGATACTACATATCCTTACTATTTATTCTTTGCTACCTTGCAGTGGTGTAATGGAGGAAATTCCTTCTTTGCTATGTCATACTCTGTTTAAGTGGAATCAAACACCTCTTTCTTCTGCACCTCCCTCTCCTTGAGAAGAAATCAGGGCTGGGAAAGATGCTTCTGTGGTTCTTATCTTGATGCAGTAAGACACTGAGCTGCTGCAAGAGAGAAGCTAGAGCATTTACTCAGAGCATTCCCAGCTTGTGGTAAACTCTCTCCTGGGGCTGTGTGGGAGCTTTGGGAGTTAGCTGGCAAGGCAGCACATTCTGTGCTTCAAAATGGATTACTTCAGATGCCAGGGTTTAAAAATAAAACAACGTGGCTTAGGTGGTAAAATTTCAGTTCATAGTGAGGTGTGAATTTCTTTTAACACACTTGTGTAGTGACAACAGAAAGACTCAGTTTCCAGGAATGAGACATCATCGGGGTTCTGTGCTTTTCCAGTATTGAGGGTCACGGGGGTTTAGTGGGGTGGGGGGGTGGGTGGTGGGAATCGTCTGGGTTTTTTTGTGTGATTTCCTTCTGATTCCAAATGCTTCCCTGAAAAACATATTCTCCTGGAAAAGCTGTAGTCTGCTTTCTAGGTAAATTTCACCGGTTTTCTAAAAAGCATTTTTCAGGGCTTTTTGTTCTGTCACGTCTGGCAACATATTTTTCTGTGCATGATGCAAACGTAGATGTGTTCTGCAGAGATTGTTCATACAGAGCTCAAGGGCTCTCAAAGTGCTTCTGATGATCCTTTCAGGTGTGAATGTTTAGAATGAAGTAATTTATTATATATTAAATCTGGTTAACCAGGCATGATTTGAGATTTTCACAGTCTGCAAGAAATTAAGTATTCATTAACATTTAAAGCCATTAGATGACACAGTTGAGCAATAAATGATTCATTTAGTCCCTGTTAAAGTAAATGTGCATTGAAGTTTCTGACTAGAAGATAAGTGGTGGTTGTCTTTATTTTCAATTATTTTCCTCATCCTTGCTTTATTTATTCTGTGCACTTCATTGACTTGTCTTTCTCTCTCTTTTTATGCAACAGAAGAAGAAGTAGTAGAAAATTTTGATATTTCCAATCTGCCTGAAGAAGTGCTGCAGAACATAGAAGCTGACAGTTACTGGTGCATGAGCAAGTTGCTTGATGGCATTCAGGTAAACTGATTTTTCCTGTCTGTAAGTAGTGGAGATAACCGGTTAATGTCATGGCTTTGAACTACCGCAAGGTTTTTGAGAAAGAGTACATCTATGAAAAACAGAATAGGAGTAGATTTTCTCACTGGAGAAATTTGCTGCAAGTTTGCCATAGCATTAAGAAAAGGAAAAAGAAGTTGTGCAACTTCTTTTCATCAAAATGTCTACATGTTTCACTGTAGTATGATATTCTGGAGCAGAGTTGAAGTCTCCAGTTCTAGAGGCATGTTGTGCACCTCAGTCACCAAGCGTGGAGAACATTTGCTCAAGTCTCCAATGTTTGCTTTGTCACTGAGGTGATGGGAAGCTGGCTTATTTATTCATGTTAAAGTCATTAATATAGCAACCTATAAACAATTGCTGTCTTAATAGTTCCTGAATTTATTTTTGTATTTTTGAAACATCCATTTAAAACTTGATACTTGCACTACTTCACCGAGTGCGTGAATTTTTTCTGTGTGGAGAAACTATAAATGTGGGCACAATTTTCTGTTAAATGCAGCAAGTTACAGACTAGGAGTGGTGGATTTGTGTGTACGTGTTTGCATTTGTTGGCATGTAAGTTAATGGAGATTAGAAGGATCTACAAGAAATAGTATATATGTAGCTGAACATCTTGCATTTAGGTGAGGGAGGAATCCATATGATCTACCATAGATTAAATGGGAGTCCAAACATCTGTGTTTGATATTTAGCATATTAAAACACTTTTTGCTGCAATGTTGATGCACCATAAAGTAGAAACTGTGGACTTCTCAGTTCACAGAGAAGTTACCCAAATTAAATTTTTAGGCTTTGTGTTGCAATAGACATCAACTAGTATTTATCTAATAACTGTTTTTCAGATCTATGTTGTTTGAGATAAACATTTCAAATCTTGCTAGAAAGTAAAAATAATCTGATTTTTTTAAACTCAGAATATATGCACTAAAATAAGTCAATGTGAATTCCTGGGTTATGATGGGACCACAGTTGACCTTCACTAGACACAGGAAAGTTTCTGAAAGGTGATGATTTCTATTTTGCACTGGAAACAAAGGATTGTTTTTAGTGATGTTTGGTAGGCAGATGTTTGCAGTCACGGTTCTTTTGCTGCTTTCAGTGAGCTGATTAGAAAATAAATTATGGTTACAAGTATTTAGCAGATTGCTGCTGCTTCTTTTCTTTTTTTTGTGTTCATACTTTCTCTTTGTGATTATTTCCTGCTTTCAAAAGATCTACTTGCATAGGGTAGAGGACCTTTTCTGTGAAATAGTTTCACTATTATTTTGGTGAAAATAGAAATTGTTACAGGGATCTTTGGTTCATTTATTTCTAATATTCTCTTAAAAGCTGAGGTGATGGAGAAGTGCTGCTACTCTACTTGTTAGATTCAATCCTTTTGATAGGTCCCATGCAACTTTATTTGTCTTGAAATGCTTTGGACAAATGCATAACAATTTGAGGCTTTGTTTCTCCAAGTGATTTTGATGTAGCAAAGACCCTGGAGGTTAAATTTAAGTGTATGTAAAATGGCTATTCTCCAGACATTAATAAATCCTCATAAAATGTCAATAACCTTAAAAATTCCTATGAATTGAAGCTGTACTTTTTAGTGAAACTAAATTAATCTTTTCCAGATTCCTTATTTTGATTGCATTTTTTTGACAGATATTTCTTTCCTTATGGTGCTTATTTTTTTTGAAAGTGCTTTAGCATATTCTTGCCTGTGACTCATGCTTTAGTATGAATGTTTCATTGGCAAAGGCATGTTGGCTAAGGCATATTGTGAATTTAAACTTCTAACAGAGTTCATTTCCAATAAAATTGTTGTAAAACTGAGTCAACAAACAGAAGTCTTTAACTTCTTTGAAGATATTTGAAGTGTATTTCTCCTGGTTAAAGGTGAAATGAGTAGTAGTTCAGTGTTTTGTGTTGCGTTGTTGAAAAGCATATTTGTCTTCTCATGTTGATTCCTGTAAAAAATGCTGGTTTGCATATTTTAATCTCTGGGAACGACTACATTTTAAAATATTTGACCACATATCAAAAATATGTGAAAACTTACAAAGAAAAAAAAGTGAGAATTTGAAATCTACTTAATCTACTTGGAAGGAAGAAAGCCAGGTAAAGAAATGGACGCTCACCAGCTGTTTTACCTGGAACGTATTCTGTCACAGGCCTGCTGCTCTGTTTATTTTTTTCTAGAAAAGGAGGTTCAAAGATTACATCATTTCTCCTTAAAATTCTATTTTCATACAAAACCATCAAGTACTGATAAGCAAAATATTGCAGCGAATTGTAATGAAATTAAACTGCATTGATGATAATTTAAGCTCTTACATAAATGGGATGGTTATCAATTGGATGTATTCAAGGATGCACTCATCTATCAAAAACAGGCTTGAAAGATTATGCTAGTGGTGTGACTAATGATGTTTCAGTTAATTCAGTGCAACTGCAGAGTGCTGCTAAAATGAAGGGGTTTGCTTGTGTTATTTTCTTCTCATTTTCCTATTTTGGTTCCCTTCTGTGTGGAATATGACTTGTCAGATAGAATGGTGATGTACTTGCAGGTTGAGCTGGTTGGGAGAACTAGCCCAACATGAAATAATTCATTGAAAGGAAAGGGACAAAAAATTCCAGACAATAAAGATTGTTTTACTGAAGGGATGACGTCCAGAGGGATCCTGACAGCCTTGAGGAGTGGGCCCATGCGAACCTTGTGAAGTTCAACGAGGTCAAGTGCAAGGTCCTGCACTTGGGTCCGGGTAATATCCAATATCAATACAGACTGGGGATCAATGGATTGGGAGAAGCCAAAAAAGCCAAAAATTGGCTGTGAGTTGGCAATGTGCGCTTGCAGCCCAGAAAGCCAACTGTATCCTGCATGATCCTGTGCTCCTGCCTGCACCTGAATGCTCGTTCCTGGCTGTCCCTTGCTGAGTGTTATCTGTTGTGAGCTGATTTACAGAGCTGAACTGCCCGACTACACAACAAACTGAAAAAGCCCGAGGTGTTTTTAAGGGGTGAGCACCTTGAATAAATACCATAGCAAAGAAAGGAGTAGAACTACGTAGTAGGGCCAAGGCAGGATCGTGACAGCCAAGACACAGATTTACTTTAATGGTGGTAGATTCTCAGTTTACCAAGCTCATTGCCAATATGCGCTAGTCTAGATGATCCACTTAACTATCTCTTCAAGAAAGTTGCTGATGATTATTTCTTTGAAATAATCATTAAATTAGTTCTTATTACTCCTTTAGTGTTCTCCATCTGATCCGCTATTGATAGTGGAATGTCTTTAGAGCCAGCTAGGAAAAACTGCTTCTCTCTCACAAAGCCACAAAACCAGACAACATAAAAAGACAAAACCAAAGGAGAATCCTGAACAAGAATAGTGATACTGCGTATCCTTTTTTCTATGAAGATGTCATAAAAGACTCCTGTATGACTACTGATACTTTGTCTGAGATGTCTGAATAAACTGTACAAGGATTTTAGAGAAGAGGAATGTGTGACGTGGTGGTAACTGCAAGCTAAGAATCTCTGCAGAATATTTCGGTTAACTTATTCATCAATATAGGCTTCCATCTGATCTTGGTCTACCAGTATTGGAGATGTTTAAAGGGTGTTCTTTGATAACAATTAGGGTCCTGTTGTGAAATTTTTGACTAATACAAGCTAGATACAATTGTTTTTTTGTGTGTTTGTCTTTCCAATGCACAAGAGTGTAATGGAAAAATGATTGTAGTTGTATCCCTTTATTATTCCTAACAGAAAACTCATTTATTTTTCCAGCCGATCCTGATTGTCTCATTTTCTTGATTCGAGAATTGTCAAAGGTGTTATTAAGAAATATGTATTTCTTGGTGGAGTTTTGCTACACATAGTATCTATTATTTCTCCTTTCCTCACTCATCTTAACCCCCTCCCTTCTTTGTCTGGTGTGACTCTGTATTTTTAATATAACAGCACATCTCCTAACCACAGAGACCTATGGAATAAAAGACAGTGTTGGCATTGAGCAGCATGACAATCACTTCCTGCTATTCTTACAGTTCTTAGTCTAGGAAAGAAATAAAAAACTTGATCAAATCCCTGATGAGGTTCAACAAGGGCAAGTGCAGGGTCCTGCACCTGGGGAGGAATAAGCTCATGCACCAGTACAGGCCTGGGGCAGAGCTGCTGGAGAGCAGCTCTGTGGAGAGGGACCTGGGTGTCCTGGTGGATGACAGGTTGACCAGGAGCCAGCAGTGTGCCCTGGCTGCCAAGAAGGCCAATGGCATCCTGGGATGCATTAAGAAGAGTGTGGCCAGCAGGTGGAGGGAGGTTCTCCTCCCCCTCTACTCTGCCCTAGTGAGGGCCCATGTGGAGTACTGTGTCCAGTTCTGGGCTCCCCAGTTCAAGAAAGATGAGGAGCTACTGGAGAGTGTCTAGCGGAGAGCTACGAGGATGATGAGGGGACTGGAGCATCTCCCCTACGAGGAGAGGCTGAGGGAGCTGGGCTTGTTCAGCCTGAAGAAGAGAAGACTGCGAGGGGACCTTATAAATGCTTACAAATATTTGAAGGGTGGGTGTCAGGAGGATGGGGCCAGACTCTTTTCAGTGGTGCCCAGCGACAGGACAAGGGGCAACGGGCACAAACTGAAGCACAGGAAGTTCTGTCTGAACATGAGGAAGAACTTCTTCCCTCTGAGGGTGACGGAGC
>Ga0065711_1041479_pt1 | contig 16115 bp, 6 predicted proteins | sample Hoacrofraction12_FD_59098 | JGI IMG/M metagenome (GOLD analysis project Ga0065711, IMG submission 59098) | Hoatzin crop microbial communities from Cojedes, Venezuela - Epithelial fraction 12 v2 (version 2) | ecosystem: Host-associated > Birds > Digestive system > Esophagus > Crop | place...
GGTTAACCTGTCGTCCACCAGGACGCCCAGGTCCCTCTCCGCAGAGCTGCTCTCCAGCAGGTCCACCCCAAGCCTGTACTGGTGCATGAGGTTGTTCCTCCGCAGGTGCAGGTCCTGGAAAGTGAGGTTATTATAGGAAATCACAGCAATAAGGATAGATTTATGGAGAGACAGTGCTATATCTCCTATTTCTGTCCTTTTCTTCAAGGGTAATTTCCAAGGTAAAGGCCAAATTTTTCTCATTATGCATATTCAGCTCATAGGAACTAACACTGGCATATAGATTAATTCAAATAGTCATACAACGGTAGTCTAACTTCATTTCCTTTTAGACTAGCATCTGAATTTCATAGAACTAGAGCTAACCAGGAGCTTAATTACAGCTTTGATTTCACTGGTACAGCACTGTGTCTGTGAATTTTAAAATGCTGAATGAAATTAAAAGTTCACTTTAATTTTTATGAAAAGGAAATAGATTCTTGTGAAATTGAGTAGTGTCATGATATTTGTTTAGCATCTACTGTACATGGCATACTGAAGTTACAAGCGTTCAGAAGACAAAACATTAATAATGTGTTAGACCACTTACAAAAGCACAAGATAATAATGATTATTAATACAATTGTTTTACACAGAATTGAAGAGGGAGTTTTGCTTTGTTGGGAACATAAGAGAGGAGGAAAACCTACCAATTTCTACTTCATGAAAACCCTTACTTTAGGCCCAGTTACTCCTCCACATTGAACTCCACTATTTGCATCCATATTCAGCCAAGTGCATCATCTCCCCGTTCCACTTCTGATGACAGGTCGATGAAGGCCTCCGCCAGCATCCCCTTCCACCTATCGCAGCCGCTCTGGAGGCATGGCTCTTTCTGCTGCATTTGCAGTAATATCCATTTACCAAATTTTTTGTGTTTTTTTCCATATTACTGCGTTTGCAGCAATTTCCAGAAACCCATGGTATTAATACACATGGACTTGCAAGACCTCAGTATGGGCTGGTTTGTCTTTTTAGATGAACTTAGGGAGCATTTGACTGATAAAAAGCTGCTGAGAGGGGTTATAATTTCATTAATGTATAGCCAAATACTTCCCTCTTCTAAGCATGTGTGTGCACACACAGAATGCCTCCCTTTTGAATCAAAGCCCCACTATACTGGATGCTTTGAAAACACAGTAAATTAACACAGATTTCACCTATTTGCAATGTTTTGGAGAAGTATTGCTTGACAACAGAGAGTTAAACCCTGCACTTCTCAAGCTTAATGCACAGCTTCTCTGGCAATGAATAGACAACATGATTTTGTGAAAACAGTTTAGGAGATTATTTGCGTTAAGAAATTCTGAGCATGTTCATGTAGTTTGCTGCTGACATCAATCACAGTGAAAAGATCATATATTGAAATGTTTGGAAAAGTTTCCACACGGAATGTATTTTGCAGAATTATTTTACGGACAGACAATATGAAAACTGTTTAGTTTGTGTCTTCCAGGAGACTGCGATAGGCTTCATTTATCCTAACTGAAAATATCAGGATTTGAGCCATTACAGACATCAAGAGTTTGATGAGATGAATCACATGGCACAGAACAGGAAGACAAGTTACTACAGTAACACTCGTCTAACATTTCTTTGTTCTACTAAATCAATAAATACTTACTATGCTAATGACTCTTGGTATTCTTTCTTTTACTCTTAAATTATGTATTGATATTATGTTATTATCTACCAATTATATTATTGCTGATGCTTTTAAAGCTACTTAATAATATTCATTAACTTAATAAATATTTACCACTTAAGTAGTACAAAATATTTGTGTGGGTACTGACCCGAGGTCTTCTAAATTTCTAAACTCCTAAAGGAGTTATGGTCCAGGGAAATTTATTGTAAGCTATTTTACTATATTCTGAGATCACAGATTAATTGCCCCGTATCAGAGTTATCCACAGCAGGAGTCACAGCTTTGGTCAGAGGCTCAACATACGCGACTGAGGGATGATGAAACCAAGATTGCAGTTTGGTCGACAGTGCTGGGATCTATCATTCCAAATAAAAGAGCCAGGATGCGTAAGCTTCACACAGATAAAAGGTAAAGAACAAACTAATTTCATCTCGTTATTACCAGTAGAAACAGCACTTGGAAAAACCACACTACTGATGTAAAATGAAGAGCTGTGTCATGTGAATACCAACTAACGTGAGTGTTATGGGTTTGTGTGGCAAGGTTTTGGTAGCGGGGGGGCTATAGGGGTGGCTTCTGTGAGAATCTGCAAGAAGCTTCCCCCAGGTCTGATAAAGCCAGTGCCAGCCGGCTCTAAGACGGACCCGCCGCTGGCCAAGGCCAAGCCAATCAGCAATGGTGGTAACGCCTCTGGGATAACACAGTTAAGAAGGGGAAAAAAACTGCAGTAAAAGGGCAGTCGAGAGAGAGGAGTGAGACGATGTGAGAGAAACATCTCTGCAGACACCAAGGTCAGTGAAGAAGGAGGTGGGAGGAGGTGCTCAAGACGCCAGAGCAGAGAGTTTTCCCTTGCAACTCATGATAAAGACCAGAGTGGGGCAGGTTGTCTCCCTGCAGTCCATGGAGGTCCACAGATGAGCAGAGATCCACCGGTAGCCTGTGGAAGGGACCCCACACTGGAGCAGGGGGATGCCTGAAGGAGGCTGTGACCCCATGGAGAGCCCACACTGGAGCAGGGTCCTGCCAGGACCTGTGGACCTGTGGAGAGAGGAGCCCACGCTGGAGCAGGTTTTCTGGCAGGGCTTGTGACCCTGTGGGGGACCCACGCTAGAGCAGCCTGTTCCTGAAGGACTGCACCCTGTGGGAAGGACCCACTCTGGGGCAGTTCATGAAGAGCTGCAGCCCATGGGAAGGACTCATGTTGGAGAAGTTTGTGAAGAAATGTCTCCTGTGAGAGGGACATCACGTTGGAGCAGGTAAAGAGTGTGAGGAGTCCTCCCCCTGAGGAGGAAGGAGTGGCAAACATAACGTGTGATGAACTGACTGTAACCCCCATTCCCCATCCCCCTGCTCCGCTCGGGGAACAGAGGGAGAGAGATGGGAATGAAATTGAGCCCGAGAAGAAGGGAGGGGTGGAGGGGAGGTTTTTTAAGATCTGGTTTTATTTCTCACTATTCTACTCCGATTTGGTTGGTGACAAATTAAACTCCCTTTTCTCCCCAAGTCCAATCTGTTTTGTCCGTGACAGTGATTGATGAGTGATCTCTCCCTGTCCTTATCTCGACCCTCGAGCCTTTCATCATATTTCATCTCCCCCGTCCAGCTGAGGAGGGGGAGTGACAGAGAGGTTTTGGTGGGCTCCTGGCATTTATCCAGGCCAAACCAAAACAGTGAGGTAAATTTATAATAAATAAATGAAATAGTTTGACTGGCAGCAGAATATAAGGCAGACTAGTCCAGGTGAATGTTATATACTGATCTACATGATGCCATAATAGGTCATACATTCTCATTTCCAATGTTCATGAGTCACTAAATATGTATAAGATATTCAAGAATCAGAAACATACTGTTGTACCCGGCCCTCTGCGGTATTATAAACATTAGCTCTCCTCGCTTTGTTGAAACAAATTAAAAGAGATTAGAGTAATTGGAAAGACATTTTTTATAACTTGAATGCTGGCACACTGAATGTTATCAAGATAAATGCTCTGTTCAGACTTAGTTCTCTCTGTTCTGTCCACTGATTGCCTTGAGCAGAGAGAAAACAGTACGAGAAATCCAAGTGGTAATTGGCAAATTTATCTGGAGTGAAAAATTTGCTGGAGTTCAGAGGAGAAATCAACCCCCAGTCCTTCCACTCTTACTCCTCTCAGTCCTCCCATGAATATCAACGTGTAAATGAACATGAATCAATGTAGCCTGCCTGGGTGGGAGCACTGCAGCAAAGTGCCAAGTTGCATTGATTCTCGATGGGGTTAAGTAAAGTTGAGGGAGTTCAATATCTCTTGGTATCAACACCTTCAAATGAGAAATAAAGACCTTGCTTTCCAGTCAACATCTCCACTGTACCTTTTTTCAGACCCATTCTCTTGATTTGCTCAAATAATTGCTACAATTAAGTACACAAATCGGGGAACTGCAGACAAAGAAAAGCCTGTTTTAGGATCTCAGTTTTATTTATACTTACTATTAAGAGAGACTCATCTTAAGGTTGGAAAAACAGCAAGACTAAAGAAATAGATCCATTAAAAAAAAATACAGTTCACTCAGTGCTTACAAGAAGTATGGAGGCTGCTAATTGTCGGTACTTAGTAGGTAAGTTAAGAGCCTTACCTCGGAAAATAACAATAGAGTTTGTTTCTGTATCTGAAAGGAATTAAGAAGTTTGGAGTGTTTCTGCAGAGCAAAAATGAAGTTGGGAGTGTCAAGCATAAATCAGACCTTGCACCGGGCCAGTCTTGGAAACATTGGGCTGCAGATCCTTTCCATAGAAGGTTTCTATTAGCAGAGGCACCCATTGCCATGAATCAGCATACGAGGATTATCCCTGAAGCAAAACACCCTCTTTTGGTTTTAAGGACGGAAAAATTAACCATTATTCCAGACAATGGTTAAGAAGTCATCTCTGAATCAGAACACAAGGACAAGAGTCAACAGTCAGCGTTCTTTGCAAACTCTGCAAGATAAACACCAATACTGTTCCAACAACAGTACAGGGGGAAAAAAGTAAACATCTTCCTCTGGAAAAATTCACAACTGTTGATATTCCCATTAGGGGTCAGGGTGGACAAAAGGAGAAGGATGTCTTGGACTGATAACTTGGACTGTTGTTATCTAGGAGGTAGAGATTCTCCTTAAGAAAAATTATTTCTGAGACCACATGGCTGGCTAGTATTCTGCCTTGCTTTCTAGTGGGTATCAGGAAGAAGGAACCTCAAAAGAAGCAAGAGGTTCAAGAGCAAACCTCAGAAATCTAGAAAACCTCATCGAGCAGCATTCAGGGCATGCAGTGGAGAGGTAAGATGACAAATTCATGCCACAAGCAGGAGCTCAGTCAGAGTTTTGCTTAATGCTGTCCCTTCAGCCTTGCAGCAAATAACTCCAGAGATTAATGTGATTTTCTCCACCTGCACAAAATGTTGAAGGCCTGCAAGTAGTCAGTGGAGAAAGGTCTTTCTGTTGCTAGAGACACAGGAGACCTGGCTGAAGAGATCATTTTTCTTTGTTTGGGGACTGAGGAAAGAAACGTAACCATGATGTCTCTGTTTAATACAAAACCTGATAATTTTAGAAAGAAGAAAGGGTGTATATTAAGATCTCCCATCCTGGATACACAGAAATCTATAAATATTGAGGTAGTTGTGGATACACAGCATGAATTAGCTTTCTTCTCAAAGTGAACCCTATTCAAATTCCTCCTTTCACTGGCCTTGCATCCAGGACTTCTCTGGTTAGAAACAAGGAAACTTGATAAGGGTTTGGAAAATGTCATGGAGAGGACTAGTTGTTTAGTTGCTAGCATTCTGCCCTGAAGGCACTGAGATGATGTCAGAATTCAATGATTTTTCTGACAAAAATAAAGTAAGAGCCAAAACATACGAGTAGAGTAGGCAAAGGCAAATGTTGGGGACAGTACTGAGAAGAAACTTAAACATAATTCACTCTAGGCTGTTTATCTTATATATAGAGATCTTTTAAGTGTTTTAGTCAGCACCAAGAAGAAGTTGTTTAATGGCTTATCATACTTTTATTTTTTAATTGTAAGAACAGAGACACAAATATAACACAGCAGATTTACTCTTAAAACTCTGTTTAGTAAAGAGTTTCCTCAGGCACCTTGAAGTTGAGGTTTCTAAAATCAGAAAATATTTTTTTCAGCAAATGCTATTGTTAGATGGGGAAACTTGGATGGCTGTACGAAACTTGTACAAACAATTTATCATTTTGTTTCACTGGTGGAAATAAACTGTCCAGACTTAGAATCAGAGTGGCCCCTTGTAAAGGAGGAATCTGGGCTCCAGGGCATCCTTCAGACCTCTTAGCTCTGTTCCAGCAAGTTGGCAAGACCAGAAGCATTCGAGAAAGGCACATCGCTGGTGGATCTTTGTAAGACCTCTCTTGGAGGCCTTACAAAATTCCCATCTCACCTTTCAATGGTTTTAATGTTACCTTAGGAGCACATATGATCCTGCAGCGACTCAAGTATAGTATAGATTGAGGGAGCTAGACCACCACCATCATCTGAGCCACGGAGCTTGCCGCTTTCTGTCACTGCTCTCTCAAAGCATTTATGCAGATTTACGTTGAAATTCTATAGCTTGGAGCTGCCTGCTTGTTGCTCTACCTGCTGTGACACTAAATCTCCAACAACTAATGTGAAAGCACAGGCAGAGATGTCTGTTATTACATTAATATAGACGAAGATGCACATTCATTGTCAGGTAAGGATTTGAATTCACATATGTGAGGCTGAGCTCTCTAATCCTTTATGGTGTTTGTGTGTTGATTTACTGTTGGGTTTAAGTCTGGAATGAGGCAGCTAGATGTTCAGATGGACAAAACCATATGAGGGTCAGAGGCATGACAAAGCTAGTATACGTACAGACAAGCGTTGCCTTCAGATCCAGCTTCATAAATCCTCTTCCTTCACCCCCACCAGACCTCAGCACATGAATCCCATCCTTACTGCTTCCTTCTTTCAGTCACCCAACAACTGGAACTTCCCCACAGAGTCACTGAGCCCCATCTTTAACCTTCTGTACGTGACTCCCAGTGGTGAATGACTCTGCCCTCTTCACAGTGTCCACTCCTGTCTCTCCGCAGTCCAACCCACATTGCACATGAAGTCTGCTAGCTTTGCTACTCCGAAATGTATAATACAGGAGCAGATAGCAAGATAATGCAGACACCCCCACTTTGCACTGCAAGAGAATGGGAAACCAACAGTTCTTCACAGACCAGCCTGACTAAGAGCAGATAATTAACAGGTCAGTGTGTTAGCAAAAAGCAGATAAACAACCTGTGCTACCCACACATTTCTTTTTTCAGGTCTTCCTTGTGATTAAGGTGGAGGCATGTGTTTTGCGGAAGAAAGCACAGATAGAAATCTATATTGGTAACAAAGAGTACGGATTAATACCAAAGAGGTGCTATTACCTTTGAGGAGCATTCATATTTTAACATTCAGGAAAGTCACGCAAATGATTCAAGGTGAGGAAAACATGCCCTACTTGGAGAAGGTGTTTATCCCAGTAGTTCAAATGGTGGAGAGATGAAGAAGAGACATAACTCCCTTTAAGGAGGGGCAAGGTTCCTGACACTAGAATTCTTGTGAGCAGGCACATAGCAGAGTCACAAGGCTGAGAATTTAGAGTTAGAACCAGGAAAGCTGAATGTGGCATCAGCACGCAGACCTTTTAGAAAATCAGCTAACCACTTAAATCATTCACCCCATTCATCTGGGATATTCAAGCTGAGATTGAATTAGGGGAAAAGGTCACTGAAAGTAATTACTTTACATTGTGCTTGTGACCCTTCCAGCACACATCTCAGTTTAAGCCTAACACTGCCCAGTCAATATCATTGAATCAGAGACTGAATAATTAGTTCAAATTGTATTTTAAAATTAATCTCAGTTGTAAGCTAAGTTCTTTGGACTAAAGACAGCACAAAATATGCCTGCATTGCCCTCAAAATGCTCGGGGTACTTTCTGCTGAGCATAAGATAATGATTATAATGAATATTCATGTTTAAGAATTTTGTGTCTCCTGGGTGAGTTGAGCAGGATTTATTTCCCTTGGTACAAAACTGGGCAGACATATTTGCGTATCTGTGGTTTGTTTTGGCTTGGTTTCATTGTCTGCAGCTAGAGGCAGGGCAGGGAACATTGCTCGGCGTGCACAGAAGCAGACAGGGAACATCCCTTCTTAGAGACTTTACTCACGTCTGTGTTCACAGCACGCATCAAGCTGGGATTCAGGAAGCTATGGCAGGGATTGCTGCCATCCACCCTTTGCACCCTTTTTCTTTGCTCAGATCCCACAGGCATCCCCAACCTACACCTTTTCAGCAGCTGCCCTGGCTTTCCCCATATCCAGAGCACCTTACAGGTCAGCCTTTTGAGGAATGAAAAGCATCTCCTTCTAAAGCTGCTCGATGGATAGGACACTCGTAATCATGGTGCGTGGTAGGCAGATGCAAACTTGCTTTCTTTCAGACTAGCTGGACATGAGCAGGCCTTAATTCCAAATGTGCATGGCTTCCCCACTGGAATTAGCATAGCCTTAAGTACATTGCTACAAGTCTGGTGTGGAGCTGGTGTGCATCCTGCTAACTCAAAAGAGATTTTGCATCTGCCTGAAATCTATTCTCTGTACATCAGGTAGGATTTAATAACCAGCCTTTTCATAAAGTTCAAGGTCAGGTGAGGCCATGACATTTCTTTTGACCTCCCTTATATTACAAATCCTACAATGAGGATACCAAGTTAGTAGATACATTTGACTTCTTCCTGTGTTTCAGTTTCCCATCTTCAAAACAAGTCCAGTAATAAGGGAGCCTGTGTTCATCCTGTTAGGTGTTGTGAAAATTAAATGCATTCATATCTGGAAGGCAGAGTACTGTATGAACAAACTCACAGTAGTAAAACCCAGAGGAAAGTTGATGGTTTTGAACCATGAGTTGTACATAAGGAAGAAGCATCACTCATGGATAGGCGAGGAAAACAAATTACGAATAGATTCACTTTTAGGGACTGAGGCCAAGAACAAGGTAGACCTCCTGCAAAAAGAAAAGCAAGATGTGACTCTAATTTCAAAACACAGACACAAAATGGATGCCAGAATTAGATGACCAGAGAATTTTCCCTTTGTCTTTTTCTGATTAAAATTTGCACCTACAATGGTGTTCTTTGGAAAGCAAGAGAAGAAGGGTGCTGTGTACATGTACTATTATACAAAGGCTATTCTTGTTTGACTGGGTTTCTTCCCTTTCCCACCACTTCTTTTGGCAGTGAGCATTACTGGCTTTTCTAGAATTGTTTTCAATCCTCCTGTGATTTCCAGGTCTGCTTCTGCATGTCTTTCCTGTGCATATACAGAAATGCATGGATTCTTTGTCAGAAAGAACAAAATCAGGGAATACAAGTTTGATTCGCAAGAAATACTTGTTACAGATTATATTAAAGGTCATTAGATTGGCATCTGCTTTTAGTTAGATCAACATCAGTAAGTTGTTTTTAGGCTGTGCAGCTATGTAAATTATTTACCCAACAGAGCTCATACTATCCTAACTAGCTATTCCTGTTGAATTTCAGTTAGTTTTGGCAATTCTCTAACACTGCAAGAAAAACAACTGCCATCGCTTTGGGCGCTCCTATGGTGCCTAAACATTTCAGCCTGGTAGTGAATTAGTGTTTGCACAAGATAGCAGTCTCCTTGTCTTTTTGCCTAATCTCTGAGGCACCACTGAAGGTCCCAGGCGGTGTTTCTGGTGCTCTTTCATTTCTTCCTGTTGGTATTTCGGCACATAACAGGGAGTAGAGCCAGTATCTCCAAGGACTTTGATTTCTCTCCAAGACTCTTCCCTTGCCCAACTGGAACATATGTTACTAAACTGTGAGTGGGCTGCTAAAAGCATGTGTCATTGTTCCTTTAATTTATGCATATCCACAAAGCAGATGATTTTTATATAAAATGCCTCCATCTAGGCTACAGATTTGGTATTTAATGCCTAGGTGAGTTAACTCATGAGCAAAGAACATTGGATGTGTTTGCTTATTTAAAATATTTATGTCAGACTAGCTGCAATAGTTATACAACTAAAACATTTACTGTAGTTGTAATTAATTTTCAGATAGTATTCTTCTCTGTGAAGTAAAATATCTAAGTGACAATTAACTACAACAGAAATTCTGGATTTAATTCTATCCTTCATCACTAGAGTTGGTATAGCTTTAAATCCACTACACATTAAGTATTTGAGGGTATACCCTTGCACCACCTCAGATCAATCAGTTGCCAGCACTGTCTTGCTTTTCTGAAATTTTAAAGAACTTAAAACTTATAGACTGATGAGAATGTCACTGTTATTTAACGGGAAAAAGGTGATGCATATCTACCATGGAAGAGAAACACGCAAGTCACAACAGAAGATACAGACAGGATGTGAAGTTGAATATGTATGTGCTACTTAAATATATGCTGGCTGTATATGTTGGTAGATTAAATGCACAGAGATCCAAATCTGAATTTCCAGGTTGCAGGAAAGAGTACTCCTTTAAAAACCAACCAAAAAATCCCTTCGTTTTTTAATGAAGGCAAGCAAAAAAAACTTTGATTTCCTGCCATTTCTGAATAACAACGCTTCATCCCAAAGCAGTAAGCTTTAAGTCTTCATCATCCTTAGCACACACAGACACACTGGAGGGCAGAGACATCTCTTCTCTGATACACAGAGGAAAATGTTTTGCCATTAGGATGTTAACCCTGGACTTAGGAATCCTGCATCTAATTCACTTCTCAATCACTATGTTCTTGTAAAGCATCTGACAAGTTACTAAGCACCAGTCTTATTACTCTCTTGAAACTAATAGAGAAAAACAACGCTTTTCTGTCTTCAAGAGTTGTTGCCATGATAAATGTGCTTAAAATTGCACGGTACTTTTGTAATAAATACTCCCTACAGTGACTTCAGAGAAATCTGCTAACTGTAAGGGCAGCTAAACAACCACAGAAGAACAATTCGTAATAAATACACTTGTTCAGCCAGAGTTCACTTTAAAAATTCTGCCATAAAACCGAAAGTCATCATAAAACTCGTCCCTGAAATTTATCTTTATAAAGAAGATAGGAGACATTCTCATAGTTCTTCAGACAGCCAAAAAATGTTTAGTCCAAAAAGTGTGTTTCTTCCTTTTATAGACAGAACTAAATGGTCAGAGGTAGTATTAATTTATTCTCATCTCCTTTATTTTCAGCAACGACTCTGATGCAACAGATGCAGAACTTTAAAAAAAAAAGCAATATTGGTCTTTTTTTTTGACTGTGCTTCAACACCACTTTCTCACTTTTCCCCTAAAATGAACATTTTCTCTCAAGTGCTTTGCAAATTCTTTTATTAATCAGAAAGTTTTTCTGACTATGTTGATTTCCAACACAGAGTCAGTTGGGATTCCTTCAATAAGCCCAAAAGTGAGCTACTATCTGATGGGTGACTTTTTTCCAAAATACAGCAATTCAGAGGTAGAGAAGATTAGAGACTGTTTAGTCTAGAAATAGAAGATTCAGGCAAGTCAGAATAAGTCTTTAAAATAAGTTAACTGCTTATACAAAAAGAAAGTATTATTTTCCTTTTATCTACTGTGGCTAACATGAGCATAAAAGTCGGCTTACTTGGCACAATATATCTAAGTCAGGTGAAGGAGGAGGGCACATTTCAGACAAACACCATTGAATTATCCAGACCTCCTGACTGTGATTTCATGGGCCATGGTTATGCAAAGTATTCAGCCCTTCACTTCCCTCTTCTACACAATGCATCCATCCAATGATAGGTTTTGGTCAGCCTGTTGGAGAAGCTGTATCTGCTGCTTGTGAAATCAGCTGCTAGCCCAAACAACAGCCTCCTGAAAAGCAACATGAGCTACTGGGTTAGGCCATCCTGTGCATCTTAGCTCTGCGAGGACATGAATGTTCAACATCTCCTGCAGGACTTGAGCATTTTCCCATGTTTCTTTAACTGTTCACTATTGTGACCTATCATGGCCTAGTTCAGGCTAGGTGCTGCTGCCTCTACTCATGGATGCTGTGAAAATAACAAAATTTGAAGCATAGAACCAATAAGAAGCAGAGGGTTCCAGTGATCTTACTTCAACATCTTCTGTTTGGTTAGGAACCCTAAAAATAGTTTGAATACATCTTCAAAACGCACTTAAGAAGGCAGTTTCTCTGATTTATCGTGTTTTCAGTGACATGTTACTGTCCTCCCACAAAACTCCTCTGTGAGGAGACGAATTGCTGAGCAAAGAGGAGATGCTGGAAAGTAGAGTGATGCCCCTGGGACTGCCAGTTTTCCCTTAAGTGGCCAGAGAGCAATCATCAGTATCTACTCGTTTATGACTGAATTGACTGAGTCCTAACCTGGAATTCAGAACTTGCCTGCAAAGAAAGACTAGAAAGAGAAGATTTGCATTTAAATCCATGTGTCATAATCTGGTTTATCTATTTTTTTTTTTTATTTCAGAAGACCCTTAATTGTCTAATTCATATGCTAATAAAAGTGATTGGTGGGGGTTTTTTTTCTTTACAACCTTCTTGCTGTTTGTGGGGGCTGCTCACAGTGAAGAAAAATGTCCAAGTCCCATTGTCAGGAGTTAAATAGTGAGAGTAAATGTTGCAGAAGTGGGTTTTGATGTTGCCATGACAGTGGCCAGACACTTCCACAGGTACCTGGAGAACTTCTGTTGTTGAAGATCTTCAAAATGTCACTATATAAAATCCTGAGCAGCCAACTGTAAATTTGAAGTTCATCCTGCTTTGAGCATTCTGTACTAGTGAGCTCCAGAGGTCTCTCCCACCCAAAATCAAGTAAGAATTCAGTATGAAGTTGAGCACACCTGGCCTCCAAGACAACTCTTGTGCTGATGACCCTTTGAGAAGGACTTTAAATTGCTTGAGGTGCTGGTGAGTGGCTGTTTATAGTGTCAGCTTGGCAGCCGAGCAGAAAGCAGAGAGTGATGGACGTGCACAGCCCAGATGTCAGAAAAACTTTCCCGAAATGCTGTGGGGCAAGATGGTTGTCATCACCTGCTCACTTTTGCAGCTCCTCTCCAGGCACAAGAGTGTGATAGGAAGAGTTTCTGCTGCAGGAGGGCACACAGAGCCAAAACGCATTAATCAAACCTCCGGAAAGAACATTTTATCCAAGCACCTTGTCATCTTTGTGCTTCGTTCCCCCAAGCCTGTTGTTAATGTCACCTCTAGAAACCTATTAGAAACAGACCTCTTCAGAGCCTGGGCTAGGTCTCTTCAGAGCTATATGTAGCACCAAGCACCCTTTTGAGTGCTGCATAAACATCCTTATCAGAGCCTGAATGAAAAGTTTATAAATGAATACATTGTCCTCTGTGTAACAGAGGGGCACTAAATGCAACATCCATTTAAAGCAAATCATGATGAGTGATCTGAAAACATGCAACATTAAGCATAGTCGCATTTCAAATAGCAAGAATCACTTTCACAAGACTAGAGAGGTTATAAACCACTTCTGTCTGTATTCCATTAGAGAGGTTATAAACCACTTATGTTTGTATTCCAGGAGCCCTTACAAAGCTTTGTTTTGAAAGCTTCACACTAACTCGTAAAATCAGCTCAGAAAAAAGACATTGTTTTGTCATTGTCACTACACTGGCAGAACCGACTTGTCTTCCTCTGTGTTTTGTTCTGCTTACAGTGAGAAATAAAGGTCCCATGTGCTTGCTGCTTACTTTGCTTCCAGGCTGTGACTGGGATGCAGAACCCACCAAGCGGGAATGACAATAGCTCTAAAAATAGTAAAAAAGTCTGGTAAAAAACCCAGGAATTTCTCCCTGACATAGCAGGTCCTTACCCTGCCCCTAATTCCCTCACATCTGTGATGCCTTGCCTTGAAGTGAAGCTTCTCAGCAGCCATTTGAAGTCAGAAAATCTGGATACCTGCAGCAGGATTATTCAGTGACTCTAAGATTGCAAATCTTTGGGATTTTTTTTAAATCAAGGTGTACTGAAAAAAGCAGCTGACACACAGCTGTGGGGCTGGCTATTTGTGATTACTGGCAATGTTGTTTAGTTCTGGATTCTCAAAACTTTAACCAACTGCAGGCTTTGCATCTTAGCTATGTACGATTTTTTATTCATTCATGTGCTTCTTTGTCACCTTAGCAAATTTTAAAGCCAAATTCAAAACTATTTTATTAATATTATGCCCAGTCTCCAATATCTTTCAAGGACTCAGAGCTGTCATGAGAGAGGAGACCTAAAACAATCTTTTAAAAAGTTCATAAAATTGCTTAATAAATCAAACTTCAAAATTTATTCTTCATATCACGGAATATTTTGTTTTATCCACTGGTGCCCTGGAGGACAGGAAGATGTTCCTGGAGGAGGTGTTGTTGTCACTGGGCACAGCTCTTGGGAACCTTTTTAACCTTGCTGTGTTGAAAATACCCGAACTCCTTCTAGCCAAGGTCAAAGCACACAAATCCACTTATTTTTCATTTTCTCCCCTGCAGCACACAGCTTTAAACATTGCATTAGTTCTATCTCCTTTGTAGCTATGTCTTCTGGAAATCATATTTCAAAACCCCAACCCCATTTCCCCATTTCAGCCTTGCATTTTATCAGATGTACTAGTCCATTAGTTCATAACCAAAAGTTTTGCTCTAGCTGGTATAAGGGCTTGATGCCCATGTCTCCAGTAAGGCTGACATCAAGCCCAAGGAAAGGGTTTAATGATGATCCAGCCTCAGGCAGATGAGGGGACATGTGGATGTTTTCTCTGCTTGAATGAGGTCCCTAAGCTGGCAGCCCTGGGACAAGGACACTGCCAGTGCCAGCATTTTCGAAGTGCCAGCCCTAGGAGCTGGCAGATCAAGTTAATCAGACAGATTTGCAGAGTCCCGTACCAACAGGGAAACCCTCTGCAATATGTCTGGCAAAAATATTTCCCACTCCGTACTGAGCTCAGCACTGGCCAAGAGGAACTGTTTTTAAGGGCCTGAGGAAATCTTGCAAATTTTCTGACAACAAAAAAAACCAGATGTAAACAACTCAGGTTTTTTGATTCTGGAATATCACACCTGAAACATCTTGGTTTCAAATGAACGTCATTACCATTTCCTTGTTTCCTTTTCTTTTTTCTTTACTTTTTTAGATGAGCAGATTTATATTTTAATGAATTTGGATTTGGTAGATGACTTTAGATCTGGTAACTGGATATTTACTGCATTTAAATCTGTGAGTCCAGCATGCCAGATTGACAGAAATGGGGACTTTCCACTTCCCACAATAGTTCAGCTGGCAAGATGTGGCACTGAGGAAAGACAATCCTGAAGCAAAGGAAACCTTACCAAGGGTAAAAGTCACTGCTCAACACTGGAGAAAATAGTAGCATTTTAATAGGAACTTACAGTGGTATGACAATGCTGGGCTGAACCTGGAAGGAAGTAGGCTGGACAACAGATTGAAGGTGAACTACCTGAATTATGTTGGGTGCAGCCTCAGAGCAGGGGCTCCAATATTTCCAAGAAAATTCTCTGGAGATTTTCAAGTACTCCTGAGATTTCTGGGTTTTATCTTATGGAAATTTTTTAAAGCAAAAATTATTTGCCAAATAGAAACTCTTCCTTCTGCTCCTGCTTCAGACACACAGCCGAGGAAAGGCTGAACAGTTTTATTAGAAGTAGAATGTGGGCATCCTGCTCTCATACATGGGGACATCAGCTTTATGCCCCCAAGCCATTCTTCTTGACTACAGACATCTTTCATAATACAATACAGCTACAGGTTGTAGTTCAGAGTTTGCTGCTATGGCAGCAGAAACCTGTCTATATCGAAGTAGACCTTGAAGTGCAATGTGTAATCATTCATGCTGTCTGGTTGGCCTGCTCCACGTCAGGCACGTTCATGTAAGGAAAGGGGAATATTTCATAGCCCCAGAGACTCTTCTTTTTGCCCTGTCATTGCTGCAGCATCAGGTGAGCTGAAGATCACGAAGCCTTGTGGTTTATGGATAAGCAGACGTGTAGCCAGGACACATCTATTTAAGATGCTGAATGCTCTTGGGGCTTTGCTGAGGGCTGCACAGGAAAGATTAGAAAGGAGGCAATCGTAGTACCACATTAAAGGACAACCTATAGTTACTGAAATGTTAGTAGTGCATTGAAGTTCCTCAAAGATACTGCTCACTGATGGACAGATGCTACAGATGCACTCTGGGGAGGACTACAGTGCCTTTTCTTAAGATGTGTCTAGACCCAGAATGATGGAAATATATTTAATATTTCTTTCTTTCTTTCTTTCTTTCTTTCTTTCTTTCTTTCTTTCTTTCTTTCTTTCTTTCTTTCTTTCTTTCTTTCTTTCTTTCTTTCTTTCTTTCTTTCTTTCTTTC
>Ga0065711_1041480_pt1 | contig 16115 bp, 12 predicted proteins | sample Hoacrofraction12_FD_59098 | JGI IMG/M metagenome (GOLD analysis project Ga0065711, IMG submission 59098) | Hoatzin crop microbial communities from Cojedes, Venezuela - Epithelial fraction 12 v2 (version 2) | ecosystem: Host-associated > Birds > Digestive system > Esophagus > Crop | place...
CTTGAATATCTCCAGAGAAGGAGACTCCACAGCCTCCCTGGGCAGCCTGTTCCAGTGCTCCGTCACCCTCAGAGGGAAGAAGTTCTTCCTCATGTTCAGACGGAACTTCCTGCGCTTCAGTTTGTGCCTGTTGTCCCTTGTCCTGTTGCTGGGAGCCACTGGAAAGAGCCTGGCCCCATCCTCCTGACACCCAGCCTTGAGATATTTATAAGCATTTATAAGGTCCCCTCTCAGCCTTCTTTTCTCCAGGATAAACAAGCCCAGCTCCCTCAGCCTTTCCTCGTAGGAGAGATGCTCCAGTCCCCTCATCATCCTTGTAGCCCTCTGCTGGACTCTCTCCAGTAGCTCCTCATCTTTCTTGAACTGGGGAAAAACTGAAAAGGGCAAGAGACACACCTGCCTGAAACGCCATGCCGCTTTGTGCTGTGCCCATATTTATGGTTTACAGGCACCACAAAACTTCTTTTTGCCTCTAGATCGTTCATTTAACCTCCCTCACCCTGAGGTCTTTTTCTAAGGCTTCATCAGAACCACATGCCTGCGCTTTCAGCATGGTCAGGTGAAGGGAAAAAGCAAACAGGTGGGTTTTTTCCTTAAAATCTGACATTGCTTGGAAGGATATTAGATTAAATGCTTGTGGCCACTGGTAGCTTTGAAACCTAATGTTTTGTGGTTTCCTTACTCCTCTTACTCATGCAAAAAAAGTTCATGGCTCCAGCCCTCCATGATGGATTGCTGGGCACACATAATGCTACCTAAAACAGCACGTTATGGTTGGTGTTTGCATATGCCAGGCCACACAGGGAGAAAATGTGGGCAGAGATGTAACAGAAATGTCCCAGCTTATCAGAAAACCGAAGTCGCTTTGTTTTTCCTAGGATGGGGTGAGCCAAAGTGTCCACACAATCCAACAGTATTTTAAGACAATACCTTTGTCCGTGTTTGAGTTATTCTATTTTTAAAAGACCTTTAAAAATTTTTTTTTAAACAATTTACTGGAGAACAAATCAGATGAGATAAAGGGAGAAAGCAAGTTGTGGTGTTAATGGCATCACCAGCTGTCTGAGTGGCCTTGACATGCAGTGAGATGTACTATCTAGACACAGATTTGTAGTGCTTGATCCCATGCCAGGACAGAGATCATGTTCCACTATTTAAAGGCATGTTTGTGAAGATAAAGCTACTGATTTCCAAATGCTTATTAGCACAAGTAGTCATCTGTTTGGTGTTGCTTGTACAAAAAATGCTTTTTATATTATCATTTTAAATACAATTTTTGCATGTCACTTTTAAAGACCTATTGTATGCAAGGCAAATATAGTCAGACAGTTACTTTATTAATTACTCTTCAACCCCTTGTGTAGAAAACTCTTCACGATTTGAAGGTTTCTTTCTCGGCTTCAGTATCTTAATCTTCAGCATGACCCATCAACCGGATGGTGAAACACTACTTGCGCTCAATGCAGTATTTCCAAAAGCAAGCTGAAATCAAATCAAATGCAGGGTAATAACTGTAGCGTATTTCCCCCAATGCATTCTTTTTTTTTTTTTATATAGCTTCAAAGCAATGAAAAAATAAACCTCATGAAAGCAAGTCAGCATCTCTCATCTGTATCAACACGCTATTTGTTAGAGCATAAGCAAATATCTACATTTCACAAGCTCCTTACCACTGGTTGAAGTTTAGTTTAAAAGTCAGGTTTTTTTCTAGGTTGTTAGAAAGGTTATTTCCAAGCTGACAAGAACCAGTTATTAACTGCTAAGGTGAGGCACGACCCTAAAAGTTCCAGTCAACAGAAACTACCCGCAGCATGGTAGAGCCTTGACTAGGTTAGCAAGCTTCCCTCTCAACCAGCCACCCCAATTGCTGACACCACCCAGTCACTGCCAGCCACCCAGATGCTCCCCATGGACCCTTAAAAGCTACTTAAAGGTTCACAGTGGTTCTGTGGACGTTCACTGCGACTTCACTGACCACACATGGGAGTTGCAGCCCTACAGACTGAGTTTCCCGGTTGGAGATCCTGAACGCCTGACAGAGCTGGGAGAGCAGAAGCTTGCCACACGGCTCACCGCTGTGTTCCCCTGTCAGCAGTCGTAAATGGTGTCGCATCCCTGAACTACTCTGAATTGTCTCATGTGACAGGGACCCAAACGCAGGCCCTGCTCATGGAGCGAATGGGCTAAAGCAAGCTGGTTGCTAATGCACGGCTCAGACCAGCATTCGGTTTTGCTTCATTTGCAAACTGCAAAGAAGTGCAGGAGCAAGGTTTTTCTAGGTCCTGGCCTAAACTGGACTCCTGCTGATTAAGATGTTTTTACTCATGAGCAGAATGCAAACAGAAAAATCTCTTCTGGAAATTAACTACAGGAAAAAAGAGTCTTCTGTAAAAATTTGAAAATTGTTTAACTTTTTGATCAAATCAAGCCAAGGAGCTGAAATGGAAATAAATGTTCCATTTTAAAAACTGAGGGCATTTGTTTTCATCCAGTTTCTTCCGTCTATCATTCCCTTCCCTTTTATTTTACTTTTTTCAGTGATGAAAGGGGGAAAATGATAGCTAGAAGTGCCAGAGAAGAAAAGAAAAAAGACCACAGAATACCAAACCTTGGTTTTCAACTCAAGATTAAAAAGTAAAACATGACCTGAACTAAACCTGTATCTTCTTTTGTGGAAAAATACTTGAAAAGTTGCTTTCATCCAAATCCTTGCTCTATATTTTGAAAACATTAGGATCAGAACTGAGCTACTAGAATTTTCACTCCTCTCAAGTGATCTGCAGTGAAGACAAGAGGTCTCTAGAGGTGAAAACTCTGCTGCTCCTTTGCATATAGGAATAATCACGAATCTTCCAGCTCACTCCATCGCAAGGCACCGAAATAGCTGTAAATTGCTGCAGGTAATATAGCCATATTTAGATGAGAGACTACAAGGATTCAGACCATACACAGGTTGCAAGGAGGCTGCTGCATGTCAGACCCCCCTGACACAATGCCCAGGCTCCGCATACCTCACACGTAACCGTACTGCAGCAGATTAAGAGTATCACAAGCCTCTCTGTGCCTAAGGATGCCTGAGCTAACAGGCTGTGAGGCAGTAAGGATGTGTCCACACAGTAAGAATATCCATTGGAGTGCCTTGTAATGTGGATAGACGTCCTACCATTGCATTGGTACAAGTCTCCCTGAAGGTTTCTCCGCTGCTGGCTGGTATCAGAAACCCCTCCTCTGACAGAGCGCACATCACTGTAAATGTAATTTGAGCTAAACTGAAGGCCTCTCCCCACCTCCTCCCTCCCTCTCCCATCTCATTCTAGATGAAGCTTGTGCCTGGGGAAATGTGGTAATAAAGGCACACCCAGGTAACCGCATCAATGAACCGATAAAACTGGCAGCCTGCTGAACCACAGCTGCCGCAGAGGTGAGAGCAGCTCTAGCAGCTAACCGTGTTCCTGCACCCCCATGAAGACAGTCACCTTGGCTCCGCAGGCTTGTGCGACAGCGCTCTAACCTGGCTCAGCTGGCCAAAGTGCCCAAGTTACCCTGATTTTCTTCACCAAGATGACACTCTGTCCAGGTTAGAGCGTCCTGCTTCAGGGTGGAGTGGGGGCATCCACAACAGCCTGCTTGTATCGTGTGGACACACCCCTAACACCACAGGGAGGAGGTTCTTACCAAGCTCAGAGCTGTTTCTAGATAAATGTGGGAAGGCATTGGAATGCTTTAGTCTCCATCCTCCTTTTCCTTATCCAAAGAGCGGGTTTCTTGCCCCTGGCAGAATCAGCATAGAGCCACTGCCTGGGGCGTGCAGAGGAGCTGCTACCCCAGGTCTCACGCCAGCTGGGGCTGAGTGCACACCTCGAGCCAGATGCTCTCCCAGGCCCCACAGAAACACAGACCAGAGGGGATGCGAACTCAATTGGCCCTACAGTGTGATAAGCAAGTGAGGTGAATGGCTCAGGTGGTGCTCGAACCCCACTGCAAGAGAGGCAGAATCACCAGATCCCACCCAAAGGCAGCTTTGGGCAGGACTGAGGGGTACTCAATGCGCAAAAAGAGGCACCAAGATGTAACAAGCTCCAAAACATTCCTCTGCCCACTTAAATTTATACAATTTTTTTTTGCTTGCTGCTTGGCTTTTTAAATCTCCCAGTACATCAAATGTGTTATACAAGGTTGAAGTGCTGTTCGAAGTGAACAATATCTACAACTATGAACCTTCTCAGCTGCAAAAATAATGAATTAGACCTTTCGAAGAATGAACTGACTTAAAAAGTGTGGCAGATCGAAGAGGTAGTGTTCCCTTTTCTGTTTTGCCTGCTTTTCTGTACTAGCAGAAGGCTAAAAATTAATTGCAAATCATAAAAAAGAAAAATGTGACTTGGGATTCTCACTCCCACTCAGGGCTATGAACGGCTAGCTAGGTACTAAATTACTGATTTATGCATCTACCAGGAATATAAATCCAAAGCAGAGGAACTAAAAGGGACAAGAAGAAAAGACAGAAGTAGAAAAGAAGAAGACAAAACAACAAAATATTTAAAAATAGGTAAACTGAGACAAGGAAAGGGAGATGTTCCTTCTGAGTAATAGATAGTGTTTGTACTGCATGTACCTGGTATAAACAATGTTTTATACACACAGAGCACCTTTAAAGTTTTGTGCTCCTTCTCTCAGTCAGAATGCAAACTCCATCTATCCATCTGTCTCTCTGAAGAATACGCTTATAAGTGTTCAGGAACAATACTTTACTTTGTAAGAAATTATGTGACCAAAATAGGAGTGGTAGATGTTGTAAATGGAACACGGTTGTTCTCCCCCAAATTTAAGAACTTGCCATTAAACTATAAAATCTAATGGGGGATCAGTCAAAATTGTTCATCTGGATGAAAAACAATGTCTCATTTGTAAAGTTGACATTTTAAAAGGTTTGAAAGCCAGTTAAAAGTGAGATGTCTTTTAAAAAATAATCCCAAAATATTTCATGCCAAAAAAACATTGAGAAAATTTCTAGCCAGCTTCCTATCTCACCCCTATTGCTGTAGCATTTGAACGCCTCAGAATTATACTCACACCCACAACACCTTTGTCACAAAAGGAAAGATGTTATTCTCATTTCATATCCACAGAACAGAAGGAGGCACAAAGCACATGTTTCTGGTCCAGAGACACGAGGCCAACTGCGGTGAAATGAGGTCTCCCACACTCCACCGCCAGCCACCTGAGAGCTTGTCCGAGAGAGACTTTGTTATGAATACTTGGGGAGCTGCACATCTGTTCTCTTTGGCAATATAAGGTCAGATCTGATTCAGCATGATAACAGCTGAAATGTCTACTCTCTCATTACTGTTCAATGGTTTTCACGGCCCAGATAGATGCCTCTTTGTTGTGGGCCTTATCAACACTTGGCAGGATTCGTGTGAATCCAGAGTTTGGATGGCCTAGAGACTGAACAGATGTCTCGCCTGTGGATACATGTTAAGAGAAGGTGTTTCAGCGAGAAAGCTATTGTTTACACCAGACATTTTTTCAGTCAAGCACATCTAGCACCTTCTACAACACTAGCCATGGTACCAAAGTGCCCTAGTCACCAGCTGGACAAGGTACAGCACCAGTCTCTAGGTGCCACCTCTCTTAATTTTCCAGGAGGGATTGGAAGTGAAGGCTTGCAGAAGTTCTTCCGATGTCAAGGACTTATTTCCAGGAGTTCCTGGCTCAGTTCAGTTGGAGCATCAGATGGACTTTCATTTACACCTTCCTGTCCAAAACAGCACAAATGTAGGACAATGTCAGTGAAGCAGCCTCTAGAATCTGAGAACACTGGCAACCTAGGAAACACAGAAGACAGGATTGCTTACTTTACTGGATAATGATAAGAGCTATATGGGTATTAGACAACAACTACAGTAACAAATAAGAGACAACACAGAGCTGCCTGTTCTCACCATTTCCACTTCCTTTCCGTATGTCTTTGGCATCAGCTGAAATGCAAAATGGAACACAATTAGAAGCCTTTCTGGAGGATGATGGTTCTGCTTCCTGCACACTTCAGAATAATCCATCATTTAACAAGATGCATCTGTGAGGAGAATTAGCAGAGCTGGCTCTTCCCACAGCTCGGCTTTCTGTGAATGTAGCATTGCCATGTGTCCCTCAAAGGTCAGCTTCACTTCCAGCATTACTTCTATCCCTGACGAGGGTAGGAACAACTGAGTTGTTGAGACTTTCTGAAGCAGATAGAAGGCTGCTTTGACTTCTTGACAGTACAATGAATATTTTATTACTTGCATGACAGTGAAGACTGGCAGAGATCTTGGTAATTGGATGTTTTTTGGAGATTCACACCACCATTGTGGCTCAGATATGAGACAGATTTGACCCTGAAAACCTCTGTATTTCAGTTATTGCTTAAGTAGGTAGCTCGCTGGTCAGATAAGTTTCCAAGCACATAACTTTTTGCAGGTACTAAGAAGAGTCTGAGCCCTAACTCAGGCAACTAGGTGGCCAGGTGAAAGGCACTGAAGTGCGTACATATATTTGAGCCTCTGCTTGTGGACAGTGGACCTGAAAAAAGCAATATCAGGTGTGCGCTGGGTGGATGCATCCCTCCTCCTGCTCTGCCTAGAGAATCATGGCCACCCAAATCTGGGTTAGCCAGTGCAGTGGATGAACACTGCCTTGCCGCTTTCAGCTTTACCCAGCAAGATAAGCAGTAGACCACGAAAGACTGAAGAAAACCAAATCAGGCATACAAATTTATGTTTAGAGCCTTAAACCCCTTCTAAAGAGATATCACTATCATCTAGACACAATGTTACGCACAAAGGCATAAAAAATGATGCCTTTAAATGACAGACAGAAGGTCAAGATAATGTCTGCTAGAATAAATGTCTAGCAAGCCAGTCTAAGCAGTCCCAGAATGTATCTACTTGTTGCTGGCTGGCTGGAGGGAGCTCAGGCTTGGAAACCTGAGTGGTCCATGCTATACACGTGTGACACAGAGACTGATGAGGGGATTTCCAGATCCAACACATGCTTGATATGCTTGAAATTTCGAATTCTGAAGGCACTGAGAGAAGAATATTCAGTCTCAGTGCCATGCAGCACCTGCTGAGTTGCCTTCACACAATAGTTTCAGGTAGCGCTCCCTGCTTCGGCGTGTTCCAGGCTTCACAGAAACTGCATGATTTCAAAAAAAATGCTTGTTTATTAGTCCACAGTTAGTTTAATGAGAACATTCTAGCTGAATCCTTGAGGAATGCTTGAGGAGATGAAAATTACCGTTTAGACAACAGTTACAACTTTCCCTGAAGATAACTCAAAAGGGAGCAAAGCTGGGAACAGGAAGCAAATAATGTAACAGTATATAACCAACTTTTCAAATTCACTTTTCAAACTGACAGAGGGGTGTGGTCACTATTTACTTACCAGTACATCGTGTGGGTGTAAACAGTCTGCACAGCGAGCACATGATGGTCCAGTTCCACAAACAATATTGCTTAAAATGCAGCTTTTGAAACAACGTAGATGCACCAGAGAACTGCCCACAGTATACTCCAAAGCAAATACTAAATCCAAGGGCAATTAACTGAAAGCAGAGTTGGGGGGTGGGGGTGTGGGGGGGTGGGTGTAACTGTATTCTTCTGTGCTGAATCAGTTGCTTTGCTACCATAAAACCTCACCCATATTTTCCACTTATGCAAAAGCTGCCTTTCAAGATGCACATGGTGATCTTGAGTCTCCAGTATAGCAGTTCTGTGCTCTGATGGAGTCTTTGAAATTGTCCTGGTACAGAAATACCTAGGTCAGACGACCTGGGTCACAGCAGCATAAACCCAGACCAATTCAGACTGAGCTGCCCACTCATAATAAATACCTCTGTTTGAAAACCCTACTGGGCACCGTGGCAGTGACAAGGATCACTACAGTCTAATTCGACTGACTGCAGAACCAACAGGATTTTTACATGCCTACATACAAGGCATAAAATTCAGATGAAATTCTCTTGTGCTGAGACATCTACTGAATTTGACCTGAGAAAGCTGCAAATGTCTCTCTTTTTGGTTTGGGTTTAGCTGGGTGATTTTGTTGCACAGAATCTGTATTGTTCATGGACTACTAAAAATTAATGCTGGTTCTTACAGCAGGATGTTCATGCCATGACTTGGAGCAGCATTCAGTGCTCATAGTTCTTCATTTAAACATGTCCAGTTAATAACAAGTTTAATGCCAACTGCACACATAAATCCTGTTCTTTTTTTCCATTTGCACACTTTCAGCTCTAAGTTAAAATTGATTCCCTGTTACTTTGTGGAAAAGTTTTACAAGAGAACTATGGACAAATATTGAATCTACACCAAGTTTATGACCGAAGTGAGATCCTTGTTTAACCAGGCAGATGGTAGATCTGACACACTAGAATATAGTGAGGGAACTCTTGTTTATAGCATGACACTGTGGTGTACATGAATCAGGTTACACAGCATTCACCTTCTGAAGCTGGAACATGACCTACAAGTGTTAGTAAAAGAAATTATTTAGCCTCTTCTAAGATTTACAAGCAAAAGAACACTGGTCCAGACAGAAGTCAATGGAAATTCTGTGGCTTGTGGGTTTTTTTCTTGTTTAAATCCCTCCACCTCACTGAGTGTGACTTTGCTTCCAGTTCTACTGAAACATGACCTCTGCCCTGCGGGTATGATGATTATCTCTTCAATGTTTGACTCATGCTGTGTCACTACAGTGCTTAATGACATGGCAAGTTGTACTACAAGTAAAACATACAGAACCAACGTTAATAAATGACGTGCCCTTAAAATACTCAGAAAACATCTGCAATGACATATTGCTTGGAGTGAGGTTTTTCACATCTTGCTCTCCGGTTTTGGATTTCATCACAGAGAAGTATCTCCAACACTCTGAAAACTTGCATGCCTGTAAGACCTTTTTGTGGAGACAATTTTCTTGTTTCACCTCTCCTTCCCAAAAAAATCTTCTCATAACACACAGACAGACATACAGGTACCCCTTCCTTAGAAAAACACATTTAAAAACAACAGTTGAGGACATAGGGAAGAATCTTAACCCATTCAAAAAGGTACCTGGCACTTTTTGTTACCCAACTTTTACATACATTATAGAAAAAGGCCTACACAGAATCAGCTATATACAACACCCTGTCTCTGCAAAACCAGTAGTGGGTTTGCAAATTTCCACACCAATTACTTTCGGACAGTTACCTTTGATTCCACTGATTTTAGGGTCTGCTATGGGAATGGCACCTTTTTGTGCTTCATCAAACAATGACAAAAAATCTCAGGATCCTTTCTTGTTGATCTGCTACAGGGATCTCCAGTGACATACGCCTCTGAGCTTGGCTGGGGGAAAAAGAAGTGTTACATTCTTCTTCAATGCCACATGTAAAACTGCATGTACAGTTTGGCTGGATTCACGCCTAGTTTTTCTTCTTAGATATGGTTACCTCAAAAAGGTAGCCTTGCACTTACTGAAAATGCATATCTCTAGTACGGTGCAGCTCAGCAATAGACTTTGCTGTGAAGTACACAGCTTTAACACACAAAATAATAATGAATTATTAAATAATAATTACAAATAAATGTAAGTAGATCATTATATTATTAAAGTATAATAAATAATTACATTATTTTATTTAAAATTAAAATATTAAATAATAAAAAGGTTTTACTAAAACAAATGCAACATCTTCAGCAAGCCAGTTTCTTCACTGGGGCTACAAGAGTTACTCCACCTGAGAATATCTTGCTTTGTATCTTAGTAATCCCTACCATAATACAAAAATCTTTTCTTCATTCTTTTCACTTACATTTGTGAACTCATCTTTCCAGCCATCCCACTTAACAATTATACCCATGGTAGGAGACTGGTTTCCTACTGAGACATACCACAGGACAGCACTGGGGATGCTGCCCTACAGCAGACCTTACCTGTTGGATGCTGTGGTTTTGCACACAAGACCGGAGAAGCAGCTGCTAGAAAAAAATCTGAAATAATTACAGTGATAAGAATATTAGCCAGCATGTTGGTTGCCATTGTGGTCAAACAAGATCTTCTGGGTGCCCAAGCCTCTATCTACAAAGCTTGTCAAAACTCCTTCATGCACAATTTCTCTGGTTGAATGAACCATCCCATCTCCTGCCTGATAAGTCCTTGGCCTTTCTTCATTACCCACAGAACAAATTCCACATCCAATTTCACTTTAGTGATCTGCATTTTGACATTTGGCTGCGCATCTTTTTCTATTCTCTGTGGTTTGCTTTGTGGCACTCTAATAATCGTCACCGACGTCAGAAGCCTTTTCTCTGCCTGAGCAAACATTAACTGAGTGTTATCACTGCTTGAACAGGAGAATGTCACACATGTACATGAACTTCGGGATTGAGCTCAGCCACTGCTAACAGCAGCGCAGGGGTGATCTCCTTGATTCACATTGTCAAGGCGCAAACTAGAAACGGGGCTACTGCTTCAGGAGCCAAGATTTCCGACACGGCGGTGATGCCAGCTGTCAGCACAGCAAATAGTGAGGAACTGAATAAATAGCAAAACCTCTAAACTCTGTCATGTGCTCCTGGGGACTAAATAAAAATGTGGGATAGGGGTGAAACCAGCCTGGATGAATCTGTCAGATGCAGGGCTAAATCACTCGACTGCTGGCAGTCAAAATTGGAGTGGGAGTGATATACCACTGGTTCAAGAGCTTGCCTCAGCTTGCAGGGACTGATAGCCAAGAGTTTTCCTCTGGTGTGTTAGAGGCATTTGGCGCCAGAGGAGAGGCTTTAAGGGGCATTCTTAGCAGCAGAACAGCGGCTTAACTGCACAGGACACCCTGGGCTGTTCTTGCCCAGCATCCACGCAGTGTAACACGGGGAAAAAGAGTCCCAGAACCACACCGGGGAGAGAAAAGCAGCTTGGGATGACTATTGCCATTTGACTGGGCAAAAGGCTGCCTTTCAGTCCTGGCACAGGGCCATACCACTCATGGCAATGCGGTGTATGTAGCTGACTCCATATCTGCACTTACCGGGTTCCCCCACTGACTAACGGGGCCCCTCTTCTTCACAGACTGCAGCTTTCCTGCAGGGGAAGTGCTGCCGAGGCTCAGAGAATGCAGCCTGGAATCCGAGCGAGGTTCCCCAAGCACAGCAGGAGGGCTGAGAGCAGTGCTGGGAACAAAGAGCAGCCCTCTCCTCCCATACCTTCACCACAAAATCAGTTTGAATTTTTCTTCCAGCACGCGTAAAATGTGTTGCAGGTGCGCTGCTGGAGGAAAGGATTGGTCTTCTTACTTAAAGCTAAAATGCTCAGCCATCCTGAAAGGATGCACTTGACCTAATGCTCCCTGAGGAGGACGCCTGACAGCTTCCTTCTGAAGAATTCCCCCAGCCCAACACCTCCTCACCCAAAATTAATTCATATTGATTAAGCAATACCCTATCTGGCCCTTTGTTTCTTCAAATGGTTCCCGTGGCTATTTTGTCAGCCTTTCGTCCATCACTGGTTCCTGGTCCCAGGCAAGCCGAAGTGTCGGTGTGACACTGCCTCCCGTTTGTTGGTGGTTTCTTGAAACCAAAGCTTGGGCGAGTGGTCAGAGCTGAGTACAGACAGATTTTTGCTGTGCTTTTGGCTAAGGAAACCACAAGAAAGAGACTAGTGAATTGTTTTGACAGACTAGTGAATAGTTTTGACAGCATCTCACATAGTCCGGATGTAAAAAAGAAGCTGAACCTGCTGTTTGAGGCCTTGGCCAGAGAAGGGCTGGATAAACTTAATTTACTCATATAAACCTTCTTTCAGGACTTGACTGGCTACAAGGGCTGAGTTCAGATCCTAGGGGTCACTTCTAAACCCAGATGCCCATCCAGAAGCTTGGGAAAATTAAAACTAAACTTTCTGGTGCTCAGCAAGCCAATTTTCTTCATTTGCAAACATGACTCAGTTGACTTAATAAACAATGTTTTGTTAACAGAAGAAAAAGAAAGGTAGATGAACAGCACAGCACACAATATTTAACTCCTGGTATATTACTATTTGATAGCCGTCTATTCTGGGGAAGCTGGTTAGCTCAGCTCCCAGTTACTTCTAAACAGATTCTGTCCCATCCTACCTTTTAGAGAAAACTTCTCATCAAGGCCTTTTTCTTTTGCCTCTCTGCCATTTTGGTTTTTGTTTGTTGGTTGTTTTTTTTTTTTTGAGGCTATAACTTTCGCATTCCAGTTCTGGATGCTATTGCCCTGGTGAGGGTGACCAACTCACCCCAGGGACACTGAAGTGTAGCTCCTTGGCCCAGACTTCTACCCCTGGTTACAATTACAAACATTCCTCCGCTTAATTATGCTCCTCTTTTTACTAGAAGTGCCTCCCAAACATAATAAAGTAATGCGTGCAAAGTAAACGTCTCAGGCCTGCCCTTTCATTTATCTCTTCTCTACCAGAAGTCAGCGGAGTACTCGTTGACTTTTTTGCATTTCCTTGGGGTGGTGAGACCACTGCTCTCTCCTTGAGGCCACTTGTCAGCAAGGCAAACAATTGTCAAAGGAAAAAAAAATCTGACAGCACATTTGCAAACAGGACTGCACAGCCAGGGGCCATTTTCACTGCTGGGGGGACAGCTCAGGTCAGCAGCATTTCTGTGTAGAAACCTCAGCACTTCTGGAACCTCCTGAAGAAAAAGCTGCCCAGGCCTGCATCTGGTATGGCTCTGGCCAGTAGCAAGAGCTGCTTCTAGTTATTACGCAGCAGTCAACTGCCAGCACTTAAAATCATGGTTCCTGTGTATCTTACTCCCAGGACAGCAATGAAAATAAATGAATTAATGATTCTCAGAAACCTAGTTTACTGCATGTTGAAGATAGGCATATCTAAGTGAAACAGAGAAGGAATTTCAGTATGCAGTAGGGATGTATATCTTTGCCTGTTAATTTTTTTTTCTACCATAAAAATATATTCTCCTGTGAAAACAAGTGGAACCGAGAAAATGCACTTGTTTTATACTTTACTGTACAGCTTCTTTTTCAAGGCCTGGACCGAGTCAAAGAGCACACACCTACTTTCATGCACCCACGATTAGTCAGACTACACCTACGTTTGGAACTGCTTAGTGTTAAAAGTTAAGTGCGGCAGTGAAACACAGCATCCCAGCTCAGTGCTACCAAAAGAAATGCAGTCTACCTTGTGGTATGGGCTGGCAGGCTACCGGCACACTGCTTTGGAGGATTAAGTCTGTACCAGGGTTTCAGCCAAGGGGCATAAGGGGTTCAGTAAGAAACCTCACAGTTTTTAAAAATTTCTTCTGTAGACACCCTGCCAGGTCACTCAGGAACAGAAGTCCTGCCTTTCCTTAGCTCAATGTTTATCAGAAACAACACTGATGTCTATCTCTGGTCATACACCTTCAGACCAAAAGGCAAAGGCAAGGATCTTAGAAAACTGTGTGGGAAGATCTCAGAGGGCTTGTTTTAGTGAGGTTCCTCTGCGTGCTACAGGCTAACGTCATGGGTCATTCCACCACACTACATAAATATTAACACATAATTCGGGATACTTGTGTATACCTACATTTCCTACTCTAACTTGCCAAAACCATGTTGTGTTAGGATCACAACTTTCTTTCATTACAATGTTATGATTCTCGCTGTGTAGCTCTATTAACTTCTTCAGGATTTCATAAATCTTATTTTAAATTGAGCTTTAACCCTTGGGTGAGGAGATGCTTGATGTCTCCAGAGACAAGCAAGCTCCTGAGAAGAACTTGGTCAACAGCAGTAGCAGCTTCCCTCACTCAGTACCGTTACTCTGCCTCAGAAGGGCTGGCCCAAGTCATGAACAGTTTAACTTCCACATCTGGTGAGCCCTTGACCTCTCTGCAGAAGCTATGGACAGCAGAGCTCACTAGTGAGAACTGTGGTGCATTTTCAATGAAAAAACACATATCCCTATGAGGAAGGATAACTGGTCTTTGGTGCAAATGCCTCTTGTTGACATAAGATGTTGTTTGCTGGACTTTTTAAATTATTAGTGGTGAGTTTTGTTATTCAAGGTACCTGTCAGGGAGCAGCAAGGGCCAGATGATCCCCAAGAAACGGAGAGTCAGGAGAAAAGGGTGACCCGAGTGCAGGCAGTGCCCTCACTGACAAGCACTGTCCCACAGGGTCTGAAGGCAGAGGAGGGCAGAGCCAGCAGCTGGTAGCAGGGTCCATCGCAGACTCTGACAAAGCGAGGGAGTGAGCCCAGGCCAGGATCAATGCACGGCCACCGGCAGGGCTAGAGACCACCACACCCACAAGCACAGCTGAGGCAGGACTGGGAGCCTGAAATGGGGCTCCTGGCCCATGGGCAAGGGTAGGGGCAGGCCCAGGGGAGGCTGGGAAGGGACACTCAAGCCTGTTCATGCCTGACAGTATCAAAATCAGAATTTGTGATTTTCATCACAAAAATGCTTTTCTTTTGGGAATGCTCTTCAAAAATAAATATTGTCACTGAGTGTCTCCCTTTGATTAGTCTTTTTCTTAGAGACACAACCCAGCCCCTGTGCCTGAACTTGTAGAATGGGATATGGGTTATGTTCACATCTAGGCCAAAGTTTTATCAAAAAGACTCCTTGCCAGATTGTTTGTAAAAACCACCTGACATTTACAGGTCCTGGTTTTGCCAAGAGGAATACTCCAGTGAACTGCTTTGATACCTGCTATAGTCACAGTGAAGTGGTAACTCTTTTACTCTTGAAGTGAAACCAGAGATGTACATGATACAATATCAATAAACCAGAGAAACACATTTGAACAATCTGGTTTGTTATCTGGTACCTTCTTACGGTTTTTGGATCAGTTCGGATTCTACTGAAAAAAGCCATAAATCTCAGGGACAGCTCACCAGATGTGACTGGAAACATGCTGTCACAGGGCTCAAGCCATCTCGCACATCCAGGCTGACAGAGTATTTGGCATTCCAAAAGTCTGGATGTGAAAGAATGGAAGGCAAGCAATGAATACTAATATCCTGCATATTGTTGAAGGAATAGGAATCAGCCTGCCTTGGGAGTTGAATTCTTGCTATCAGCCAGCCAGGGCGCCTGATGCATTGCTGAGATTACAGCCACAACACAACACTGCAGACAGCCCAGCCTTTGAACCTCATACTGCAGTCAACTTTCAACATTTTCCAAGCTTCCAGGTCTCTGATGTGGCAATGGGAAGTTCTTCTGAGCAATTTCCCATCTGGATGTATTCATGGCTCCTGACAGTTTTGATCAAGACTTCTTGAAATTTATTCACCATAAGCATTTATGGATCTGTCTGGTTGTCTGATCAGCGCATTCGCAGCTAGCCCATCCATCTGGAAAGGTCAGGGGTTTTCTCTCTGAATGGGCCATAATTACAAGGCCCAAGCCCAAAGATACAGTACTGTTTACCTTCCTGCCAGGTTTGTGTTCAGTTTATTATAAAAGCCTCTTATAGGAAAATGAAGTTAAGAATTATTTTTTTTTTCCTAGAGATTTAGAGATCTGCAATTGTCAGAAGCTTTAAAATAATCCATCCCATCTCAGCTGTATGCCTGACCCTTTTCTTTCTCAGATTCCACTCCCCCTGCTCCTTGCAATGCCGTGTTCCGGGCTGCTCCAGGCCACCCTCCTGCTCGGGTCTCCCCCAGGCAAAGTGCGTGACACACTTTTTCCCTGACAAAGAAGCGAGGAAAGGATCCGTGGCTGAAATTTGGCACAAACACCAGATGGATGTATTCCGTTCATTTTCACAGGAGATACAGAGCTACTACATACACCCCTGGCACGGCTTGGGAAAATCTCACCCCGCAGCAATGAACACACGAGGTGGAAATGTCTTACGGACGAGGTCAACTGCTTTCTAAAATTTCCCTTCTGACAGGAAGAAAAGCATGTACAGCTATCCTTCCTACTGCTAATGTGTACCCATTCCTCCTGGCCGTGGCTTGGCTGGGCTACAAAGATGATGAGGGGACTGGAGCATCTCTCCTACGAGGAGAGGCTGAGGGAGCTGGGCTTGTTCAGCCTGGAGAAGGCTGAGAGGGGACCTTATAAATGCCTACAAATATCTCCAGGGTGG
>Ga0065711_1041482_pt1 | contig 16114 bp, 10 predicted proteins | sample Hoacrofraction12_FD_59098 | JGI IMG/M metagenome (GOLD analysis project Ga0065711, IMG submission 59098) | Hoatzin crop microbial communities from Cojedes, Venezuela - Epithelial fraction 12 v2 (version 2) | ecosystem: Host-associated > Birds > Digestive system > Esophagus > Crop | place...
TTTGCCCTCCCAAGGCCGAGCTGTCTGGAGTAGAATTATTTAGGAGTCTCTTTTATCCCACAATTATCCCAATTATTTGCTGAGAACCAAGACCACTTTTGTTTCACTTAATTATTTTGTCTAATGACTATAGCTTGTGCCCATGTACTTCCACTACATTCCTTAATGAGAAAACAGGGATTAGTGTAACAGTTACATCGTTAGATCACTATGCATGCAGGAATACAAGTTACAGTACTAAAGACTACTAAAAACTAGAAAATATTAAGGCTTTTTTTGTTATAGTTTCACGTTTCTTACAATCCCCTCTATCATCCAGGACCTGGATAGGCCTTCAGAGCATCAGCTGATGGTTTCACGTCGTTTGCTAGTGCACAGGCACTGGCGAGATGAATGCTGAAATTAGTCCAAGGGAGGAGAGAGGGTGTAGCGAGTAGGAACCTAATCTTTAAGTATCTGAAGGTCTGCGTAGGGAGTGTTAGCAGGATAGACAACAGCTGAATAAACGCATAAAGGTTCAATATTCTTCTCTTTTTAAATATTGAAAACAGTCCCCTATGGAAACTGAGCTCATGACCGCATATTTTGGTAGCTCATGGCTTGAACTGATGCTCCACTCTTAAAAGAAGCTGTGTCAAGACGGAGTGGTGGAGCAGCGCGGTCTCTGAGCCTGTTTTGGATCTCGGGAGTATCTGCAATGCGTTCTCCAGGATTATCCAGGATGGCATGTCTCAAGAACCTGTGTTCAAACTTTAATTGTTTCTTGTAGTACAAATATAGAATCAAGTTTGATCCTGTTACGTCTTGTTAGATCATTAATGTTCATCTTGTATAGTGTAAGTTTAGTAAGTTGGTTTCATCTGGAGCCACAGCTGTTTTGGCAGTTTTACCTCTACCTGGAGGATGCTTTTGAAGTAGGGGAGATATCTGATGACAAGGACACTTTTGAAGAATAACATGTCATTCTAAGCATTTAATGTAGTTTTAAGGAACACAAGGAAAATAGCTTCACATCAGAGTTAGCATCCATCAAAAAATAGTAGAAAAAGAAGATTACTGAGCATCAAGAAGATCAAGAGAGAATTTGTATTTGGAGACAGAGATGGGAATGGCAAGGGGCGGGGGGGGGGAGAAAATCAAAAGCACCCCAGAAGTGTAGGAATAAGGAAAATAAAAGCATGTACTTCACTAAAACCATCTGGTGCAAAATGGTATGAACAGTTTAAAACATTAACTGTGTCGTTCCTCTGCTGCTCCTTGAAATCCTGAAGTACCTTGGTAACATTTGATTTATGTGTTGAGGGGAGAGTGCCACATCCTACTTTTGTAGTATTCTTGTAACAGTTTTGTTAAATTTTATAATCACGTCAAACATAATGTGATATGAACAGAAGCTAGATTTCAATTCTTCTGGCACTTAAGTCATAAAGGGCTGGATACTGTCCCATAAAATAATAATATAGAAAAAAAATCAGTACCATAAGAGAATTAAATTCATGCTTCAGTGGAAAGGGATGTTTTGTTAATAAATGTGTAGGAGGGACAAAGGTCCCAATTTGCGTTGCTTGCACACCAAACGTCCCCACGTCGCGGGAAGGCTGTGGACCAGCACTGCCTTTGCCCTTGCAGCTCGCTGACCCCAACCTCCGCGACCGAGCTTTTCCTCTTCCCTCTCACTCCCTGTGCCAACCCAGAGCACAGAAAACCAGGATTTGTGTCCCTGCTCTCAAGTAAGGCAGACCAGGTGGGATTCTCGTACATTCATCACCTTGTCATCTCATTCTCCTGCTTGAAGTGCTCTGATTCTCCGTCCTCTTTTGGCCTACTATAACAAGAACCTTTTCTTGGATTCCTCATGGTATGGAAAACAAGCAAGAATTGCTAAAAAGCCTTTATCAGAAAGCAGTGCTGTTATTATGGTCAGATTCTTTGGGTCTAGGGAACAACATGGCCTGATTTACTTCTAGATTCAAAGGGCAGGTAGGTGATTTTTTTTATAAATTAAAAAAAAGATCTTTCAACCCACAGCAAAGCTAGCAAATTTTGGCCCTGGTTATTTTTTTCCTGATGGCATTTCTAGGGCAGCACACTTTTTTGTCTACGTAAGACTTTTTCCCCCGAAACCCAATCGCGGGTATTTGTGTGCGCAGAGGAACATACATTATTAGTTGTTATGGCTCACAACGGAGCTCTAATATGGTAAACGACACATGAGAATGGTCTGTCGGGTTTTATGGAGATAATGGAAATGCAAAGGGTAAAGCAGAGATATACTTAAGTGTGTGTTTAATGCTAGGCATGTTTAGTCAGTTCGTTTGTTTAATATTAGTCCATTCATTTATATGGTGAAGTATTCTTGCCCCAGGTCATTGCTGAATCCCAGATATTTCCTGCGAAAAGAGCACAGCTTGAAAAATTGTTTCGTACACAAGACAGGGTAGGAACCCAAAAACAGCTAATGCGGAGTGCGTAGCTGCAACACAAATGCGAAGCATTAAAATTGTTGGTTGGATTGAGAGAAATGAATGTATTTTCCTGGAATGGGCTGGGCAGCGCCATTTGGTTCTTAGTAAGATGCAAATGTACTTGTTTCAGATCATCGTTTTTGTTGGCACACCGTGATGCCTGTGGGTAAATGACCCCCCCAAAATATTTGCATACTTGATAGCTATTTTCCTGCAATACATGCTAATAATTATAGTACCCTATTACCTGCTATGTGTTAGTGTAAAATTAACAATCCATTATGCACAATAAGTTTTATAAAACATTTACAGATAGAGATCATGTTTAATTAAAATTAACTTGCCTACGAAAGCCAAATGCACTTACGATTCACAATGACCTTTTATTACCTGCAGTCCCTTGTTTTGGCTGGATGATTGACAGCTTGCTGTTTGGCTACCATGTTGTATTTCAGCTGACAAGACTTTTCATTTTAACTCAATTTGCCTGCCTATCACGAGCTGGTGGCAGGCCAGGCTCAAGTCACCCAGCTTTGCCTCAGCAGCTTGCTCTATTTCTCATTAGTACGCATTTATTCAGTGGAAATTGGAAGACAAATGCTTGAAGGCATGTGAACTAAGTATAGCAAATTAGGGTTTAAAGACTGAATATTTATAAGTATATTGAAACAGTTTTTAAAAAAAAATCTAGAATGAATTGGAAGCTGAGTGCTAGCTTTAGTATAAGAGAAACGAAGAGAGAAGTGGGAGGATTCTAAGAATAACAATACTACGAGAGATATCTCTCTCCCTCTCTTTTTTTCCCCCTCTTTCTCTCTCTAGAAAATATGTAAAATCTCTCTGACAACACCTTATCAAACAACAGCCTGGCTTCTTTATGTAGCACTCGCGCAGTGAAGTTTAGCATCTCATGTGTGTAAGAAGGGGGGAAAAAATGAGGGTCATGTTCATTTGCTGCTTGGTTATCCCTTGGTATGCTTTAAATTGCCTTGTTTGTTCGGCACAAGCACAGAAACAGATGTTGCTTTACCGTGCTGGATAATTTACTGTACCTCACGGTGCAGAGTGGAAGGCCTCCCAAGCTACCCAGCTGGTCTGTCAGCGGCGATGGCTGGTGTCTGCTGAACTATGACAACTGCAAGTAAAGGCTGCAGTTTTATTGTGCAGTTGTCGTTCCTCTCAATGTATAGCTCCGGCATTTGTGGAAAGCTGACTGTCTATTTTTTTAATGTGAGCCTGCAAAGCCATATAAGCTCCATTCTCCTTTGTTGATCATAATGTGACTCATTACTTTTGTCATCTAATGATTATCGGCATGATCGCTCAGAGCGAGAGCCAAGCTCGCCTTCCACACATAACTGGTACTGGAAGGTAAAACAGATTTGTCATTTACGATCTGACCGCTAAGCCACACTTTGTGCCCCATTATTGTGATTAACTTCTGCATAAGATATGCTGCCCGATTGTCATGTGGGATCCGGCAGCGGGCAGGGACTGCCGCGCTTTCTGGGAGGATGTCCGCCGATAGGATGCGACCGCATCGCTTGGGCGGTTAAACGCAAACCTGCTATTTCGCAGCAGCGCTTTAATAATTATTTGTCTTTTGTTTTATTTCCCCTGCTTCCCCATTCCTCGTTTGTTTTCTGGTGCCACTGCGTATGTTGCCACCATTTCCAAATGGTGGACGGGCACGGGGTTACTGGCTTCATTTTCCGCAGGTTGAAGGCAGTCTGGGAGTGGAGGCTGGACCCTTGCTTTGTACCGCGTGAAGTTTTGTTGCCAGAGCGCTGCCAGTTGAAATCTATCGTGTCAGGTGCCTTGTGGCTATCCGCAGTAGAGGCCATCTTCTGGAACCAAGGTTCTTTTCTGGCTTCGTCACCAACAAGCCGATTTGACTCTGCCTGATTATAGTAACGAAGGCAGTCCAAAAGAATATGCACAGACTCACTGTACGTCACATTGAATCATGGCACTGGCCACACAAAGCTGACCGCAGCCTCATTTCTTTAGACAAATGCATGCTTAAGGAAAAACCTCCTGCAAGAAAGCATCCAGGGCCACTTTATTTGCTATGCATGCTGCACCAGATTTAATTTTTAGTGAAAGAAAATTTGTTATTATTTTTTTTCAGAGGCATCTACACTGGGTAGCTACTGTCTCTAATAAACTAACCTTTTGGGTGCAGCAGTTACAGTGCCTTGGTGAACACTTAGAGAAGGCTTATTTGATATCACAGAACATAAATGCAGGCACAAATGGATTATTATGTGCAAATGAAACCCTATTTTAGGCTATTTTTCACACTGATGATTAGAAGGAATCAAGTCACATATAACAGCGCCCGTACACACTGGTGGAAAAATAGTCAGTTTTGATTACAAAGTGAGAGATGCAGCCCTAGACAGGAGCTACATGCTGATATACATGCTATCAGAATGATTTATGCAAATTATGCATATTATTCCCAAAGGAATTCCTCCTCAAACTGCCAGGATAAATTGCCGGAAATTAGCCATAAAATCTGTCGTGCTAGGAGCAAAAGGTGAAGGCCACTGGGAAAGCAAGGACATTCAGCTTCTGGAGCCTTCCAGGATGTGATGGTGGAGACAGAAGTCTTGCTTTCCCTAAGCCTGAAAGGACTATGTTTTGTTTTCTTTTGGCCAATTAAAAGTGTCTTTCTCTCTTAAAATTACCAGGCAAATAATGAATTGCTTTCATTCACCCTGACCATAACAGACACTATCATTTGGCAGCATAACGCACTGGAAAGAAAATAAATAAATTTTAAAATCCTCAGAATGACTATGGAATTAACAAGTGAAGTGATTTTTCTAACGGGTAGTCCTGCCATTACATCCAACAGCTTTCAAAAGGCAAGCTAAATAGCTCCATGGATGCTTTCGCTGGTATTTGCTTGCAACCTCCAAAATCTGTGTAAATGCGTAAAGCGTTTGTGTCTTTTGACTGCGCTGTTCCCGCCGTGATGCCTCAATAATGACTTTCCACCCAAAACTCGGCGCTACCTACAGCCGACAGGATTTCTCAGCACCATCACTGAGAATCACATCCGGAGGTTCAGCGTGGCAGCTCTCCCCCTGCCCTGCGGGGTTGTTTATTGCCTCCTCCTGGTCTCTGCTTCATGTTTGGTTTGGTTTGTGGGTTTTTTTCCTTTTTTTTCCCTTTAGCTTGCCCTACTAAACCTGTCGAGATTCAGCAGCTGCAGCCATGTATAACTTCCAATCATCTCCCATATTTCTGATGCTCCCCCCCCTCCGCTTTTGTTTAATCGCAGAGAGCGCCTTAAACGAGAGTTTACGAATGTGCTCGTCCTCCATGAACATTCGCATCAGCCAGGAGGATTTTGTTCTCAAGCTTGAAGGGAATCAAGAAGTCGGATTGAGGAAAGGAGACTGGATAGCCCTTTACCCGCAGATTTTGCACATGGACCCTGAGGTCTATGAAGATCCTAAGGTAAACATTCAGCTGGTGCTGCTCTTCCTACTCCAGGCACATTGCAGCAGACAAGCCTTTTGTGATCTGTGGTTTGTTTTGGTTTTTTTTTTAGCTGCTGTTCCTTCTTGTGGAACAAATCTTCCTACTTTCAGATGTATTTGCTAGGGCCCTATAGGTCAAAGGATTCATGGCCTGAAGAGAGGAATATGGTGATGAGACTGACTGCGACTGCTTTCAAAGGAATTGACAATCGCTCGTTGACTACCATAAACTTTCGGCTAAATGTGGGTTTTGTTTGGCAGTGGATCATTTGATACCCAAGGAGGGCTGGATAATAGAAGGTGGTTTAAATAGCAAATAATGTGGGCCATTTAGCTAAGTGCCCCCAAAGCATCATTGACTCTCTGAAGCCCTATAATAGCAGTGTCTTACGTGAGCCTTATGCTTTTTCACCTCCCTTCATAAGGATTCACCCCTGCTTGATCAATTAGTACAGTGTTGTGAACTTGAGACTGTAAAGCTGTTGCTCTGCAGCGAAGCTCGGAGGGTAATTGTGTCATCTCCTTGTATTTTTCTCTGACGCTCGAGTTAATGAATATCAAAGACTTGAAATTAATCCGCACTGCCTCCGCCTTAATACGGCTTCAGAAGTTCACCACCTGCATGCAAATTGGGCAGCCCTCGTCGGGGCTAGGTTGCTCCCCCGGATCGCTGTCCCCAGCCTGGGGTGCCACGGAGGAATAGCAAGGATGCACATGGAGGCTGTTAAATGCCGCCTCTGCCCAAGAGCCAGGAGCTTATACCTGATCCACTGCCCATCCCCATTTTCCTAAGCAAATGGCTGTCTCCCAGCCATGCTGATTTCCATCCTTGACATTTGAGCCAAAGAAGAAGGGAACTGGATTTTTGTATGTGTTTATAGCAAACTCATGTTAGAGGTATGGCCCCCTGAGGCTTTTCCTTTTGGCACAGGATAGCATCTCGCTGCGCAGGAGCTCCACCAGCCTCGGTGGGAGGAGGTGTGGAGCGTGTTGGAGTTAGCAGGAGTAAGGTGTAAGTCAGCGGGATTGAACACTGGAGCCATGAAAATGGGAATGACGTCCAGGGGAGCTCTGCTGCCTGTCCCCACCCAAAAAAGAAGACAAAGCCTGCTGAGAAAATTAGGGTTTTAAAAAATAATCCATATACTGGCCAATAGCTGATTAATATTTCTATCCTTAAAAAGTAACAACTAAAAAATAAGCCTTTTCTTATTTTATTCTTAACACTTTATTTTGGAGAACATTATTGATTTGTCAAAAGTCCATCTGTTTGTTTAAGTCCTAGACCAAAAGCATCAGTGTGGAAACTGATCCCCTCCCTTATCCAATAATTGCCGGAATACATTACCATATTTCCATTGCTTGAATATATCTGCTTAGTATCAGCTCCGCACAGCTTTCACAGTACAGCTTTAGTTCATATATTTTATCTTTTTGATAGTGAATGAGCAATCCACACATTGCAGTACATTGATTTCAGCACATGGGCCCTCTCGAAAAGTGGGGAAATCACTGTTCTGTTTGGTTCTTAAAATATGCAGTGTGCTTTCAACAATAACTACTGAGGATCAGATAGAGATGGAGAATGAATTTTTTGAAAGGTGCAGTCTTGAGCTTGTCATGTATTTAGGGAAAACTTTCCTGGGAAAACAGGCAGCTTGACGAGATAATTTTGTAGCAATGCTTTTCTCCTGGATACATAAATTTAAGTTCAAGCCATCTTCTGCTTTGACACCATATTGTATAAGTGTAAGCATATATTGTTGACCTCTTTCTCTACTCATCAAAGCCTAAATAAAGGAGTCAATTTTCTATAAAGTGGAGAAATGAACCCCTAAATCCTAACTCAGCTAGTAATAGAGCTCACTAAATGAACTCTGCGAATCCAATACCGTGAAGTATCGAGAAACCCAGCAGGAAACCCTACGCGTTGGTTTCCCGAACAAAGCTGAATATGAGATGTGACAGAGAGAGACTTAAATCAGTCACAGGAGATTGCTCAGTTTTCATAATACTCTTAGCAGGCCATCCACACAGAACTTCATCGCCTGTCCTTGCTCAGTGTCTTCACCTTTTCCTTGCCATCAACCACCCTGTTTCTTCTAAGGAGACCTTGTGCATGGCTGAAAGTTCCTGTATTGTCAAAAATTAGTCTTTATTTAGCCAGCGAACTAGCTTTGAATGAAATGCTATCCACCCCGAGCGGCTTCAGCAGGGCAAGCCGGAGTTTGATGTCACCGTCATTGGCTCTGTTCCTGTCTCACACTTGGTTTTCTGGTTTCCCAATTCCTTAGACACCAATTTATTTTTTTGTTAAAAGCAATTACAACTCTCAGATGGCTCTTAAGATGACAAAGAAACCATGAGGTTTGACCCAGTACGTCTATGTGTTCAACACCACAGTTCTTAATTGCTCCAGACGCCAGGAGTGCACCTTGTGGAAGTGCTCCAGCAAAGTGAAGAGCTCTGGGTTGGGCTGGTTTTTGAAGCTGTTGCAGTTCATATTTAGCAGTGCTTTTTTAGACCAGCAGGATTTACATTTCAGGAAGTTAATCTTTTTTTAAGGAAGAAGTGGTATTCCGGGCTTTCACTTGTTACTGTGCTTCTTTAAAGGAAGCAATAACTTACCAGGAAAAAGCATGCCATGCTTCCTTTTGGCTGGGGTGTTCAAAGAGACTGAAAAGAATTACTTGTCAGTGCAAACACACATATAATCACCTTTATCTTTGTGGACAATCCAGGCCTCCGCCATCTAGAGAAACAAGCTCCTGTTCTTCACCACTCAAAATTACAGCCCCTCCAGTGCACCTTGTACTTGTTCCCTTTCTCATAGATCACCTCCCCTGCCACTGTTTGTTCTCGACATCAAGACCCGCAGTGCCCGATTTTCAGAGCCTTTAGTCTAATGGGTAGATCAGTATCAGTGTGTTTTTCATTGTGGTGTGTTTTTTTTAATCAGTTGAGGCTGGTTTCTGTCTGACTGACTTGTTCCCAGCCAGCTCCAAATGGCTGCTGGTATAGCAGATGTATGCAAAGCAGGACAAATGCTAATGAGTGACCATAAGCAAGAAGTGTCTGTCATTTTTATTCAAAGCATGCAGGAGGATTTTGTAAGTGGTTAATTTGCCGTTGACTGAGTGAGGATGCCAGATCTCCTTCATTCAAAAACGTGAATTATCTCAAACAGGGATCCTGCTACTGGAAAATAGTCGGAAAGATGTTCTATTTGTAGAACGTAGTTTACAAGCGCAACCTCGAGCCTTACTTGAAAGCACCCTCTTTATAATGGTCAGTCACTGGTGGTTGGCCTGCTTTGCACACAGCTTGCAGAGCAAAACATTTGAAGGTCAGATGTGGCAAATAAGCAGCAACCATCTCCAACTGAAGGGAAAATTGACTGCAAAGCATCGGGTCTGATTTTCGAATAATCTGCACCACTGGGTGCAAAAGAAGGATGTATTTTGCTTGCAAGAGCAAGACTGGTGCAATGCATTAATTTATTCATAGGCATTTGCAGAATTTGGCAGATTATCCTTATTCATGATGTACATACCACACTGAGTGCGTATGATGCTTTACAAGAAAATTGTCCTTCCACTAAGGTTCATTGTCCCTACTACAAAGCGGTCAAAATCTAATTACAATCAATATAGCAGGCACTCGGTGGATGAGACATGGAAGTTGAAGGAGCTTGATGTAAAAGGGCTAAGCTAAGTTAAGTTGATTTAAGGAGTGTTCTTTGCAAGGAAGATAACGTGAGTTAATGAAACTTGAGGGAACCAGCTAAACAGGAGAAGCTGTCAGCTCCTTGTCTTCTTCTGCCTTATTTTTTGGGTTTCAGAAGCGTTACCCTTGTGCAGACAAAGCTACTCGTGTAACTGCCTTGCTAGATATCACACTCTCTCTCTATTTTCAGGAGTATAAGTTTGATCGATACATAGAGAATGGCAAGAAGAAAACCACATTCTACAAGGCGGGAAGAAAACTGAAGTATTTCCTAATGCCCTTTGGCTCTGGGATCAGCATGTGTCCAGGGAGGTTCCTCGCAATGAATGAGATGAAGATGTTTCTTTTCTTACTATTGGCTCACTTTGATGTAGAACTAGCGGAAAACAAAGCTGTCAGACTTGATAACAGTCGTATGGGCCTTGGTATCCTCCTGCCAGACGCTGATATTGCCTTTCGCTACAGACTAAGGTCCTGAAGAAAGTGAGCGGCCGCCTGTATGCCTTCTACTAATCTCCATGTTTGCTCTGTTTCATCACTCAGCTTTGTATTTTCAGAAGAATTTGCTTTTTCCTCTCTGCTTCTACCTCCTTCCTATTTGTTTCTACGGAGAAAAGCCTTTTGGGCTGGAGGTAGATACCAGATCTGGGGACATGCAGCCTCAATTTGTCCTGCCTGGGTTATGAGTAGTGAGGTGAGGTGACAAGAGTTTGGCCAAGTAAAAAGCCCAGGGCCCCTACAAGATGGACTCCCATACTCTTGGCCGTGAGTTGAGCAGGAGGATGACATCAAGAGGAATCCAGGCCATTTATATGGGAAATGGGCTCAGCAGCTCTCTGTCACAGGGGTTCCCCCTTGTTGAACTGGGATGTCCCATACACGCACCGTCTGGAGGCATCTCCGCATCTGCTCATAGAAGCATAACAGCAAGAAAGGGGCAACTTAATTCTAAGGGGTGAAAGAATTTTTAGTGATTATTATTCTCACTTCTTATTTACTCTGTTCTCTTTGTGGTCTTCAGTGTCTTAGCCCTTATTTGGGCGATGTGTTGGACGCTGTGTGGGGTGGTGAGGGGCGATTCGCAGGTGTGTCTTACTGGCAACACATTGCTGACTTCAGTTTTATGTACTGAGGGTGAATGCTTTGCTTTTCTTCTTTCTTTTTTTTTTTTTCTAGTGCAATGAAAAGAAATTTAAATCTGTGATTTTTTCCTGCAATCATTTAAAGTCAGAAGGGAGGTGCTGTTGATTTTAATAGGCTCTGGATCAAGCCTAAATTACCTGTTTTGGCTTTTGAGCCACAAAAGTATATTCTTCAGGGAAAACGTATATGATCCTGTTTGAAATTATTCTATCATCTCAAAAATTACCTTCTGTTTGTCTCACTGTTTTCCTAGTAACACGTCCATGTGTTTATTTTGACCATTTCTTGTGTTTGTTTCTTCAAAAAGGCAAAAGAAGAAGAGGGCTTCAAGGGCAAGTGTAGTATCTAAAACTACTTTTCAATAGTGTTTAACTGTGCGTAAGTTACGCGTAGGCAGAGTAGTGTGACCTGTGTTTGGAAGCAGACTTGTCCATGTACAAACGGGAAGACAGGCTCTTCCCTGGGGCCAAAATTTGAGCAAGTGAAAATGCTGGGCAGCCACAGAAGTTACCTGTATACCAGCTGCCAACCTGCTTCCCTGGGTGACCATCTCTGGTGTCAAAAATGAATTTCCTAGTGCACAGGGTGTGAGATTTTTAGACCCTTTATCTCTTCCCAGCCGTCACTTCAGAGTCTGCTGAGGATTCTCGTGGCTGTCCAGTCTCAGTTTGCCAAGATGATAATTGTGATGGGAGAGCAGCCATGTCTGTGGGCCTTGCCTTGTGTTCCCAAAAAACAGCTCTCTTTGGGATGTGCCAGCATGAAGTCTTTTAAAATTAGAAATTTTACTCATCTCTAAAGCCACACAGGTGGCCTATGGACATACTAAGGATTAGAATTATTTATTGTTATTTGTGTAGAAGCCCCATAGGTTTATTCACGTAAAGCGCATACCCTAAATAAGCATCAGCGTCAGTAGAAAGGCTTTCAGAGATTGGCACAGCCACATTCCAAATCCTCTGAGGAGAAAATTGTGTTTTGGTGAGATATACTGAATAAACATTTTCTCTTCATATATAATATCAGTAATGTCTGCAGTGTTGGAGTGCACTTACATTAAATGGGCTTTGCAGTTGATTAAATGCCTTAACTTTGCTTCAACATTTAATCAACAGTAAAAGCTGATTATTGCTTTGTGCCACAAAATAAAATTTGTTTTTATGGAGAGATTCTTGTACTCAAGTTACTTACTGCTGCACTTACTCTATAGTAGCTATTCTGTACTCAGCCATAGCTCACAATCCAGTTTGGACATTAGAGCCCGGTTTATAGAGAGAGGAAACGTTGATATCATTATACCGTTGACTGTATTCCATTATTGCTTAAATGTAAGCTGTAAAATGTCTCATGCCACAGTTACAATAAATCTTTCTTTGACATCCAACTTTGAAACAAACCTGAAGCAACTGCGAAAATAGCAGTAGGTATTTGTTTTAAACAGAAGACTTTTTTTTTTATAATTGTATTCTGTTTTAGGATTTTGAATTAGAATATCACAGGCTGCTGCATAATTTGGTAGGACATAACAGGACTGTGCCAAAAGTACATGTAAATCATTAGTAATTTCAGATTAATTGCTGATCAGTTTGCAGGGTACCTATTTTGACATGGAAAGAAGAGCTAGATTATATCCAAAACAGCAAATTAAATCTATAGGACATGTTTCCATTTAAAAGAAGAAAAAAAAAAAAGTCAGTCTTTCCCAGGAGCTGCAGGAATCCTCTGTGAAGGCACTAGGAGGCCTTGCATGGGGTTTGGAGAGCACTCTGCGCCTGCGAGAGGCCGGCGTTTTGCTGGGAGAAGAATTGCTCTTTTTGCTCAGGGACCAAAGCAATCCAACTTAAAGCAGGGCCGGCCCAGCTTGTCCTGGAACTGCTCCTGGTGGGTGAGTTGTGCTGGTAAGCGGTGCATCCCTCCCCTAGCATACCCCAGCTGCGGAGGAGGGAAGCCTCACCCCCGTGTGAAGTCCTGAGGGTGAGAGCCGGACAGTGGGACATGTTAAGCCCTTCTGGTCCATGCACTCAGCAGCTGAGGAGGTGATTTCTTGCGAGGCAGCAGCGGGTCTGACCAGGAGTGACTCGGTCTCCATGGAGCAGCAAGAGGCCCACGGCATCGGTGTTCCTGGTCGATGAGCCATAGCAGCACAACGGGATGAGTGTGCACCATCCTGGGAGGTCCCAGCTGGAGCTGAGCTGGCTGCAGCGTGCTGTGCCAAGGAGAGCACATTTCATGGCAGAGGGAGCAATACGCTTTTTGATGACCTCCTCTGCTGCAGAACCCAGCAACCACTAGCTCTTAGTGCCTGTCACTGGGGCACTAAGATGACGAAACCATCTAAGCAGAAACGGCAGTGCTGTTTGCGAGCATCCGGGTGCTGCGGAGGTGAGCGACGGGAGGCAGTTAGACCTTGTACTTCCTTGTCCCCCCTCTCCACTTCAGCAGGAGGGTCTTGCCCTGCCAGCCCAGCCATGCCTGCTCGCCTCATCCCCGGAGCCAGCAGGTGCAGGGTCAGCAGGGAGGGGTGCGCGGGTGCCCCTTGAGCCCCTCTGCTGTTCCTCTAATGAAACGGAGCACTCGCTGAGCAGTTTGAGGTGGGACTCGGCTGGTCAGTACCAGCCTCCGACTGTAAGTTGTCACTGGCTATCGCTATATTGATAAGATCTTCTGCTACTAAAAAATAAAAATCACCTTTTTTCTCATATCACATAGGTTTACTAAGTCAGTATGGCCCTGTATAGCAACCGAGAAGAAAAGTGAATGCATCGTCGACTAACGTGAACGCTAAAATGTGATTTTTTCTATTATTGTTCTTGTTTTAATTTACAGATTGTATCTTCTCCATTTTCATGCTGGCACTCAGTACTGTTATAAGCTGTTGTAAACTTCTTAAACTGTTACGTTAGTGAAAAGACCATGCTAGTCCATGTGTACCTGTTTGCGAATTAGACTTGCACATCTCTTCCAATGTGTCCTGATGTGCGAACATAAAACCATGTAAGAGTTGTTCATTAGTTTATGCTTTTAAGCCAGTTGCATGTCACAATTTTTGGTGTTGCTATTTTTATGAATAATTACTGGTCTGTGAATTTCTCTTGTAGAGTTATAAATGATCTTTTATTTCACCAGTATTGAACTTTCTGACATTCAAAAGATTGTGAATTGCTCTTCAATGTGCAAACTGACATTTTGTACATAGATGAACAATGGTTAGGTTCTACTTTAACAGCTAATTAAGGCTCTTAGATGAAATAAGGTACATTGTGAATTTCTGAGCAAGAAAAATGAAACTTCATTATTTTAGTAATCTAACATCTTAAGTGAATTTTGTATTTCAAGGACACAATAAAAATGAATATATCTATTTTAATATTGAATGACTGTCCATGGTATTTTTTTCCAGGTTACGTTTACACTTTTCTCACAGATTCACAACTATGGCTTTCATTTTCGAATTATTTATTCAGCATACTGCATTTCTCTGTTACTTGATATTGAAAGGTATTTCTGTAAGGACAAAAAGCCTTCAATTCAGCAGAGACAGGGAACAACTCCTTCGAATTTAGGAAGTGGTCCAGTCTGCTTTGCCCCACATAAAACTTAAGCCAGTTCTTAACAGACATTCTTCTGACATTCTTAGGACATTATTCAAAATTAGTATAAAGATTGCAATCCACTGGCAATTCCCAAATACAGCTCCTCGGCTTTTCCTTTTGCAAACCTCTGTGTAGTGCAAGATGTGCTACCTAGTGTAAAGTGTTCTGTCCTCTCAGGTCATTCATTTTGAAGGGGGAAATGAATGAAAATTGTTACAAGGTACAGCACTGCACCGGCAAAGCAGAACCTGGCTTTTCTAAGTATCACTGTAGCTACCGAGTTCTACAAGTAGCTGTTTAATATGAAGGTTGTGCCCTAAAGACGGCAGCGTTTCTCCATTCCTTCATGCAGAAATGCTTGTCAGGCAAGTCTGTGAGGGTTGCTGAAGATACGTTGCAGAGAAGAGAGACCTGCAGTGGTTTTCTGAGTTTGATAAATGCGTTTATAACTGTGTGATTGCTTTAACTCCAGATTATGTTAGAAGTTACTGAAGTTTATAAATAAAAAGTGGCATTGTTTGAGACTCCTTGAAGGGCACATTTGTGAGTGAGTTTTCCATGCAGGTCTGAAGGACGGCTTTGTGGGGGAATTAGTAAGACCTTCCAACACTGTATTTTAGCTAATATTTGTGCAGCCACTAAATGCTTTCTTGATGTTACGTATATTGCACTGTATTTTAAAATTATTCGAGACATGAATTTATGCGTGACGTGCTGAATTCATGTGAATAGAGCTCTTTTAACTGTCAGACAATAGAAAGTGAAGTTTTTTCCTGCCCGTGTACCCTAGCTAGTCATGTCCCGATACCCATAACATACGCAAAAAATGTTCTCATTACAAAAACACCATTTAAAACTACACTTGTGAAAGTATTGTGAGCCTTATTGTCTATGTTTATAAATAGTAGTAAGTGTGAAGAAATAGTTGCTGCGTATAAAGAAGCATATAAAAAGTGGAAAAATGTTCCATTTTCGTTTGAAAGCACAGAATTAAACTAGTGGGATCTTTATCCTCATGTAAACCAGTACCGTGTCTGCGCAGCCTTTGCTATGCATCAGGCTTCCCTGACAGCTCAGGTACTGATGTTGTGCGAGTACATCATTTGTAACAGCAGAAATGTTCCTGTCTTCAAAACTATTTACACCAGGATAAACAATCAGAAGAAGCCCAAGAGCCTTGCAGGATTCCGTCTTGCAAGATTTTGTTAAACTGATTTTGACACCGATGAGTTAGTTTGTGGTTTTTCCCCCTCGAACAGCAGCTGTGAGTGCGGCAAAGTTGAATAAAAGTCTAGGTTCTGGCTACAGCGGGGGTAAAAGTGACCGAATACCCCGTGGTGACTTTTCAGAGCGACTTCTTTCCTATCGGCTCAGCTGTCCGGCTGCCTCTTCCCTCCGAACGGCTCGGTCGCAAACCTCCCGCGGGCATTTCCCCTCCCGATTTGCACCCCGGGAGCCGGTGAGTCGGCTGCCTTCTCAACGGGCTTCTCGGTTGCCTTCTGAAAAACGAAACCCTGGCAGCAGCCACTCGCCAAATCGGCTGTCGCAGGTAGCGGCAGCGGAGACGAGCGGTGCCGCGTCGCCGGAGCCGGGAGCCCGGGGAAGCGGCTGGGCTGGGGCTGGGCTGGGCACCCACGGAGGGGTCGGGGCGCGGGGGGATGCCGCCGCCCCGGGATGCCGCCCCGGTGTGCCC
>Ga0065711_1006925_pt1 | contig 16113 bp, 7 predicted proteins | sample Hoacrofraction12_FD_59098 | JGI IMG/M metagenome (GOLD analysis project Ga0065711, IMG submission 59098) | Hoatzin crop microbial communities from Cojedes, Venezuela - Epithelial fraction 12 v2 (version 2) | ecosystem: Host-associated > Birds > Digestive system > Esophagus > Crop | place...
GGGGAGGGGGGAGCGCTGGGAGAGCCGGGGGGCGCGGATGCGCGGCGCGGGGGCTTGCTCAGCCTTCATTTTGGAAAGGGAGGGGAGGGACGGGGTGGGGGTATTTTTGGAAGAAGTAGGGGTTTTGGGTGTGGTGGGGTGAAATGAGCCAAAAAGGATAATTTTTAAAGATTTTAATTCGTTAAAGATTTCGAATTTATTTATGTCATCAGAAAGCTTCCTTCGCCATCACCCTCCCTGGAATGTCAGGATGTTACAGGATCAATGCGAAACACTGTCAGCTGTTGCCCGTCAGTCATTTTCCCCTAAGCCTGGCTTCAGATGTTTCAGAATCCCAGCTCTTTTTATGGCAAGAGCCCTCTGTCTCCCTTTCCAGGAGGGCTGATTGTAGGCAGTATTGTGCACGCGCAGGGTAGCTGTGTTCTGGGAGTATTTAATCTCAGGACTCTCCTTAGCTATTGTGTCTAACCGCATACGCAGTCTGGTATCACACATGCAATGTTACACTGGGGAAGGGGGGGGAGTGTCCTTTTTTTTTTCTGAATTTCCTGTGTGCAGCTGTGGACTTGGCTTGGAAGTCCTGTGGTGGTTGTACAGTATGTGAAGGCGGTTGGTGTTTAAGGGATTGTAACCACCTGACTTCAGGAGGGAGTCAGTTTTTTCAACTGCCTGCCTATTAAAGGAGACAAATAGGAGATACTCTTATGAGGAAAGAAGGTAATGGGGTGAGCAATATTCGCTTGCTAGGTAGGCCTCTTTTTTTTTCCAAAATCAATAGATAACAAATTTTGTAAATCAGATACATTTTTAGCTGGACTTGAAATACCACACAGAAACCCACAGAACCATTTGCATTTAGAACAAGATACTCCTAAACAGAACTGATTTTTTTTTTTTCTTTTCCCCTGCCCATTAGGAAGCCCAGAATTTGGAGATGCTCAATTTAGCTTTCAGTTTTCTACCTTCTGATCTTGGATGACTTTGTAAACCATGTGTTAAGTTGTTTCTTCTGCTTAAGAGGAATGTGAGGCTAATGGGAGTATTAGGAGATGTACTGAATTCTTGGACTGAAGGGGTCCGTGTACACAGAATTTACTACAATAAGCCTGATTTTAAATCTGCAACAACGATGTCTCCTCCTGTCAGTGAGAATTGTCAGACTTGGATTAGCACCATCATATGTTTTAGGCCTATCAACAGTGGCTAACAAAAGCAGAAATTTTACTTTAAAATGGCATTATTGGCTTTCCGATCAATGAAATGGGGATGAAGTCCAGTGATGGCATCTTCATGGTGGATGAGTTCAGGCTGGAGTGGTTGGACCTGTAGAGACCAAATCCCCAATGCAGAATAATCCACTGTTAATGTGGAGGGGGGAAAACCCCACAGAGACCCAAAAAAAGCCAAAACTGAATGAACCAAACTGAAACACAATTTTGAAAGATTACTCTTGTGAGCTAAATACAGTGAAATGTGTGTCAGTGACTCCATTTTGTGAGTCTTACTGTTGAGGTAGGCAGTGGTCGTGCATGCATTTTGGAGCTAAGTAACACGGATAGTAAATTTCTGTTTAAAGTTTCTGAAGCAAAGGAGGAGGGAGGTGTGTCAGCCTCACTTAGAAAGTACCCTATTTTGAACACTGATAGCATTGATAATAGTGTTTGTAAGACAATAGGCTCATCTCGTCTAACTCTCATGTCACTGTGTAGAAGGTGGCAAAAAAATTCTGAAGAGAAAAGCAGAATTTATAAGATGGGATGAAATTTGAGGTTTGCTCTCAGAACAGTCTAAATTCAGATTCACCAGCACAGCGTACCTCCCACTAAATGACATAGAAGGATCCTGCTATGCCAACAGAGATAAAAACAAAAATAATTATGTAAACTATTACATTACAGAATTTTTTAATGAGTTGTTAATGTGATCTGCAACTTCACTATAGCAGAACAAATGTAGTGATTAAATCTTTCAGAGCATTATAGTGGGGTTTTCAGTAGATACTAGAGATATGACCATGGTAAATTGTATTCTTTATAGGTTCTTTTGTTCCTCATTTTTCATACAGTTTTAACAGGGAATTCTTCATGCATGTATTTATATGTAAACACTGTGGTTGCTATAAATGAGTAAGGAAAATTATGCTCTTTATTAAAATATATGAAAAGTCAAAATGTTTTTCACAAATGCATAAATTGGTGAACAGTAACTGTGGTTATGGTAGACACCCCAAAATAACTTTTTTATGTTCTGTCAAAAAATGTTATGATCTGAATGTAACCTTTTATTTATAGATTTTCAAACTGATTTCTGCTTTTCTTTCTCTTTTGCTTTAAATAAGTAGTACAATGCGGAGAACAGGACAGCATTGATCTTGTATTTTATTACAGGTTTTCAGCCAGTGTACAGCAGAGCCAATGTTTAGCCACTCGCTGCAGCTCGGAAGCCTTTGCATATAGCAGAATATTGAACATCCATTGTCTGCAGAGAACAGATGGCCCTGATGGAACTCAGAGTGGTCATGGTCTTCTGGAAAAAGATGAGCTTTGTCTTGTGGAACAGGGAGGAGAATGGACAGGGTTGATGAACCCTACTAGTTAAGGGTTTATTAGAGGTGTGGTGAGCAGTTCCTGAGAGCAGAACAGTTGATGTTTTCTGAGTGAGTGCTAGATTGCAGGTTAGTTTTCATCTTTGGGATGTCAGAGTAGACTTTTCTGTGAAATGGCTAAAAATACCTGGATTTCTTTGGGCTCTGAGTGCATTGGAGAGAGTGAAAGTTGAATACTCCTAGCCTCATCTTGGCCTGACTGCAGCGTTTTCAGGATGATGATTCGCTGTGTCATTAATATCATTAAGTAATTCATAGAATCACAGATGGTTGAGGCTGGCAGAGACTGTGGGAGGTCATCTAGTCCATGGTGCTGCTCAAGGAGGGCCACCTGCAGCCCATTGCCCAGGACAAAGTCCAGATGGCTTTTGAATATCACTGAATATGAAGTCTCCACAACCACCCTGGGCAACCTGTGCCTGTCCTCAGCCACCCTCATGGCAGAAAAAAGGTTTTTTCCTGTGTCTTCAGTTCATGCCTGTTGCCCTCTGGTCCTGCCAGTTGTGAAGGGTGTCTGTGCAGCTCTTGGCAAGAACAAGACAAAAGCTTCTGTTTGTCCAGTATCTCCTTCAGCCTGCGTATGCTCACTTGTATGCAAATTAGAGCCCCGGTTCTGCACGTTTTTCGTGAGTTCAGATGTCAGCTTATATGAAATAGATTGGGCCTTACAATAAATTGAGACCAAGGTACATAAATTGAACATCAGATAACTTCCTCTGCCAGAATCCTTTGGTGGCATCTGAGTAACTCTGTAAGATCCATTGTGTTCTTCATTGTAGGGACTTGCATGTGCTGAAAAACAGATGGGTGTGTTGCATGTCCTTGCACTCTTTCTGTTCTAGAGCAATAGCTGTTAGGATAAGGGCATGAAATAGATAAAAATGTGAACTAGAGTGAAACTCAACCTTTAATTTACAGGTTCTGAAGTGCTTCCTTCTGGGTCTGTTCCTCTTTCAAGAGGTGCAGTTGTTCTGTTAACAGGACTAACCGAACCCACTGGTAGCAGGAGTTGGCGTAGGCCTCAAGGTAGAGACTAGCCAAAGTATTACTAAGGGTAAAAATGGTGAGAGAGAAGTACACAGCATTTCTCCACATGTGCAGTGTCAAAGTGTCATGAAAATTCTGTGTGAGGAAAAAGTTTATGTATCAGTAAAACACATAATGGCTTTTTGATTTTTTTGTTTAATTTAATTTGGAAACAACTCTGGAGTTCTTCTGAACGGTGTTTAGCTTGACAGTTGTCAAAATAGAAAAAACTCACTAAAAGTATAGCTTACACAGCTGTTTGTACCCAGTTGCTATACCAGGAGACACAATAACTGGAATGACACTTTTTTTTTTTCTTCTTCGAAGATCTCAACTGTCTTACAATGCTTAGCATTTATTTGTTGTATCTAGCCCTAAAGGGTGGGAAATTTCAGATGTTTTGAAGTTGTTACTGATCTCTTGGAGGTTGTGTAGACTGATGGAAGAGTTATCTGTAGTTGTTACTGCTGCTGACGAGCCATTTGTTTGACCCTTTTAGGCTGATGAAAGGGAGATGCCACAGGCAGTGCTTATTGATTACTGTTGTACGTCATCAGTGGAGGGTGTCTTTTGGAAGTTTTGCTAAAATTGATATAATAGTTCAGGACCTCGTTCTTCCCTGATGCCTGCTTGTAATGTTTGTGTTTTGTTGTAAGCTAGATCTGCTTGCTTTTATCAGTTCCATGTGTAAGCAGGTACAGCTGATCACTTCTAATGAAGATAGTACTTTATGAAGTTCAGTCTTTTTTGTCCAGTGATTTGATTATTTACAAGTTTCCTGTGTTTGGTTTAATTTTTTTTTCCCCCTTTTTTTCCCTGGGGGATCAGCATGAGATATATCGCTTAGTAATAATTGTTTCATGTGTTTGTTATGTGAAACAGTTGTGTATGAATGTTAGTTAAAAATACTAACAGTTTTTGCTTGTGAAAGGAGTAAAAGAATTGGTAATTGGATATAGGCCCCTTGACCTTTACGTCATTGATTCAGAAACAGTCCATGGTACCAGATGCCAAATGGTTTACTGGTTGAAATGTGCTTAGCAGCGGGTAAGGTGATCTTAGTGTAGTTTTTAGTGTGCAGGTATGTGTGACTCAAAAGCCAGCGCAGTGGCTGCCTCTGGAAAGAATGTTTGCAGCTAAACTGACAGCACCTCATTTCTAGATTGGACCATCCTGCTTGGGGGTCAGATACACTTTAGAAAGCGGGATGAAAATGAACTTGGATTGCATCTGCCTGTTACATGGGTTTTGTGACTTTGCCTGGAACTAGATTTAAAAAAAAGTGTGTATAGATACAGAGACGTACAGTTCACTGTAAGGGCACTTCAGTAAGTCATCATCCGTTTATGTTATCAGCAGATACTAATCCTAAATCCGTGAGCAAAACCCAGGTAAAAGGGAGACAGTGTGTGGGTGTTAATGAGGTAAAGAAGTCCCAACTGTAGTGATTGTGGTGGCAAATGATCCATTCATAGTTTCCTGTCCTGTTGTTCATATTTAAAATGGTACGGCGCTGTGTTAGATTAGCTGGATCTCCGATCCCAGACCTAGGCAGGAGTCCTCGTGGTATTACCCCTCGTATTACAGGTGCTAGCGTTGGGAGACTGGCCCCTGCCAAGTGAGTGGCAGAGACAGGTCTGTACCAGAGTGCCTGGGGAGCCAGCACGACATTAATAGCCTGTAGTACAGTGTGGTCTCCTGTGTGCCTCGTGAGCTGGGCTGCAGCAAGCAGGGCATGCATGGACTTCCAGAGATCCAGCTCACAGGGTGAACGAAATGACAGACACTAATATCTGCACAGTCCAAAGCAGAGGTCTGGCAAGATGAAGTCACATCAGTTATTCTTCCCTTCTTGCCCTCCACAGTTTTGTATGTGATGTAAAACACACACAAATGTTAGTGTAAGCCTAGTTGCTGATAATATAATTCATCACTGTGTTTTTGATGTCAGTATATTTATTGATGATATGTTTGGTCTCTTGTTAGCTCTGCCTCATCACCTCTATTTGGAATGAGGATACACTGGATGGTGTGTAAGGAACATAGAACACTTCAAACCTAGAAGATTTATCTATCTAAGGCAACACTGCTAAATTAAATTTCAGTAATGTAGTACCTTGTTCATTTGAGCAAAAGTGAAGATGATGCATCATTACTTATTTTAGTAGAAAATGATCAGACATGACTAGAGCAAGCTTAGAGTACAAATCTATTTGTATAGGTTACCTCACTGTTAAGAACTCCTTCAGAATTCCTAGTTGAAACCCAGGATATTTACTTTTCTGTTTTATGTTCGTCATGCCCCCTTTCTGAAGAAATCGTGAATTTATAGAATTTAATGCAACTCTTAATGTAAAAAAATCTGCTTTGTATTGCAAAATACCTTAGTGTCACAGTTTTTTTGTAAAACCTTTTTTTTTTAAAAAAAAAACCCTCTTGGCTCTTGGAATACTTCTTTAAAAATTACACTAAATCTCATCCTGACATGCGTGAAATCTATTTCTGTTCTTATCTTGGAGCTGTAAGTGACAGCTAATAATGCTTATAGTAAAGGTCAGGGTTGTAGGTAGGAAAGTATTATGCAGAACATTTTACTGTTGACAAATGTTTTGATGATACTTTTGGCATGTTTCTTGGCAGTAATGGAATAGTTTCTTATAAAACTATTTAAAATGTACATTGAATTCTGATTATTTCTAGTTGTATTAGAAAGGAGCAATGTAATCTATAATACCTCAGACTGCTGTGCTTCAGTCACTGTAAATGTGATCTTTTTCCCCACAGCTGTAGAGAAACTGATAATATTAGGAAGACTTATACTTGGGATTTTTGACTTGTGTTTGTGCAAGTAGACTCTGATCAGACGTTTTTCAACCCTCACAACAACATAGTTATTTAAATAATCATGTAATTTATCTAATGCTGTACATATGTCTGTGTGTGACCTGAAGTGCATGCCTGATAAATATATATTTGATTTTGAGTGTTTCTCAAATATAAATACTGTGGAGTGAAAGAGTTTGAGAGTGCCAACTGAAAATGTTACTCAGATAAGTTCAAGCAAGTTACTGCGTACATACCTGCTAGTCATGAGTCTGCATTATATTCTTATATGGAAGACCAGTGCGAATGCTTTGAACTGAGAGATTTCCTTCTGTCATGGAGTTCCTGAAACCCATGTGGTGCTGTAAAATATACAGATTCTGTGTCAGAATTTGTACTTTCAATTTCATTAGAGTGTTCAGTGTTTCTATTCACATAGCTGATGTTTGTGCCGTGTCAGCTGTTAGACTACTGCTAGTCATATCTCTGCATTACTGTTCCACTTCAGCTTTCCCATTCTTTAGCAGGACGTTAGCTTGAAAATCAATTGTGAATATTAAACCTGTTTGTACTGTTAAGAGAAGGCAAGACTTTTAACTAGTAATGGATTAATTGTCTGAAATTCTGGAAATTCAATGCACTTGGGATTCCTTTTTTCCACTTCTTTTGTCTTACGAGTGAAACCTGCAGCTAGTCAGTGGTTTCAGAATTTTCTAAACTCTGCAGAGTATTATGTTCTCAGGGTTTTTCAGGTATCTTATAGTACCTGATTTTGAATTGCTCTTGATTCTAAAGTTCTGCTTTTTAACAAAGGAAAGGAAACTGAATTCAGATCTGCAGAATAAATTTTCAGCTTCTGTATGCTGACCTTAGAAATGAAATATATATTATTTTTTCTCCCCGATGTCAAGTACTGTGAGAGCATGTAAGAACATAAATAAGAGATAAGGTTCAACTGTGAAATAAAGCAGCATAACGAGGCAAAGACTAATACTGAATCACAGACTCTTGGAATGCAGATAATGGCTGTCCATAGTAGGGAGTGAAATCTCTTTCTGTAAATACTGCTTTCTGTTGATAAGTTGTTATTTGGCAGAACGTTGGACTGCGTGAACTTGGTGCGCAGTGTGTGACTTGGGTGTTTTGTCCGTGGGTAGAGTTTGAATGCATTGTAAAACAACTTTTATTTCCTGCACTTCATGCAGTGTTAATTCATCCCCCTCTTGAGGTGTGTTTGAAGGGGACATCGGTAGAATCAATTTAGTAAAAGTCCTGCTTTACCTCTGTTGTGAACTAACACATACTTCAGGCAGTAAAATTTTGTATGCTCTTTGCATCTTTAAACAGGCATAACTTCAGTATTCCTGTCCAGTTTACCTGTCCAGAAATTTCCTTGAAATCAAAAGTCCCTGATTACAGGTGTATTTTATTGCCAGCTGTTTCAGTTGCTTCTCTTGCAAAGAGAGAGATCTGCCTGCCTTCCCCTGCAGTGGCAGGATGGCCTTTGAAAGGGTTTATTTTATTAGGAACGCACTAGGTGCTTCACTGAGGTGATTCTTGTGATTTCTGGTGACCTGCTTTGTTCAGGATTGCTAGTGTACTTTCTGCTGGAACCTGTTTTCTGTGTTGCTGGCAGGTGCAGCAACCTTGAGTGAAGGTCAGGGAGCAGAAAAGCAGGTTTTGAGCAAATGCCTTCACAGCATTGCCCCAGTGTGAGTTCAGGTAAAAGGGTGTTTGTCTGCGTAGGCCCTTTGTAACCAGCTGTCAGTGTGGGCTCCTTTACTGTCCGTCATTACGCTGAGGGAGCTCCTGTGTCAAAATTTATTTGTCCGTGAGCTGACATGTAATACCTCTGTGGGCTGGTTGTTCCTTGCACAGTTGATAGATTCTTCGTCCTCCTCAGTTGGCAGTTTAAGTGGATGTAATACATTCAGCAGATTTCATGGAACTTCTCTTAAGATAGCTATGCAACTCTCTTCTTTAAAACTGCAGGTTCCCCCTTGACATCCTCTGCCTGGGCAAGTTCCAGGCTATAGCAAAAGCAGTAGTAGTTTGAATGATCTTTCGTGTCCCTTTCTCTGCTTTTTGTTTGGGTTTTTTTTGGGGTGTGTGTGTTTTGGTTTTTTTCCAACGTGTCTGATTTCCTTAACCAAGAGATGGAGGAACTGAATTTCTGCATGGATACTTGAGTATAACTGTATGAGGTTGTTCTTTGTCTTCAGGTTTTTGACATAATTGGTGCCCCTTAAAGAAGTCCTTTATTGTTCAAAAGAAAGAAAGGGAAGTGGGATTTCCCCTCAATTGTTCCTGATCTCGTAATAATGTGACACAAAAAAGGTGAAATGTTGTATTCTCTTTGTTTTCCTGTGAGGTCCTACAGTTACTTGGCCTCATACAGTCCCCCAGTTTGGTACTTGAAAGATGATACCATGACTAACTCTGCGGCAGCCTCTATAGCCAAATTTTATCCAGACTTGCTGTTGTACCGTTCTGAAGGAGGTTGTTTTGAGTTCAGTTTTGTATTGAGAAGAATACCAATAAAGCGAATAGTGCTATGCTATGTATTGTGAGTTGTACGAATTGCCCTGGGCCTGGGAGTCTCATTTTGTTCCTGTAAAACAGTTGTGCACACCTGTAGGTAAAATAATAAGCTCTGATCAGTGAGTTTTCAGTTGTAAATGTGCTGGTCTGATTTGAGCAGTCATTTGAAGCAATCCCTGTGCACTGTATTTCTTAAATAGCCAACTAAGAACGTCAGCAGCCTCACACAAACAGGGGGATCATGTCTTGGGATGTTCCTCGATTGGAACTGTAGTATTAGTGGTGGTCTGCAGTTTGGCGTAGTTTCAGGCCATATTGAAATTGCTGCCTTGTTTTGATTTCACAGGTGTTCTTATAACAAAAATGTTTTTGTTTTAGGGATTTATCAAAGATGTTCATGAGGACTCGCTCACGGTTGTGTTTGAAAACAAGTAAGTATTTTATTAAAAAAATAATCATTCAAGTATTAGGTTGTTACTTTGGTTTTGTGGTTTTGGTGTTGTTCCGATGTTAAGAGGAAGCAGATTTCATTAGGAAGGTATAGTTCTAGAAATACAGGCTCACTATTCTGTTCAGAGCCTCCATGAACTACCTTCCTGAATCGCTGTGTCAGAATTCAGTTCATCGATTACGCAATCCTTTACGGTTTTTTTGTATCTTTAGTGATGCTCATAGATGTGACAGCCAAATTTAATTAAAATAATCAGTGGCAGAGGCCTGATACTCTTACGCTAAAGCAGAAAAAGATGGAAAATACCAAAGTACTTCTGTTAAAGAAACAATTATCTATGTCTAATCTGAGGAATGCTGATCAGTGCTCTCAACCAGAGAGAAATAGATAGAAGTATGCTGACAGTGCTTAATTTTTTCTTCTGAAGTATTAAAAACATAAATACACATACATATCCAGTCTAAAGACTCAATTTTTTTAGTAGAAAAGGGTGCAAATCTGGAGGAAGAATTAGCCACGAGGCCCTCTTTGTTTAATACATAAACACAGCAGTGCTACTAGGGACTTATAGTGGCAAGTCAAAGATAATCCATGGGATGATAAAGGCCAAATGAATACCTCTTGTTGAGCATTCAGACTGATAGCACCATGGATTACCTGGGAGATTCCAGGGGTAATTTGAAATACTCTGGGAGCTACATCCGCTTTCCTGTTCCCCTTCCAGTTCCTAGGTGGAGATCCTAAAAATGTGTCAGCTTTTGATGTGAAAACTGTTATTAAACTTTGCCAGCACCAACCTGTAAATTAGTCTTTGAGCCTTTTGTGAAGAAAGAATGGTGGGTAACAGAGGTAATACTAGGGAGTGTGCAAGTGTGTGTTTATAAACAGTATTTTTATAATCATGAATATATAATCCTAGGTTGTGTATGTGTATACATATATGCATGTACGTGTGTGTGTATACATATACACGTGTATAAAAATAAAGCCTGGAGGGGAAGAGGAGTAATCCTAGGGTTTACCCTGTGAAGTCTAGTCTTTGTTTCTTTCTTTCTAGCCCTTTTTTTATGAAAAATAGTTAGAAGAGGTGGCAGCTGTAATTTGTACTAACGCTTACTGAGGTGGTTACGGAAGTTATTACAGTCTCCCAGGATTTCATACCCCCACCCCAAAACCAAACAAGCAGAAAAAACAAACTGGGTCCTTTGTCCTATCTATGGTCTGAGGCGATGTGACAAATCTTCAGTTTCGTATTCAACGTCCATATTACTTTAAGGCGGAATGCTCTTTCTCATCAAAGCACATATTTTCACATCAGAAACCAAGTAAGCTAAAGGAAGTGCCTTTGGTTTGCAGCAGGGCTCTGATTGTTGGCAAACACATTTCTAGTGTTTAGTATCCATGTCATCCATGTGTTTTATAGAAAGTCTGGCAGCAGCAGCCGTGTTCCAAAGAATGGGCTACAACATATGTTGAGTGTTTTGTTGACCCAAAATAGGTCTGATCAGGAAGTATGTATACAGTTCTAGTCAAATTATTGTGTCATGTAACTCTGATAAATTATTATCCTTTTTACTGAGTTAAATTCACAAGGCCTTTAGTAGAACCAAAGCTGACAAGAGTGTCTTGTCCTGAATTCATCATTCTGTTGTGATAGTGATCAGCACTAATGAAGTAAACAGATCTACTCTGCTAAACGCAGTTAAAATGTCAGTTTGCATTTTCTGCTATTGTTAACCAGTCCTTAACTACAGCTATTGTGAGGTTCCCAAGGTTGATGTATTAGCACAGACTGCTAATAATGATTTTGTGGCCATTGCAATGACTTTAACTCTGGGCAGATATCCTTGAGTCTTTTAAGAGACGTTTTTTAGAAGTGAAGAGGTGGAGGATGAACACAGAAGCTTCAGGAACTGGAAACTTTTGTTACTGTGTAAGACAGAAAATTGGGTCATGAGGTGCAATTTCATATAGGCCCCTTGGAGTTTGAAGCAGCCATGTTGAAAGAAAGACTTGTAAGAAGCAAGCACCTCCCTTTTTTGTAATTTGTGCCAGATGTTTGGGATCATCCTTCTGTCTATTAGGTGTCAGTTCTGTCAGATCCTCTTGGTGGGTAATGGGTAGCCAGTCGCATGTAACTTCGGAAAACATCCTGTTTTGCATTTCACCAGTGCGATGCTACAGTTTGGGGCTTTTTGCCATCAAAACTTTGACTCCTCATATTCTGAGAACTGAGCCTTCTGTGCGCTTTTCCACTGTTACTAAAATACTGAGACATCTTGCAGCTGATAGGGGTAAGTCATTATTGGCCCATCCGCTTCTAGTGGATGAAGTTCCTTTAGGTGATTAGAGATGGAACCAAAATTAGCCTATGGCAACTTCAGGCAGATTTTATTGAAGGTACAAGGTCTCTCCAATCATAGCATCTCATTATGGGCAGTGTATAACTTTCTGTAAGCTCACATTTGCTAGATTCTTTAACCAGAAGGCACAGTTGAAATTCTCGAGAGAAGTTTTAAGTAGCTCATTGGAGTTTGCAGTGGTTTTGATCCTGTTGTTCAGTTATGATTATTATGTTCAAACTGTTTCTAAACTGAAGTTTTACCTACCCTGTAATTTAGGGAATACATTTTGTTCTCAAGTCTCACTTTTTGCCTTTGCATTTGTGAGAGTAATAACTTCACAAAGGCAGGGAGGGAAAGGAAAAACCCAAATGCTGGGTTTAGTGACCTTTATAGTTGCAACAAGGGCAATTGAATTGCAGGTGATTTTTGCCAGCCCCCTTCACCATTTCTCAGAAATGAAATGAGATTTAACTAACGTTTTATGGCAAAAATACTTTCCAACTTCAAGAAAAGCTATACATAATATTCATGGACTTTTTTTGGGTTTTAAAGTTGCACTATAGTTAGAAGAAAAATAAAGTGTATAATAATGGCTAGAGCAAAACTGTATGGATACCTCACATCTTCATGAAGTGAGGTAGGTGAACATAGGCTGCCTTTTCAGAGAAAACATGTACGTGTATGCGTCTCGTAGAACGTTGCAGGAATGCTCTTTGCTCTTAACACTGAAACTTGTCCCACTAACTTTGACGGTTCTGTCTGTGTGTATTAGAAGTAAGCAAAACAAATCACTTGTGGTAATCCTTACCATTACAAGTTGGTTTTGGATTTTGTTTGTACTTGATGTGAACTTTAGGATGGGCGTAAATGATGGACACTGGAATTCTATGACAGATACCACATCAAAGTCCCTCCGCTATTCTAAGTCAGTTAAGTTTTTTTGGGGGGTGGTTTTTCCCCTGGGTTTGTTTCAGTCTCTGTAGTGTCTTCAGCTGGGTTTCTGACTAAGAGTGAGGAACAGCTGATGGTATTCTATGACACTCACAGAGTAGAAGGGAAAGGAATTTCAGGAGAACACGGAGGATGTGAATGGCTCCAGTAGTTTTCATAAAATGCACCTAAAATACACACTTCAAGTAAAACACTTTGTAGAGTCAGCTACAGTAACATACATAGCCTTCCTGTACAATAAGGTAAAATTTTATATGCGTGGTAATAATTGGTATAGATAAGCAGATGTAAAGGTATGCTTTGAACTGAGTCTGTTTGCCAGACACTGGGGAGTGTTAACAAGTTTGTAGGTAGAGATGTAAAGTTTTATTGACGATCAGAGTCAGATTTTCACAGAATACTTAACGCATCAATGGTAAGCTGTTGAAATGCTAAGTATGAGGTGAAAAAATGGATGAACCCCGTGGTGGACTGCAATGATAAGGTTACATGTGTATAAAGGCTTTATGGCTTGAACAGTAAAAATGTACGTACATCATCTAGTAATGCTTTTGAAAGAATGAACCCAGTCAAATTTTTAAGTTAATTTAAAAATTGTTTTGTCATTAAATATCTTCCCAGATGTTATTTTTGCCTCAACAGGGTTATTTTGCTCCTTTTAAGTAAAGGTTTTCTTTCTAGCAATGAAGAAGCAGTCTTGATTATATGGAAAGAGTGAGTTTTAACTAAACTCAAAAGTCTAAAAATAAAACTAAGAAAACAGGAGAATTCTAGAAATTATGTGTAATATCTCTTAAACTTCCAGTTGGCAACCAGAGCGCCAGGTACCCTTCAATGAAGTCAGATTACCGCCACCCCCTGATATCAAGAAGGAAATCGGTGAGGGAGATGAAGTGGAGGTGAGTTTATCCTAATGAACTGTCCTGGTACATATCTGATGTCCGTTCAAGGCGTTGATGATGGTTGTAAGTACATCAGCAAAGTGAAGATTTAAAATGGACCATGTCTGTAGTAATGGATTTATTGGGCATTCAGTGAAGCTGTCATTTCAGTTTTTTCACAGAATTACCAATGGAACTTTCTCAGAATCTAAAACTTAAAATTGCTAAGAATGTTTCAGAATTAAAACTAAAACCAGGTAACTTTCATTTTTGATCTGGAATGTAACTGTTGGAAATGTTTTGATGTGAAGATGTCATAAAGCTCTCCAACAACAGGAGTTCTAACCCAGATGAAATATCAGGTACAATCTGGTAGGAAATTGTATGAATTATACTGTTTTATAGAGGAATGGTGATAATTAGAAATGATGTGTTAAACCGGGAAATTAAAAGGTGCATGTTCTGTTCCCAGCTCACTGTAGTATCTCTAGTAGTTGAGTAATTAGTTTAACTCCTGCTTCTCACTTTGCTTGTCCTTGAAATCAAAGAAATTAGTTTCTTTAGAATACTATTCTAGTTTAGGGCTAGTAATCTAAGAAACAATGTAGTATAGGTGCTGGGTTTTTCAGTTATTTTCTTTGAAATACGTGCTATTTGTTGGCTTTGTTAGGGGTTAAATGTAGAGGATTATTTTCTGCCTCCTTGCTATTGCGAAATCTCTTATTTAGTCTGCATGCAAATGACTTGGGCTTGTCAGAACTGTGTAAGGAGTACATGAAACTTACAGAAGAGGAGGAAAACAAAAGTTTCAGAAGTCATCTGTTCTGTATCTGATCTTGCATTAACTTGGTAGTGTTTGTTAAATATGGAATATGTAGTCATGTGGTGGCTTGGTTCATTTCACGTAGTCCTAGGTAAATGAAGTAAGCCAAGGACAAAACAGAAAACTGTGGAGTTAATGCTATGTGTGAACTTTCAGTGTGAAGACAGTGTTTGAATTGAGTGAGGAATTGCCCCTGAATAAGGGTTGAGCCAAGCTTTTATCTTCCTTTAGAAATTTCTATTGACTTGTCAGTGATGTACACCAGGAAAATCTGTTCAGTCATTGTAGTGCAGAATAATAAAAATTTGTGCAAGAAGAACATGCCTAGATTATTTATTTAAAAATTCGTGTTGTGTAGCATACTGTTTGATTTTAAAGAAAATTAGAAAAGTTGGGGTGTTGATTATACGTGCAGGCAAGTGCATTATGTCTGTACGTGCTTTCGGTGATTCTTACTACTTTCACTTTCAGGTTTATTCAAGAGCAAATGACCAAGAACCTTGTGGCTGGTGGCTGGCAAAAGTTCGAATGATGAAAGGAGAGGTAAATGTTTTAAAAGCTACTGATTTCATGCTATTATGTTAAATACAGTAAATGTAAAGGGTCTTTGTGATGGAAGAATTACGACTGCAGTACTACCAAAACAGAAACATGACAAAACAGAATTATAAGTTGAAATCACTTTGGAATGACCCAGGCTGTGTTACACAACTGGGGGTTGTATGTTTACAGCTGAGCAAGTCACTTCCATTATTAGTAGTTTAATTTCTTGGAGGACCGTGTGCACACGTAAGAACAGGACTTCTGACAAACCTACTTAGTGCTAAAAATTAAGAAAAGCAGGGCACTTCACCTGTGGTGAAAGTCTGTACACTTCACCTGTTTAAACTCTGAATTCGGCATGCTGTAGCTATCGATGTGTGTTGCTGCGGGTTCTTTTTTGTGTATGTGTTTCTACTGAGTGTAGTGGAAAGACACTGCTTTGGTTGGTTTGCTTTTACATAGGTCAGGTTCATATTTTACTGTTAACTCTTAAGTTGCACATGCAAAGTAACTTTTAGATTCAGACACTTAAATATATGGAGCTGTGGCGGTGTCTGGTACAGTCTCATTGAAGCTTCATTTTGTGAAATGACAGCAAGAGAATTTAACTTCATAGTAGGAAGGGTCCTGTATTTTGGTGCTTCTGCTGTATTAGATTCCTAAAACCGAAGGAAACAGAGTTGAGATAAAAAATATTCTGATATTGTTTAAAAACTGTCAACAAATAGTAACTGCTAGTGAGCTCTGTGAGGGCAGGGTGGTGGTAAACAGTTATCAGAGGAAGATGCTGTGTCATGATCCTTGTGGATGAATGGCTTGTTAAGAAAACGAGAAAAGGAGGCAAACTGATTTCAATGATAGTTTATCATTTGGGGCTAATCTGCTGCTTCTGTATGTCGCCGAAATTTGGAATTTTGCTGGCGGTTACATTGCTATGCTGCTTATTTCAAGAAAAGTAGCATAAAAAAAATTAATTCTGCATTTAAATGCTGTTTTATCCAATTCCTAATTTTCTAGTATTTTTTACAGGAGGAAAACAAAAGATTTTTCATCCTCAGATGGCTGGTATCTTTATACAGCATTGTCAAGTTAGTTATTTTATGGAATTACGCCCCCCCCCCCCC
>Ga0065711_1041481_pt1 | contig 16113 bp, 16 predicted proteins | sample Hoacrofraction12_FD_59098 | JGI IMG/M metagenome (GOLD analysis project Ga0065711, IMG submission 59098) | Hoatzin crop microbial communities from Cojedes, Venezuela - Epithelial fraction 12 v2 (version 2) | ecosystem: Host-associated > Birds > Digestive system > Esophagus > Crop | place...
GGTTTAACCATTCAGATGCTGTAATAGTTTTGCTATATAAACCTTGTTTTTGCTGACTAATAAAGGTGAACGATCATACTCATATTGGGGTCACATCGTTACAACGGATCCGTAACCCACGCCAACACTCCTCCTCCTTCTTCACCGACCTTGGTGACCTTTTTCTCTCATATTTTTCTGACTCCTTGCTCATACAGCTTCAGCCCATTTTTTTTCACCCTGTCTTAAATATGTTATCACAGAGGTGCTGCCAGAGTTCCTGATTGGTTCAGCTTTGGCCAGCAGAATGTCCACCTTGGAGCCAGCTGGAACTGTCTTTGTTAGACATAGAGGCAGCTCCTGATCTCTTCTCATAGACATCATCCCTGCAGCCCTACTGCTACCAAAATCTTGCCATGTAAGCCCAATATAATCCAGTCGGAACCTGGTTTTGGAGCTATCCTCCAGGAAGATGTTTAATCCCATTTTGAATTTTTTCATAGCCTTTTTCTACCTTCACACTTTGCAGCATGTTTCTGATGTTCTCTAAATGCTGTTTAAAAAAGTACCTCCTGTATGTATATCTGAAACTGATGTCCTTCAAGTTTCACTGACTGCCCCTTAGTGAATAAATATTCATGTTCAGCTTAGTTATTGCTTTCATGATTTTGTAAATCTTAGCCAAGTTCCTCCTCATCCTGCTCTCCAGCTTTTTAAGCTGTCCTCTTAAGGCTGCTACTACAACTTGATCATCATTTTATAGCTGTCCTTCTCTATACCTCCTCTACCTCCATCACAAAGCTCTTGAGATGGAGAGAGTAAATCTAAACACAGTTCCCAGGAAGCTGGTGTTTTATTTAGTAGCAAATCACATTTTCTGTCTTCATCTTAATGTCTTTCCTGTTTGTTCTGAGCACCTTGTTGCTTTTCTGGCTGCCACCACAGGCTGAAACAATTATTTCATAAAATGGCTAGTTATAACTCCAATATATCTTTCTATTCTTTACAACCACTCATAATCAAGTGTGCCTTGCTGTCCCCTAAGGATGATGTATTCCTTACAAAGCAGAATATGGTTAGAGAACTGCTTATCTTTCGGATAGCAACTGAATGCAAGTTTTGTTGGATAAAAACAAAAGAACATTCTGGAAGGTCTAGTTCTCCTGTCTTATAACTGATGCATTAACCAGAAAGCTGGAGTTAGGCTGAACTATAAATCAAGGTAAAATTATTGTTAAAGTATCAAAATGTCAAACAAATGTCTTGAATAGGTATTCTGAGTCTCTATGTTTATGAAACAAGCAGGATGAAGTAGTAACAAAGAACTATATTTAAAACCATGTGATACTTGTACTGGGCCTTTTGCTTACATGGAGATTTCCAAGCTACAAAAAGTTGCTATAATGGTATATTTCATTTTAGTGTAAAAAACTGGGGGAAAAATAGATCAAAGGGTACACAGAATATTATTTTTTAAAAGGTCTAGAAAAAGTCCTTAAACTTTTGGGTCCAAATGTAGACATCTACAGTGACAAGCTGATCTCCCTGACAATACAAAGTAACATCTGCTTCAGAGTTTAAAACAATGTACATTTAGAAAGAAAAATTAAAAAAGAAATTTAGTAAACAGGAAAGGCAGTGCTGTAAATATAATTCATACTTGGGTTTGACAAAAATCCTATAAATCAAACCCCAGACTGCTTATCTATATACCAGTTCCTGAAAGCAGTTTTTCTTCTATAGTGGTCATCTTCCAAATGAGGATAACTATGGTAATTGACTAGCCATTGTTATTTCTTACATCATGAAGCATATATGTGAAATGTAATGAATTTAAATTCATTAATTCCTGGTTTTATATTCATGCAAGTCACACTTAAAATAATTACATCACTTTCAGTAACTGTAATCCTCCAGCCATTCAGGAGACTGTCTCTAGGAGAAAGTGAAATTTGTTCTAGTTCCATTATGCTTGTTGATGGTGATATAAATGAAATCCATCCCTGTATATGTCCAAAAGATACTATTATTAGTTAATATCTGTTTGAGTTAATACAATGAAAACAAGTTGCAGCAACTGAAAATGGTGCAATCTGGCTTGAATTTCCACAGATAAGCATATTTGCATAATTATTCTGAAGAACTAAAGATTTTTCAAAGCCTTTAGTTTATTGGCATTAGTAAGAGGCAAAATTACACATAAGTTAAGTTGTTAATAGTGGCTGTACTTTTCCCCTTTGTGGAAAAAAAAAAAATATACACTATTGGAATGTTTAGGAGACAACATAGCCTGGCTCTTCAGACTGGAAAAAACAAAAGGAACGTTTTGTAATATCACTGATAAACACTGTAATTACACATTTTTCAAACTATCTAATTGAATTGGATGTATTGACAGCTTGACACATTTCAGCTGCTTTTGTTACGAACAGACTGCTCTTCCTAGCATTTTTTAAAAATATATTTTAGTTATATGCATGCAGCATGGGCAAAAAACAGGAGAAGCTGGAAGCCACTGTACTGCTAGAAAGCTGTCACCTAGTTGCCTTTACCGGAATTTGGTAAGACAAATCCCATAACTGAAGTGCAGATATCGTGGCTACAGGCTCTTCAGAAAGGATAGGAGAGGAAGGAGGGGCAGAGGCATTGCCCTCTATGTGAATAAACAGATAGTGTGTGAAGAGCTGTCTCTGAAAAATATTCAAAGCAGGTAGAAACCTTATGGATAAGAATCAAAGACCAAGGCAACCAAGGGAACCTTGTGGTTTGTGTCTACTACAGGTTGCCCAGTACAGCAAGGTCTACTGACAAAGCCTCCTTCTTCCAGCTACAGGAGGCAGCATGCTCTCAGGCTCTCATCCTGCTGGGTTCTTCAACCCCCCTGACATCTGCTGAAAAATTAACACACAGAGCTGTAGGGAATCCAGAAGACTCCTGGACTGCATTTAGGATAACTTCTTAAGCCAGGTAATAGAAAGCCCTACAAAAGTGAAGGCGATACTGGTCACCAATGCAAATGAGCTGATCAGTGACATCAAGATTGGAGTCAGCCTGGGCTGCAGTGATCATGTGCTGGTGGTGTTCACACTCCTGAGAGATAAAGGTCAGGCAAAGAGTAAAGTCAAGACCCTGAACTTTAGGAAAGCATAATTTCAGCTCTTCAAGGAGTTAACTAACAGGAACCCCAGAGAAACTGCCCTCAGGGACAGGGGAGTAGAACAGAGCTGGCACATCTTTAAGGACGGTTTCCACAGAGCGCAAGAGCTCTTGATCCCCAGGAGTAGGAAATCAGGCAAGGAAGGGAAGAGAACACCATTGCTGAGTCAAGACTTGCTGGTGAAAGTACTGGGCAAGAAGGAACTGCACAGGTGGTGGGAGCAGGGACAGAAGAGTATAGAGACGCTGCCTGGTTGTGTAGGGATGGGGTCAGGAAAGCCATGGTGCGGATGGAGCTTAACTTGGCAAGGGACTCAAAGAATAATAACAAGGGCTTCTACAGGCAAGTCAGCCAGAAAAGGAAGGTCAAAGTAACCATACACTCCCTGCTGAGCAAGACTGGCTGTCCTGGTTTCAACTGGGATAGAGGTCATTTTCCTCCCAGTACCTGATGTATTTTAGATTTAGTACAAGAACAATGTTGATAACACTGATGTTTTCAGTAGTTGCTATGAAATCAAGGACTTTCTCATATTCAGCCAAGCAGCAGATGTGCAATAGCTGGGAGGGAGCAGAGCCAGACAGATAGCCAGTCTGGCCAATGGAAATATTCCATACCATAAATGTCATGTTCAGTTTATGAATGGGGCTTAGCCGGAGGGAGAAAGCTATCAGATTTTTGGTTTTCTGTGAGTTTTGAATCCTCTCTTGGCCAGGCATTAAAACTTTTTACAGGCTGTGAATCTGTCATCAGGGGATGAGAAAAAATTGTACTGTATATATTTTGTTTTACATATTCATTATATCATTGTTATTTTCATTACTATGTCTTTATCTCAAAAAACAAGTTTCCCCTTTTGTCCAGTTTTCCTCCTCATCCCAGTGGCGGAGAAGGTGAGGGGTAAGCGAGGGGCTGTCTAGTGCAGATTTGCCAGCTGCCGGGTTCAACTGTGACACTGGCAAATTGGTAACAACGGATGAGGAGAAGGCTGAGATACTCAGCAACATTTTTACCTCAGTCTTCACTGGCAACCTCTCTTCCCACACCACTCAAGTAGATGGACTGCTAGACAGGGACTTGAGAAGCAAAGTCTCTCCCACTGTAAGAGAAGATCAGGTTTGTTATCACCTGAGGAAACTAAACATACAGAAATCTATGGGACTTGACACGAGTCCTGAGGGAATTGGCTGATATTGTTGTCAAGTCACTCTCCATAATATTTGAAAAGTCATGGCAGTCAGGTGAAGACCCAGTTGACTGGGAAAAGGGAAACATTGCATCCATTTTTAAAAAGGGTAGGAAGAAGAACCCTGGGAACTACCGACCTGTCAGCCTCACCTCTGTGCCTGGGAAGATCATGGATCCTCCTAGAAGCTATGCTAAGGCACCTGGAGGAAAGGGAGGTGATTCGAGACAGTCAGCATGGCTTCACCAAGGGAAAGTCCTGCCTGACCAACATAGTGGCTTTCTATGATGGACTGACTACAGCAGTAGACAAGGGAAGAGCTGTGGATGTGATCTATCAGGACTTCTGTAAGGCCTTTGACATGGTCCCCCACAACATCCTTCTGTCTCGTTTGCAGAGGTATGGATTTGATGGGTGGACTGTTTGGCTTATGAGGAATCAGTTGGGTGATCACATCCAGAGGGTAGTGGTCAACAACTCAATGTCCAGATGGAGACTGGTGACAAGCGGTGTCCCTCCTGCTTGACTAACCTGATCTCCTTCTAGGACCCATTCTGTGATTCTGTGACCAGATGACTCACCTAGTGGATGAGGGAAAGTCTGTGGATGTTATCTACCTGGACTTTAGTAAGGCCTTTGACACTGTTCCCAACAGTATCCTCCTGGAAAAACTAGCTGCCCATGGTTTGGATTGGTGTAGTCTTCACTGGATAAAAAACTGGCTGAATGGCTGAGCGCAGAAAGTGGTTGTGAATGTAATTAAATCCAGCTGGCAGCCGGTCACGAGTGGTGTTCCCCAGGACTCAGTTTTGGGTCTGGTCTTGTTTAACATCTTTATCAATGATCTGAATGAGGGGATGGAGTGCTCCCTCAGTAAGTTTGCAGATGACACCAGGTTGGGAGGAAGTGTCGATCTACTCGAGGGTAGGGAGGTTCTGCAGAGGGATCTGGACAGACTGGATCGATGGCCCAAGGCCAGCTGTAGGAGTTTCGACAAGGCCAAATGCCGGGTCCTGCACTTGGGTTACAACAACCCCATTCAACTTTACAGGCTTAGGGAGGAGTGGCTGGAAAGCTGCCCAGTGGAAAAGGACCTTAAGGACCTTGGGATGTTGGTTGACAGGCAGCTGAACATGAGCCAGCAGTGTGCCCAGGTGGCCAAGAAGGCCAATGGCATCCTGGCTTGTATCAGGAATAATGTGGCCAGCAAGAGTAGGGAAGTAATCGTGCCCCTGTACTTGGCACTGGTGAGGCCGCACCTGGAGTACTGTGTTCGGTTTTGGGCCCCTCACTACAAGAAGGACACTGAGTTGCTGGAGCATGTCCAAAGAAAGGCAATGAGGCTGGTGAGCTATCTAGACAACAAGTCTTATGAGGAGTGGCTGAAGGAACTGGGATTGTCTAGTCTGGAGAAGAGGAGGCTGAGGGGGGACCTTATTGCTATCTACAAATATCTGAAAGGAGGTTGTAGTGAGGCAGGTGTTGGTCTCTTCTCCCAAGTAACTAGCACCTTCTCAGTATCTTCCACCACCAGGGCACCCACCTCACTCAGCAGCAGGCCCATATTTTTCCTAGTCTTCTGTTTGCTACTGATATACTTGAAGAAGCCCTTCTTGTTGTCCTTGACGTCCCTTGGCAGATTTAATTCCAGGTGGGCCTTAGCCTTCCTCATTTCTTCCCTGCTTTCTCTGACAACATTCCTGTATTCCTCCCAAGTGGCCTGTCCCTCTTTCCAAGTTCTGCAGACCTTTCCCTTCTGTTTGAGTTTCACTAGAGGCTCCTTGCTTTCCATGCAGGTCTCCTGCCTCTGATTGATTTCTTACTCAGGGGGATGCACCGGTCCTGAGCATGGAGGAAGTGATGCTTGAATAGTAACCAGCTCTATTGGTCCCCCCTACCTTCTTGATCCCTAACCCATGGGATTCCTGCAAGTAGGTACTTAAAGTGGTCAATTCAGCTCTTCTGAAATCCAAGGCTGTGAATCTACTTACTGCTTTGCTTCCTCCGTGCAGGATCCTGAACTCCATCATTCATGGTCACTGCAGCCAAGGCTTCCCCCAATCTTCACATCCTCAATCAGTTCTTCTTTGTTTGTCAGCACAAGGTCCAGCAGCACACCTCTCCTTGTTGGCTTCTTCACCACCTGCATCAAAAAGTTATCATCAATGCTCCACAGGAATCTCCTGGACTGTGTATGCCTGGTTGTGTGCTCTTTTCAGCAGATGTCAGGGTGGTGCATGTCCCCCATGAGAACCCCCACCTGTGATTGTGAGGCTACTTTTATGTGTCTGTAGAATGCCTCATCCACTTCATCATCCTGGTCACGTTGCCTGAATTAGGTACAATAATAGTTTGGCTGAGAAAGGAAACAGCAGAAAGCTATTTTAACACAGAAGTTTTCATACAGAAAGCAGAACTATTGAATAATTGTAACAACATCCAAGTAAGAGTTGCCTTTTTCCTATTTGCAGATGAAACTTTTTCCTAGTCTGTAATCATCTGACAGTTGGCTATCTCTGCTTGCACATATATTGCTTTATAATATGAAAACCTGAGTTGTTTGTAAGTTTTAATCACTATATCTGCACAAATATTTGGGCTTTTTATAGGTTTTTTTCCTTCTTTCCCTCCCCCCCCGTTATTTTCTATTCTTCTGGCTCTAGGATTCTCTTGCGGTGAATAAGCAGAGAATCCAAAATCCAAAAGTTTAAATATATGTTCTGTTGGTCAGTGATGAGTGTTTGATGACTAGAGAAAAATCTCACTCAAATAGTATACCTAAAAACTAACAGAAAACCCCATTGTTAGAGGAAATATGCGTTTGATCTTATCCAGTCCTTTTCTATTGAGAGACTAGCCACAGAAAATGAAAGGTCTGTGAAAAAAAAAAAGCCAGCTTATGAAGTTTGGCCTTAGATTGGACATGGACCTCATGCTGAGATTAAAAATATTCAGTTTCTCCCTAAGCCATGAACTTCCCTTAGGAGAAGGTACTTCTTTATATTTGGAAATAAGACTAATTCTATAAATAAAAAATAAATAATGGTAAGAGCACAACTTTCATTTAACATCTAAAAGGTACTAAGAGGTGTGATCGGATATGTGACTGTGATGTTACATTTACTCATAAAGCACAATCAGCTGTAATATCATTGCATTTTTGTCAAATCTGTAAAGCTTCTTGAATTCTTAAGTTTATTTCAAGAACAGTACCTTTCAGAAAGAAAGTTTCTTGGTATTACTGATGTATAACTGTTATGGTTTGCAAACCAGTCAACATGGCCATCCACATTTTGATCTGTCTCACAGATGCATGCATCCACAACACCATTTCCTCTTGCCACTTTATTTCTGCTTGCATGTGTATAAAAAAAAAAAAAAAAAGAAATAAATTATATAGCAATGAGCTATTTTGTCAGTATCAGCAAATAGCAACAATGAAAATGAACAAAAATGGAAGACACTGATAGACAAACCTTAAAATAGTCTAACTTAAGAGGCTATATGAGTTGTTTCCAACTAGCAGATTTAAGAGAAAGCATCACATTTACAGAACATTAAAGGAATTTATATTAGTTGTTGCTCATAGCTTTACACAAGCTTTGTATCTGATCACAGCAGTCTTTTATAGACAGGATCGGTATTTCATTGCACATGCAGTTTGGATTAAGCATTTCAATATACATTGTGTGAAACTGATCTGGCCTTCTCAATTCCTCAGACATACTAAGTCTAATTGAAAATTTCATTTTGAGGAACCCACTCACTTTTTCTCTTTTGTTTGTTTTTGTCTGTCCTGACAATCTGTCAGTCTATGCAGTTAGCTATACTAGGATCTGGCCTTCATTTGTAGTGCAGTGTGATTATAGCTGATGAATTTCCTTTCTCGATTTCATCTAGGATGTTTTGGGCTGTGTGCACCTTACTGTTGATTTGCACACACTAGAATTCTGAAGTTCCCAAACATGAGTTTTCACAGTAGTCTGTAGGATGCATACACACAAGGAAGAGTAGAACCAGTCAGACCTCTATGAGACAAAGTATTTGGACAAAAAAAAGATGTGTTTTGGGGGGATATAAAAGAATAGCACTCTCAGACTTTTTGCAATGCACATGTTTCAAGTGGTAGAAACTGTTATTGCCATATGTAACTTATGTTATTTAGGACTTCTTGGACGGTCCATATAAGCATTTTAGTTCAGATCAGGGATGCATCTCCTGGTTGTGTCCACTTACTATGCTTTTTTTCACATCATGGTGTGCATGAACTGGTTTATTTCCAGATGTTACTGAACTGGAAGATAAATTCAGGTGGAGACCTGATGTTTTCCAGCTGAAAAAGGGCATTCAGTCCATGGGGCTAGGCTATTGTTTGTCTACAACAAAGTAAATATCAGGTCCCCAACACCAAATGTTTTGGATTTTAGATCTGATCCTTCTGATCCATGCTACTTGCTCTTATAGTCTTTCTCTCCTAACATAGCAGGAAATTTTGCTGTTGTTAATACTAGCAAGTTGTTTACATCTGCGGAAACAGCAGCGTAAAAATTCTGTATTAGTGAATTTACTATCTTTATTAATGAAAGGATCCTTTTGGGAATCATCTAAAGAAGTAAAACATTCATGTGAATGTCTTACATTTCTGGCCTTTGTGAACTTCAGGATCTGCAAAGAGCTCAGTAACTGAGAATCACAGCAGTGCGACTGAGCACCCTATCAATGGATATTATGACCTAACTTTGCTCATTTGTGTTTAAAAACTTGGTTTAATAGTATCTCTTAAGGGGAGTCTTTAGTCCCCCAAGTCAGACATACTCACGAAAGTGGCAGGAGGAGGGAAAGGCTGCTGAGGACACAGCTGGAGAGGCACTCTTGAAAGGATGCACTCCGTATCAAAGGAGGGACATTCCTGAAGCACTGCGGTCCATGGGTGACCCATGCTGAGGCAGAGTGACCCCTGAGGGACCAAGGCCCATGGACAACTCGTGTCAAGGCAGGGACTCTGATAGGCAAAAAGCAGCAGAGGAAAACGAGTAAGAAGTGAAGAGCTGCAGTAAGAAACCACTAATGCACATGACACCACACCCCAACTGCAGTGCTGCCTGTCACCTCATTGAAGAAAATGGGACAGACTGAGTGTAGCCTTCAGTGAAAAGAAGGGAAGTAAAGACAATAAATGAGAAAAAGGGTTTGCCTTAAGTTGAATGTTGAGAAGGGGGAGGAAGGCTATTTACTGAAGTATTTGCTTGGTTATATTTTTTTGTATATTTTGATATATACATATATATATATATATATACTTGGGGGGGGGGCTGTCCCCAGTACTGGAATCAATGATCAGAAGTTAATTTGCCATAAATTTAATTAAGCAAAATTCCCAGAGTTGAGATTGTTTTCGTTGCAACAAAAATTGAGCTGGGGCTGCTTCTCTTTAAATGATGATTGTCATCTATGATTGGATGCAGAAATACTTTTGTGATGTGGTTTGCTTTTTGCTGCTATTACATGTAGCTGCATTTTTGTTACAAAGCTTGTTGCAATAACAAAGGCATAGCATAAGTGGGGAAATATGTTCAGGGATTCCTATTCTATACAATATGTGAAGGTTAATATATATGACATACACCCTTTTACCCTTACTCCAGAAAACTGTTAGGGTTCCCCAAGGTGTAGTTTATTTTATTCTTACAGCTTTATTTTACTGAGTTTGTTTCTATATTCCCTGTATTTAGCATACCAGAGTCTTTTAGAGTGAAAATAAATCACATATTAAGCAGAGGCAAATTGAAGACTGCAGCACCTCTCTATAGACGACAGTTACAACTTTTTTTAGTAAAGTATAGAAGTTTAGAGTTGTAGATGCTTTTGGAGAAATGCTGCATCTCCTTCTTTCTTCTGTATTTGTAGCACGTGTCAAAGTATTGTTTCATACGAAGAGAGAATGTTTTGAAACCCTCAGTCTTCTTGTTGGTCATCTTTGTTTTTCCCATCCCCAGTAGCTGTTTTTGCAAAACACAAAAAACAGTGCATGACTGTATTTTTCCTCAGATGATCATTAGTGACAGAACTAAATATTTTAAGTTTTAACATTAACACAGGGTACTGATAAATAAGAGCAGAGATATATTTCAGTCTGACTGATAGACACATTGTAAGGATATAATTTATGCCAACAAATTACATTCTGTTCCATTGTTATGGATTTTATTTTTTGCTTGTCATTGTGTTTTATCACGAAACTGCTTTTCTTTGTATAATACCTATCATATTTCAAATAACTTAGGCATAATTTTGTGCAAGTTAGTGAGCTACTCAGAGGCGACTATTATATTAAAGTAACAATTTGCTGAGAGTCCAAAGAGAAAAAAACATAAGAAACATTTTGGTGTTTGTGTCATGCAGTTTGAACACTGGAAACCTATGGGTAAGAAACTAATTGCCTTTGTTTTTATGCTGTGATCTAAACTAGACACACAAGACAAATCAGATACAAGTCTATACTCTTATCTTTTTGTATATTTAGGTCAGTGTAGCATAAGAGTATATAAAACAGGTATTTACATCAGAGACTTACAGGTATATCAAAAAGAAAAGAAACCTTTATGTTTTTAAAGGGACCAATAAGCTAATGATCAAAAATCAATCATCAAAATAAGCAGAGGCTTGATTATCTATAGACTCATTCTTGTTCTTTGTAAGAAAAAGAAACTGGAACCACATTCCTGTAAGTGTTTAATAGCATTTACAAATACATTTTAGTACTCTCTACTCGGGCCAAACATATGCAGTTAGACCAAATACAGACTGATGAAGATTTAGGCTGTGTTTACCCACTTTAAGCTTTTCTGTATTTTGTGAAGCATCACGACCAATAAAGGCATAGAAACTGGAGTCTCCATCACAGAAATTTGTTAAGTTGGTCAAGCATGCCTTCCCATTGGTGAAGCCATGATGACTACTGCTGCTGACTTTCTTGCCACTCATGTGCTTGGAAATGGTTTCCTGCATTAGCTGGAAAATTTCCCAGACATAAAGCTCATTGACTGAAGAAACATAGACACTGCCTCACGCAAGATCTTCACAGAGAAGCTGTTGATGTATAGGCTGGATGAGCATATGGTGGGGTGGATTGAAAATTGGTTGAATGGCTGAGGCCAGAGGGCCCGTCATCTGGATGACGGGCCAGAGTGTACTCTCAGGAAGTGTGCAGTTGACACCAAACTGGGAAGGGTGGCTGATACACCAGAATGCTGCAATCCAGAAGGACCTAGACAGGCTGGAGAAATAGACTAACATGAACCTCATGAAGTTCAATAAGGGAAGTGCAAAACCCTTCACCTGAGGAGGAACAACACTGTGCACCAACATATGCTGGGGGCTGTTCAGCTGGATAGCATCTTGGCAGAAAACAACCTGGGGCCTCTGTTAGACACCAAGTTGAACATAGCTACCAAGGTGCCCTTGCCACAAAAAAAAGCTAATGGTATAGAATCATAGAATCTTAGAATAGCTTGAGTTGAAAGGGACCTTTAGAGGTCATCTAGCCCATAATCCCTGCCATGGGCAGGGACATCTACCGCAAGATCAAGTTGCTCAGAGCCCAGCTCACCCTGGCCTTGAAGGTTTCCAGGGGTGGGGCATCTACTACCTCTCTGGGTAACCTGTGCCAGTACCTCACCACCCTCATTGTACAAAATTTCTTTCTTATATCCCATCTACCTCTACCCTATTTTAGTTTAAAACCATTACTCCTTGTCCTGTCATTACAGCCCCTGATAAATATTTGTCCCCATCTTTCTTATAAATCCCCCTTAAAGTACTGAAAGGCTGCTATAAGGTCTTCCCAGAGCCTTCTCTTCCTCAATATGAACAACCCCAACTCTCTCAGCCTGTCCTTATAGGAGAGGTGCTCCATTCCTCGGATCATCTTCCTGGACCTCCTCTGCACCTGCTCCAACAGATCTGTGTCTTTCTCCAGGGATCTGATTAGTGTGTAAAAATATCTGGAGGGAGGATGTAAAGGGGGTAGAGCCAGACTCTTTCAAACGGTGCCCGTTGGTAGGACCAGAGAAAATGGGCACAAACTGAAAGATAGGAGGGTCTGTCTGAGCATCAGGAAACACTTTTTTACTGTGAGGGCGACCAAGCACTGGAACAGATTGCCCAGGGGTCTTACTGAGTGTCCGTACTTGGAAGTGTTAAAAATCTGTCTGGACATGGTCCTGCGCAACTGGGTCTAGTTGCTTGAGCAGGTCCCTTCCAACCTGAACAATTCTGTCATTCAGTGAATCTGTAGTATTTAGGAAGTTTGAAAGCAAAATGTTTTCTTAATTCCATACATTGGGTTACACAAAAGATGTAAGAACTGTTCTTTTCTGAATTTAATAATTATAACGGCTTTAAATATTTTTCTTCCAAGGTAGTGTTTTCTTCTAAATCATATAGCAGAATGCTAAGAAAGGGAGGAATGAATCTTGGGAAAAATGTTCTTCAGGGAACAATTCATGGGCTGGCATAAAAAGCAGAGGCTAACAACACAAAGTTTTCACTAACAGGTGAGATTGTGGGACTGTGTTCATAGTTATTTCCTCTTACTTTCGTGCTGTGGTCTTCCATTTTTACATATCTCTATCCGTCACACTCAGTATTTTTTCTGTTAGCAAGTCTTGTATTTTAGAACTCTAATCTTATTATTATAGTGTGCAGATTCCTCTCATATGTTCTATTTTTTTAATGCCTTTGCCAGTCTTCATGTTTGTAACTCTGAATGGTAAATATCAAAATGAACAACAAATGAAAACAGAGGTACTTAAGTGTATGTCCCTAATAAACACACAATCCAGAAATCTACTGATTGTTTTCCAGTAATTTCCTTACTCTTTTCAAAAGTCCAGATCTTATTGACAGATATTGCACCAGCTATGAGCAATACTTACTGAAAGCAAGATACATTTGCTAAAAGACTGTTTTAATAATTGGGAAAAAAACACAAAAATAAAACAAAAAGCACCACTCATGACAACTCATCCCTTTGTTTCCATTATAATTAATGACATAATTCCTTTTCAGAATGCAGAGTTCATCAACCCAGCCTCTTGAAACCAGATGCTACAGCAGATAGCCTTCAGGGAAGACATTCAGTAGAATTGTTTGAATGAATCTTCTTCAAGAACTTAACCTTGGCACCCAGAGCAAATGAGAAACCTGGCTTAAAAGGAAGTTGCTGTTCAGAGATATCCTGCCTCTGGGAATCTGTTGGTCGAAGAGGGGCATGGCCAGGTCAGGCTTTCATTTTATATGTTTTGCCAAGTGTCACCATAAAGCAGAACATATATCCTAGCTCAGATAGAACTTGAACAGCCATGAGCCAAATTCCATATTGTGAAGTTTGGAAGGTAACAGAACATGCATTTTCTCTTCTGAACAAAGAAAAGAAAGGAAGAAAAAAGGTAAGAAACTAAGCATGCTCAGAAATATATGTGGGATCAGGCATGAAGATTTTACACCACACATTTATGCCCAATGATACTTTTTAAAAAATAATTTTCAGTAGAATGCGTGGTTGGTTAGATATACTGTAAATAAGAAAAAAATTAAACATGCAATAAGCATTGCAAAATATCTGACATTTCAAAATTCCCTTAATGAATAGCCAAAAATATTATTGGAACTCTAGTCTTAGAGAATTTGTTTGTATGTATGGCATTTATGCCTACACTATATGAAAGAATTTCAAAGGGTAAGATTATGAATGGAATCTACTGTTGAGGTTCCTGTGAACTGTCAAATTCATTTGAGTGCCAGAAACTGCCAGCTGGAAAGAAGACAGGGGAATATCAACAGGGCGCATTCAGAAGGAATCCTGATGTGTTGATGTAATAGCCAGATAATGAAATGATTTGCCTGTCTTAATATTCCATTTACAAAGAACTCATTTAGTCTTTGAAGTGGAAGACTTCGGAGATCATGTAAACATATCCTAGGTTGGAAATAGTCTCTTTAAGAGGATTTGGCTTTGTAAACAATAATTCTAATACATCAGTAGCTAAGGTTGATATATTTAATAAACAGATAAAGAAATATATTTGATACCTTGCAGGCTGAGAACTTAAAAATAAATTGTACTTTTCAGCAAGCACTGGAAACATTATATTTCTCTGTCTAGACAACGGCAAATGTATTGTCATCACATGAATACTGTAACGGAGTAACTGAGAAGTTACGTATTGCAGGAAATAATGAGCAAAAGTGTACTATTTTCAAAAGATACTAAGGTGGCCTGCCTCATAAATAGTAACTTCGTCTAAAACTCACTTAAATTAGAGCTTATTCTCTGAAAATCTTCATATTGTGTTTAAATGTTAAAGTTTCAGCTGACAAAGTTTAGAAAAAGCTACTTTTCACTTGATATTCCTCATCATCTTACTGAAAATACTGTATGAAATACAGCAGTGGAATTAAGAGACATTCTTACTTATGTGACTGAAATGATGATTTCCACCATCTCATAAAATGGACAAAGCCCTTCATTATTGTTGTTTTACTCATTAAATAAGACTGCACTCATCTGAAAAATGCATGTTGCAGACCACTTATCTTTCATTACATCATACTATTGCACAACTCCATTGTTTTGGGATTATTTCTGAAACCTCTTTAGATTAATAATTTAACATATTTGGTAATAAAAAGAATAATTCTGCAACTGAAAAATTAGTTTATTTAAGTGTCTAGGTTTGTGTTTATTCTTCATAAAATCTGGAGGAGAATCATACTAATTTATGCACATATTTTTGAGTTTTGTCTATAAACTCTTTTTAATTATTTCATATTTTTCATCCTCTGCTTTTTGAAATAAGTATTCTTGTTTGCCTCTTTTTGTATGATACAGATTTTTCTGATACTGTAAAAGACACATGAAACATGAGGGATCTCTAAACCTGGAAGAAAAAGTAAAAACAAAGGAAAAAATCCCCAACCCCGCAATTATTTTCTCACTATGATCATTCTCCTACAAGAAAATCTAAATTCTTTGATATTGGAAGAAATTAGATATGATTCAACAGCAATGTATCCTTTCATAGCACAAATCCCAGTTTATACCTGAAATTTATTTTTGTTTCAAAGTAATGTCTTCTAGTAGCTTCCAGAGACTAGCAGCTGTTCTCAGCATCAACATTTGACAGAGTATTTTGGAGATGCCCGTTACAATCATGCTGCAGTCTGCATAGGAATAATGATGATCACTGTGGTGTTTTCAAGTCCTGATTCCACAAAGTATAGACGACTACATACTTTGATATCAGTAGAACGATGGGTGAAAATGCCACACAAAGCATATATTACTGCAATGTCTGACCCTTCTTATATTTTCCATACGTTTTTCACTTGAGTCATGTTATTGCTTGCAATAACAATACATCACAACATTTTTAACAAGATTACTCCATATTATCATAACAGAAAGTGGTTTTGAGATAAATACGAGTGAATACTCTCAGTTTCCAGAATGAAAACTTTTCAAAAAAAACACACGTAAAGCTCAAGATTCTCTTTCATAGTGTAGGATTAGTTTGTGTGTATCTAAATGTATGTATCTTTACTGTAGCTGGATTTCTAAGCTTTATTACGCTTAATGAAGTTATAGTTGAGATTTTGCAAAGGAATTTGGCAAGTTGTTCAGTTTTCCCAAAGAAAATACCTAATTTTGGTCAAATAAGGAACTCCTATGTCATCTGTCTGTCATCATCGGCGCTGAGTCTAGTTGGAGGCTGGTGACAAGTGGAGTCCC
>Ga0065711_1041483_pt1 | contig 16113 bp, 8 predicted proteins | sample Hoacrofraction12_FD_59098 | JGI IMG/M metagenome (GOLD analysis project Ga0065711, IMG submission 59098) | Hoatzin crop microbial communities from Cojedes, Venezuela - Epithelial fraction 12 v2 (version 2) | ecosystem: Host-associated > Birds > Digestive system > Esophagus > Crop | place...
TTCTTTTTCTTTTTCTTTTTCTTTTTCTTTTTCTTTTTCTTTTTCTTTTTCTTTTTCTTTTTCTTTTTCTTTTTCTTTTTCTTTTTCTTTTTCTTTTTCTTTTTCTTTTTCTTTTTCTTTTTCTTTTTCTACATTAACTTTTTAGAACATTCTTGTTGAGGTAAAAAAATCAAATATCTTCAATGTTATTTTTGCGTTTACTTGCCTCACATGACTCTTGTCCCTTCCTTTCTGTCTTACTTGAGGCTTGAAAAAAGTAAAACTAAGCTTAAAAGTTATACTCATGTAGTTTATGAGCAATAAATCTTTCATTTTTTTACAATTACTTTCTGCTTCTCACCCACACCCTTGCCTCACATGTCCTTCAAGATCAGGGGGAAATAACATACTGTCATAGAAAATTCCTGGTTAGCTTGAGCATTTCAGCTTTTAAAGCATTGCTTTACACACTTCCCTGTAGATTCTTATTTTTCTTTTCAGTTACATGGGATCAGAGTCTATCAGGCAAATCATGTGGAAGGCACAGCTGGGAATTCTGTTCCAGCTTAAGTCACCTAAAATTAGGTGTCTATGAAGTGAGCTGGTGCCTAATTTCTCTTAATAGAGCTCTAGGGCTTGATGCAGTTGTCTAGGCATAGGTAGATATTGAACACCCTCTGAGGTGCTATAGAGTTTGCAGTTCCAACTGCCACCTGAAGGATATCCCGCTTTAGGTCCTGTGACTTGCTGATGATGGCTTCTTCAAGACAACTCACCTCCTAGGGCATCTGAGATGGCACTATAGCTGGGAACCTGTGTTCAGGCTACATAATTAACATCCTAAACAAGACAGTCAGTATAGTCTTGAAAATGTTTAACTAACTAGTCCCTGCATATTCACTTAAGGTGAATTAAATTGTTCTGTAAGCTTTGTTTAATAGATCTCCTACAACAGAAGCTTGGGCATACCAATATATATGCAAGCATCTACATTTAAATCTTCTTTGCAAACGGATTCCCATCCAGATTATTTGTCAAATATAAAATTTGAGAAACCTTACTGTGCCTCTTGTTGTCCTTTTAAAAGCTGAAATTAAAACCTTGAGAGATCAATACGTGTCTCCATATGGGGTAGAAATACAAAACTCATTTGCACCTCAGGAGTTAATCTGAGTAGTTACAATGCATCACCATGGCAAGGAACATCTTGTGTATCTTCAGTTTAACCAGATCTTCTTAGGAGCTGAGGTACACAGAAAATATGTCTCTCTATAAATATTTAAAGAGCTTTCTTTTGCCCACAGAGAAGACTTTAGCTTGAAGTTCCCCGACTGTTTTATCGTGTAAAAAGAGGAGAAGAATCAGGTCATTCCATGGGACTTCAAGAAATTGGGAATAGACAGTTAGAGGGATCCATTCATGAAAATCTTCCGATCTGATTACATAGCCAAAGATATTAAGCTGGAATGAGTCAAAGATACTAAGCTGAAATGGTTTAACAAGCTTTCTAAAATAGTATACAATTACAACAGAATTTTTCCAATAAACTTCTTGAAACTAAACATCCTAGAGCTGAATGAAAACATTTAAAATTTACTATTAATATTTCCATCATTTAAATTACAGACTTTTCCCTCTTCATATTCTTACCAGTTGTGGCTAGCTGAAGTAAAATAATGAACAAAAAGAATAGAAATTAATATTAATCTTTTAATCATAAGACAAAATGATTGGCTTAATCCTTAAAATTGCAGAATACTTTAAAGTGTACAAAGGCTCATTGATTAGCACTGAAGCTTGATTAGGTGAGCATTGAAATAGCAAAGCATCCAGGCATACTGTCCAAAACCATAAACTGCATGTAATAGTGTACTCTTTCAAGTCATGTCTTAGACACCATGATGTGCAGTAGACTGGGAGAAAAACTTAACTTTACCACCTCGCCAAGGCAATTTCCATGACATTGAAACTGGAGATAAAATAGATTTAAGGGGCATCCTGAACAGACACTAGTTGTTCATTGGGATAATTGGAAGTGATGAAGCTATTGTATGTGGTAGAAAAATTACTCAAGATTTATTAACCTTAGGTAACAATCCCATTTGAGAGGGCTCTGGAGAAGTAGGAAAATCTGATTTGATCATTTCTTGAACAGGAAGACTATCATTCACAACAAATATCCTGCTCACAGTTCTCATTTGTGTTCCACATTACATTTGTTGCAGGTTTGTAGAAGTTCTGCTATGTGTCAAATTCCACGCCTTCATCTGGACAATGTAATTCTCAAACAAACAAATTTACAATGAACAATTTTAATCTAACCCTGTCATTAAAGAACAGGCATATTAGACTATTCATATTTATCAAACTTCTCATATCCTCTCATTATTATTAATTATGTGTAACATTCTAAATACTGACACATATAGGATTAGTGAAAAGCCGATTACAAAAACTATTCCAGAGATACTCTATTCCAGAGATAATCTGCCGATCTCCAGGTCTTTTTCAAAAGGCATCTCTGACACAAGTGACTCTAGCCTATGAGTTCCTGTTCCTTCCATCTGTAGAACAGTGACTATTCCATTATCACAACACACTTTGTTGCTCTTGATCTCTAAGTATTACAAGGAGATAAAACATGTAGCCACTCAACTCTGTTCTACTGTCCAGCTCTCATATTAGTAGTTTATTTAATGTGGTTTACCTGTTCAGCTGCATTGGATGACTTACTTCTGGAAGATATTTAAACTTCAAGTAGCTTTTTTCTACTGCTTTTGCAATGAGTTTATAACTTCCAGTTAGCCTTCTGATCTTCCTCTAAAACCACAGATATTTGAAAAAGCTTACAGCTGCTAAACCAGAAGACACAGACAAACAGCAATAAATGGACTGAAGGATCAACAATGTGGTTCTACTTAAGTCAGTGAAAAATTCCTCACTGGCACTGTAATACAGTTCTAGATAACAGTAATTTATATCTTCAATACTTCAATACCTAAAATAAATATTTCAAATTAGATTCAAGGCCAAGTATAAGAGAAAATTCAGGAAAGGGGGAAATTCTGAGAGCTTTCACATTTCCTGATAATTTACCTTGGTTATCGTGATCTTCCACATTAATTTAGTGTTTTCCATATTATTAAATCTATCTCAAATGTACGATTACCTGAACTACTAGTTATCAACAATATTAAGAAAAAAATCTCATTACTTCCACTCTACATTGACTGATTTTCAGACAGAGCAGGCGGTCTTTTCAGTGAGATGCTCAGGGTCTATAGACAGATAATCTGCACATATTTCACACTGCCACAGGTAGAGTTAATTAGTTCTGCAGACTTTTATGGTGATACGGGTGCACTTTATAAACTTAATTTAAATCTAAGTGTTATTATTATTGTTACTGTGATTTCAGTCATCCATGCAATGACATGCTACACCACTGAGCCTGAGGTGTGTTCATATAGGGTGATATCTCAATATGTATACTGAGTAGCACCTAACTTTATCCACTTTTTTATGAGTTATTTTAAATTCTTTTCTCGCTTATCAAATTGACTTGCAAAATGCGAACATGACTGCTAGGCTCTTCATGTAAAAGTTCTTGGGACCTCCTAATAAAATCCCTTTGTGTGAATGCTTATCTTCTTGAAGATGGTATGCACAAGTCATAAAAAATGGGATTATGTTGATTTCTTGCATAAACCCCTGTGGGTTTTTTTGGAAAATTTTTGTGCTGTTATTTATAGTTTCCTTACAGAACTGCAAAACGTCTTTATGGAGTCAAGTTACATTACAAAAAAATAGAGAGTTGTAACCAAAAGGTTTGACTTAGGAAGCAGAAAGAGGAGATAGAGTCTAGTTTATCTCACACCTAAGCTTGTGAGCCTATGCTCTGATTTACAGAAGCCCCAGACTGAACTTCTAAGTTGGGAAGCAACAGGAATACTTTTCCGAAAAGCAGATGCTGCAGCACACACACACACATGCAAAGACACACAGACGCACAGCCACACAAAGAATTTTTTGACATTTGTTGAATTAAAAAGATGTTTGGTAGCAAGAATCTTTACAGCAAGACATAATAAGTTCAGGAGAAAACACCAAAAACAACATGCAGTGGGATATGTGGAAGGCAGAGTGAAACTAGCAGATTAGTTTATCAAAGAGACAGAAAGAGCTGCCAAAATACAAGTGAAACAAGACTTGAGGAATCAGTCGGGGATGAAAGATATGGGGAGGGTCATAAGTATTTGCTTAGGATTTTTAATAAGGGTTTTATTTGTGCTGTGAAACATACTGTAATTTGTCTAAATTTAAATTAATAAGATATTTTTCTCTGAAGCAGAGCTGTTGAAAAATACAGCCACAAAAGTCAGGATTGATACATTCAAGGAGTGGCTTTTTGTAACAAGGCTATATATCTCACATGCAGGGCTTATCTTTAATTTACAATTATACAAATTAGAAAACAGTCTTTCAATCCCTGGGAAGCAGACCTCTATTATTCTGAAGCTTTCTTAATAAGGATCATGATCTCTTCTGGATTTTAAAATCATTCTAATACATCATACACCTTTTGTTCAGTATTAAAAATTGTAACTTATCAACTTAGAGACAGACAGTTAAATCAAATATTAAAGAGAGATGAAAGCCTAATTAATAGCATCTCTTGCTCATGTTGTAAATGAAGTTATGAGCAATTGTTTACATAAATCAAATTCCTGTGCATTTTAATAAGATTAATTTACTACTTCAAATTTATAGCTTCTCTTTCCAATATTTAATTTGTGAAAATCTCTTTCATCATTATATAAGCACATACATTTTATATGGAGCTTTTGAATAACATCTTGGAGAATAAATGTCTAATAATCTTGTTTAAAAGTGAGCTGCAGAAGCTAATCAAAAAGAAAAGTGGAAATAGATCGATTATTATAATAACTAAGATGGCCCATTGATATCAGATTACAAGCCCACATAACTGTCTCAGTTGCCTCAGTATTAAATAAAAATGAAATTCCATATTATAAAACTGGTATTTTCAGTTGAAGTTTGTGATTATAGCCATAACAACTATTATAGTAATTCCACTGTACAATCTAATTCTGGCCATAACTAAACCAAAAATTAATTATTTTTTTAGATATCCAAAAATTTTAGATTAACCTTGAGGTTTTAGCAAGTATTTTTAAAACATTTTTTACTCACAGAATGGCTGAAAGCCTAATTTTGAAGTCTGAACTTCCTTAAATACCTTTTTTAAAAGTACGTCTGTACGGAAAGGATAGTGCTGTATTATAAGTCATTAACCAAGTTAAGCAGTTAAGCGTATACTTACGCAAGTGAGTAGTCCTGACAGGTAATAACTAATTCTTTAATAAATTAGCTTTGATACACCGCAGTTTCTAGTATCATTGGTAAATTACAAGTACTTCAGTGGTGAATTATAAGTACTTACACTGGAAAAGAAAAAAGGAAGAGACACTGCTGGACACAGCCATACATTTCAGATGATCTTTTTACCAGCCTGTACACTTCAGAGAGGAACACTAAAGATGCAATAAAGACAACAATCACAAGATGAGTGGTTGAAACCTTATTCCAGATGGATGGAGAACACAACAGTGAGACAACATAGACATGAACAAGAACGGTAACACATTCATACTACTACAAGTTCAAGTGTTTAATTATTCAGTTTCTCAGCTGATATAAATATTTGAGGCACAAAAATTAGAAAGCTAAAATAGCATGAGAGAAGCCATGGGTAATTGTTCAATTAAATTTCAAAACTGAAAGACAAAACATTTCCTTAATTCCAAAATTAAGCTTTTATTTTTCACTTTTTCCCATCTTAATATGTTGCTAAATAACCTCAGTTCACCTGAACTAATATTTTGTAGTGAGCCTGAAGTACTAACAAATTTTTTCAGCCATGCTTAGATTGGAAATGTCAGATAAAATGACTGACAGTCATCACTGACAATAATTTTTATTATATATCTCACAGCTGCGTGTGCCTGAGGCTTGGAGTTGCTCACTGTCTCTGCTACAGTATGAACACAGCAGAATGGCAGCAGGTTCCCTGAAGAGGTGCACTTCAAGGGAGAATATGATATGGAAGAGTAGCTTTGGAGCTACTAAATAGCTCAGCACTGACCAGTCATAGTTACCCTTTTGCACCTGTCTTAGAAGTATGTCAGAATTAGCTATTTTTTAGTAAGGTGTTTGGGTTTTTTTTAAAGATATTATTTCTTTGACAGTATATGCAGACGCATCTTTCTATGTATCTACAGTGCACAGAAATAATTTTCATTGCAATTTCCCTCAGTTTTAGAGGGAAAGTCAAAACATCAAAAGTTTACTTTTACAGGCTTATGAAATGGTGCAAGTCTGGACTCTGGTAGCCTACATTTTCCTATTTCCTCACAGGCATAGAACTCCAAATACATTAACATCAACGTGCACCGTGTGCAAAGTGCTGCATTAGCTCCCGTAGTCATCCTTTGTGAGGTCAACTCTTCATGTCTCTTGCCTCCTGTTGTTACCATAAGAATTAGGTGAACTTCCTTTTCCTGGTGTTTTCCTGCAAAGGTATAGCACCAGAGTAGGTCAGTCAGGCTGGCTTTCACAAACTGCAGGCATGAAACTCTGCTGTTGTCTGGCCTGTCCAGACTACAAACTGTCCTCACAACCTGTGCCCTAGAAGTTTGCAGTTAACCATTTGTTCTCTGTAAACCCATAAAATGACAGAACAGTGTATTTTGCAGCTCAGACTTACCCATACATATACTTTTCATATGCCTGGCATAGTTTGACAAGCTCATATATTTAAATTCTGCAACTTTTTTATTTTATCTTTCATTAGAATGACAATAAATACAGTCTTCAGAAATTCTATTACTGAAAGCTCTCTTGTTGACTTGAAAGTATTAGCCAGTAGTGTGTACTACCTTAACTCCACGACTTTATGAACACTTGAACAATTTAATATCTTGCCAGCACTAAAAGGCTGAAGTAAGTTTGTCTTACTGTTTTCAGGAATATGTAGGAATTTTCTGAACTTTCTGCTGATCATTCCAAGAGGGGTTTCATTGAAGACTGATTATCTACTCTGAGGGATTACAGTGATCTGGAACTAAGCATCCTGAGTGTTCACTTCTCCTAGTGTATTGCAACATATCTACAGTCTCTGTGATTTCTTCAGGAAAAAATGACACTTCTCAGAATGCCAATTATCCTTTTACCTGCACATGTTACTATCTTCATTTTTTTTCAGTGTTAAGTGAGTTCTTTTAATATTATCGTTTCAACTCGTCCACAATAGGAACTCCGAATTTCTCATACCAGGATGAAAACAAATAGTCTGCAGTGAGTGTCACAATTTAGTATGTCACTATTTGCATTTGAAAGAACATGTCAGTGAAATCGCCAGCCACATCTACTTGAGTTCAATTGGTCACTTCCCACCTTTTACCTCCAGTCAAGGGTACTGCATGTTCTCAGAAAGGAAGCACCTGTTAGGAAACGCCTCCTGCTTTTTCAGTCCTTTGAGATCTCTAGTAACAGACCTTTGGGAAAGGTCATATGCCTCATTAGGTTTATCAAATTTAGCCAGGAGTGACTTTTAAATAGATGACAGATTCTGTCAGTTATTTAAATATAGAAGGAAAAAAATCAGAGGACCGTCATGCGTATGACAACAGCCTTAAATTTAAAGCTTTGGAAGTCATCATGGCTAACATATTTAAAAATCAGAGACCATACAAAATGCAAAGCTTCCAGTTTACAGTGTTTTCTGAAAATGTGAAATTTCCCATCTTTTTCTGCTTCCAGAAAATGTTGGAGATGTGCAGGCAGAGCAAGAACTTATTTCACACCCTTACTATAGAACTGAATCTTCACAGAATCATTAGGTAAGAGAAAATAATTATCTCAGCAGGTAAGAGAATTCATATACAAAGGCCAATAAATGCCTTTATTAAACAGAACAACTCACTTTGATGCCCCAAATCACCCACAATTACATTTTTTTCTGTCTCCTGTGCTATACTGTGCCCTCCCTTATGTGAGATATTCCTTTTGGAGTGACAAAAGGTTGTTGAGTAGATTAGTCAATTTTTTATAAGTTCAACTTTTGGACAATCATAGGAAAAGCTTCTGTGAACTCTGATTATGCTGGTATCATCATTTACCTTCTCATATTATTCCCTAAGTCTTAGGGGAGTACTCAAATTTAATAATATGCAAGTAGCCCAGTGATGGATTTTTGGGTACCAGCTCCTCACTGTCATTAGCTGAAAATTTAATGCCCTTAGCAGTTAAACAGGTAGCACTGCAGGGTCAGTGCAGGTCTGTGTATAAGCTTCTAACCCACCCAACTGCAGATGTTCAGCAGAACGTGTGAGCTTCACTGATTTCAGAGCCAAGCAGTGTGAGTGCTGAACTACCATCAGGGACATATTGCTGCTAAGGTGGCTATGCATTTGGGTAGAAACATCCAAAGACTGGTGATCATTAATCAATCAGTACCTTAGAAAAAGGAAGAGTTAAATAAGTAGTGAGGAGCAATTCTAGTGCACTTCTGAAAGAATATAACTACTTTAATGCAAAAATGTAAGTAATTGCCATCATTCAAAAGCATAAAGATACACTTTAATCAAATGATCTCTTCTAACTAGCAAGCTGGTGAGAAACATGTATGCTTGGTACCTAAACATATGTGCAAAGCCGCAAGTAACTCACACAGCTGTTTGTTATAAGGCAAACTTCTGAGAAATATGCCATTCTGGGAAGTAAATCTAACTGGCACCATGTTCATAGCCACACGAGAAATGTATGTAGAGGAAACATGTCCTAAACTAAATTCTCATTAGGGTAAGGCTGAGAATGCAAGCACACACATGTGATCAAAAATCATGTTATTCAAGTATGTTAGAATTACATTTTCTGTGCTTTGGTGATATCAGAAAACTAGAAGCAACTGTCAAAGCGTCAAAGTATCATCTTAACTTTGAGTCACAGATATGGAAATCCAGCGATCTCCCTTTTCTCAGACACAGAGTATGAAACATATGTATCAATACCAAGCTAAAAAACTGTGTTTATTTTAAAACCTTTGCTTTGTTGTATCAATATTTCTCTTTAGCCACTATGATTTATCCTTACCAGTGGGACATGCCACTACTCTGGGAAATGGTACTAGAAGAATATGTTGCTTTAAGAAGTCAAAGAGTGTCATCTGAGCCACACCAAAAACCACCTGCATGTTACTGAGGCGCCTTTAAAACAGAGTGGGGATAGGAAATGGTTGCCATCAGCATGATTTTTTTCTCTTAATCTGATGTTTGTAGACTTAGGTGAAGTCTGCTCTAGATGACAGAAATAGCTGTAAGCACCAGAAGCGCAGCAAGCTTTGAGGTGTGCCAGGGCTACAAGCTCTAATGATATGAAGCCTTTCATTATAGACAACCAGTCTGTCAGATTATAGATGAAGATCATGAGCTTTATTTGAGAAATGCAACCTGAAGTCATGACTTTTTATTTCCCAACATTTTTGTCCTGGGGTTTTCTAAGGCATGAAGTGACTGCGCACAAGGCTTACAGGTCTGTGCACGTTGGCCTTCCTCGTTGGCTACATTCCAGTTCATGAATTCTCTAGGCACACAATTATCTCCATTAGAGGAAAACACGAGGAAAGATAAAGAGCAACTTCTCCGCAGAGAAGAAAGAAGCAGAAAAATTGCATCTGGAAGAAAACAGTCGTCTACTAGGTTGTGCCAGGGTTATTGAGCTGTAAGAACGAGACCACTGACTAGTCAATATGTTATTTACTGGTTGTTAAACACAGACAAAAAAAGTTTTTCTCCTTTAATATGAACTGTCAAGGCACTTGTTACCAATAGATAACTAGTATGTTATTATTGTTACCTTTCTGATGTTACCTGTCTGTTGCCTAACGCTACCTTTCTGATCAACTTCTTAGATTTCAGAAGTTGGTACACAACATAAACTTAATTTGAAAAGAAACAGCAAAAGCACCTGCTGAAAACTGCTTTTTCACTCAATAGTATGTTTTGGAGAAATATCTAATAAATTTCAGGCACCTTGCTTGGGTTTTTCTTTCTGGGTACTCCAAAAGTCTGCTTCTGTTTCTACTGCAATGATGGTTTAAATAATTTTTGTAGTCTTCCATGAAGAAGCTTTTCATCAGAAAAAACACAAATCAAGTAACTTTAAATGCACGAAACATTCTTTAGGTACTGGAGTGAGTTATAACCTTCTACTATTAAAAACCCCTGAGAGATTCTTAGACTTTCAGTACTTCTTGGTTTGAATCAAAGTTCAGCTCAAATGTATCTTTGCAATATGGTAACAACCCATAAAGAAACATGTATTTAAGCAAATAAAATCTTTTCACAACAAATCCAGTCATATAATTCCAACTGCCCTTACTCCCCTTTTCTGTCCAACTGAAATATCCTCCTAAGGACAGGAAGCAAATTTGAGGTACGTTTTAAAAGATCATAATGTTGTTGTTCACTAAAAAAAGAAAAACACACTATTTTTAACATTAAAATGGAAAATACTTTTTTGACCATCATGCCTCCTGTTCTCATCAGATGAGCTAGTTTTTGATCCTGTCTTGGCAGATTGCTGTCAAGAGGAAAGACCATAATGTTGAACTTTCATTAGGTGGCAGTCTTATTCATTATAAACTTCAGCAGTGTGTATAGTAGGGCAGAAGACATACGTATGAAGATGGTTTTTATTCTTAAATCAAACCTAGTAGCAACCCAAGAACAGTATAAGCATGCACAAGTGAACGTTGCGCTGAGCTGGGAATTGCGAGACCTGGGTCCTAGCTTCAAGTCTGCACTTTCATTGGCATATGGCTGCTAATTTAGTCTTCCCGAGTGGGATTCAAAGATCTAAACTCAAGCACAGTTAAAGGAACAGTCAGAGACCTATGTTTAAACTTGTAATCGTAGTCTCTCTTTCTTGTCAAGTGACAAAAATGAACACTTCTAGAGAGTATCTGAATGAGGCTGCATCCCCTAGAAGTGACTAATTTCTCCCATTGACTGTAAGGCAGACTACAAAGAGACATTTAAATAGGTAAACCAGACGAACTTAATTCCACCCTATATTTCTCAGTGCCTATATTACTTGCCCTCTCTCTAGACCGTAAATACCATTCACTTGCTATGTATACAATGCCTAGTTTAACAGGTTTTTGACTGTATGTATAACCCCTGAAGATTGCTCTCTAGGGCATTTGTTTTAGTCTGGCATGATGCACCCTGAAGTAATCTGGAACCAGAATCCTACTATGGAATTACAGAGAATGGTAACAATGGAGCCATTTTAGAATAAAAAAGTTTTAGCTTACTTGTGGTCACTAAAACAACCAGAAACAGCGCTCTCTCAATAGAAATGCTTATTCCAACATCTCAGATGTAAGCTATATTGCTTGAAAAGTTTTTTTCTGAACATAAGTTCAGTTCAATGACAACAATAAAAACTAGGGGTTGGTTCACAGTATCCCTAAAGAATTTACATTTCAGAAGCAAGCTAGCCGTTTTTTATCCACACAGGATACAGTTTTCAGGAAACACTAATCCATCCATAAGGACACAATGGGCAGGGGAAAGTTTTGTTTTCCAGTAGTAACTAGAACTTTTTTATTTTCAAGAATTTCAATAATCTAGTTTCTATGTCAATAAAAATCTAGTTTTCTTGAGTTTAGAAGATCCTAGATGTGGTTTGAGGGGTACACTATATGGGAAAGGTGTTGGCAGATTCACCTTAAAGCTCTGGCCAACCTCTTCATGTCTGATCACATCACTTTAGAGAAAGGCATTGGTACGTGTTGTAGAGTAGCTGCTAAAAATCAAGAAATAAGAAAGACTGCAAGATGTGAGGATGAAGCTTCTAAATGATACTATTCCTTTAGTTTCCTGAATTTACCTTCAGCTGACTCCATGTGGTGATAGTTCTGCAACTTTCAGATGACCATGGTCTTCATGAAAATGTAGTCTGTGATGGTATGAGATATACACAGAAACTGACTGCATAAAGGACTCAAAGTATCACCCATTATATGTCATACAAGAGTATGCAAAAATGTCTGTTATGTTGTATATCACTCCTCAAAAGTCGTTTAGATATAAGAAAAGTCTTCTTTATCCCTCTTCCCTGGGACCAGCATAGCTGAAATGGTTTTGTTCAAATATTAGCTTTTATTTCGCATGAAGCTTAATACAGAAAACACACAGGAGATGTAGATCATGTGTGTGGCTGAATCTCTGTGTATCTACTTGCTGTGAAAACAAGCGTCTGAAGTAATCTTGGTGTCAAGATTTTCCATTTGAATTCCCTGGCATCTTATAAACTTAATCCAGTTAACCAAAATTTCCACACGGAAGCGTAGCTGAAAATACTGATTAGCCATAAAAGAGCATCTTATCTTCAGCAGATTTAATTACATGTTCTACTGGCACATGATTGGTTTCATTGTTTGATATTGCAGATAGCAATTATTTCAGTACTGGATCAAAGACATGTCTAACTTTGAAAGGAACAATTATAATTATTAACAAAAATTAAAATTGAGAAGTGAATATCAATAAAACACGGAATGGTGTTTAAATCTAAAGAACATATTTCTATTATGAAGTAATTGTCAAACTTCAGCGGATATGGATTGACTAGTCAATGACCACACAGAATGGTCCATTTTGTTAAATTTCACTGTTCCTCATATGAAATGCCTATTAAACTGTTATTGATTTAAACAAACAAGAAAACAAACAAGCAAATAAAACTTCTGGTATGAACCTAACACTAATTCCATATGAATTTAAGAAAATAAATGGTGTTTTACTTGGCTTATTTTAGCTACTTTGTCACTTAAAATCACAATAGATTAGAACAAAACTATGTCGTAAATACTTCAAAGATTCCCTGGTTCCAAAAGATGATTTTTTTTCTTTTTCTGTTTTACTGTTGTGATTTTCAATGGTGTATTATTTTGAAGCAAAATAAGAAGCAAAGCAGAGAGTTATTTTTGAAGCAGTAAATTTTACTGAGGAAAATGCAATGCCAAGTACAAAGGTGTCATTGTTAACTTTGTCCCTGTCTGTCTTTTTATGAAGCAAACAGTTTAAAACAGAAATACCTTAAGGATACAAAGCAAACAACGTGGGTTAAAATGTTTATCTGCTACCTTTCTGAAATGAAGCAGATGGACAAGATCAACAGTGGAAGATATTACTGAAGTAACCTTTTATTTATGACATCCAGATAATGTTGTTCCTTTATCCTTTTAGACATTTATCCCTAAATTAAGTTTGCATCTTATAATAGTACATAAATTGCCATACAGAACTTTCCTGGGTACAAATGCTTGCAGGCAGCATACGTACAAAAGTGCAACAAACAACTGAAACTGAATTAGAACAAGTGAATCGGAACACTTTGAGAAGCAAAAAAGGCAATTTTCTGACAGGACTTTAGAGGTGTTACGGTAATTCAAAAATATAAGAAAACACAATTTAAGTCAAATGAACCATCAGCGAAACAAAAATTTTCTGATTTGATTGTCTCAGTAAGAATGAAAAAATAGAAAGAAGCTATATTGTCATTATCTTAAAAAAACAGCTACTGGCTCTATCTTTGTCATTTTTGACCCCTCTAATGGCTTCATACTTTTCTAAGTGTGCCCTTGGCTTGAATCTTCATCTCCCAGCAAAAAACAGTTTAGTTCCTACTTACTTAGATATTTCAAATTTCATTGACACTATTCACTTCTTATAAGACTAATAATTCTCAAATAAAATTAAATATGACTTAACAATAGCCCTAGAAACTATGATTTTAGTTAAGCCTTTCATAAATGATATAGCTTGCCTTAGGTCAAGTAGCAACTTGCTTAATCACCAATCCAATACCCATTTCAGCAGAGAGTTTTTTGACAGAACAATTTATTAACTTAAAGGAACCTCATATCTAATCCGACCTTTTGTTCAACCTCCAAGAACATTACAGATGCTCTTGTAGTACATCATGCAAACATTATCTTACTCATTTGCCTCTCCATTTTACACTACTTCAAGTCAGATGACCTTTCCTTTTATCTTAAAGCTCACCTGGAGTTTATTTTCCCAACACTGTTTTTACAAGTCAATATATCATTACGATCTGCTTACCTTTGGCTCTGCCCAAGGCAGTCACCGAGAAATGACTACAGCTGATTTTGTTTGCTGTATCATTTAGAGCAATGAATATAGACAGTCTAAAAGTTTTAGTTTTGTAAGTACCTTGATAACTGAAAGTGAACTTGGCACAAACCATTTCTATCTGCAGTTTAGAAAAGAGTGAAGGCAATGACATGAAATACTTTGGAAAATCTATAAAGACTCAGAGCCTTGTAATCGAGTAAAACGTTTTGCCATGAGAACATTAGTTCAGACTGATATTGCCTTTTAATTCAGTAAAAGGCACTGTAATCATACTCGACATTATTTAGAAGTATTATAGGAAGAAAGATGATGATATGGTTCATTAAGATATACCACTGAGTGATTTCAACAAGACTTTAGTTAACAATAGTCACGTTAGAAAATGATTGTTTGCAGGGCCAAATACATGTTTTCTTCCAAAATGCCTAAAGCCAAAACCATAGTAAAATCTAGGTTTCACAGATTATGTGATCGTTGCAAATTTTTCAAAGCAAAAGCCCAGCACAGACCAGCAAATCAAATCATGCCCTCCCCTGTTTTTGTCACTTGCTCCATGATGTGGGTCTGTATGTAATACAAAATTGTGACCTTCTCATTACCAGTTCCCTGTCTCATAGGTATTTTCTTTCCTGGGCAGCTTTCTATTGGTTTACAGAACCCTGCCACCAATCACTGCAAATTAGGACAAAAGAGTCAATCGCCTTTGAAACTTGTGCATTTTTGCCAAACTCATCATGAGATCTGACAACAAAATGTTCAGAATGTTTATACAGTTCCCTTTTCTGGTCTCCTCTGTGCCTACAGAGGTAAATAAAGGATAGGCATGTTATCTCTAAAAGAGTTTGGAGTTCAAAGCAAGATACAATTACCTTTGTAGCCTGACTGGTAGATCAAGTCTGATTGCAAGTTAACCATTGGAAAAGTTTGCTATTTAATTTAATGGCTTAGGTGTCAGGCACAAATCATAGATTCATAGAATCATAGAATCATAGAATCATAGAATGGTAAGGGTTGGAAGCAACCTTAAAGATCATCTAGTTCCAACTCCCCTGCGATGAACAGGGACACCTTCCACTAGACCAGGCTGCTCAGAGTTCCATGCAACCTGGCCTTGAACACTGCTAGGGAGGGGGCATCCACAGCTTCTCTGGGCAATCGGTTCCAGGGCCTCGCCACCCTCACGGTGAAGAATTTCTTCCTAAAATCTAACCTAAATCTGCCCTCCTTTAGTTTAGAGTTGTTCCCCTTGTCCTATCACTACACACCCTTGTGAAAAGTCCCTCTCCATCCTTCCTGTAGGATCCTTCAGATACTGGAAGGCTGCTAGAAGGTCACCCCGCAACCTTCTCTTCTCCAGGCTGAACAGCCCCAACTCTCTAGCCTGTCCCCTCACAAGAGAGGTACTCCAGCCCTCTGATCATCTTTGTGGCCCTCCTCTGGACCCACTCCAAAACATCCATGTCCTTCTTATGTTGGGGGCTCCAGAGCTGGACGCAGGACTCCAGATAGGTTCTCATGAGAGCGGAGTGAAGGGGCAGAATCACCTCCATCGACCTGCTGGCCACGCTTCTGTTGATGCAGCCCAGGATACGGTTGGCCTTCTGGGCTGCAAGAGCACATTGCCCGCTCATGTTGAGTTTCTCATCCACCAGTACCCCCAAGTCCTCCTCCTCAGGGCTGCTGTCGAACCACTCTCCACCCAGCCTGTACTTGTGTTTGGGATTGCCCTGACCCACGTGCAGGACCTTGCACTTGGCCTTGTTGAACTTCATGCAGTTCACACAGGCCCACCTCTCCAGCCTGTCAAGGTCCCTCTGAATGGCATCCCTTCCCTCCAGCGTCTCAACCACACCACACAGCTTGGTGTCATTGGCAAACTTGCTGA
>Ga0065711_1041484_pt1 | contig 16113 bp, 11 predicted proteins | sample Hoacrofraction12_FD_59098 | JGI IMG/M metagenome (GOLD analysis project Ga0065711, IMG submission 59098) | Hoatzin crop microbial communities from Cojedes, Venezuela - Epithelial fraction 12 v2 (version 2) | ecosystem: Host-associated > Birds > Digestive system > Esophagus > Crop | place...
CCCTGCAGATATTTGTAGGCATTTATAAGGTCCCCTCGCAGCCTTCTCTTCTTCAGGCTGAACAAGCCCAGTTCCCTCAACCTCTCCTCGTAGTGGAGATGCTCCAGTCCCCTCACCATCCTTGTAGCCTAGATACGTAAATGTGGAAGATACGACAACCTTGACAAGTGTTGATATCTCTACCCTCAGTTTACAGATGAAGTAAAATGCTGTGCCGAAGTTACAGAGTGAAGCTGTATGAAAGCAACTGCTGGAACTTCATTTTCTTAACCTCCCATCTCCCCCAGTGGAGGTGACTTTCTTCCTCTGTCTGTATCCACATGTGCTGACATCACATCCCCACAGGTATTAGGAACTGGAGAGGTTCAGTCTCTGGACAGACTGCACATTTATCTAACTTCCAAAATACGTTCACACAAGCAAGAGAGCAGGCTCGGAGTCACAGATGGGAAGAGAAAAATCCAGTGCAGAGCGGTTCTCTGTTATGTAACACAACTCAGAAAGGAGTGCCTTTTAATTAAACATTGTACACCTGTGAGGTTTCACAGCTTGTCTTGCCCGATCAGGGACAGCGGACATAGCAGTGGGTATTCAGACGCCAAGCCCTAGCTCACGTCAGCGAGATCTACAGGAACATTCAAAGCCCAGATTCCGCCAATGCCCTCTGTACCACCACCACTGCTCATGCTCATTTTTCCTGCCTGCCAAGATCCCTAGGTAATGGCCAATGAAGAATTACTACAAGCTTGAACAGGACTGGGTAATAGACTGGGTTTATATTGGCTTATTTTAGGTAATCTATGAAATATGAGGGCTTTGTTACCGCTATTCATTGCTAGCAAAGTCCAGCCTTGGAGCAGCTCTATTAGGCTCAATGGACTTAGACAACGTCTTTGTCTCTGTAAGCTGGGCTGCACTTCATCAAATCCTTTGTCAACGTTGCTGATAATTCTGTCTTTGTCTAATTGCTTCAGGTTTTGGAAAGGATTATGATTAAATCTTTCCTAGTAATTTCTGATTTTTTTTCCTAATTTTGAGATGTTACATTATTGTGTAGATTTACTCATCCTCTTTACAGATTCCAGTGTTCTTTCTCTGTTTTATTTCCCCCCCTTGTCTTGTTTTTTTCCACTGTGCATCTGCAGAGGTCAGGTGCTCCTGGCAGCTCCCAGGACTAAAAGGACAGAGAGAAAGAGGTTTCTGAAGTCCAAGTATGTTCAAAATGCCATGCTGATGACCTGCAATATGTTGTTTGAGTATTTCCTTTCCACATGGCCACTGCTGGCAGTGAGGCAGGATTCAGCCCTGCCTGATTAGGTACATAAGCCAGGTGTGAATTTCAAGATTCATCTCTATTCTTCACAGATGCAAAATATTAAGTTCCTAGCTTGTATCTGAGTCAACGTACTTTATGGCACCTAGTAGCATATATTGTTAATAAGTTATTTACTGAAGCAAGAGGAAAAACTCTCCCAGGCATATTCGTAGACATGATGGATTTCAGTAAACTAAATACAATCAAACAATTCAGCTTTAAAGGGAGTGTTTCTCATCATCCAGTTCCTTTTTTTCCACCTAATAAAAACCAAGCAGCCAATTTGGACTGGAATTTGAGCGACATAAGAACTTCCTCCTTTCTATCCTCTCTAAATATATAAATTTGTCAGTGTCCTCCTCTCGCTCTGAATAGATTGCTGTTGAATGGTCAAAGTCAGAAGAGAAAGGACAGTAAATGTACTTCTCTTACAGACTCCACCAGGCTGAGGATTGTTTTCACTTGGGCCTTATTTCTCTGAAGCAGTTCCAGAAATACAGTAACACACTGCTGAATTCTCATTCCCAGGACTCAGCCCTTCAGCTGACAGTGCTTGGTTGAAACTCCACGAAGCATATCGCTGTCCCATGCTTTTGGTGGGCTTCCCACAGGCAGAAGGACGTGCTGGGAGGAACATCCACAGCAGGTGCCTTGGTAAGTGACTTTTCCTTATGGAAACCTGCTTGGGGAATTTGTGGAAGAAATCTCAGATCCGGAGCAAATTCACACCAAAAGGATGTGTCGATTTGTCAAAGCCTGTTGAGCATATTGCTAAACATGGCACATGCATTTAATGCTTTTGCCTACCAGTGGGTCAGCTTCTGGATTAACACTGGATTTTCCAAGGTGTTGAGCACCCATGATGAATTCAGTGGGAGGTCCAGCAATGCCAGTGCTATGGCTGTCAAAGAACAAGTTCTCCCAAGATAAACATTAGAGTTAGGAAGAGTTGGAATGCAGAATTTAACTCAGAGCATAGAAAAAGCCTCTAAGAAGATTGAGAGTAAAAGCAGGGGTTATACAGTGATCACACAGGCTTCTCTAATCCCACTGTAAGTCTATCTCAGAACATATATGCATTCTGTACTTAATACTGGGCCAGTTGAGAGCAGCTCAAGCCCCACGGGAAACCACAGCAAACAAAAATTTTTTTGCTGTCTTACATCCTTATCAGATTGCCAGAGAGCTCATGCCAATGGGGAAGTCTGATTTTTCACAACACAAAAAAAGAACAGCTTCTTCCAGATAAAAACCAGACAAAAACAAGTTAGTAATGAGCTGCTCAGCACACATGATTATATAATTCACCTTTTAAAATATGTAAAAACACCTGCTGACTTCAAGCAGACTTTTAAAAAGGCATAACATAGGAATAAATGCATGCAATCTAAGAGAAACCACACGCATGCCGCAGGCCAGACCCTCTGCTGTCCAACTCTTCAATGGACTTCAAAACTTCAGGGATGCTTTGCTAACATGCATCATCTCAGGAGTGGACCCAGACTACTTTTCAGTTCTCAATTAGAAAGATTGCACCAGGCATTTGTGAATAACTCCCCCTGCCAATGTCACTTTTTCTAAATTTGTCCAAAAGCAAATCCTTTCCTAAATTACAGGAATCACATTGGGAAATGTCTCTTTTAAATTCTGTCCCATCCAACTGTGTACACAAATACCTTAATCTCTGGGTTCTTTTGAGATAAACATGTCTTTTTTTCCTCGCCACCATCACTATTCTAATTTTTACTCCAATAAAAAATGAAGAACTAACATTAAAAAATCCAACCTTTTTCCTCCCTTTTCACAAATCAGAATTTCTTTTTTTTTTTTTTTTCTTGCAAGGACTTAAGGAAGAGTCCTTACAAGACATAAATGAAAGAGAACATGGTCTCATCCACTAGATTTTATGGCTCCGTGGGTCTAACACCATATTTTACTCTGGCTTTACCACTAGTAGGTAGCACAAAGTAAAAACTTAACACAATAATGTAAGAAAAAAATCAGTGTAAACTGAAAGCTCATTTTGCATGTGATTTTATACACCACTTCACATTTCACTGACAATATACATTTATCAGATGCAGACAAGCAGATCTACTGACATACATAATTCTTCACTAAGGCCAGCTGAGGAATATTTCATGCAGAATGCCTTTCCTGTAAATAAGTGTTCAGAGAACTAAAACAAAAATAAATTTCGTACTCCTTTCCTCGGACTCTAAAAGGAGAGAGAGGTTCCCCATCTGTTCTACCTGACATCTCTATCAGCATTCCTGTGTGCCTGGGGAGGTTTCAGACCTGCAGCCCCCAGCCAGAAGGGAGCGAACGCAGCATCAATGCCTGCTGGAGAGTTAAAGATCAGCTCTTCGGCTGCCAAATCTGAATAGCTCTTTCCTGCACCACTGAAAAGCAATGAGGATGCTTCAATGAACACTCCAGGTTGTTTAGGTAGATGGATAGTTGAAGTTGCTTTTCTGGCATGTTCTCTGTATGTAAGCTGGCACTGTCCCATGATTCTGAAAGGCCCACATGGCTTATGTTGCACTCTTGCCTCTTCACTTGGATAATATTAGTTCAATTTTGCTATCCAAAAAACATTATTCCATTAAATGACCAAATTGATCCTAAGTGACGGCAGAGGCTTTGGAAGAGATAAAACTCCCTTAATAAACACATGTCCCTTCCCTTACAGTTGCATAAATAAAACTTCCCAGGTCAAACTCCGCATGGTACCAGGGATGCTGCAATGAACCATGTCCTGAGCAGGAGTGATAGGTGTGAAGGCTCCGGAGTGGAGGGGCAGCATGGGAGAAGGACTGCAAACCTAATTTCACCCTTACCTTCAGCACTTCTCTCATGAGAAGGAAGGAACCACCAGGGCCTTGCCAGGTCCCTGAAGAGCCACCTGAGCCTGAACAGGGCAGACAGGGAGTTAACCTACTGGTAGAGTTTGGCTTCTAGGACACTGCATGAAAATATTAATGAGGGCACTTTCAAGGGGAGTGAAGACCTGTGGCTTTGCCCTACAAAAGCATAACCATGTTTCTGTTGTAGACTACTTGGGATAACCAAAGTCAGCAGAAGATCAGGAGGAAATAAATTTCATTTTTCCTTTATACACTTTCTCAACATTCCATTTCTTACAGCCACTATAGCAAATTGCACTACATATTACAGTATAAAATAGCATCTGCAAAGTAGTATCCATAGACCTGCGGATCTTGATCTTTAGCTCTTCTTCTTAGTTCATAAAAATGCCAGTTTTCTATATTGTTAAAACACTACCAACTTCAGGTATAATCCATAATAATGGCCTGTGTGGCACAGTCTGATGGATACTTGGCTTATATTTCATGTTCTCCTTCTCATGTCGGACTGCCTCTGTATCTCTGGTATATTGAAATCTTTTGATGAAATTCTCTTACTCCACTGCTTCTTTATTGATACTCCCCCTTTGTCTGGTGAAATTTTAATTACTACAGTACTGCATAAGTCCATTCAGTGCTCAGATACTACCTCTGTGACAGGAGCAAAAGCAATTCCTAAGATAGAAAGCAAGTATAATACTCTATCATTCTGTCTTCTTTTATGGCTCCTAGCATCCTCTTTATGGCTGCTAATATATTGTGGTCTCTGCCTTTCACTTACTGATTTCTGCTCTCCTTCACTCAATGTGTCCTTTTTCTCACCCAGAGAATTAACACCCCATCTCTGCTATCTCTCTTTCCTGCTCCCAGATGTAATGTAGCGAAGTTCTCTTTTCCTTGTCGTGTTATTCTTTCCCATCTCTCAAAGACAGGACTCTATATAATGCTCTACGTCTTCTGCAAAGCAATTAGCAGCCAGGATGCCATGGTCTGTGCTCAGTGTTAGTGTGTGTTCCTTCACGCGCAGTGGGTGGATCTAACACAAAAGTCAGAGCAGGAATGCTGATACCTTCAGAGGACTGAAGGGAAAGCGGAACTATACAAGCTTAAATTTACCCTCTGAGAGAAATGTAAAGGAGCTTTCCATACCTATTGGTTCTGCTGGGTTTCTGACTCTAGATGGTGACTCCCATTGACACTAAGTAACCATTAAACACAGACAGGGTTCTACTGCAGGACAGGTAGAATTTTACATATAAACTCTACACATACATTATCATGTAATTTCAATTTAAAATTAAATTTGAGAATTAATAGTAATGGCCTCTCTTTCACCTAGTCCTCTCCGCTTTTGCTCTCACAGCAGCAGTATTGGCTCACACTGTCAAAAGCCTTAAGGGGAACAGGTCAGCAGAAGATCTCTGCTCTGTGCTAATGCATTTCAACACCTGAGAAGCAAAAAAGCAGCAATTAAGCACAGAAAAATAAATAATTCAATAGTTAATTTGACCTGCCAGGTTGTATTTTTTTTCATATCCTACCAGATTGTATTTTAGTTTAGAAGAAGTGTCCCTGGAGAGTAATGCTGTGAGAGCCTGTAAAATGCTACAGTGCAATATAAAGCAAAAGCTCACCCATAAATGGGGCAACTATTGTTTAAAGTTTTTTTTGTTGTCAGATTCCTGCATATTTCATGAGAAGGTGACGAAGTCCTTCTTTGATTCTTTACGAATTAATCTGCCAACTGATTGGGCAGGTAAAACAGCCATAGATTGGAAGACTAAAATTGCACTGCAGGTACTTATCTTTTAGATGGAACACAAACCAAACAGCAAGCTAATGCTCTTTTCTGTGGTAAAGGAATTGGCTTCTTTTTAATTGCCTCACAAATAATCCATAGACAGCTTGGAGTGGGAGCAATCCATGTGGCCTCTGAATACATGAATATACATTGAAAACAGGGAAATATTCATGCAAGACAAGACTTAGTAGGAGAATAGCATAGCAGTGCTATAACAAGATACTCCCATGTGACTACCAAGTTTATATGGTTATGGAGTAGGGGTGATGTTAAGCTGGTGGGAAAAAATAAAGCAGTCCAGATGGAAGGGCTTCCAGTCCCTCCTGGTAATAGAAGATGAGATCAAAATTGAGATGACAGGCAACCGCATGCGCTCAGGAGGACAAAATTAAAACCAGGAGGAAACAGGTAGAAGAAGGACTGAGACTGCTGTCAGCAACCCCCAAGTCTGAGGGAAACAACAGGAGAAACACCAGAAGGGAACACTCTGAGCCTCTGCACATGGCTCTGAAACAAAGGGATACGGGATGCTTCTGGTGCCCGTTTGCTATTCTCGTTCATCCTCTGCGGCTACTCCAGAAGCCAAGTGGTCTCAAAGCAGCTGCACAGACTGGCTTAGCAGTATTACAGAGACTTAAGCGCACTTGTTGAAAGGAGAGAGTACACCAGGGAGGATGCAGAAAATGCAAATACTTTTTATCTTGGATATACACACACTCTCATTTACTGACTAGTCTAGGTTCTTGCTATGCTGACTTCAACCCTTCCTGACATTAATGCAAAGCAGTAAGGTTAAAACACCACAAACAAACAGTGAAAACCAATAGCAACCACAAAATCCTTTCCTGCTTACTGACACCATTGCCTAGCTTTTCTGGGTAGAGTACATCAGTAAGATCACCATGTCCTTTATAGAAATGATAACAATATTCTCCACGAGGCTCAAGAAACTGCAGACTGGGCAGGACAAGCACCCAGCCCATGCTCTCCCCAGTCCATGATTCTGCCCAGTGGCTAATACTACCCTACATGAACATTTGCAATGACTTGAAAGATCTAGTTGCTTTAATAGTAAATAAATAAATTAAACCAGCTTTTAAGCTTCTAGAAAATTACTAAAACTGCTATTATCATTTTTCATAGTCTGGGGAAAAAAAGGGTGGTGAACATAAAGCAGGTATAGTAGAAGACTTATTTTATTGCATCTTTCATTTTATAAAGATATTCACAAATATATAAAAATAAACACTCCACTCCTTTCCAATTAAGTTTCTCTCTGTTTGTAAGTACAGCTATTTTTAGTTTTAATTTGGGGATATCTCCCAGAACTGCAGAGCATAATCAGCTCCACCATAACCCTGCATCATCATTATCACATACCAGCCTATCTTTGGAAAATATACATTTTACGTACTGAAGGTCCCAGCAGCCCTTTTTCAGCTGACTCTACATACCAGTTCCTTCAGTCACGACTTCCACTAATGCCAAATATTTGCCACTAAGCAGTGCTACACAGATTTACTCCAGCTGCAGATCTGGCCCATTAAGCCCAAAACTGTGCTTGCCACAGTCAGTACTGCTCCCTTGCAAAACAAAGGGGATGAGGAAACGCATGCTAATTTCAATTTCCATTAAAAATGTAGGAAATAATTCAATGTTTCTCTCAAATGTAAATGCAACAAAATTTATGAGGAAATCAGATTGGTATTCAAGTTTCTAAGAAGAAATGATAGAAAATGAGAAGGAGATAGAAAAAAGTATTCGAAAGCATGCATCTGCCTCCAGTCTAGAGCCTCCTTACTGGTGTCTCCCCATTTGACTGCTTTGGTGGTTTCGTATTCATTGTGATTTAAATTACTTCTCTCTACACTGAGCCGCACCAAAGCAGGGACAACAGCTTTTCTATGGATCTTGCAGTTGCTGCAGAAGACTATCGGTAATGTTGCAATAATCAAGAACATTATTCAAATGTAATGGTAATGTGATAACACCAGCCTACAGCTGTCTCATCCCTACAGATTTGCAGCTCCCCTGTTGCTGAGCAAATCTCTTTCACAGCCTTTGAGACGTGGGGCACAGTGTAACGGCACTGCTCTCCCTGTGGGAACAGCCAACTACTTACCAGCCAATGTTGAACTCAACGTGAGCGTCAAAGAACCCAACGACAGGAGAGGTTGCTGCTTTCCAGCCTTGGATTCTGGCTCGAATCAGTCCTTCTCGTTTGTTATTGCGCACTATTTTCACCAGACCTGGGTATCTTTTATTGACGTACTGGTCCAGATTAAATTTTAGCTCAACTGCAAGGCAAAAAAAAACCCACACAAATATTCAGAATGATAAAAGCCTTGCAATGTTATGTTTTACTTTCATTTATTCTGCAACAGAAAGGGAAAGAAATCCTGAAGTATTCCTGAACCCTTAAGTCAGTCTCACAGATACCACTGGTGTGGCATGGACCAGTTCCAGAGGCGTCAGCTCAGAGAAATTCTCTACACATCAGAGCTGTTACTGTGAGACTTGCACAGGTTTAGTATGGCATGACAAATTTGAGTATTGTTTTGTAGATGTAGTTCGCCTAAATATTTTTAAATAATTACTATTCTGATACTCTGATGCTTTGCATTTAGGTTACTGCTGGCCTCTGGAGGAGCAATTCTGACCTTACAACAGTGTAACATGGGACTCTGGTGATTTCTTTTTCCGATTTATGCTATTCAGTAAGAGCTTGAAAAACAACCTTAATAGATTTTGGGTCAAAACCTAATTCAGATCACAATTAGTTTCCCTTGATTTTAAGGGTTTTCCCTTAAATATAGTTAAGACTCCTCAATACTAGGCTTCTTCCCTGTTGAACTAAATGAATATGGAAGATTTCAAATAGACAACCTGTCTTTTGTGCATTTTCAGGCATTCAACCACAGAAGAAGCAGAACTCATTCATTCCTTTATTCAGCTTCATTTCCATAGGCTTATAAACAGGAAAATTACCAAAACGGTCTCTCTGTTTTTTAAAATCATTCTAGTTTGGTAATTCATTTATGCTGCAACTTATTCATAATGAGGCTTTTACTCAAATATATTTATTAGGAAAACTAGTAGAAGCTTCCAGGACTTTAGAAGCCTCATTCTTCTAATCTATATTGCACAGTAGAATCACTATCATTGGAATCAAAGACCTGATAAATCTCCAGTTATCTAGAAGAATGACAGAGAAAAGCCATAGAAGAGTTCACTGAGAAACAATGAGTCCAATCCTCCTCTGTATTACATTGATTCAAACACTTTGCAATCACATAATTACTCCATACATTACACAGCCGTAACGGAAAACAGAATTGGACAAAAGGTTTCTTAAACCTATAGGATTTGGAACTTATTTCTGTTTCAGTGCTTTGCTCCCTCAACCCTCCTTTCTCTTTGGGAATACGGAAGATGAACAGCAACTTAAAACTGAAAGGTTTGAAGCTATTGATCTGTGGGGGAAATGCTAAACTTCAGTCTTATTTTAAAAATTATGATTTGAGAAAATGCAAGAGTTCTAGAAGTCTAAGGTATAACAGCTTAAAACTGCTAGTCACCTGCATCCTAAATGTTCTTCAAACCCCCAGCTGTCCTGTGAAACATGTTGATCAATAGCACCCCATATGCTCACCAGTATTTTGAGTTTTGATTGCTGTAACAGGAGTGTTATTTTTACATTAATGAACCAGATGACCTGAAAGTTGCACGTGCTTTCTGCCCATTCTGTTTCATTCTCATAGTCTAATTTACTCCCTACCTCGAAAAAAAAAAAAACAGACTCAAAATCTGATATTATCAACACCTGTTTAAATCATGAAGAAGCAGTATGTTGCCACGTAAAAGAGTATAAACTATCTTTAAGGATAGTTCCACTTTTCCTTGGAAGCAGAATTTAAAATTTTAGTCTACTAATGATGATATTCCTCTGGATCTGAAAACTTGAGGAAAAGTGTCATTTCTATATTAAAACTGCCTATGTAAATATCATTCATCCTGTGAGGATCTCAATGAAATCAACAGAGTTTATCCACATAATGTTTCTTTGTTATACAAATACTTAATATTTACTAACAATTTTGTGCAAGTGGCTCAACCAAACTTCTCGTCAACAAACACAAACTCTTGTAAATTCTACTGACTTCATTAATTAAGGCATTTTAATTTACACCAACTTATGATCTAGCTTATTAGCCATAAATCAGTGGGTGCATGTATGACCTTCCTCCCCTAGCTGTTTAAATACAGAATGACTCAATGCTGTTTCATCCCAACAATAATAGTAATAAAAATAAAGCAAACTCCCTCTGAGTTACTTTTCATGTCCATTAACCACACAGGATACAGTACTTAGAGGAAAAGTTACATATGTTCACCATTGTCACTGTTGTCATCCACCAGAATGATCTCCTTGAGCAAGTGCGATGGGGTGTGATTCACAACGCTGTGCACAGAGCGCAGGATGACAGAGAGTGCCTCATTTACAAATATAAAGACCACAGAGATCTGGGGCAGGTCATCTGGGTAGGTCATCTGTTTGCACCTGGAGTGAAGAAAGAAAAAATTAAAATCCCAGTAGCTAATGGGAGGTAAAATACACTGCAGAGTGTCCTCTCCTCATTGCTCTCCAGCATATAGGGACTTGCAGACTTTGTTCTTTCTAACCCCAAACAAAGATGTGGTAAAAGCTCAAAAGAAGCAACATAGCTCGGGGCAGCAAACTTTCCACCGACTCAGTGAAAAGCAAAGTGCATGCACACAGACTTGTAGTGGCTCTCATTCTCTTGAAAACCAAAGGAATATCAATGACTTTGCCCAAAAACAACCTGGAGAAGGCCCACAATACTATAGCCTGTGCTCCCACGAGAACCATCAGAAGGCCTGCTGTTACCTCATAATTAGCTCTCATACTTTTAAAACCAGGACCCACTCAAGCAAATTTTGCATTTGTGCATCCAAAGAGCACTTGCCACACTTTCTGATTTTGCAGTTTGTGCAGCAACAACAAAGGCATGACATTTGCTATACAGGCGTGCACTTGCTGAAATCTTTGAAAAACAGATCTACTCCATCTGAGACATCACCTTGGTAGGCAGCTACATCCCGATATTCACAATTTCCATTTGTGCTTGCTCACTGATACATGTACATTACCAACCATTCTGAGAAGAAAAACCAAGGCCTGGAGAAGTCACACAGCACAGAGCAAAACCTCTGCTTCCCAAGCCCCAAGCCCATGCCCCTCTGTAACACCATACTGCCTTATTTTAGTGGAATTCTCTCCCACTAGCAAAGATGCTAACTTAAAAACATTACCTATGTGTTCTCACAATCAAAAGCCATTCAGCATTACCATAGCAATTACTGAACCTCCTCTTCAAAATACTGCTAATGATATCACAGGAAATGACTTTTCCTGCTCTTATCAAACTTTCTGACCTCTTTGCTCATTACTTTGGCATAACAATCACTTTTTTTCCCCACTATCAGCAGTCATGGGGCTGGGGAGGGTGACAAATGCTTGGCTGTTGGGTAGCCTCTGGAAATGAGTTATGAATTCTAGTAAAGTGCAATTATTCCTAATTCCCACTCATCCCAGCACTGTTTGAGTACTCGTCATTGATTACAGTGTTACCATAGCTACTCACTGGCAGCTTGCTGGTAGCCTGTACCATACAGAGGACCACCGTGTAAAACTTCTGGCTAAGCAGCATGCTTACACAGTCTAAAAATAAACCCGGAACAAGGACAGAGATTTACAGGAGCTGTGAATGTTTTGACACAGCCTCCTTTTTGAATTTCTTTTGAATGTGATTTTCCTCTTGACCACACCAACAGATCAAGTCCATCAGGAATACTTCACTAACAGAAAAGAGCCATCAGCTAAAAACCTGGACCTTGCCAGATTTCCCTTGATGGGGGACATCTTTGATCTGACAGAAATTTGCTTCAGAGCCTCTCTTGTATCAGCAGGACACAGCAAATTGCATCTCAGTAAATTGCGCTGTTGCTGGTGGAAGTGAGGCACATGAGGGAGCCCACCCTGAGCCATGCATCCCTGCAGGGTCCTGCATCAGCACTCAGAGCTAGCAGGGAAGAAGGGAAGCAAAGAAACCATGTAACCAAAGTCTGGAGACAGCAAGGAGGCTGTGGCAGAGGATGGAAAGCAGGAGGAAACACAGTGAGAATGAGAGGGTAGTCAAAGTAGCGCTTGCAATGTAGAGGAGCAAACAATCAAAGGAGAAGTGGGATGAACATAAATGTCAGAAACAGAGAGGCATGTGTGGAAGAACCAAAGTATTTTGCCTAGAAAAAGACAGGGAACCACTGAAATAGCACAAGACCTCAATGGAATAGGCTGGGCTTCCTTTATCTTCTGATCAAGAAATTTTGATGAACTTTTCTGAAGTAAAAAGTGTCCAGACTGAAAGGTTGAGTAGGACTAATCCTCAGCACTTTTTCTCCATCCTCCACTATTGTTCTGAGAAAATCAGTAATTCTAATCCAAGCTTTAAAACCAGCGCACCTAAACCATAACCTCCACTTTTGATTTCTTTGTTCTTTGTCGTATTAGATCAATGCAATCTTATCCTAAGTGTAACTCCATGGTCTCGCTGCTTCACAAGACTTTTCAGGCCTTGGTTCTCAATGACTACTTACATTGTGAGGCCTCATGAGCTGCTTTTGATAAAAGGCTGTTTTGAATTTGTTATCCCACTTGGGTTAAGTCATTCCTATCACTTCCCACTGCAGCCTTCCGTCTGTCAGTTGTCCTCTTTCTCTGTTAGCAAGTTGTAGTTGAAAAATGGCATTATGTTTGCATTTGGAAAGAGCACTCCAACCATTACATATTAGAACATCTTGGGTAACCCCACTGCAACAGCAACATCTAGATGGGCAAAGGGAAATCTCAGAATTTAGCAGTGGTTTAAAAGCTGTCATAATTTTATTTATTACAGCAGGGATGAGGAACAGCAAAAGAAGCTGTCCAGGTGAGTAGACTTTTCAAAGTACAGCAGTGATTTAGGAGTTTATTTCCTGCAGTCTTCCAGTCAACCTTGAACTCCCAGCTCCTTAAGTCACTTCAGAAAATGAGATGGATGTGCTGAGGCAGTCAGGAGAAATTACTGGTCCACTAACAAACACTTCTGATGATGTCTGAGAGCACAAGCAATCCCAGTCAAGGGCCCTTTCCTCAAAAATCAGTGGGTGCTTAAGTGCTTTGTTGGATTGTCTCCCAAGTGCTTCCCAATGTATTCTGTAATTAGATACCAGCCACAGCAATTTACAGTTAATACTTCCTTTATTCCAAGAAACTCTAACCAACAATTGACATTCTGAGCCAAACAGTGGCATTAGTAAGTCACATGCAAGGATGCTCCGCCACAACCGTGCCCGCTGTCACCTTACTACAAGGCCTTTGCAGCTTTGTTCTTGGCTGGATGCTGACAACAGACCGAGTGCACTGCAATGGAGCATTCAGTCACTGGTGCTTGTATGCAAGGTTGAGAAAGTCAGAGTGCCAGGAAGACAGTGAAGTCCTCCTTGGTGCAGGCCTTGATTTTGGCCCTGGAGCATGACAGCAGGAGAGAGTTCATTCCAGAGAAATCCCAGGAAAAGTGATGCTATAACAAGCCTATTGATTTTCAATAAGGCATAGGGCATCCTCTCAGAAAATGGTTGGAACATCAGTCTAGAAATAGAGGGAAAGCATCAGGCAAGAAACCTATGAGCTAACGATGGAGGAGCTTAACATGAGACCAGTCGCTTCTATAATTTCTTTTGAGAAGAAAAGTAACCAGAAGGTGAAGACATCAAACTGTATGAAGGTGTCCTAGCAAGGCACACCCTTGTATCCTTCAGCATGACCATCAAAAGGACTTTGGTAAGAAATGACGAAATCGTCTGTTTCTGGCAGCCTTGATACTGTGCAGCAAAGTGCCTGGGTGTTTAAGCCAGCCCCTTCTCAGGGAGCAGAGGCTTGGCCGCCCTTCTTGGGGAGCCCACAGCACCAGCACTATGCCCAGAACTCTGCCAGGGAAGGGAGCTGGGTACCACCATGGCTGCCACTTCTCTGCACTAGCTCTGATCACATTATGAACTGTGGCAACTGGGTGAAGGAGGACAACTACAGTAATTGATAGCCGACTCTTGGCCTCAGTAACATCATCTGTCTAACACTACTGAGTTCAGAAAGAACTTAGAGAATACATTTGACCTTTGTGGTAGCTAACAACGGTCTAAACTGGCCAGGCATAGCTCACATTTAATATTACTGTGCTTCTAAATTAGTATTATGAACTGTCATCAGGTCTCACAGTGTACATCCAGCAAAGGACTTCAGGTGCCCATGAGAAGCAGTGCCTCTCTCCAGGGCAGGTAGGTACGCTGTAGAGAAATACACTGCTGGATGCATTAGGACTAGCGATTGCAAGCAAAGGCTGACGCTGCCACGGCTAATCATTTCCATGGACCAGCTGAGGATGGATTAGACCTGATATGTGAAACTGCCCTTCAGGCACCTTTCATACAACACGTCAAGCATCAAACCTGAGGCATCCTGCTGTTGTCTTGGGAAGAGTCTTTGAGTGTTCTTGCTCTGTATTGGCTACTGCAGAGCTTGGCTTGCAACCCAGAGGTATTTCCTTTGTACATGACAGAGAGCTTGATGTCAGCTCATTTTTCTCTACTCCGAAGATGATTTTCACTCATTCTTTCCCTTGCATTAAACTGGTTCCTTAAATGAACATTTCCCAGCCAGCCCCCTGAGCTCAACAGCGAGCACTACCTATGCAGGCATAAGAAAACTGGACAGGCTCTTCAGCTGGCAGATTAGAACCTTGGAAAAAAAAATCATGGACTAAGACAAAAAAGATCATAGATTAGAAACCAGAACAATGAGAAAACAAAAGCTTCTCAGCTGCTCATGAGCCTGCTCATGGCAGCCCCATGGGCTTGTAGGAAATAAAGGGAAGGAAATTTTCTTTTGTCTGAACTTTCATTCCTTGATAGCTGTATTTACTCTATTTGTACCTGATCCAACAGAAACATGTGAAGTCCTCTTTTCATCAGAGCTGCTCTTACAGTCCGTTCGAGTTGCACTATTTTTTGTGAAGGGCTGACGCTGCAGCCAGGAAGGTAGTTCTGTGCATTACCAAGGAAAGAAAAATGTTTCCTACCCTTTTTCTCCTGCCTTCTCTCCTGTCTGCATACTTGCTAAACTACAAAAATGAGTTTTGCTTGCAGACCTTAATATGCTGAGTTTGGAAATGGATTAGGCAATGCATTTAGAGATTTCTGACAGCTTTACCCTTCAGGAAGAAATGCAAACAAAATTAAAGCTGCTTCATGAATCTTTAAAGTATTTAATACAAGATATGTTATTCCAATGAACCACTGGGATGGAGATGACTGTGGGTTTCTCTCCTTCACAAATTTGATGAAATTGCTGGGCACGAAGAAACCTCCTCTGCAGTTCTAGCACAAAATAACCCCACTGTGCTCCATACCGTGCAAGCTGCAGAATGGCCGGTGTTCGTGTTTTATAGCCGAAGCAGGAGAAAGAGGCAGAACAGCACTTCATTGGCTGCATGATCGATGAAAGGATAAAGATAAATATTAAAAAGATTATTGAATCCTTGATTGTTAATGCTAGCAAATACTACTTTTATTCACCAGGTCAATCTGTGTGTTGAACCCTGTTAAACCAAAGGCTCAGAGTAATCTTACGTACATGGTTACCTTTTAGTACCTAAATGCTGCTGTGACTTCTGTAGGAACAGACGATTTACAACAGCTAAATCACCAAATTTAGTGGCTAGTTCAATGCCTGATTTCTTTCTCCAGAAAACCACTGAGGCTTTGCAGCTAGTGGTAGACGTATAATAACTTTTCAGATGCAGAAATAAACTAGCATTACATTCTTGTTCCGCATTGGCACAACAGTGGGAATGTGACAGCTGCAAACATCTCCTTCCCCAGCACGGGATGCAACTGCTGACAGAATCACAGAATCACAGTATGTCGGGGTTGGAAGGGACCTCTGTGGGTCATCTAGTCCAACCCCCCTGCCGAAGCAGGGTCACCTACAGCAGGCTGCACAGGACCTTGTC
>Ga0065711_1041486_pt1 | contig 16112 bp, 16 predicted proteins | sample Hoacrofraction12_FD_59098 | JGI IMG/M metagenome (GOLD analysis project Ga0065711, IMG submission 59098) | Hoatzin crop microbial communities from Cojedes, Venezuela - Epithelial fraction 12 v2 (version 2) | ecosystem: Host-associated > Birds > Digestive system > Esophagus > Crop | place...
GGATGGCACATCCAGCAGTGGGAAAGCTGCTGGCTGCATCATTGTGCTGGTCCGAGTTGGTGTCTAAAGAGGCGATTGTTTCTTGTTTAGGTCAGTTAATGGAGATAAAAATCACCTTTTGTTTTCTTCTTTTTTTTTTTTCTTTTGATGTGTCTTTTCTCCCCGGAGTGTGTTAGGAAGTCAGCCTGTAAATAACGTGTGAGCATACGCCTTTGTACTCGATGCAGTAGGACTGTGAGGAGTAGTGATGTTGTATCCTACCTGAAGGTGTAATAAAGTGTACATTTTTATAACGCCGCCTCGCCCTTGGCCTCTGTAACGCGCGGGGAGGACGCGGCGGGGGGCTCCCTCCGCGGGATGGGGGGGGGCTCCGCCCGGTTTTCCTCCAAAGATGGGGTTTTCCTCCAAAGATGGGGTTTCCGGGCGGGTGCGGGTCCCCGGCCCCGCCTGCGGGCGGAGCGCAGCGAGGCAGTGCCGGCTGTCCCTCCTCCTCCTCCTCCTGCTCGTCCCGCCGCCCTTCCGCCGGCAGCATGGCGCGGGCCGCCGCGCTCGCCTCCTGCCTGGAAGCCGTGCTGGGGAGCCGCGGCAACGCCAACCGCGTCTTCGAGATCCTGGAGCCGCTGGCGGTGCGGGGTCGGGCGGCGGAGGGGAGCGGGGCCGCGCCGCGCCGCCCTGCCCGCTCCCTCCCTCAGCAACGCGCTCTTCCTTAGGGCCGGGAGGAGGAGGAGGTGCTCTGCGCCGCGCGGGCCTGCAGCCGGCTCTTCGGGGCGCTGCTGCGGCGGGGGGAGCTGCTCGTGGGCCCGCTGCCCGCCGAGGAGGCCTCGCTGGCCGGTGAGTGCGGGGCGGCCCGGGAGAGGCGGCCCCCCGAGCGCGGGGGGCGGCTCGGCCGCTCGGAGCTTTCCAGACCCGTTTGGCGCGTTTGGCCCCTCAGGCACCGGCAGCGCCGAGGAGAAGTACAAGGCGTGGATGAGGCACCGCTACCGGGACTGCGTGGGCGGCTTGGCGGAGCTGATGGGGCACCCCGCCTTCCGGGTCAAGGTAGGGCCTGGCCCTGCTGCTGGGATGCGGGACCGGGGGTCCGCTGCGCTGCGGAGGCGATTGCCGCGTTAGTGTTTCAGCGCGGGAGGGCGGGCGGTGCCGGGAGACAGGCTGGGGCCGCGGCTCGGCCGGCGGGGAGCGTCGTAGCTCGTTCTTCCTCCTTCGGGTCTCGCCGCCGCTGTCCCTGTTGAGGTGGGGCTTTCTGTGGTGGCTTTTTTAAAAGGAATTGTCACTCTGCACCCTGATGAAGTTTGTTGAGTTGGAGGCGCGGTATCCATTGATCAAAGTGGAGTGGAAGGGGACTTTAACTTTTCCTCGGGAGCTTCTTAAGGTAAGCTGAAGAGTTCCTCCTGTCGCTATCCGGTGGCGACCTCGTGTGCTCACCTCCTCCGGGACTAGGATTTGGAGGCGGGCGGTTTTCAGCGGGGCGGGAGAGCACCGAGACCTAGAGCTGCTGTCCCTGGTGAGGGGACCCTGCGGGTGGGAGCGGCTGCCGTGTGCAGGCTCAGGCCGGGTTCCCCAGCGCTTGTGAGCTGCTGGTTCTGGGTGGGGGGTGGTGGAGTCGCTCACCGCACTGGCGAGGACTGGGAGGTGAGAGGGAAGGTCCTGCCCCTGGTTCAGCCACCGCGTTGTTTCTAAACGACGTTGTCTTTGGGAGAAGGGCCCCATGGCAGAGGTTAGGAGGGCTTGTCAGAATGGCTTGGGAATGTTACTCTGGGACAAGCGGCCGTGCTAGCTGCCTTTTTCTGAAAGAGGGGGTGCCCTCAGCCGTCACAGCTCGCTGTCTGCTCCAGTACCGTGAGAGAATGACTCGCTGCTCTCCTCTACAAACCTTTTGTTAGGTGGTGGTTGATGGCTTACTTCCCTTAACTGAAGACGCTTCACTCCTGATCTCTCGCTTTCAAGAATATATGGAGTATGATGACGTTCGGTACTTTGTCATGAAGGCGGTCACTGAAAGCATTGGACAAGTCATGCAGAAGACAAAAGAGGTAACAAATGGTTACTGTTGAGACGGGTCTGGATAAACTGCTCTGAAACCTGCATCCTGTGTGTGAAGCAGGGAGGGGCTGGTGGCATATGGACAGACTTTGGAAGCAGGAGAAATGGCTGTGCTCACTTGAAGGCATTGGATTTTTTTTCTTTTTTCTTGTTTTGTCTTGCTCACAAGACAAAGTTGTGCTAAGACTGCCCTCAGTTGGAAACTGGAAGTAGGTCAAGACACTCGTACTGTTGCTCTTGCAAAACCTGGTCTGGGCTCGAGCTTTTGTTTTGCCCAAGTCTCTGCAACTTGGGTGGCACATGCAGAAGTTTTAATTCTGTTCTCTGTCTGGTGCAGCAGAAGAGTCTGTTTTCTTTAATTGGATCCACCAGTTTTGTTAAACCAGAATTACTTCAGAGATAGGTTTTGTGTTAGGCAAACAAATAACGCTCCAGAATAAGGCAATAATAGAGAATATACCAGTACGTAGTTCAGCCATCAGCATTTTTCCTTTTCTTTTTCTTTCCTAAATAGATTCAGTGCTTGGGAAATAGAGAAATATGGAAGTCCAGCATCTTGCCATCTGTTGTGGAATTTGCTGCATGTTTGATTATATGCTTTTTTCTCAGAGGCCGCTGCCGTTTTACCAGCAGAATGTATTTTCCCTCATTTCGCCCATTAACATGCCAAACAAGGAGTGTGACATGGTCAAATTTATGGTGAAGCAAGGTTAGTAAACTGCACGTGATGAACTGTGTATGAAAGGAAAATCAGGTTTAGGATTTTTATTGTGCATAGATGCTATTATTCTTTGCTAATGAAAAATGTCTGGTTCTGTGATCACAGTGATTCCAAACAATATTACAAAACTCACATTCCTCAGTCTGCGGTGGGGACTGTCATGGCCTTGTGTCAAGACAAGGACTTCAGCCCTAAAAATTTTTCTTAGGGTATCAAAGGACTAAGTGAAAAAGGGTCATCTTAATTTTTTTAAACATCCATTTCAAGTTCAACATCTCCTTTCCCGTTCTTCTTAGATAACTGGGAGGAGTTGAAAGTGTCGAAGCTGCAGGTAACTGTTCATTTGGTGCTTCAGAACTAAAATTTTACCTACTTTGACCTGTGTCTACACCGGTGTGTTTAACTCATTCTTTGCAATTCTGTTTTAAGGCACATAAGCAGGCGTTTCAAAAAATGTGGCTCACTTTTTTAAAGCACAAGGTGAGTGTTACTTCTGCCACTGCTGTGCATCGCTGTTTGATTGCTAACCCTTTGAGGCTGTGGCCGCCCTTGCATGGAGCTCCTGGTCCGAGCTCCCTGTGCTTTCAGTGTTGGATGAGAACAGCCCAGTCACCCTTTCTGTTGAGTCATTCTCCTGCCAAGAAACATGACCTCATGTATGGTCTGCTGCTTCTCCTGACTCTCTGCCTTTTATCCCGCTTTAAACACATCTGTGTGTGGTGAGTGATCTGCAGCATAACAACCTCTGTTCAGAAGTTGAAGGTTCCCAAGCCTTTTTGCTGGTGACTTTCCCCTCTAAACTGTAATGACACTTCCAGTTGTGAGCACCTGCTTCTTTGTACGAACTTGATTGTCTGGTGTCACTTGTAAACTCTCCCATTTGGGAACTGTTGCTGCAAGCCGTTCTGTATTGTCCTGCTGCGTTCCCTTTTGCTTGTGTGTTGCCTTTTTGAGCCATGGGTTGCTGGTGCCCTTGGAGTTCTCCCTGCAGTGATGGTTTCACTATATTGTTTTGTTCTTCACAGCTACCCACTGGCCTTTACAAAAAAGTTCTTGTCATTCTGCATGACTCCATCCTGCCCTATATGAATGAACCCACCCTCATGATAGACTTCCTGACAGTGGCCTATGGCATAGGTGAGTGAAAACAGGCTTTTAATCCTTTGTGATGCATACATGTGATGCACCATGCAGCGTGGTGCGTATGGACTTGGAAGGTCTGCTGGATGCAGCGCCACGGCCTGGATGATGGAACAGAGGTACTTTTGGCTGGGATGAAGCTGAGGAACTAGGGTGAACTCCATTGTCCCTGAAAGTGAGATGTTTTTGCCTGTGCTTGTCAGTGTTATTGCTCCTTGTATGTAAGGGGATTCATACATAAGGCTTTGGGATGAGTGGAATACTGGAGTGATTTATTTTAAAGACAGAGTTCAGCCAGCACTGCTGATATGTGGGCTGCATCCAGACACAGGGTGTGCAGGTTCCTACAGAAAAATGTCCTTTCTGAGGAGACCTTTGCCTCTGCAGTGTGGCTTTCTGGCAGGGTTAGAGCAGCATGTTTGTGTCTCTCAGTCCTTCAGAGTCTGTTATGCTAAACTACAGCTTCATCTTTGTAAGTAATTTGTGAGCCTCTGGATGGTTTCAGATGAACCTGTGCCACCATACCATCGTGCTGGCTCTAATTTCAGGTACTCATATTTTTGTGTGACTTCTGGGGAGGTTTTTTAATAGAAATAAGTTGAAGCTGACATTTAGTCTTTTATTGTGTTGATACCTGTCTGCTTTCTTACAGGTGGAGCAATCAGTCTTCTAGCCTTGAATGGATTATTTATTCTGATTCATCAGCATAATCTGTAAGTAAGAAGAGCGTCTTGTTTAAAGGAACATGGGGTTTTGCATTTATATCTTTATAGAAAGAAATTGAAGTGGATTCTGTACATCTTCAGGCTTTACAATTCCTGCATGAGAAAGCCAAACACTGCACAAGAGGCTTAGCTTTTTGGATGCTGAGCTCTTTTGACAGTCTGACCTTCTTTTCAGCTGAGCCTAAATATCCTCTTCTCCAGACTGTGGTTGCTCAGCACTTGAAAATCGATTTCCATTGATCTGATTACATAGTGAAGCCGTGGTCTTTGGTGTGTCTTTCACGGGATCCGGTACCATGTGCAGTCAATGGACATTGCTTCGCATCTTGAAAATGGGCACTGCAAGAGCCAGAAATTCACCTTACAGCTTGTTTTCAAGTGGTGGCTATGGAGAGAAACCAAAGAAAACTAAATGGAGCACAGCAGTGGTCTGGGGTCGTTTATAACGAAAGCACAAAAACATGTAGAGACCGCATAGTCCCATTGTACATGACTGATGGTTGCTGTCCTTTTGCATTTTTTAACAGGGAATATCCTGCCTTTTACAAAAAGCTGTACAGTCTTTTAGACCCTTCTATATATCACGTGAAGTACCGAGCCCGCTTTTTCCATTTGCTTGATCTGTTTTTGTCTTCATCGTAAGTAGCATCTTTATTATGTATGTTCACCTATTTTCCTCCTGCTTTTCTGTTGGCCAGAGACTGTTCTTGAACAGTCCCCCACATGTCTGGATGTAATGTATTCAGTGTGCCTACTGGAGCAGATTCATTTTTACTGAGAAAACCAAATCCAAGAGTGTTACTGTAGTGTTGTGAAATTTTTCGTGTGCTATTTTTGAATATTTGCCACACAGCCGTCTAGTGTCAGAAAGTAAAAATGCAGTTAGTTATCCGAGTTTGATCTGCAAATGATTATGGGTGTATTTTGATCTCTGTTCCACTTTGGCTGAAAGTGGTAATTTTTCTGTCTGTCTTTATGAATATGGAAAAGTAACATTTGCAGGCTTTCTATAGATCGTAAAACTGTTGGTAAATTGATGACCTTTTGCACACGTATAACGTTGAAATATGAAGTGTTTGACAGTCTGCCTTGATGCTGCCAATTCACTGTACATAGGAAAGAAACTAGATAAACAACTGGTCATATAGTTGCCATCATATGTTATAAAATAAACCAAGAGTAATGCTTTACGGTTCAGCACTAGGCACTTACTATCAGCCCCCTGGTATTCATAGTGTACGTTGGAGAGAGTAACAAGGTCTGAGGGGTGGTGTCCTGTGGGGTGGCTTTGCTGAGCCTTGCAGGTGTAGTGGGCTGAAGGCGGAGTGGCTGAAAATTGTTATCTCTCATCCCGGCTCTTCTGACCTGAAGAAAGTGCCTAGATGAGCTGATTGCTGTTAGAAATTTATGTTTCTACCATAAAAAAATAACTGTTCTGCACATGTACGTTACAGCAGCTTTATGTTCCCATTAACAGCTGCACTGCTTGCTTTAGTCCTGGAAGTATTATGTAAATTTAATACCATGGCCCATGTATTAATTAAACCCACAAAACGACATTAGAAGAATATAATTACGGTTGCCTGACCAAGCACTCACAGGTTTCTAAAATGACTGAATAAAGACTGCCATGTGAGTGACCACGTACAAGAGCTGTGCTTGGCTACGGTGAGTGCCTGGAGTGGTGCCATGCATCTGCATTGAATCGCAGAGTGATTTGAGATTATTGATGCCTTGAATTAAAATGCCCCCTGATTTGTTCCAGAGAGTGCACAAGACCCTCTATTACTGCTTGAAACCAGGATTCTTACAGCTTCTCGTTACCCCATAGCCCACAAAATCTGAGGAGCCCTGCTGGTCTTTAGCCTGACTTGGGTTGGTGAGACTGCTGGTTCACGTTGTTTGGCAGTTTTACATGCCAGTTTCTCCCGTCTCCTTTCCAACAGTCACTTGCCGGCGTACCTGGTGGCAGCATTCATCAAGCGTCTCTCCCGGCTGGCCCTCACTGCTCCTCCCGAGGCTCTGCTCATGGTCATTCCCTTCATCTGTAATCTCTTTCGGAGGCACCCCGCCTGCAAAGTGCTAGTGCACAGGCCCAGCGGGCCAGAGGGTAAGGGGAAGGTGGACAGGGGAGCCTTATGTTGACATCATGAAGAGCAGGATTCGTGGGGAGGAGGAGGGGAGATCCCAGCCCCAGTTCTGAGGTTTAGAAGGACCCCTCGGTCCCTTGTGCTTATGGAAAGCCGGTAGGCTGCTCCCGCAACTTCTCAGACTGTGAAGACCCGTCTGCATTGCTGCTCTCTGATTTTCGGCCTCGCGGTTGGCTCTCCCACCTCCGTGGTTCCCCAGGAGAAGGCTGCTTTGAGCGTGGCACACTGACCCGGGCTGCTTACAATTGCTAAGGGGCTGCGGGGACCTGTGCCAGACACAGAGCTTGTCTTGTTCACCTCAGGAAATGAGAAGAAAATGAATGTGGAAACCAGAGATCTCTTCAATTTCAGTCTGTAGTGGTGTTGTGTAGGTGGCCTCACTGGGGCTTCAGCAGTCTCCTGAGTTTTTACTTCATCCCTCCGTGTTTTAACGGATCAGTGTTGAACATCAGTAGTGAGCGTTCGAAGTTGTCTGAGATGCCCTTTGCATCAGACTATTCCAGTCCTTTGTGCCCTACTTCCCAGGCTCTTCAAAAGTAGTGTAATTCTGTAGTGCTGCAAACAGTGACTCTTGGGTCGTGCTGGCATGTGTCAGCTTGTTCCTGGACCTTAAATGTCTTGGGAAGGAGCAACTCTGGCTGCAGCATGGCTCTGGGTCTCTGCATTCCCTTGGGGGTTACGTACATCACGCAGAAGGTATTAGCTCTCTATTTCTGTTTCCTCAGATATGTCAGAAGATCCATACATTATGGAGGAGGAGGAGCCATCTGAAAGCAGGGCTTTGGAGAGCTCTCTCTGGGAGATGCAGGTATGTCAGCTGAAAAAGGACATCTGCATCTAGGAAGGGCTTCTTCAACCCTTGTTGCTTCCTTGACACATGTTGGTAGTGGGCAGTCCCACTTGCAAGAACCTGCCGGCACACGTCTTGCAAATGAGATGAGTTTCTGGCTGATCATTTATTCTGCATCCTTTTCTGTCCGAACATAAGAGGCAAAGGATTCCACACACTGGAGAAATTGTGCATGCTAATTAGTGGGTGACTTGTGAGCACGTGTCTGACTGCACAGCTGAAAAATGTGTGGTTAACAGCTGAAACAGACTAAATAGCTGCAAATGGATGAGGCTTTTTATTTGCTTTGGAGGCAAGAGAGGAACTTGCTGAGCACTGATGGAAATTAATTGGGTACAGCTAGGTCATCCTATAGAAATGTGTTTAGAAATGCTAGGGAAGATTGTAACGTTCACCTTTCACTTGGATCGTTTGTAGCACGGCGTATGAAGGTTGAAATTGGTAAAATTACTCCTGAGGGTTCTAAATCCTTAATGCCAGGACGATCACTTTCCATTTAAATGCTATGTGGGTTTTGTGTAAGGGGCTGAAGCAGCGCCAAGAATGTTGTGCAGGAGCAGGAAGCCCAGGGAGCAGCGGCTGGGGTGCAGCGTCAGGGCTGTGGGAGGCAGGAGGACGGGGTTACGGGGTTACGCGTTGTAGGCATGGTCTGTGGAGGAGTCTGTCTGTCTTGAGCTGGGTGTGGTGAGAGGGGCCTTTGGTGTGTTTGAAAAATGTGTGAAATCAAGATTTCTTGAAGCTCTGCGGTAGTGCCGTACAGCAAACTTGCCTCTGCCACATTTTGATGTTTGCTAAGGATCTGACCAACAGACCATCTGTGTGGGAATGCAGATGGGTTTGTGTTACCCTGTGCTTACGAGACCATCTCCTGTTTGTCTTGCTTCTGCAGTCTCTACAAAACCATTATCACCCCGAGGTGGCCAAGGCAGCTGCTGTCCTGAATCAGTCGCTGTCTGAAATGGAGGATGACATATCAGGGCTCCTGGAGCTCTCAGCTTACGAGGTAGCGTTGCTGTGCCTTTGTGGGTGACTGGAACCAGAGGAGAGGAGACTGGATGCTGTAGCTGTGTCCTGTTCATCAACCTTGCTGCTGGGGAGGGAGCTAGGCTGACTTGGTTACCCAAAGACAGGGAGAACGGGAAAATGTCTGTTAAGTAATGGAGCATGAGACAGCAGTGGTGACAGGCATGGCTTTTATATAAAAGGTTTAGTGCTGGATCTGTTCAGAGGTTGAAGTGAGCAGTGGTATCAGCCAGGGTGAAGAGCTTGTACTGAGTTTTGCCAATATCTTCTATTTTTTTCTTTGTAGCTTTTTGATAAAGAAGTAAAGAAAAAGGCCGTTGATGTGCCCCTGGAGTTTGAGCAAGTGCGAGGTTTGTTTGGGAAGAAAAATGATATCTTTGCAGAGCACTTCGCTTTAGATTGACATGATCTCTTATAAAGACATCTGCACAACTGACTGATCTTAGGGACGTGAACAAAGCTCACGTGTTGTGCCTCAGCAATTCTGCCTTTGAAGTATCTCCATGTGATGAGAGCGGGACTGCTTGAGAAGGGTGCAGCCTTCTTCAGTGACCTTTGCCGCTACCCATGGATGGACTTTCCTTTGTTGCTCCTTGTTTCTAACGCTTGCATGTTGCCACCTGATATTTGGGAGGGATTTTCCATCAAAGCAAGTTTTTCTGGATTTGTTCATTGCTGGGATTCCAACCCTTTTGTCCAAGGCTTCTGGTGCTGGCTGCGATCAGTGACTGCATTGACAAACCACCTTGCTGCCATTCGATGGGACTGAGGGGAATTGTGGTCTCAGGCTACTGGTCTTATTTCTCAGATGTGTTACTTTTCTATTAGACCTGATAACCTTTTTGTAACAAGTGACTTCAATACATAGCTGTAAACACCTGATGATGCTCTAAGTATATTTTTTATATACACTTTTAGACTCATGTCTTCAGAGGGATGTTTAGCTTCTGTGTACTCATCTTAACACTCTCACATTCGAGGCATTGAAAGCTCAGGTTTGTCAAAAACGGCTCAGATGATGCTCAGTAATTCCATCTATGAAATGTTGCTGATGTTCCTTCATCCATCTTATGCTGTGAGGTTGCTGAAGTTAAAATACTCATGACTTTTGGAAATGAGCGTAATCCTGGTGACTGCGGTAGCTAGGGAGGCCAGCTGATGTGCAGTGGGAGGTGTGTCTAATCCTTGATTTTTGCTTCAGAATGATAAGCAGCTTTATGTAGCTTCGCTTGCAGCCTGCAAGCATTGTAGGAGCTCTGGCCAGTGTGTATCCAGGCGCTAATCAAGTTTTAACTAGTCCACTGATACTAGGTGGTTTTGTTAATTTGTTTTCTTCATGTAGTTCCAGAAGTCATGCAGAAATTCCTTCTGGTAGGTTTGGTTCTTTTTTCCCCAAGGTTTTAAGTTTGAGATCTGCTCCTTATTAAGAACACAGATAAATTTACTGAAGACTTTTTTTTTGTAATCGTTTTCAACAACTTACTGTCTCATTAGACTTTAAATCATATTTTGTGGAGGAGAAAAATAGAGGCAAGAAAGTGGCGGCTAAGAAATCTAATTTCTGGCAGACAGGTCTGTTCAAGTCAAGGAAAACTGCAGCTGTCTTGGAGAGACAAAGTGTTATGTTTTCTTCATCCAGTTTTCTTCGTGCTTTCCAAACAACGGGCATGGCCTCAGAGTATAGAGCTCTGCCTCTTCTTTTTCTGATGCTTCTGAATTCAGATGGGGTGTTTTTCAGGATGCTTTTGTTTTTTTTCCTTTAAAGGAGAGAAGTCTCTCTCTTTGTCGTTCTCTGGTGAAAAAGCAATTCTGTCTCCTCCCTGGCCAACCTGCTTTTCTTTTTTCTTTGACTTCTGGTATCTGGGGTAGGAAGGCGGAATGGCTGAGATGGTAACTTGCAACTTGAGAGACCTCAGTTCAGGTTCACCTAAGCTTTGCATTTCAGCTCTGAAATGTGTTTCCTTACATCGTGTGTCCGTTGTATGTGTGTGTTTTGTAAAGATTTTGAAGTGCTCTGATGCTATAGTAATGAGGACCACAGAGCTGCCTTTGAGAGAAGCATATAAGCGTGTCATCTTTCAGGTGAAAAGAGTGAGTATACTGAATAACAAAATAAATGAATATATGCATTGAATACCTTTCTCTGCATCTTTTTGTTTTACTCAAGTTGGCCCAGTTATATCTGTCTGAAATTACTGATGGGCAATATCATTCATATCTTTCATAATATTGACACTCCAGGATTCTTTTTTTAAGGTACAAGTATTAAACCATTTGGGCATGGGGCAAGTCCAGGTCTCATGGTGTGGAGAATGAGGGAGTTTGGTTGGGTGCTTGTATCTGGACAGAGGGTGAGCAGAGTCTGTCTGTCGAGAAGGCGTCCAAGTGGCTGCGCAAGCTGTGTGCCTCTGTCTGCTGTCCTGGGGTCTGCTGGCACCAAACCAGCATACCCTGCACACGGGGCGGGTGGAGTTGCTGGGGAGCAGTGGAAAGCAGCAGCTTCTGCCCTGTGGTACGGCCTGGTGCTGCCTTGTGGGCTGAGCCTTGTGGCTCCGAGACCAACTGACCACGGACTAAAACGTTCTCGATACGCTTGGAAGAGGGGTGCTGCTGGGAATGGGGGTTTGCTTTTTCCCAGGAGGAAGGCTGAAGGTACTAGCTTCTTCACTGTTTCACCAGCCGTGGATCCTAAGCGCCGTACTGCAATTAATGGTGACTTGATTGGAGCAAGATACTATTTTTTCAAGTGCGTTCTCAGTGCCCTGGGTGCCGACTGTTGCAGCTCCCAGTGACGCTGAGATGGAGGGTTCGGCTGACACAGCGTGTTGTCAGCTCTCGGCATGCTTCGGTGCTGAGCTGGAAATGCTGCTAGCACTTCCCGTAAAGCATGTGCAGCTAACCTGATGCGACTTAATTGTTTTGTGGCGGTGCCTAGCAGTGCCAGGCACAGCCCCACTGTCCTTGGTGGAACGACAAACTGCCGTCGGCTCAGAGGAGCTCACAGCTCAAAGCCTGGGTGCTCGTTAGACGAGCCTTGAAGGTCTTCCAGAGACTGCATCCCCCATCGCTGAGGCTGCCCTTGCCTAAGCAGCGTTCTTAAACCACTCTTGGATGGATATAGCTTTAAGCCCCTGCCTGTCCTTGGAAAAACATTCCACCTGGTCTTTCATCAAGCTTTTATCTTTAAACTTTCACCTCCTTCCCCTCGATAGGAGGCATCAGGGAAAAAAATCAGCAGTTATAAATATTAAAAGTTTCGTCTGCACCGAGTGAACAACCCTTATCAGGCTGCACACCCGCTGCTGCTGCTGCTCTACAGGTCTCCACAGACTGCAGATTAGAGATGCTTTAATCATGGTGCGTATTAACTGGGAGGCCAGACTGAAGTACCAGGCAGAGAGTGCAGAAGTCACTTCTGTTATTATTTGATTTTTATCAGATGTGAGGAGCGGGGAGAGGGCTGTTCTGGGGTTTGTTTTTGTTGTTGTTGGGTTATTTGAGTGAGCATAGAAGATAGTTTTATGAAAACATTGACATAGTCCCCCAGCCTCCCCACCCGCCTCTGGCTCCTTCCCCCACCAGAGGACAGTGGTAAGGCCTCTCCGTGATGATGCCACGGCCTGCCCGTGGTTTATTTGCCAGAGCTCTCATTCGTTTAAAGGCCGTTCAAAGTTATCCGAGCCAGAAGGTAAAAGATAGAGCTGCTCATCGAGACCATGATGAGATTTATCTTGGGAGTCCAAGGTCCTGGTGACCACAGTGGTTTTGTTAAATCAGCTGAGATTTTTACTTTTAAGATATTTGTTGGGGGGAGAGAGGGAAATGTAAATGTAATGTACTTACACCTGTAAGTAAATGGAAAAGTGCAAATGCCAGCCAGAGGCCCGGGGCAGGCTTGCCCCAAGCAGGGGGATCTCTGCGTTGGGGCAGTCAGTGCCTGCCCTCTTCCAGCACAGTGGGCCATAAGTAGGCTTGGTTGCTGGCTGGCACTGGTCCTCCAAGAAATTAGGCTTGTATGTGTAAAATAACTCGCTTTTCACAGCATACATTCAGGTATCTCAAGTGGGTATTAGGAACTCCTAACTAGCATCCCCTGCCTGTCATCTTAACCACCTGGGAGTCCACTTCTGCTCCTCCGAGTTACCTGCAAGGTTCTCTCAGCATTCAGGAGCTGGGCACTGAGCCAGCTGATAAATCCTGCCTTAGCTCCAAAAGGGACAGGTCCACAGGCTCCCGAGGGCTTAAAAAACCCTGGTAAGAAATGCCTCGCCCTGCTGGCCAGCTGCTGTTGGCATGAAGATGGTTCCCCAGTGCTGGGACAGTGAAAGCTGTGGTGCAGCCATAACCACTGTTTTTCCTGCTACCTAATTTTGAAAAACAAATGAGCTCTCGAGTAATTTACAGCCCTGCTCAGACAAAGAGGGGCGACAGGACCTCAGTTCGACTGACACCGGCCTGTTCCAGCACTATCATAATCAATATTCATTAACTGAAGTCTGTTGGACTTGGAGATTTACTGCTGTTCGTAAGCCAAGAGTCTATCTTAATGTAGTTTATGAAGGAAATTTTAGGTCTGTTCATAAAAAGAATTGCTTTTCAGCAGTTTGTTAGCCCTGTCCCTGGCCGTGCTTGCATCGCTAAAATGATAGAACAGGAGCCTGTGGGTAGAGCCAAAAGAGAAAAACAGAGGGAAACTTCTGTTCGGAGCCGGCGGAAGGCACCTGCAGCTGGGTGAGCGTATGGCCGGCTTCAGAGAGAACTGTCTTGGTCTCCTGGAATTTTCTAAGCGGCCATCCCGCAGGCACGTGAGAGGAGCAAAACGCGAGCTGTGTGGGAGCAGCACCCGCTGGGCAGCCAGCCTGAGCCCTCTGGCCGCTCTGCTTGGGTGCCCGGAGCGCTGCCGGGCGGGAGCACCCCACCGGAGCGCGGGAGCTCGCCCTGCGGTTTGTAGCTGGGGGCTGTCTGCTGGCGATGACCGGTGGCTGCTCCTGGGCTGCAGTCCCAGCCTTCCTCCTCCTGAGAAACAAACCCTGGAAGCCAGGACAACCAGGGTGCTCCGACTGACAGCGCACGCACGGAGGGTGTGGATGCCAGCTCCGTCCTGACAGAGTTAAGCCTGCCGGCGCCGTGCCCTGCCGGTATCCCTGTTTTGGTGATAAATGAACAGAGCGAACCTTATCAAAATGAGCAGACTGGATTCTGGCTAATGTAGCTCCGCTTGCGCTGAAGATAATTGATGCTTTAATAACGCTATGCATTATCCAGATAGTGGCTGGAGTGCTTGTGTGAGGAGAAGCATCGATCACAGGTGGCTGTATGTAACTTTTATCAAATACTTAGGTGGGTGGCAAGGCGCATTCTTGTGCTGCTCTTGCAGAAAGAGTGTCGGGCTCCGGGACATGAAGTGAATGAAACATCGCATCCCTTTTGCCCACATCAATTTCCTGCAGACGGGGAGAGTGGGGATTTACATTTTCGTTATCTCAGCTGGAGATGGGATATACAATGTGCTGGGGTATTGGAAACAGAGGCTTGATGATGAAGGACTGCAGTTCGCAAGCAGAAGGCCTTCAGTCTCGTCTGCTGGTGAAGGGACGGGTGTCTGTGCCGGGTGTGCTGCTCTGCACAGATAAAGGTCCTCCGGCAACCCGGACAATGGCTCCTGGAGTCGAGGGAGCCTGGAGGGAAGCTGTGAGTGGGGTTTGTGGCTGTGTCACACAGGCAGACTTACCGGGGGAGGCCGGGGCGAGGGATGCAGGCAGCGAGTGAAGTCCCAGCACTGTGCCAGCCCTGTGGGCGGGCAGCAGGGCTGTCTGCAGCGATCGTCACTGCCGCTGGTTACCCAGCGTGTGCCACGGGGCTCTGCTGTGGAGCCCGGCAGAGTGGCCCCAGTTAGCCGTGTGCCTGGGTGGCTCCGTGGGCCGGCACACAGTGGTCCTGTTTGATGCGTGCCTGAAGGGTGTCTGACCACTCACCAGCCGAACGCACTCCATGGGATGGCTCCAAGCCTCCGTGCAGCCAAAGGGAACTGGCACGGATCCACTGCTGCATCCTGTCGCAGGGCTTGGCTTCCTGCGCTCCGTGCGTCACGTCTAGAGCTGTAGCATGGGGCTCCTTCCAGAGGCACGGTCCTCTCCTGTGGAGCTTTTCCTTGTTAAGATGACTCCTGAAGCATCCTGCCTGGCTGAAAGATTTCCTCTGGACCATGTCTGCCTGGAGGCTCAGTTTCTCAAAGGTATTTGGTAAATGAACTCCTCTTGTCTTTGAGGAGCTGAGTATAAATACTGATGGGAGCTTTTATTCTCTTTCAGCTTATCAAGAGATTTATGGCCTGATTTATTCAAACTTTTCATACTTGGCAGCAGAGACTGGTTTTGCCAGCAAAAATCCTCCCCGTTCTCTGTGCCCAAGAGCGGGAGGCTGGAGCCCCCGTCTGCCCCCCTTGGGTCACTGCTGTCACTGGCAGCTTTTGCCTGGGTGCTTTGGTCCTGGTAGTCTGCGCTGGTGATGTGGAGCCTGCCAGGCTGCGTCCTGCAGGCCAGCGAAACTGGGAGCCATCCTGCGCGGTCCTCTGCAGCACCCAGCTCCCTCCTGCATACTCGTCGCCTTGTTTAGAGGGCAATGCCGCCCTGGGTGTCCGTAATCTGGGTGTCTTGTATCTTTGTGAAAGTCACGTTCGCATGACGATTGGCAGGAGCCACTGACTGCAATCGAGGAGCCCCAGCCCTATGTCAGTGCCATAGAGAAAAGGAAGGGAGAGGATCTTCTGGTGCAGGTTTGTTCTTCTGCTGAACAAGTACTTTACCCCAGCAAAATGTGCGTAAGACTATGTAAAAATTGGGGTAATGCCTGATATTCAGCCATGGGCTCAAAGAAGAGAGTCTCATGGTCCCTTCAGGCTTTGAAAGTGATGCTGGGTGAGAGATGCGCACACAGATAAATAACGAGGAGAGCAGAGCATCCGATTAAATGCTCATCCCAGCCAGCCAGTCGGAACTACCCCTTTATCACTCTGTAGTATATCATAAAGGCTCTCTTGATCATTTTCTACTGAGTATAGCAAAACAGAGCTGGATTCTGTTTTAGCTGTTTCTAACACTATTCATCATTGCTGTATCTAAACGTGATCTCACTTTGATAATAGGGCTCCAAGCAGTGATAAAATAAAGTGAGATTAAAATAACTATGTAATAAAATTCCAGATTAAGCTGAAACTATGGTAAATCTTTCAGAGCTGTAGAAAGGTAATAGCTAAGCTGCATGGACTCAGTATTTCGTTGAAAGTCTGTGATAAAATGTGTTGATCCACGTTATAGCTTTATGTCTGTTTCTGTATAATAACCATAACTACAGTTCAGCTGTGGTTTAGCATTTAAAAAGATCTCCATGGAATTTATAACTTGTTGCATGTCTTTTGTTTGGCTTTTATGGTCTCCAAATAGTAAAAAAAAAAAAAAAAAAAA
>Ga0065711_1041487_pt1 | contig 16112 bp, 11 predicted proteins | sample Hoacrofraction12_FD_59098 | JGI IMG/M metagenome (GOLD analysis project Ga0065711, IMG submission 59098) | Hoatzin crop microbial communities from Cojedes, Venezuela - Epithelial fraction 12 v2 (version 2) | ecosystem: Host-associated > Birds > Digestive system > Esophagus > Crop | place...
TGTGGGTCACCCAGCCCAACCCCCTGCCGAAGCAGGGTCACCTACAGCAGGCTGCACAGGACCTTGTCCAGGCGGGTCTTGAATATCTCCAGAGAAGGAGACCCCCACAGCCTCCCTGGGCAGGGCCGCGAGGAGGGAGCGCCAGGAGCCTCCAGAGCGCTGGCTGCGGGCCTGCCAGCGGCTGGCTCCAGCGTCCCTAGCTCGGGTCGGCTGAGCGCGCCTCGGAAGTCTGGTGCGCTTCCTTCTGGGTTACCTCTGAAGGCCTGGTTCAGCAACGGCTCGAAAGTCATTTTTAGCATAGGTATGAATGTTTTTGCTGACCTGGGCTCAGCACGCTGTAGCAGTCTCCCTCTCCTCTGGCGTGCTTGAGTGAGCAACGCCTTCCGAAAACGTACCATCTCTGTTGAAACCTTTTAGGAATAGTTTCCCAGAAATTCATAATATACCACACAAGTGGTAAATTGTGGATATATGCGCTAAACAATCTTTATTGGTTTCAAGCTCTCTTTGACCATCTCGTGTGCACTCTAGCTGTGAAACCATCTCCATTGCTCTTACGTCTAACATTTCAAACCAAGCAGCTTCAAATAACCATTTTATTATAAAAAGCTGCCGAGGAAATATCTGGGTGTATGGTTTTTTTGTGCCAGAGTTGCTTTCCTCTGAGGTGTAAGATGGCCAGCGTTCAGCTGTAGACAAGTGACTCATTTAAAAGGCTGAAATTTTTGCCTGCTCTCGGAATTAGAAGGAGCTTTATTCCATTTGAAAGCACATACAATGATCTGCAGTGATCTCTTGCCGAAGAAACATTAGCCTGTGACCTTAGGCACAATATTAAACCTGAAAAATCATAATGTTACAATGGAAAGAAAAATTATTGTAACAGAGTTTTTTTTTTCAGGGATTGGTAAGTATCAGTTTTCTGGTAACTCTTAGCTCCAGCACTGTAAGTCTGATTTTAGAAGCTTAATGAGCATGCTCTGCTGGAGGGAAGATGACTAACTGGTCATTGCACACTGACTCCATTGGCGCTGGGACTCCAGTTTTGCTGGATGCTTTTCAAACACATGAAGAAAATGTTTCACACTGTGTGACTTCGAGAGCAAAAGCCATGCCTTGGGCTCTTTTTCATGCCAGCACTTGTATTACTAGGAGTTAGTTAGGGATGGGTGACCCTATTGCTCGGAAACAGCATCACGCTGCTGTGGTACCTGTTCACCATGACAGTTTTGCCCCAGCAGACTTTGTCTCTTGCTTTTCTTTGTGGCTGCCTGGGGCTGCTAATTAAGATTCTGCGCTCAGAGCGTTTTCCTGCTAATTAATGTTATTAGTACTGCCTAGGAGTAACTCCTTTTAAGGTAGGTTTTACTTCCAAGTTTGTTCTTGATTCTTCCTTTCCTTGTTAGGATATCCTGAAGGGTCAAGTGAACCTGAGTATTGAACCCAGGAGCAAGAGAACATGCTAAATAATCTTAAACTCCTCTTTCTGTGGCACTTAAAAGGACAAGGAGAGTGTAACGCCCAGCAACAAGATAAAGAAATCTTGTAGTTTCCTTAGCACCAGTTGGTAGGGATGTAGCAGGGACCGCTGGGGCTAAGCAGACCTTCACCACCAAGTTTCATGACATGGATGGTCTGCATTCTTCTCTTACTATATATTGGTATAAATCAAGATTTTCGCTGAAAGCAATTGCATTTCATCAGTTTTAAATTAGTATGAGCCAGTAATTCTCAAAATAGTGGTTATAAAATGAGTTCAAATGATGGCACAGTCTACAAAGCTGGCATAGGCTCCAATTTATGCTGCTATTACGGATCAGAAAACATGTGGGCAGGATGTATTAACATCAGTGGCTTTATTTTACATCTGGAACATGAAAAAGAAGGCAACAAGCAACAGCTTAAAATATGAGCTTTCTATTTTGTGGAATTTCTATTGATCTTTCTTTTCCAGAAGGAAGATATATAATTACACAATAGGCCATCTGAATTTCTACCACTGGGTCGTTGAAATTATTGTCATAATTAGACATTCTGCCTCAAAAGGTCTTAACGCGAAGTTGAGGGGAAAAGAACATAAATTTGACTCTAGGAAGGTGTTTTAAAGAGTGAGGGGGTTTGTTTGTTTTTGTATTTTCAAGGAGAGGGGTAGATTTTTCTAGTATGATTACACTAGACAAGTATTTTTCTCTTGGAATCAATGGAATTAAGCTAACTTAAAACTGGCTCTAATGCCCCAGGTTTGCAGTTACGTTTTTTGGTTAGGCCTTGTCCTCGGGTGGTATATCAGCTTTCTGTGGGGGGCTGCTGTGACAGTGACCACTGAATTCCCCATCCAGTCTGGACTCGAGTCAGGACTGAACGCAAGCACCAGTCCTGGCTCAGTTCCTGTAGGCAATCCTTCCTGAGCAGATCCCAATGTTACCTGAAAATTCCTTATCTTAATCTTTACTTCTTAACCATGTCTTCAAATTTCTTTTCCTTTGCGTATAATATTGTAAGGGAGATCAGACTCCATGACCAGTCTTTAGTGAGACATAGGAACTTGTTTGCATATAGTTTCTGATAAGTTCAGTTCAAGGACTGGTATTTTTACAGCTCATAACGTTTTATGATAAAAACACCTGTGGTTTGCATTACTGATATTCTCTAGAAAAATAGGTGTATCAGTCCTGCTTTCTCATATCAGCAAGCAAAAAAGCAATAATGAAAACTGAAGTGCAAAGTAAAGTAAATAAAGTGACTTTTTCAGGGTTGCTCAGCAAATACATAGAAGACTTCAGGTGTCCTGATCCTTGGTGTAATGCTTTTCCACTGGAGCGTGTTACTTTTTAAGTAATGAGATGTCACTTGTGCAAAGCAAGTAGAAAGGACAGTCCAAATGGATCTCTGTACCTTGTTCTCTGTACGGTAGGCTTCCATAGTGGATCTTGGTATCTCAGACTCTGGGTGAAAGTGTGCAAATGTGAGGATGCTGCTCTAAATGAGAGAGCAGTTGCCGATATTACACAGTCCATAATCTCCCTTCAGGAATATTCTGGCTTCTGCTGCTGGTGACTTACTTGTACAGATGGAAAGAATAGGATGAAAAGCAGTTCTTCCAGGAAGAAGGATTTTAAAAGGTTTTTGGATTGAACAGCAAATAGCAATGTTGGTCCAAAATGCCCACAAACTCACAAGTCTTTAGCATCATTTCCTTGTATTGTGTTATGCAACAGAAAAGTCAGAATAAAACAACAAGAATCCTTAGGAATATATTTTTTTTTTGCCAGCGCTAGGTCCTCTGTGCAGATTGCAGGCAAAGATGATGACAACTGTAGAAGACCCAGCCAGCGGGGGCATTATTAATCAAGCCCTGTTCAAGAAGCTTGATTCAATCACCCTTTTGTTAATAAATGTGTTCTTTCATGTAATTAATACATTCTGGAGGAAAGTGGTATCATTTTTATTATCATAGATGGGAAATCCCTTAGAGTATGTACCTTGTTCTCACTCCATTATTATTATTTAACCAATCAGGTTAATTCATGTAATGATGTCCCTGTTGCTAATGTTATTTAGTATATGAGAATACTGGGGAAAGTCCAAGCTACCCTAATATGGACTACATAACAGTATGCGTCTGGAGTTCTTTTCAAGGTCTTCAGCATAATGTCTAGTTCCTTAAGTGCAAGTTGTCTGTCATATTTTTAATGACCAAGGAAAGGAAAAAGCTTTTCAAAAACCCGAAGCAGTTTTAACTGCTGTATCTGTTAGGTTTCCAAGTGGTCTCAGACAGGTGAAGTACATTGAAACATATGGCTATTACTGGAAAGAATGTCATCCTCACTTCAGTGTCCTGCCTTCTGTCTGACAGCTATGATACGTCCTGTGGAAAATGGGTTGGATAGTTTTCAGTCATTTTAATCCAGTTTATAGTGGTTTTCAGCAAAATGGAAGTAAAGTTGTATTTAGAAAAATAAATGCAGCTTCAAAACTTAACAAAAATAATTTCTTAGAGGAACTGATAAGCAAAGAAGGATTTAAAAAAACTTTTTCCTTCTGGAATAGTAGGAAAGAGAAAGTTCCCCAAAATGCCTCAGTTACTGCCCTCAAGTGACATCCCGTCAGATGAGCAACTTTCCCATGAAATTTACAATAGAAAACAATTTTTTTTTTTTTTTTAGAGTTTGTGGGTTACTTTGAACATTGCTGTTGCTTTATAATTTCAGAATTGTTTCTTCCCACAGACTGAATGTTAAATTGCATTATTCTAAAAGAAAATTTATTGTTGGTTCTGTGGTGGATGTGGTTTTTTTTTGGTTTTTTGTTTGTTTGTTGTTTTTTTTTTTTAATCTACATAGGGAAGTTTCCTGGATCTTGGCCAGTCTTTAGTTATCCAGAAAACTGATAGAATAAAGTCTCAGAGGACAGTGGAGGAGAAATGAATGTGTTGAATATAAGTAGGTACAATCTGCTTCAAATCTAGCTGGTTAAAAGCAAGGAGATTAAATAATTTTCAGTCACCCAGCCATTTCATAAAGCTGTTTCTTTGCACAGACGGTTCAGATCACAGTTTTGTCACTGATACATGTTGTTTAATCATCCAAACCAATGATTAAATTATAATAATTGTTATTCAAAACACATGAGTTCTTTTGTGGTATGTGGAATGAGAGTGATGCTTTTTGCTATTTCTCCGTCATTCCTGCTGGTCCTTCCCCCTGACCTTGGGGCTGATTCAGATCCCTTGGCTCTCCAATAGCTCCTGCTGATTGTAACAAATGCTTGAGCAGCACTGGTGCCTGAGCAGTCTCGGCCTCTCTCATGAACAAGTAAAATGGTAGCTGCATTTCCCCTCCTGCTCCACTCTACTCTACTTGTGTAAGACGTTGAGGAATCATCATGACTCTGCAATGGTTGAATCTGTACTTGGCTCCAGCACAGGGTTCTTCATTCAACAAAGCACTTGAACATTCAGCAGTTTCTTTAGCCTGTTCCTATACAATAAAATGCTTACAGGCTCATGTGATCTTGACATCTCTAGAAATAAAAAATGAATTTTAAAGATATTTTACTGAATTAAAGTTTAGGAACGTTTAATCCCCCAGTGACCCATGTGTGGTGCTGGTCATGATAAATTTACCCCTCCTCCCCAGACATAACAGCACTGATCATTACAGCATCTTATATTTTCCTCTGAAGAGATAACTACTTGGTATTTCCTTTTGCTTTGTTGCATCCTCTCAGATGCCCTTACAAAAACAACTTTCTTGCCCACTGCCCTCCTTTTTCCCCTAAGGTGGTTACATAGATCACTTGATGCTTAGGTGTGAAACTGTATCTGTGATGTATCCAGTACAGATTTTCACTTGTTTAACCCTGGTATTTCATATTTTAACATGCTTAGTTGTTGGTGTATAATACAGGCCCTGCTTTAAACATCTGGTTGCTGAGTTGGAGTCTGATTCTATGGCTCTTGCAGCAACAAAGCTTTCAGTGCCGAACTCAGCTCTTTGTGGATCTCTTACAGCACTGTAAGAGACTACTGGTGCAGCATAAAGCACCTAAATAAGATGTAAGAATCCTGATTCAGTCTGATACAAAGCTGATAACAACTGCTCCAAAACTCCAGGCGAGTGAAGATACCTCTTACCCAGGAAATAAATTATACAGGATATAGTGAGTGCCCTGGCAGTTAAACTATAAATACCCTGCAGAAAAATTAAACTTGGATTTCAGGGGGCTTTTTCATCTTTAGCATGGGTGGTAGTTAACAATATTCTTCATATTAACCTTCTTATATATGGGCTGGGATGGGGAGGCATATGTGGGAGGGACCAAGGGAGCAAAAGGAGTTTTAAGTTAGAAGCCAGCTAAACCGCTTGCAAGAAACTCTGTAAAGTCACATGCTGTACTCATGCTTCATTTATGTGAATTCCCACTGTCTAGATTTGACCATTAGAGAGGAGGCTATGGTACATTGTACACGACAAGAGGGAGTCCCAGTGGCTGGATGTTGCAGCTGCCTTCATGCTGTGGATTCATTTTATGTGACCTGCCACTTTCTGCAGTTGACCACTTCTGGGAAAAACCTTTCTCTTCCGTGTAGCCCAGAAACCTCTGAATGTGAAGTGTCCTTCTTTTAAAAATGGATGAATAGAAGACAGCAGTGCACTAACTTTTTGTTCAGCCTGCTCTGTTTTTAATACATAAAGGGCCAAAAGAAGCAGGATTAGATTTTCCAGCTAGACATGATTTTGCCACACTAACTCAAGTAAACACAGTGTGAATGTAAAATGTAAGCGTGTGCCCAGTGCTGAGTGTATACCCAGTGCTAGGTATTTCTCAGTGTGTGTGAGGGGGTGAGATTAGTTTTGTCTTAGTTTATGCCCTCTGTAGTTCCTTGCAAGATGGTGGGGAGAGGAGTTTGACTCCTCTTTATGACAACTGAAGGCATTGTGAGACGCTGTTTGGTAGCTTATCCATTTAGAACTTGAATAATGTTTTTGTCCTTACAAAAAGGCATGAAAATAGTCCAGGATTTCTTGCATTTGTTGTCTAGCATTCTGTGCAGTCTCTGCCCTACTATTTCATCAATTTCTGAGTCTGAAATTATTATTCTACTTAGCTGGTAGCTGATTTTTCTTGGAGAATTACTATGGGGTGTGTTTATGAAACCCTGTTTTCTTGTTCAATGGCCTGCTAGTTATAAGATGAAATGGGAAAGGAAGGTTGGCCCAGAAGGCACAGTGCAAATTTTATCATCACAGAAGGACAGCAAGAATAAGTATGAGAATCACCTGAAGTGTATATGTACACTTTTATGCTTTATGTCTAAAACAGTTATGTTAATTAAAAGTTCTGTTTGGATGATTGTTGAGAATACCTCTACCTTCAAAATTAGTAACATATCCAAAATAAAACTTGTGTGTAAAGTCATAGAGGTTACTTTTCAGATGTAGTGAATGACAACCTCAGATGTCACTTGTAAAAAGTATGCAAATTTTTAAGTTGTTATTTTGATTCTAATTTTGCAGTTTTTCTGTTGTCTCTGTCACAACACAGCACTTCTTCATCTTGGCTGTAATGAAATAAATTGAATGGTGAAAAGACACTTAACAGAAAAGTCTTGGTAGCACAGCCTGTAACAGATCTTCTAACTTTAGTTTATCTGTGCTTTAACCATCAGTCTTCCTCTTTTAATTCTCTTTCAATTTTTTTAATTCTCTTTTAATCAGTCTTTAACCATTAACTGCTTTCTCCAGTAAGGGTTCTTGGCTATTTGTTTTATTCTTATCAAGTCATTGCAATTAAAGCCATATACCACTGTTTTGTAGATCTTTCCTTTTGGATTAAGGGCATAAATAGATGTTCCAGTTATCATAAATAACATATATGTGAAATTTTTTGGAGAGTCAACTGCAACTTGTTTATCAGAGCTGTTCCAGTTCTGGGGAGAAAAAGTTCAATGAAGCCAGAGCTAACTGAAGTGAATAGGTGCTCTTGTTCATTCCTGGCATGTTTCATTTTACAACACATACAGAAAAGTCAAGGAAGAAGTCTTTAGGTAGGGTAGGGTAAAGCAAAGTTTATTTGAAAGTCTTTGAGATTCTTACTTATTATCATCCATCCAGTACATTTTCTTGTAAGGGCTCTTATCAAACCTCAAGAGCTTGGTAAGTCGAGAAGGACCACTTTGGATCATGATGGTCAGGAGGTGGTTCAGTCTGGTATTTCTGAACTGGCTTTCGAAAATAGATTTCATTCCCAAATCCCATGTGATGACCAGCTTTGAGTATGCCTTGTTCCCTGACAATACTTCTGTTAATCCACAGATTTGTAGTGCCACTCTTCTTGGTTTGTAGATCTTCCTGCTGACCCTGGTCCAGCTGGTCATGAAAGTTACTCCCTCTCTCAGGAAGGGCCAACCCCTATTCCATCCCATTACGGCTTCCAGTCTCAGCCAACTGGTAATGTAAGGAGAGCTGAGAATGTAGGAGTCACCTTGAGGTGACTTACTGTTTTCTAAAGCCCTTTTGGACCTGGGGGCTTTAAGAAAATTTATTTATGTCCCAGATCTCGTTCAAAGTCACCAAAACTAGGACTTCTCTGTCACTTCTTGAACATTTAAGTTATAATGATAATCCTACTTGCAGCTTTATTCACAGGTATGAATATGAGCAGATTCTGTAGCAAGAGTTTGGGTTTATAAAAAAGACAGGTATTTTTACAAAATGCAGCACATAATCTGCATGTATACATGTGAGAGTACATGTGTGAATGTATTCACATGCCCACACTGGTTGTTATTCATATCTCAAGTTACTTGTGAACCCCAGAATGTATTTGACCATATGGCTAAACTGCTGGTGTATTAATTTTAAGTAATGCAACACAAAGCAATAAGTCATGATCATGATGGATCTGGGGCACACCTCAGAGCTGTTCCTTAGGTTACGATTTTTAGCAGTTGAACTATGCCTTTATATATGCTGCCTTATACACGGTGTGGTCAGCCGTTTTTTCAGGAGCTGTGACACGTAGAGCAAGATGTATCTTCTTGGTGCCCATATAGATTTCAGGATGGAGGGACCACGTTGGTTATGCTTTGACTGTGGGACTTGCAAGAGCTCTATTAAACTGCTGCTTCCTGTTCTCACAACTTGGCCTTGGCCCTCGTACCTTCTGCTCTGAGAAGACTGTCATCCACAAACCGTTGCTACCCTGACCTACCCCAGATGCATCTAACAACCCCAGAAGCAACTAACACTGTGGAGGCATTAGGCCTCCGTTACCTGTCTGGCAGCTGATGGAAAATGGGCTGTTGCTTTTGGAACTTCACTGTTACCAATACTTGCCATGCTGTTCGGCTGTGCCACTGGGACATCAGGCCGATGGCTACATGTGTGACATTCAGGGAGAAAACAAGTGGAGAGAATTGGGGCGAGACGTGGAAATACTCTATATTCTTTCCTTTCTGTTAATTGATGGAGAGCTGCCAGCGATGAATCGGAGCTTGATGTCATAAGCCACTTCTTATTTATCAAAAACAGTTGTAAGGGGGACAGAGAACGAATGTGCTGTTCAGCATCTTGTTTCTGTTGCTCCCTGTTCTCTGTCATCCCGCTACAGAACACTGACAAAGAGCCTACTCCTAATGCTTTTTTGTCAGTTGTCCAAGCAATCGGAGCCAAGAAATGCTTTCTTAAAGTAATAGACTCTCAGGAACTAATGCAAGTTTGGGAGCAAAAGGTTTTTATTATGTTTTTAAAGCAAATGTCAAACGTAAACTCTTTTTCATGTCTGTATAAGCCCAACGGGCATGGAATGCCTGCTTCCTGCCAAATCTGGTATTAACTATGGCTATCACTTAGAGGGGAAATTAAAACCATTTGGGTCTTTGTCCTTAAAGGCTCCCCATATGATTTATGAAGGCTTTCTGTAGATTTATTGCAATATCAGTTCATGGGTTTTCAGGGCATGTGTTCAGTATGGTGCTTCAGGGACAGACTGATGATGCTGTGGTCTGGAAAGCAGTGGTCCAAGGGCTTCATTTAAGCGTATGCACAGTGGCACCAGGACCTAGGCATGGGGATGTGCCTGCACGCACGCAGATGTGAGAAAGAAAGAAGCTACAGAAGACGACTGGGTTCAGCCTGGGGATTCTGACCTGGATTTCATACAGCCGTAATTCGGGTGGGTGGTTAAATAAAGGGTTGTATTTTTAGCCTTACCTTAAGGTATTTGGAACGTTTTTTTCTTGCCTTTGTGCTTGAGCAAGGGAAGGTGCTACTTTGTGCATGAGTGTTTTTGATGGGCACTGTAAGAAGAACTATATTCATGTGAAAATAATGGTGGTGAGTATAACATGTCACTCAGCTCTTCCAGCGCCAGGGCACCAGTGGCAGTGCTAACTTGAGGAGGACTGAACTCGTGCAGAGGGAAGTCTGGTGGCTGGTCCGTTGCCCTGAGGTCCTGTGGTTGTAATTTGCGTAATAGGTTGTAATAGGAGGGGGCTGAGGTTCGTGGTCACTGACACAAAAGCCTGTCTTCTATTAACTGATTATGAGACACTTGATCTATAACTGTTCCCTGAGTCAGTACTAACTTAATTCCCATTGACTTCTGGGTAGCTTTAGTTGCGTTCAGTGCGTCCCCACCTGGGAAAAGAAGAGAATCTGTTGGCTCAAACTTAACAAAACCTGCAGGATTTTAGAGTTTGGGGTTGCAGCATCTTAAAACCAGTGATCTGAAGGCAAAAGCTGTACTGTTCTTCAGAGTGGAACCATGTCAGAACAGTGTGGGAATGGCTTTTCTTTCCTCAGCCCTCATTTGGAACAAATTCCTATTTAGGAATGCATTTATGCATGTGGCATGAACACTCTCAAGACGGGAGGTCTAGACAAAAGCAGCAGAACCCTCAAAAAAAGTGATGGTGTAGCCTCTGTGTCACCAAACCATGACACTTCGCTGTTTTCTCCACAGAAAAAAAGGATTATGTTTTTAATTTATTGACTGGGATTAATGAATGCACTGAACATCCACATGGGGAGAAATGGAAGTATACTGTTTTGAAAGCAAAAATACGTTTTTTTATTAATCTTATTTCTCCCTTGCAATCCATCTTGAAAGGCCATTGATAATCAATATTCACTAACGTGTAGAGTTAATTGACCAGAACCAAGTGCTTGGTTTCATTGTGGATGGCCCCCATCTCAAAAGGCAGAGGCTCTTCTAGAAGGGTGGAAGCTGAGCCTTAGGCAGCTCTGGCTGAGATTCCAGCAGTGCTTGCTGCTGCTTGGGTTTTGCAGCTGGGTTGAAGTTGTCGGTGTAACAGCATTGGAATGTCATTCAAAAATTTAGCAAACCTGAACTGGTTTCAGAAATGTCAGAGGGCATTAGATGGAAAGATAAATTACGTGGAACTCACCAGAGAACAGGGTTTTTAGTTTAAATTATTTTAAACTCCTTTTAATTCCAACTCGGATAAAGTTAGCTGCAAAGGACTGGCTCACAAGATTTAAAAATATAATCTTTTTTGTTAAAGCATGGTGAGAATGAGAAAACAGGATGAGAATTGATTAACCTTGCTACAAGATTGCGCACAAAAGATTTTGAAGTGGTAGCTGTTACGAAATACACTGTGGATTTAATAACTTCCATATAAACGTATTATCTGTGTTGCTTCCACATACTGTATAAGTTTTCATTAAGAAAGTAATCTGTTACACTTTGTCACAAAAAAAATAAAAGCAAAGAATAAATACACAACAAGAATCCTTGTTAATACCCCTGCAGTTGCATTTGAGTGCTGTCTTCAGTGTTTTCATCAATTATCACCATAACTTTTTAAAGCTAAAGATCTACTGAATTGAATTATTGCCTTTAACACGTTTGTATATCAGATGTGACTGGAAACTGAAACCGGGCTTATACCTGTCAGACACTGACAGGGGAAATATGAAAGTGCATTTTCAGTCTGTGTTTACTGAGAAGAAAGATTTGTGTTGGGAGTTTGTGGGATGAAGCTGGGATCCTGCCTTGAGTAAGCGTGAATTCCTAGGGATTTGACACAGATGAATGGACTGCTGGCAGTTGGATTCTTGAAAATTCTTTGAACCTCTGTTTTTGGCTAACAGTGGAGGGAGAATCACATTTTGCCCTTCCTGTAATAAGTCAGAAAAAACTTGCCCCAAGGCATGCCTCCTCTAAAATCCTGTTGGCAGTTTGGGCGATTATGCAGAAACTGTGAGCCAGGAGTAGAGAGGAAACCTTGCCAAGACACCCTAAAAATAGAAAGCTGAAAAATATTACTGGTGTCACTGGAAGATTTACACTTCTAATTACTTTCATATTGTGGTCTTTATGAAAATCAGAGTGCATTGAAAACATTCTTCTGAAAATACTTGCAGATTTAAAAAAAAAAATCAACTGGCAAGCTGGACATTGAGCTGTGGATCACATTCTCCTAGATGCTGAGAAATTTGACTGCCCTTGGTTCAGAAGGTAAAATTTAGAAATCAGATGACATAGGTGTTTTCCCACCCCCACTTCACCCCTTATACTGTCCTTTTAGCTAAGGGGATAATTGGATTCTGGAATGCAGAGGAATTTATAGTTAAATCTCACTTGATCCAAATATTAATACTGTTTTCTTATTTGAAGGGGGATGATTCTGCTGTAAGCTACGTTTTAAACAGAAAACACAAAAAAATCATGCTGAAAAAAATTTATAAGGAATTCTAATACTTTTCAAAGGCTATGCATTTTCGCCCTCCACATGACTTGTGCATGCTCTGTGTAAGCTATTTTTCATGTATGCTTTTTCTTGTAGACTAAATATTGATCCAATAAGAGTGTAGGAGCTGCAGAAATGTTCAGGGTGTTCAGCAAGACACATAGTGACTGTTTACTTCATCGTGCTTCTATTGAAGATAAGTTCTTAATATAAAAATCAAACTACTTAGCAAAGGAGGGCCAGTAAAGTGTTACTGTTTTGTTCGTAAGATGGGTTATTGGTTATTGCCTTTTTTTCTGAGGTGTGGTTTTTTTTATTACTTTTCTGGAAGCTCTAAATGAAAAAATTGTGATGGTTCAGAGATTCAGTATAGAGAAGAACAGTTGAAGAATGAGGAGTCCTTATAGGGACCTGGTGTAGCCTCATGTTGTGTCCTTTTTCTTTGCTGAGTCTTTTGCATGTAAAAAGGCAGAGGCTGAATGACTAATGTAGCAGTAGTGACTGCGGTTTCTGGCAGTGACAAAAAAGGATGTATCGCTCAGTGGTGAAGGAAGATCTTCGCATTGAGCTCATATAGTTCCTTACGTGTGTCCTATATTTAGCTTAGCTATTTGTTTTCTAGAATGTATCCCAAATAGTGTGGCGTATAATGTCTATACTGACTATAAGGCTTACAAATTGTAAACCTCAGCATCAGGATGGTGGATTTTTGTATCTTATTCTTAAATGAAACTACAGGAGAACCCTATTCTGACTCTCTCAGCGTGTTGGTGTTGAGGATGCTACGGATTAGAAATCCAAGTACCTTTTACATGTTAAGTTGTTATTGCTGTTGTTGATAATAACAATAACAGTAATTTTGAAACCCATCTATCCATCTTCTGGTTTCACCAGGTAAACAAAACTTTCTGTATGTATGTGACCTGCAGATTAAAATGATGCTTGCAGCATCAGTTAATATTTCACCTGTGCTTGCTTGGCTTACAGCCTACTCTTTTGGAGAGACTTTTCAACTAATTTTCAAACCTCAGGTATTTCACTTAGGGAGCTGTGATGCCAGCATCTAAAACCATGTTCCCAGAAAATCCTGCTGAAAGGCTGCCTTGCTGCTAGAGAGGGCTGGACTCACTGAGTGCTTTCTTCACAGTTTTTGCAGTATGTCCGGTTTTAGCAGTGGCTAGATCAAGTAGATCTGGTAGGGTCTAAATCCCTAGTGGAATGACTCTGGGGTACAGTCTTTGCTTACATGGGTTAGAAATTGTTACAGAACCTTTTTGACTAAGAGGGAGCTTCCATCCTTTGGCTGAAGTCATGCTGTCCATTCCTCAGAGGCATGCAGAGATTAGGGGATTGAAGGAAAAATACCGTACCCAGTTTAACTGTGTGTCCTGGCCATGGTGTTATGGTGACTGGAAGAGTACCTGTAAGTATTGGTTGTGACAGTCTCATGGACTGCTGGACTATGTATATTTTGAGGCACACTTATTCTTACTTCCATTGACTGACCTCTTTTTATTGACTAGAAGGATGTCATGCAAAAACCTGCGCAAGAGAAGCAAATGACATTAGGACAAGGTACAAATCTATGTATGGGGATTATAACCAGTTTTGTTTTTCTTTTAAATCGCATATAAAAATGTTTAACTGGGACAGAACATTGTGAGCTGTGGAATACTTGTGAGCCTAGTTCTCGCAGTTGAATACCGTGCAGAGTGTGGGAAAAACAGAAACCTTGCTGTAGAGAGAGGCTTCTTCTGAGCCAAATGAATGACATCTGAGACCTCAAATTAAAGTGCAAAAGGAGGAAAGAGTTGATAATTACAGCATCATATACATATAACTCTCAGGACATAGCAGAAATCATAGGTTGTGAAGATAACTGGCAGAGCGCACCCAGAAGTGAGCTGACAGGGGTGTATTTTACTCTGTACAGACAGTGTGAGGCGAACCGCGTGTAGCTGCCGTGCTGAATGGGAAGAGTTCTGGGTTTGGAGACAATACGGAGCTGGCAGTTGCAAAAAGTGCAAAAGGGAACGTAATGTCTTGCTTTTGACAGACTTAAGAAAAAATTTGGTGCAGCAGTTTGGTGTTGTTTACTGCATTTATTATATGTTCTTGAAACAGTGCCCTTGAGAGCTGAATAATCAGTGTTAGGAAGGAAGTGCTCTGGCCTTTGCCCACTGGCTTTTTCTGCCTGCGTGCCTGTTGCACGCGTTCTCCTGGTGTTATGACCCTCTGAAAGGACAGGTGTTTATAAAGGTGCAAAGATAATTTTCAAGGAGATGAGAATTATTTTTTAGCCTCTGTCAAAACTATCTAGAAGTGCAAAGGTCAAGGGAGGGAAATCCTCACTCCCTCGGAGTAGCAAATCTCTGCTTGGTTTGGTAGAGCCAGAACATCAACCCCAGACCTGTGATTCGGAAAGGCCTCTCTCTAACTGGCCCTTGCCCTTCTAATTGTGACCACTGTTGCTGACCTGGATGTCCCTGAACAGATGTGACACCTATTTGCAACATGCGTTGCTGGTGGTGAAAATTTTCCAGTGCTGGGGAAGAGGTGTGGGTTGAGAACGATGCACTTTCCTTATGACACCGGGTGGTGGTGGTGGTGAGTGCAGGAGCAGCAGCAGCCAGCGATTCTGATCGGCGTGGGTCCGGCACTAGGGCAGAGTGAGAAGCCCAGCAACCAAACAGGGCCACACGGGGCCATTTGGAATTATGACCTGTACTTGCACCTAGGACACTCATAAACGCTGTGGCCTCTTGCTACGTGATACAGAAATTATACTTTTATGTGTTTGCTCCCCTTCCCCCCTCAAGTTCCAGACAGACGTAGCAAGGGGGTTTTGTGGGTTGAGAGCCAGTTCAATGGCCATCCATCTAGTTGTGCTAGAAAGCGCAAGGTGAAAGAGCAAATGAAGCCTGGGAAGGACTGGCTCCTGGAGAAGTGGATGAAGGCAAATGAATTCTAAGAAGAATTCCACAGTATGTTTTCCAGCATTTCAGCTTGTGATTATTCTATCATGATTAAGGCTGACTACCAAAAGAAGAAAAGGGAACGTCAGAGTTACAGTGGTGTAGGGTCACTGGAGACTGTATTAGTTCCCCAGTGTTTGTGTGCAATGTGGTCTGCTTTAACCAAGCCCCGTGGCAGTGGTAGGTGAAGGGAAATAGCCATGGAAGCAAATATGAAGGACTTCTGTATGCTTTAATTAGGTCTCCTACCGGGCCATGACAGTCTTGACAGAGAAAACCAAAGGAAAACGAGTCGCATTGCTGCCTCCTTCCCCCTGTTCAGCCTTTGTCTTCCCCCCCTGCAATATGGGATTTCTTGTAGTGATGTACAGATCAGTTGCTATGGGAAGTTAGAAGATATCCCACAGAAACTGATTCTGGAGGTCGTGGAGTGCTTTGGGTTGGAAGGGACCTTTAGAGGTCATCTAGCCCAACCCCCCTGCAGTGAGCAGGGACATCTTCAACTAGACCAGGTTCCTCAGAGCCCCGTCCAACCTGAGCATGAATGTTGCTAGAGATGGGGCCTCCACTACCTTTCTGGGCAATCTGTTGCAGTGTTTTACCACCCTAACTGTAAAACATTTCTTCCTTATATCTAGTCTAAATCTACCCTCCTTTAGTTTAAAGCCATTACTCCTTCTCCTGTCACAACAGGCCTTGCTAAAAAGATTGTCCCTGTCTTTCCTATAGGCGCCCTTTAAGAATCACAGAATCACAGAATGGTCAGGGTTGGAAGGAACCTCTGTGGGTCATCTAGTCCAACCCCCCTGCTGAAGCAGGGTCACCCAGAGCAGGCTGCACAGGACCGCGTCCAGGCAGGTCTTGAATATCTCCAGAGAAGGAGACTCCACAACCTCCGTGGGCAACCTGTGCCAGTG
>Ga0065711_1041442_pt1 | contig 16111 bp, 10 predicted proteins | sample Hoacrofraction12_FD_59098 | JGI IMG/M metagenome (GOLD analysis project Ga0065711, IMG submission 59098) | Hoatzin crop microbial communities from Cojedes, Venezuela - Epithelial fraction 12 v2 (version 2) | ecosystem: Host-associated > Birds > Digestive system > Esophagus > Crop | place...
GGTTTTTTCAAGAACGATTTCAGCGGAGCCAAGGCCGACAAAATGAACGAGGGCGGAGGACGTCTCAGACTGATGTTTAACCTCACCAAGCGATGGAGTACCGATCTCATCGCCGATTATCAGTATGTTGACCAGAACGGATTCCCTTACGGCGAGATCGACAGTGAGACGGGCGAGACTCACAACCCGAACACCAACTTCCAGAGTATGTATCGCCGTCACATGGCTACGGTGGGCAATAATCTGAAGTATGCGGGCGACCCTTTTATATTCCATTCCATCAGCAGCTGGCAGTATCAGAAAGACGTGTTGAAGATGGATATCGACTACTTGCCTGCCGATCTGATGACGATGAACCAGCGCCAGTTGCAGAATGCCGTGACGCAGGAGTTCGTGTTCCGCAGCAATGATCCGTCACGTCTCTCCCGTTGGCATTGGACCGCCGGAATCTTCGGATTGTATCAGTGGCTCAAGACCAACGCACCGGTATTCTTCGGTGATGATTTCAATAATTCGATGAACAGTGTTATCAGTGGTGCTATGGCTTCTGCCGGGGTAACCGCCGACGTGAGTACCTCGCTCTTAGTACCGGGACTCTTCCATACTCCGCAGTTCAACCTCGGTATCTTCCATGAGTCGGAAATCGATATCACCGACCGGCTGACTGCCACCCTCGGTCTCCGCTATGACTATAGTAATGTGAACGTGGCCTATCAGACTTACGCGCAGATGCCTGTCACGGTGAGCATGAATATCCGAGGGAATCAGATCGACGCCACCCGCACGTTGCTTTCGTCGCTCGACGGAAAGAGCCATGCCAACTTCGAGCAGCTGCTCCCCAAAGTGGCTCTGATGTATAAGTTTGGTGCCGAGAAGATGAGTAATGTCTATGCCCAGGTGAGCAAGGGTTACCGTGCCGGAGGATTCAATATACAGATGTTTTCGGATATTCTGCAGACCGAACTGATGAGTAATTACCAGGGCGTGATGCGTGGTGACTATACCGTGGAGCATAGTGCTGCCGACTATGAGAATATAAACAATACCATCTCTTACAAGCCCGAGACGAGCTGGAATTTCGAGGGTGGTCTTCATCATGATCTCTTCGACGGACTCGTAAAACTCGATATCGCTGCTTATTGGGTGCAGATCCGTAACCAGCAATTGTCTGTGATGGCCGGTAATTACGGTTTCGGCCGTGCGATGAAGAATGCCGGCAAGAGCCGTTCCAAAGGCGTAGAAGTGTCGCTGCGTGGACTGCTCTTCGACGATCGTCTGGAATGGAGCGCCACATACAGCTATACTCGTGCCAAATTCCAGGACTATGTGGATAGCGTGAAGGTGAACGGTACTTATCAGGCTGTGTCATACAAGGATAACTATGTGCCGTTTGTCCCGCAACATTCTTTCTCTGTCGTGGCTGATTATACTGTCCCAATCGGCCTTCACCCCCATCGTTCACTTGTGATAGGGGCTAATGTCAACGGACAGGGCAAGACCTATTGGGATGAGGGGAATACCGTGGCTCAGAAGTTTTATGCTGTTCTCGGGGCTCATGTAGATTTCAATTTCTCTCGTGCTCTGAGCATCGGAATCTGGGGAAGAAACCTTACCGATACGAAGTATAATACTTTCGCGATACAGAGCAGCGCCGACAGAGTGACCAGGACTTTCGCACAGTTGGGTAATCCTCTGCAGGTGGGAGTGGAGCTGAAATTGCACCTGTAATAATGATACTTGATTGATCGTTATGAATACTTTGCGTGACTTCGCGCGTATGCATTCAGTAAGGTGTGGGAAAATTTTCCTCACACCTTACGCAAAGTGCAATCAAGTCTCTGTGGTCCAGTACTTTCCAGTGCGTGAGGTTTCGTAACCCATACGCAATCTTACGTACTTTTCATTATTTTTAACTTTTCCTTAATTTCTGTTCCTGGCATATCTTGAAATGAACTAAATATTTGATTCACAAGATTTTTGCCCTCGCAATTACGCCCGCAAACGACCCCTTCGTGATGGTGACATCTGACACTTATTTATTTTGTAAGCCATATTCATCTCTTTGGAATTTAGTGTAAATACTTGATTTTCAGATATTTGCAAACTTAAATTTCTTGAATTTCAAAAATCCATGACGATTTCGGAAAAATCCATGACGTATTTGTCCGGCATCCATTTCATAAATAAAAAAATCCATGAAATGCAGAAAAAAATCCATGAAGTGGATTTTCGGAGACCCGAAATGCAGGTCCCGGAAATTTTGGGCGTTTTGAAGTCTGCTTTTCGAGAGGGTAGGTTGCGTATGGGTTAAAAAACCTCACGCGCTGTAAATATCTCATTATCAGAAAAATAGATGAAGTTTGCGTGAGGTGTGAGGAAAATTTTCCCAACTCTTGCTGATTATGCGCGCGCGAGGCAAATTTGTAAATTATTGATACAGTGATATATACGAGCACTTTTTCTCCTTGCGTAAGGTCGTTTTTGCCAAATTTTCATATAGGTTGATGAATGAGAGGTATTCAAGAAAATGACCATTTTTTACAAAAATCCTTGCAAATTTCGAAAGAAACGATTATCTTTGCAATCAACAATTAAAAGCGGAGGTGTTGTGGATATGAGATAATAGAGTAGTTCCTCGTTGATTAATAACCAAGCTCTGCAAGCAATCCTTGATGAGTTCAGAGAAGCGGGAATTGAGTTTACACGGGATGGATCTTTTGGGCAGCAGATGATTGATTACCTCAACTCCCAAGAGGGTGAGGCGAAGTTGATGTCAGAACCTTATGGGAGGCATCGTCCATATTATAATGCGAGAAAAGCATCAAAGGATGTTCGAACAAAAATCAAAAGGATCCTACATAAGAATAATTATGAACACGGCGGAACAGATATACTTTTAGTAGACGGAAAACTGTACCTTATAGACCATTCTTCTGAATCTGAATTTTCCAAAAGAAGTTATGACGAAGATGGTTTTGGTATACGAAATACATATAACCCCAAAACAATAAAAAATGAACAAATCAAAGAAATCATCAAAAACATCGCTGCCGACTATGCCTATTCTGAGACACTTATTCAATATAGGTTGCAGGAACTTGGGATTGACGAAAGAATGTTGTCTCAACTTAACATTGCTGCTGAACTCCAGAGTGGAGTTGGCAACAATGATATGTTGGATGCTAGAGGAGGAGAAAGCAGGTCGCAAACCGACGACAACAGAAGTAGTGCTTTACGCGGAGAAAATCAAAGAGATGGTGGAACAGAACCCGGAATTGGCCAGAGAGATGGAGAAGAGATAAAATACCTTCGCACCAAGAATGGCACAGTCTATGGCTTCACCTACAAGGGAAAGATTTATTTAGACCCCAAACTGGCAGATGTAAACACAGCAATACACGAATACACTCACCTTTGGGCAGAAATGATCCGTCAGCAGAAGCCAAAGCTATGGCAGGAGATAAAGGCAGAAATGAAACAGCTCCCTGTCTGGAAGGAAATATTGAACAATCCAAATTACAAGAAAATCCATGGTGATGAAGATGCCATGGCTGATGAAGTATTGGCTACATTCAGTGGCAGACAGGGTAAAGCCAGAATAGATAAGATGATGCAGAGGATTGATAGGGAAATTCCTAATCTCTCAGACAGAGAAGTAGCTTAGAAGGCTCTCTCAAGACTCCGTAATGTTCTTAATAGATTCTGGCAAGCTGTTGGCGAGTTTCTTAACATCAAAGGTCATACAGCAGAGCAGATAGCAGATATGGTTCTTACTAATCTTCTTAATGGTGTCAATCCGAATAACTACATACAGAATGCTTCGGAGAATGTCAGAATGCAGGCAGAAAACTCATCACGAACCTTCTCTGCAGATGAAATCTCTGAAGACAGTAGTATTCTTTTCGGATAAAATGTTATCTTTTCCAACATTTCTCTGACAAATCTTTGCATATCTCGCGGAAAAAGTGTAATTTTGCAAGCTGAAACGGCAATAATACGCCGCGAAGCAATAAAAGAGATAAGTATAGGAGAAAATAATTATGAAACATAAGTTGCGCAGTGCGGTATGCACAGAAGGCAGAAGGATGGCAGGAGCCAGAGCATTGTGGGTAGCCACAGGTATGAAACACGAGCAGTTCGGCAAACCGATTATAGCCATAGTAAACTCATTCACCCAGTTTGTTCCGGGCCACACCCATCTCCACGAGATTGGTCAGATTGTTAAAGCAGAAATCGAGAAGATGGGTTGTTATGCAGCCGAGTTCAACACCATTGCCATCGACGACGGTATCGCTATGGGTCACGACGGCATGCTCTACAGTCTGCCTTCGCGCGATATCATCGCCGACTCTGTGGAGTATATGGTCAACGCCCACAAGGCCGATGCTATGATCTGCATCTCCAACTGCGACAAGATCACCCCGGGAATGCTTATGGCCTCGATGAGACTTAATATCCCGACCGTCTTCTGTTCGGGAGGTCCTATGGAAGCCGGACGATGGAGAGGCGAGAATGCCGACCTCATCACCGCGATGGTGAAAGGCGCCGATCCGGAAATCAGCGACGAAGAGATGAAGGAGATCGAGGAATGCTCATGTCCCGGTTGCGGTTGCTGTTCGGGAATGTTTACCGCCAATTCGATGAACTCACTCACCGAAGCTATCGGTATGGCACTCCCAGGCAACGGAACCATTCTGGCAAGTCATACCAACCGTGTGGAACTCTTCAAGGCAGCTGCCCGACAGGTGGTTACCAATGCGCTGGCATATTATGAAGACGGTGACGAGAGCGTCCTTCCGAGAAATATTATGACCCGCGATGCCTTCCTCAATGCAATGACCCTCGATATCGCAATGGGCGGCAGCACCAATACCGTGCTCCATCTGCTGGCTATAGCCCAGGAGGGCGGGGTAGACTTCAAGATGAACGATATCGACATGTTGAGCAGAAAGGTGCCCTGCCTCTGCATGCTGTCACCGAACACACAGAAATACAGCGTACAGGAGTGCAACCGTGCTGGTGGTATCTTCGGTATTCTGAACGAACTCCGCAAGGGAGGTCTTATCGATGAGAACTGTATGAGAGTAGACCGGAAGACCATCGGCGAGCAGCTCGCCAAGTATGATATCACCGGCGACAGCATCGATCCGGAGGCCAACCGCATCTACCAGAGCGCTCCCGGAAAGAAATTCACGACCAAGATGGGCAGTCAGAGCGAAGAGTGGGGTACCCTCGACACCGACAGGAAAGAAGGTTGTATCCGTTCGCTCGATAATGCATATACCAAAGACGGAGGACTGGCAGTTCTCTTCGGAAATATCGCACAAGACGGCTGCGTGGTGAAAACGGCCGGCGTGGCCCCCGAACTGTGGCATTTCGAAGGACCGGCAGTGGTGTTCGACTCGCAGGAAGATGCCTGTGAAGGAATCCTCGGCGGCAAGGTGAAGAAAGGCGACTGCGTCGTGATCACTCACGAAGGACCGAAGGGAGGTCCCGGTATGCAGGAGATGCTCTATCCCACATCGTATATAAAGAGTATGCATATGGGTAAGGAGTGTGCCCTTATCACCGACGGACGATTCTCCGGAGGAACGAGCGGTCTCAGCATCGGTCATATCTCACCCGAGGCCGCTGCCGGCGGTAATATCGGTAAGATCGTCGACGGTGATATCATCGAAATCGATATCCCGAGCAGGAAGATTAACGTGAAACTTTCTGATGAGGAACTGGCAAAGCGTCCGCAGCAGCCGCTGAAGCGCAACCGCCAGGTGAGCAAGGCTCTGAGAGCATACGCACAGAGCGTAAGTTCGGCTGATAAGGGTGGTGTTAGAATCATAGACTAATAAGAGACGTGAAACCTTTCATGTCTGACAAGAAAAATAATACAGAAATGGAACAGATCACAGGAGCGGAAGCTCTGATGAGGGCATTGAAGGATGAAGGCGTAAAGACTATCTTCGGATATCCCGGAGGAGCCATCATGCCGGTATACGATGCCTTGTACAACTATACAAGAGGTGAGAACAAATGTTTCGACCATATCCTCGTGAGGCATGAACAGTGTGCCGCACATGCCGCCGAAGGCTTCGCCAGAGTCAGCGGTGAGGTGGGGGTGTGCATCGTGACATCCGGACCGGGGGCTACAAATACCCTCACCGGTGTCGCTGACGCCATGATGGACTCCACGCCGATAGTGGTCATCGCCGGACAGGTGGGTATCGGAGCTCTCGGTACCGACGCTTTTCAGGAGGTTGACCTCGTGGGTGTCGCCGCTCCTATCTCGAAGTGGGCTTACCAGATACGTCGTGCCGAGGATGTAGCATGGGCTGTGAGCCGTGCCTTCTATATCGCCAAGAGCGGACGCCCCGGCCCGGTGGTTCTCGACTTCGCCAAGAATGCCCAGACACGTCTCTGCGATTATGTGCCGCAGCATGTGTCGTTCGTCAGAAGTTACGAACCGTATCCCGAACTCGACAAGGATGCCGTGGCAGCGGCTGCCGATCTAATCAACAATGCAAAGAAACCTTTCGCTCTTGTGGGGCAGGGTGTGGAGCTCGGTAATGCCCACAACGAACTTATCGAATTCCTCGAGAAGGCAGACATCCCGGCAGGGAGGACGCTGCTCGGACTGAGCGCACTGCCGACACAGCATCCCCTGAATATGGGAATGCTCGGTATGCACGGTAATCTGGCGGATAATGTGAAACAACAGGAGGCCGACCTGATCATCGCTATCGGAATGAGATTCTCCGACAGGGTGACGGGACGTACGGACACTTACGCCAAACAGGCGAAGATAATACATCTCGATATCGATCCCTCGGAGATCGACAAGAATGTGAAGACCGATGTGGCCGTAGTGGCCGACTGCAAGGAGTCGCTGCCGGCAATCACCCGTCTGCTCAAAAAGACATCCCATAAGGAATGGATAGAATCATTCAAACCATACTGGGACGAGGAGATGAAAAAGGTGATCACCCCGTCGCTCTATCCTAAGGAAGGACCGCTGCTGATGGGTGAGGTGGTCAATGCCGTGGCGCAGGCGACGGATTCAGAGGCCGTTATGGTGACTGATGTGGGCGAGAACCAGATGTTCAGCTCGCGTTATTTCTCTTACAAGAAGAGCCGTAGTATCGTGACGAGCGGAGGACTGGGAACGATGGGTTTCGGACTGCCTGCCGCTGTCGGCGCCACTTTCGGAACCGATCGTAAGGTGGTGCTGTTCACCGGTGACGGCGGCCTGCAGATGAGCATCCAGGAGTTCGGCACTATTATGGAGAACAGATGTCCTGTTAAGATTTTCATGCTCAATAACAATTATCTGGGTAATGTGCGCCAGTGGCAGGATCTCTTCTTTGAGAAACACCGGTCGTTCACCCATATGACGAATCCTCGGTATGAGGATATATGCCGTGGATACGGTATTCCCTACGATGTTGTCACCGACAGAGCTCAGCTGAAGGAGAAGGTGGAGAAGGCGATAGCTGCCGACGGACCGTATCTCCTCGAGTGCGCGGTGCTGGAAGATGAGAATATCCGTCCGATGGTGGCGCCTGGCAAGTCGGTCGACGAGATGGAAATGGTATTCGACATATAAAAAGCAAAGACGATGGAAAAACAGAAAAAACTATATACCATATTAGTACATTCTGAGAATATCGCGGGTATCCTCAGCCAGGTGACGGCAGTGTTCACCCGCAGACAGGTGAATATCGAATCGCTCAATGTGAGTGCGTCGACACTGCCGGGGGTTCACAAATATACTATCACGGCATGGAGCGACGAGGAGCAGATTAAGAAGATCACCCGCCAGATAGAGAAGAAGATGGACGTGATCAACGCGAATTACTATACCGATGAGGAATTGTTCTTCCGCGAGGCTGCCATCTTCAAACTCAATACACAGCGCGTGCTCGACAATCCCGAGATATCGAAGACGATACGGCGCCACGACGCCAGATTTATGGAGGTGAACCCGACGTACTGCATCGTGACGATACACGGCACTACGGAGGATATCCATACTATGTTTGAGGAACTGAATGCCACGGAGTGTATCCTCGCATATACCAATAGCGGAAGAATCGCTGTGACGAGAGGTTTCGTAGAGCATGTCACCGACTTCCTCGACAAGAGGGAAGAACTGAGAAAGAAACGAGAAGAAAGATAATTTGAATACGTATTTATATGGAAAAGGTAGGGAAATATGAGTTTTTCGCAATGCCCTTTCATTGCGATTACTCTAACCATCTGATGATGAGTCATCTGGGTAATTATATGCTCAATGCGGCCGACTTCCACTCCCGCGACAGAGGTTTTGGATTCGACTATCTCTTTACGGTAAACAAAGCTTGGGTACTCTCCCGATTGGCTATTGAAGTGGAGGAGATGCCTGAGGCGTACGAGAGATTCTATATCGAGACCTGGGTGGAAAACGCGATGAGATTCTTCACCAAAAGAAATTTCCGCGTGGTAGGCCTCGACGGAAAGGTATTCGCCTACGGACGAAGCGTCTGGGCTATGATCGACACCGAGACCCGTCAGCCGCAGAATCTCATCGAAGTGAAGGATGGTGCGATCCTGCAATATATCGAAAAGGAGAAGGAATGTCCTATCGCGGATCCGTCGAGAGTGCAAATGGACAAAGAGGCGGAGAAGGTGAGAACCATCTACACTTATTATAGTGATGTTGATCTCAACGGACATATCAATAGTGTGAAATATATCGAACATGTGCTCGATCTCTTCCCGCTGTCGATGTATAAGGAAAACAAGCTGAAGAGATTCGAAATCGCCTATCCGGCCGAGAGCCATCAGGGCGACAAACTCAACTTCTACCAGGAACAGGATAAGGACGGGATTTACAAGATAAAGGTCACAAAATCCGTTCCGGGAGAGGAAAATGAGACTGAAACAGTCAGAAGTATGGTGAAATTTGTAAAAGAATGAAACTTTTCTTGGCTGTTTCAATAATAATTTGTAACTTTGCAGACTGAAAATATTCAACTTTATAAAACAAACTAATTATGGCACAAATGAATTTCGGTGGCGTTATCGAAGAAGTAGTCACCAGTAAAGAATTCTCATTGGAAAAAGCACGTGAAGTATTGAAGAACGAAACTATCGCGGTGCTCGGTTATGGTATTCAGGGTCCCGGTCAGGCTGGCAACCTGCGCGACAATGGTTTCAATGTCATCGTGGGACAGCGCGAGGGCAAGACCTACGACAAAGCCGTAGCCGACGGATGGGTGCCCGGCAAGACTCTCTTCTCTCTCGAGGAGGCTGCACAGAAGGGAACTATCATCTGCATGCTTCTCTCTGACGCTGGTCAGATCGCTGCATGGCCCAAGGTAAAACCATATCTTACAGCCGGCAAGACTCTGTATTATTCTCACGGTTTTGCCATCAACTGGAACGATCGTACCGGCGTGGTTCCTCCCGCAGACATCGATGTTATCATGGTGGCTCCCAAGGGTTCGGGTACCAGTCTTCGTACTATGTTCCTCGAAGGCCGCGGTCTGAACTGTTCTTACGCTGTATATCAGGACGCATCAGGCAAGGCAGAGGAGAAAACCATCGCCTTCGGTATCGGTATCGGTGCCGGTTATCTGTTCAAGACGACATTCCAGAGAGAGGCAACTTCCGACCTTACCGGTGAGCGCGGTTCGCTGATGGGTGCTATCGAAGGTTTGCTCGAGGCTCAGTATGAGGTTCTCCGCGAACACGGACATTCTCCCTCGGAGGCTTTCAACGAGACGGTAGAGGAACTGACACAGAGCCTTGGCCCGTTGTTCGGCGCTAAGGGTATGGATTGGATGTATGCCAACTGTTCCACCACGGCACAGCGCGGTGCTCTCGACTGGGCTCCCCGTTTCCGCGAGGCTATCAAACCGGTGATGGAGTGGCTCTATCTGAGTGTGCAGTCGGGTAACGAGGCACAGATCAGCATCGACAGCAACAGCAAGCCCGACTATCGCGAGGGCCTTAACAAAGAGCTTGAGGCTATGCGCAATATGGAGATGTGGCAGGCTGGTGCTACCGTACGTAAATTACGCCCAGAGAATGAGGCTGAATAATCTCTTCCTCGATCAGGCGCTCTAAGATTCTGTTAAGCTCCTCCTCGGGAATATTGATATTATAGAGTTCTTCGAACGAGTGGAATTTTCCATCGGCGAGGAACTCTATTACTTTGCTCTCTTCCGACTCGTTGAAGATGGCTTCCGACACATTCGACTTCAGACATACGTCGCACTTCATGCAGTCTTCCGTGCTTTCTTCCCCGAAATAACGGAGCAACTGGCGCGAACGGCATACATTGTCGTTGGTGGCATAATGAATCACCGACCATATGCGTTCGGAGAACTGTGCTTTTCTCTCCTCATATACCGACGCGGGGATTTCCAGTTTGTCGGGATCCTCCCTGTATCTTGTATACTCGATAGTAGGAGTCTTCTTCTTCGGAATGAAGTGTATGATATTCCTCCGGCTCAGTTCTTTCAGTATCTGGTATACTTCGTCGATGGTCATCGCCATCTGTTTGGCGATGAATGACTCGTTTATGTATACATAATCAGTAAACATTGAGCCATAGTTGCGCAACAGGGTGATAATGAGCCTGTTGGTCTGTCCGTCAAGATTGTTAATCTCATCGAGACGATATCTTGAAATCAAGAATTTCACTCTCGCCATCGACTCCGTCTCCTCCTCATAACAGATATATCCGGCACGCTGGAGAATCTTCAATGCAGAATCAGTTTGCACTGGGAAATGCTTGAAATTACGGCAGAACTCGTCGATATCGAAATCGAAAATCTTCCTCGGATGCGACTGATACGCGATCTGGTAATAATATGCCAGATGTTCGTACACCTTTCTTATATAGTCTTTCTCAGGGAAGGTTTCAGCAATGCGGCGCTGGAGCTTTACCTTGTCGCTGCCGTTGTAAAGCAGTACCGCGAACGACTTGAAACCGTCGCGTCCTGCTCGTCCTGCTTCCTGAAAATAAGCCTCGAGCGAGTCGGGGCAGTCGTAGTGGATGACAATTCTCACATCCGGTTTGTCGATACCCATACCGAAGGCGTTAGTAGCCACCATCACCCGCTTCACGTCATTCTGCCACTGTTCCTGCCGCTCGTCTTTCTGCACGTGATCGAGCCCGGCGTGATAGAATGTCGACACGATGCCGTTGTCGTTGAGAAACTCACTTATCTCCTTCGTTCTTGTCCTGCTGCGGGTGTACACGATGGCACTGCCGTTCACGTGGCTGAGGATATGGAGCATCTCTTTCTTCTTGTCTTCGGCCTTCCTCACCACGTATGCGAGGTTGTCTCTGCTGAAACTCATCTTGAAGACATTGGCATCGGAGCGGAATTCCAACTTTTCCTTTATGTCGTCGATAACCTGCGGAGTGGCTGTAGCCGTGAGAGCCAGCACGGGGATATCCGCTCCTAAATGTTGTCGTATCTTCGAGATGGCAAGGTAGGAGGGGCGGAAATCATATCCCCATTGGGATATGCAGTGAGCCTCGTCGACAGTGATAAAACTCACTTTAGCATGACTGATCTTGGTGAGGAAGAATTCCGACGCCAGTCGTTCGGGGGATACGTATAGCACTTTCACACCTCCGAAGATGGCATTTTCGAGAGTCTGAATTATCTGGTCGTGCCGCATGCCGGAATAGATAGCTGCGGCCAGGATGCCTCGTTTTCTAAGATGCTGCACCTGGTCTTTCATGAGAGCTATGAGGGGAGTGATGACCAGGCATACCCCCTCCATAGCCAATGCGGGTACCTGGAAGGTTATCGACTTTCCTCCTCCTGTAGGCATCAGTCCGAGAGTGTCATGTCCGGCGCCGATGCTTTCGATAATCTCCCTCTGTATACCTCTGAAATCGTCGTATCCCCAATATTCCTTGAGGATACGACGATAATTGTCTTGTGTCTTTTCAGGCATTTTTCTGTTTTTCTTTCTTTTCCGTGTCGTTGGTGTCTTCTGTTTCCGCAGGTCTTATGTCTTCGATCTGAAGCTGCACCTCGGTACGCTTGAACACATTGTCTTCGATGGTATATACGATGTCGAACGATCTCTTCGACTTTATATATCTTGCCGATGCACTCTGTCCGAAGGCGATGCCGTTCATCACATTGCTCGATTTGGAATCCACCAGTTCGAGTTTGATATGTTCCTGTTCACGGCCGACTACCTTGCTTGTACCATAATCATATACCTGTTTGGTACAGAATATCGGTTTGTTGTTTCCCGGTCCGTAGGGTGCGAATCTCTTCAGGTCCTGATGCATCTTCTTGGTGATGTCCTTGAAGTCGATGAGGGCGTCGATATAGAGTATCGGTTCCGTCTGTTCGGGAAGTATGTGTGATTCGACATACTCCTGAAAACGGTGCTTGAACTCTTTGATGTTATCCCATTTCAGCGTCAGACCGGCAGCATAGGTATGTCCTCCGAAGTTGATAAGCAGGTCGCGGCAGCTCTTTATTGCCGCGTATACATCGAAACCCGGCACCGACCGTGCACTACCTGTCGCGAGGTCGGCATCACGAGTGAGAACAACTGTCGGACGGGTGTATATCTCGGTCAGTCTCGAAGCTACAATACCGACGACACCTTTCTTCCAGTTCTCGTCGTAGAGGATGATGGAAGAGTGGGGGTCTTGCTTTTCCAGTTTGGCCACGATCTCGTTGGCCTCCTCTGTCATCTGCTTGTCGATATCCTTTCTCTGCTCGTTGTATTCGTTGATGTGTCTGGCTTCGGTGAGCGCCTTGCTGAAATCCTTTTCGATGAGCAGTTCGACACTCTCCACGCCGTTTTCCATCCTTCCCGAGGCATTGATACGCGGGCCTATCTTGAAGATGATATCACTCATGGATATCTCGCGGTTGTTGAGTCCGCAGATATCGATGATGGCTTTGAGACCGATGCTCGGATTCTGGTTCAGCTGTTTCAGTCCGTGGAATGCAAGGATTCTGTTTTCGTCTTCCACCTGTACGAGGTCCGCCGCGATGCTCACGGCACAGAAGTCAAGCAAGGGGATGAGCCGTGAGAACGGTATCCCATTGTTTTTTGCGAAGGCCTGCATGAACTTAAAACCGACACCGCATCCGGAGAGGTGAGTGAAGGGGTAGGTGTTGTCTTCCCTTTTGGGGTTCAGAATAGCAACAGCCGGAGGCATCACCTCATCAGGTACGTGGTGGTCGCAGATGATGAAGTCGATGCCTCTTTGTTTGGCGTATGCTATCTCATCGATTGCTTTTATGCCGCAATCGAGTATTATTATCAGTTTTACACCAGTGTCGTGCGCGTAGTCTATTCCCTTGTAACTTACGCCGTATCCCTCTTCGTATCGTGAGGGAATATAGTAATCGATGTTCGAATAGAACTGCTGCAAGAACTTATACACCAGAGCCACGGCAGTGCATCCGTCGACGTCATAGTCGCCATAAACCATTATTCGCTCTTTCCGTCCCATGGCATCATTGAGTCTGTCGACCGCCAGATCCATGTCCTTCATGAGGAACGGGTTGTACAGGTCGGCCAGTTGCGGATGAAAGAATCTTTTTGCCGCTGCGGCCGTATCGATGCCTCGCTTCAATAGTAGTCCCGCGAGGATGGGACTGATACTCAGTTTCTGTCCGAATGCTTCTGCTGCTTGCTGTTGTTCTGATGATGGTGCATTATAGTTCCATTTGAAGTTCATCAGATACCCAGTTTCTTTCGAATATTCTTTGGAATAGCGTTCTTATTAACGAGATAGTCCATGGTGTTGTTTGCGATGAAGGCCTTGGTCATATACCATATTCCCTTGTAGTCGCCGTATTCGCCCCATGAGTTCTTTACCATATAATATTCCTTGCCGTTCTGATCCTTGGCTACACCGTAGATCAGCATTCCGTGGTCGTCGGTGAGCTCCCAGTTGTCGTAGCGCTCCTGACGGAGTTCCTGCGTGGGAACGATCTCCGGGGCGTTAACACCCAGAGAGTCAATCTTCTGCGATTTTGACATCGATGAAAGCTTCAGCCATTTTGCGGCATCGCTGCCAGTGAGGTTCTGAATCTTCTTTGTGTCGTAAGCTACGGCCAGACCCTTGCGTGTGAATCCCTCTTCCGAAACGTCACCGCCCCAGGCTACGGTGTAACCCTTATCGATTGCATTGTCGATGATTTCCATCATTTCGTCCATAGGAACATTGTAGCTGCTTGGCTGGCGCCAGTTGTCCTGAACCTCGACGGGGAAGGAAGTGTAGAAAGGATGGTGCGTGTAACTGGTGATTGATACATAGTCGTTCCAGTCGAGTCCGAGGCTTTCGGCAAACGACTTCGGAGTGTATTTCTTTCCCTCGTATGTGAACTCCTCCGGACATTCTCCGAGGTAAGAGTCTATGATGCCCTGAAGACCTTTCTTCCACAGCGGAGAAATCTTCTTGGCCGTGCTCTTGGCAACGGCATCGACGTAGGGAGACATCACAGAGAAGAACTCGTTGAAATTAAACAGCGAGTCGCCCTGCGGAGTGCCTGGAGCCGGCATTGCTTCCTCGGGGCAGATACCGTAGTTCTGAAGCACATAGAGCACATCGTAGGCCGAACCGCCCTGAGAGAACTGCATATCACCGTGCATGCGGACTGTGTTCACCGCACGATCCATATAGTTTTTGTTTGCCACGAAAGCCTCGCAGAGGTCGTAGGTCTTGCCGCTCTTCTTGAGGATTTCACTCTCGAAGAAAGAGATTGTCGAGTAATCCCAGCAGGTACCGCTTTTGTTCTGGTCCTTGATACTCGTGATAGGGTTCTCCTTGATAGTGGTGAACACCGGCTTGTTGTTTTTGGCTGAGTCGTTCTTTTCCTCAGCACTGGCGCTCAAGATGAATGTCATCATGATTGCCAAAGTCATTAATCTTTTCATTGTTATATTATTTTATGTTTTAAATTTTTCCGGTTTTGGTATTCCCGCGATGCGGATGCGGAAAACAAGTGATCAGTTGTTGCTCATGAATTCCTCCACATCCTTGGGATGGTAAGGAATACGGTCTTCACCGATGAACCTGCAGCCGTCGCTAGTGATAAGCACGTCGTCCTCGATTCTCACGCCGCCGAAGTCTTTGTAAGTCTCCAGCTTCTCGTAGTTGATGAAGTCCTTGTGCAGTCCTTTGCTCTTCCAGTCGTCGATAAGTGCGGGGATGAAGTAAATGCCCGGTTCGTCGGTAACGACAAATCCCTCTTCGAGGCGTCGTCCCATACGGAGGCAGTTGGTACCGAACTGTTCAAGATTCGGTCTTGTCTCCTCGTCGAAGCCCACGTATATCTGTCCGAGGCCTTCCATGTCGTGAACATCCATACCCATCATGTGTCCGAGTCCGTGGGGGAGGAACATAGCGTGCGCTCCCTCTCTTACGGCATCCTCGGTGGAGCCCTTCATCAGTCCGAGTTCTTTGAGTCTGTCGGTCATCAGACGGCATACTGCCATGTGAACGTCCATATATTTCACGCCGGGCTTTGCCACCGACAGTACATAGTCGTGACATTCCTCGACGATAGAATAGATTTCGAGCTGTCTTTGCGAGTACTTGCCGCTAACAGGCATCGTACGTGTGTTGTCGGAGCAGTAGTTGTTGATAGTCTCGGCACCGGCGTCGCAGAGAGCCAGTCTTCCGCTCTCGAGGAGATTCATCGACGGGTTGCCGTGCATGATCTCGCCGTGCTGTGTGAAGATAGTGGCGAACGACACCATGGCGCCGTAGGAATTGGCGATGCCGTCGACCTGACCTCCGATATAATGCTCTGTGACTCCGGGTTTTACGAGTCTCATCGCTGTCGTATGCATCATATATCCGATCTTGGCGGCTCTCTCGAGTTCCTTGATTTCCTCGTCAGTCTTGGTGGATCTCTGTTTTACCACAGCCTTGATGAGGTCTACCGAAGCCGCCTCTTTCTGCTGGTTGGGATGTATTCCCAGAAGGTCGAAGATCTGTAGTTTGATATCGTATCGGTAGGGCGGCAGGAAATGTATCTTGCGATGCAGCCTCAGCGCCTCGTTGCATATCTTCTGCAGTTCTTTCATCGGAGCGCTCTTGGAGACTCCCGCCTGCTCGGCCATATCCTTT
>Ga0065711_1041485_pt1 | contig 16111 bp, 11 predicted proteins | sample Hoacrofraction12_FD_59098 | JGI IMG/M metagenome (GOLD analysis project Ga0065711, IMG submission 59098) | Hoatzin crop microbial communities from Cojedes, Venezuela - Epithelial fraction 12 v2 (version 2) | ecosystem: Host-associated > Birds > Digestive system > Esophagus > Crop | place...
CAGGAAGTTCCGTCTGAACATGAGGAAGAACTTCTTCCCTCTGAGGGTGACGGAGCACTGGAACAGGCTGCCCAGGGAGGTTGTGGAGTCTCCCTCTCTGGAGATATTCAAGACCCGCCTGGACGCGGTCCTGTGCAACCTGCTGTAGGTGACCCTTCTTCTGCAGGAGGGTTGGACTAGATGACCCACAGAGGTCCCTTCCAACCCCGAACATTCTGTGATTCTGTGATTCTATTCTCTGACCTAGAGTAAGTCACTTGAAATCCTGTTTCCCTGGCTGTACTTAACACACATCTGCTGATTTCTGCCCAGAGAAGACCTGAGCAATGCTCCTCCTCTCAACTGAACCACAGCCTGCTCCCAGTGATGCTGGTGCAGATTAGCAAAGAACTTGGACCCTAAACCAAATATCAGTCTGGTTGCCTTTGCGCCTTATCAGTCAGATGAGTCTAAACAAACACTCTGATTTGACGGAATTGTTGTAAGAATAAATGCATGGCTGACATAAAGCACTTGATAGTATGGTGATGCCTCACGGGGACTCTCGTTCCCTTTATCTCTGCGATACAGAGTTTAGCTAATTTGTTTATTGATTTTCGTTCCTGGGTGTAGTGACAGCTTTACCACTAAAATGCTGGCTCGGTCAGGAATGCAAGAACACAACAAAGAATACAATCCTTAGTTCTGCCACTATCCTCCAAACAACTTTGGAACCCGAAAGCGAGGATAAAATCCCAGGTAACGTTCGCTGCCTGCAATAGGGACCTAGCACTGAGCCACCCACCTCAGGCTCCCTCTGGAGCACAGCTCTGCAGATTTAGGTTTTACTGTAGAGGAAGCTGAACAGTGCCGTTACATCCCCTCGCTCTATTGCTGAGCTCTTTCTGTGCAAGGGAATCTGGGGTGAGTGGCTCTGGTGTGGGTGGCTGCCCTTTGCCTGGCAGCCTGAAGGACCCGAAGGTGTCTCATCACAGTCCTCCAGCAGAAGTTACTTCAAAAGGAGGAAACAACCTAAATACGGTCATCTGTTTCTGAGCAGGGGAAGAAGAGACGGGGAAGTAACGGGACGAGCATGGGCAATTCTGCCTGGCGAGTGGTTAATAAACATGATGAGCCAGCCTGGGGCATGTGTTGGCCATCCTGTGTGCTGAGTCCCCGTGCCTTGCCTAGGCTGGGGGCAGGCCTGGGAGCCAGGCAGGCTTTGGATGTTTTCCCCTCTAAGTCCCATGTCAGGTGGCAGCTGGAAAGCAGGACCTGCTCCCAAACACCATCAGCATTCTTCTTAAGAGCTTTTTTCCCTGTTAATTGCTTTGTAACCAGTTATGATTAGACAGTAATGATTCCTGGGTCTAATGATAGGAAGTTCTCATTAGCACATGGGCAAGGGAGCCGTTCCCCAGAGCACAGACATTTACCAACAGGGAATAGAGGAGACATGCGAGATCCCAAAACAGGAAGCTGAAATTTTAGGATATAATACAGCTGCATATTCTCCGTTACCATCATCTGTCATAGTCTAGAGGAGGACACAAAGGGAATCAAGTCTGCATAATACAAACTCACATAATTATAATGGTCTCAACCTGACTTTAGCCACTTGGTTGGGAAACAATTGCCCCCGAATATTGGCCTTTGACTGTAGAAAAGAAACACTCACGGGAGAAGCTTTCATTTAGTTAGCAAATTAGAAGCATAAATTAAAATCAAAAAGCAAGTCACTTTGAAAGTAGCTACCCTTGGTGTGATATGACAAACATCAGTGAGTTCTGCTCCGTCACTGGGGATGCTGGGTGCTGCAACCAGCTACGTGAGCATCGTGTTATAGCAGCATTGTCTGTCTGGATGCGATGAGGCTGTTCATTTACTTACAGAGCAGGTGGCAATCTGGGAACTAAAGGGCCACTGTAATCTTTTGGCAGTGGCTTTCCTTTGTACCTAAGCAGGAAAGTCTAAGGGTGCTAAAACCTCTGAAACTCACAGTAAAAAAAAAAGGCAGTGGGGAGACAGCTCCGCCGACAGCGCAGCACTGTGCTGAATCCCCACTGAGCTCACTGGGGCAAGTGGGCATGTTTCTGGCTGTGACATTTATTTCCAGAGCAGAACTGCCTGAATCGATCCTGACACGAGGCACAAAACACTCCCAGCTTGGTCTTAAAATGCGAAAGCAAAAAGTCATTCCTGTAGAGACCTCCTTTCTCCCATACCTTCCAACCCTCACGCATGGGCCAGGAGACAGATGGCCTTGCAGTGCTCTCTGAGATCAATGCGTTTAAAAAGTCCAAAATCAATAAATTTTACAAAAAAATGGGCATCCAACCTATGCTGCCTGACCTCTACAACTGCGTGTGCTTGCAGCGCAAGCTTTGCAAGCACGTTTTCTTGTTGAAGTATCTGGAGAATCATTTTTAGGACCAGAGGCAATTATTCTGGTCTGGAATTTCAAGATGATGACTTTTACCACAAATACAGAGAAAATATTATTTCCAGCATTTCACAATAGCAGGGACTCAGGAAAACATTTGCTCAGTCAGACTAAAAGGGATCCAAGTTCTGAGTGGAGAAGATATTCCATTGTGTAGGAGGAGAGAAAAACGAGGAAAATCAAGGTATTGTCCGCTGTTGTTATCTGCTGAAGGCCCAGCTGAATTTCTGCAGATGGCAGATAGCTTTGCCAGCCTTCACAATTCAGTAGCTTTTCTTCATATTGGTTTTGTCTTTAGGGAAACATGCAACATTTAGCAATTAGATGTTGATCCAACTATACAACAAGGTCAAGGAAAGCTTTTATGTTATTACAGTTTTTTTTCCCCTGACGTAACTAGTTTTCGAGAACATGCTCACGTGCTTTGTGTTGCCGAAACAGTGGAGGAAGAAGTCTGTGACTGTAAAGTTCACAGTTTAAAATGCAGAAAAGGCATTTATGGGGCACCCAGAGAAACAGGGGATGCAGATGAAACAGGGGCTTCCCAGGGAGCCCGGGCAGCAGTGACACACCTGGGAGAGATGCTGCTGTTGCTTTATGAATTCTTACTAACTTCACTGGGGCTTTGCAGACAATCTCTCAACTTGGGGCCATCCTCCCAAAGACCCAGGGCTGGCAGTAGTAATAACTTTCAAATGAAGAGTGTTTTAATTATGCCTTTCTCCTGCATGACATCTTCTGTTGTGCAGATCAGCCAGTTGTTTTTTATTCTGCATTGTTGCTTTCTTTCGCATCATCTAACTTTCTGCATATCATGCTATCACTCTTTCCTTCGCACACTTGCTGAAAAACTTTTCAGCATAAATGCCACAATAATAATAAAAAAAGCTCCATCTCCCAGGTGACAGGAAGGATGCAAGAATTAAATATACGTCCAGCGTACTGTAATACAAATTGATTTGAACCTAGCTGAAAACCAATAAGTAATAAGGATTTGCTGGCTTTCCTACCTCTGTGTATGACAGCGGTAGGAGATAGTATCAAAACGCACATACTGAAACACTCTGTTGAAAATAACATTCGGAGCAAAAGTAACTGGTGGTGGTTTAAGGTGCATCCAGGATCCTGGCAACTCGGGGCTGGGCTGGGGCCCCCGCCAGTGCAGACCAGTTACCTGGCGGTTGGTGAGAGTCATCTTGGTGGGAGATGATGCAAACAGGTCTGCAGCTGTCAGAAACTCACTGTGAATGTGGAAGAGGAGGGTGAGCTCACGTCTGTCTCCAGCAGGCATGCCCCTGCTGCGGGATGCCCAGTGGAGCCACGGGCCATGCGTCGGAGGATTCAGATGTTGTCCTTGGCAGGGCACACCACAGTGAAGATCCGAGGCCAGGAATCAAATTCTGCTGGGAAGGACTCTGAGAGCAGAGCAAGCCTTTTGTGGAGCTCGTGTTGTCATTAGGCTCTCATCAGACTCGGGAACTTTTCCTCCTGTACTCCGTGGCACATTTTGCAATCTGATGTTGCTGAGAGAAGCTCGCTTTGGTAGGTCAAGGGTAGACTCTTCCCAAGGCCCTGTGCTGATGATGTTGAGTAATACCAAGTCCAGTGTTGCTAAAGTCTACATCTGGAACTGTTTTTATCTCCTGCAGAGAAGGAAGCTTCTCTTTATCATGCAGTGAGATCCCGGCTGCAGCAGCAGTCTGTTCAGTAGCAGGGCTTGAAGTAGAGGGAGAAGCAGAGGCTGAGATCTGAGCCCAGCAGGAGTTCAGAGTCCAAAGCTGTGGTATTGCAGGAGGTGACAGAAGAGAGGTGGAAGAGCCCTCCTGTTCAGCACTTCAGGCCATGTGGCAAGAAGGGCTGGTTCTTGTATTTTCTGCTTTATCTCTGACAGCACCGCTGCAGAGCTTTGGTTGAAACCCCGGCAAAACCTCAGTGAGAGCCACTGCCTCACAGAGGTAACACAGAGTTAATGTTCCTGGTGAGGCAACAGCTCCCCTAAATCCCTGGAGGCTTCACTGGAAGCGGCTGTTTAGTTCCACAGCCGAGACCTTGCCTATATGTAAGCAACTGGTCCAGAGGAAGAGCCTCTCTGCATTGCCCTTGTGTGAGGCAGGGATTTGCTCCGCATCAAACGATTGGACCAAAGAGGCTTTCCCCAGGTCCTTGCTGATGTGGTGACTCCATCAGCAGATGAGACCTGGACATGCACCTTCCATTCCACCTCCCCTCCCTCCCCGTGCTGACCCCATGCCATCCCCGTGCCCTAGGTCCTGTGGGGGAGGCCCTCAGTGCAGCGGCTGGAAGCTCTGCTACAGCACGATCTGGACCTGATCGGGATGACAGGGGAGCAGGGCTGCAGGGTGCACCATCACCTGCACATACGTGCAATTCAGTATACAACCCCAAAGGTCTGGTGAAAGAATCGCTGTCTTCCCCTTTTCCATGCACGTTCTTACCTTGCTTTACCTCTGCTACGCTAGCCTAAGCACAAGGTCCCTTCTAAAGGCTTCTTGAAATCGCAGAAGAGACTCCCCATGACCCACAAGGGTGCTGAGCTGGGCGGTGTTTGCTCTGTACAGCTCCTGGGCAACAAGTCAATGGGAGCTGGGTTTATGAAAGCTGGGCCTTCTCCATCCAGTTCTTATGGAAAGCAAGGTTGACAGCAGGAGTCAATGCAGGATAAAGGCCTAGGATAAAGCTGAGTTAATCTTGGTTTTACAATTGCTTTGTGTTTTCTGCTCACTCCTCTTTCTGCAAGCCGATGTTCACAAAAGCCTGATAAGGCCAACAAGAAGTCTCTCTGTTATCTCAGAAATGAAGAACCATTATCTAGTTTCTGACCCTGAGTCATCTTGCTGCTTGCAAGACTCAGCTACATGGCCAGCAAAATACTTGGGCCCTCACAGTCAAGCTGTTGCTTGTCACCCTTGTGACAGCCTGCGTGTAGGGCATCATCCTTGCCTGTTGTTTGGTCCTCTCAGTCCCAGCAGCGTGCTGCTCCTGCAGCCTGGGCTTCGTGCAGTGCAGGATGCAGCAGCTGTGCTGCTGAGCCATTTGCAGCTGTTCTGCTGTGTCTGCTGAGGCAACTGGGGTTCTTTAGTCTGGAGGAGGCTGAGGAGAGACCTGATTGCTCTCTACAGCTACCTGAAAGCGGGTTGTAGTGAGGTGGGTGTTAGTCTGTTCTCCCAGGTAACTAGTGATAGGACGAGAGGCAATGGCCTCAAGTTGCATCGGAGAGCTTTAGATTGGATATTAGGAAAAATTTCTTTACTGAAAGAGTGGTCAGGCATTGGAACAGGCTGCCCAGGGCAGTGGTGGAGTCACCAATCCTGGAGGTTTTCAAAAAACATGTAGATATGGCACTTAGAATCATAGAATCATAGAATGCTTTGGTCTGGAAGGGACCTTCAGAGGTCATCTAGCCCAACGCCCCTGCAGTAAGCAGGGATATCTTCAACCAGACCAGGTTGCTCAGAGCCCTGTCCAGCCTGGCCTTGAATGTTTCGAGGAATGGGGCCTCCACTACTTCTCTGGGCAACCTGTGCCAGTGTTTCACCACTCTTTTCATAAAAAATATCTTCCTTTTATCCAGTCTAAATCTGCCCTCTCTTAGTTTAAAGCCTTATTGTCCTATTGCAACAAGCCCTGCTGAAAACATTTCCCCTATCTTTCCCATAGGCCCTCTTCATGTGCTGGAAGGCTGCTCTAAGGTGTCCCCGCAACCTTCTCTTCTCCAGGCTGAATAGCCCCAACTCTCTTAGCCTTTCCTCACAGGAGAGGTGCTCCAGCCCTTGGATCATTTCTGTGGCCCTCCTCTGGACCCGCTCCAACAGCTCCATGTCCTTCTTGTGCTGGGGGCTCCAGAGCTGGATGCAGGACTCCCGGGGGGGTCTCACCAGAGCAGAGTAGAGGGGCAGAATCACCTCCCTCGACCTGCTGGCCACGCTTCTTTTGATACAGCCCAGGATACAGCTGGCCTTCGAGGCTGCAGACACACATTGGTGGCTCATGTCCAGCTTTTCATCCACCAGTACCGATAGCGGGGATTGCCCTGACCCAGATGCAGGACCTCGGACTTCGCCTTGTTGAACCTCATGAGGTTCACACAGACCCATTTCTTGAGCTTGTCCAGGTCACTCTGGATGGCACCCTGTCCTTCTGGTGTGTCAGCTGCACCACTCAGCTTGTTGTCATCTGCAAACTTGCTGAGGGTGCACTCAGTCTTGCTGTGTAAGTCATTGATGAAAATGTTGAACAGCACCAGTCCCAGTATGGACTCCTGAGGGACACCAGTCGTCATCAGCATCCACTCAGACATCGAGCCGTTGACCACTACCCTCTGGCTGCGACCTTCCAAGCATTTCCTTAGCCATCGAACAGTCCACTCATCAAATCCACATTTCTCCAATTTAGAGAGAAGGATGTTGTGAGGGACTGTGTCAAAGGCTTTACAGAAGTCCAGATAGATCACATCCATAGCTCTTCCTTTGTCCACTGATCTAGTCACGCCATCGTAGAAAGCCACTAGGTTGGTGAGGCAGGACTTGCCCTTGTTGAAGCCATACTGGCTGTCTTGAATCACCTCCCTGTCCTCCATGTGCCTTAGCATAGCTTCTAGGAGGATCTGTTCCACGATCTTCCCAGGCACAGAGGTGAGGCTGACAGGTTGGTAGTTCCCAGGGTCCTCCTTCCTACCCTTTTTAAAAGTGGGCGCAATGTTTCACTTCTTCCAGTCACCAGGGACTTCACCTGACTGCCATGACCTTTCAAATATCATGGAGAGTGGCTTGGCAATGATATCAGCCAATTCCCTCAGGACTCTGGGATGCATCTCATCAGGTCCCATAGACTTATGTATGTTCAGGTTCCTCAGGTGGTCCCAAATCTGGTCTTCTGTTACAATGGTAAGGGCTTTGCCCCTCTGGACCTTATCTTGCAGTCCATCAACTGGGGAGGGGCGAGGAGAGGGGTTACCAGTGAAGACTGAGGCAAAGAAGTTGTTGAGTACCTCAGCCTTCTCCTCACCTGTTGATATGAGGTTGCCGTTCTTGCTCGTCGGCGGGAGGGTATGCTTTCTTTAACCTTCCTTTTCTGGCTGACATGCCTGTAGAAGCCCTTCTCGTTATTCTTTGCATCCCTTGCCAAGTTTAGCTCCAGTCGTGCCTTGGCCCTCCTGACTTCATCCCTACACAACTGGGCAGCATCCCTATACTCTTCCCAGGATACCTGTCCCTGATACTTCAGGACATGGTTTAACAGGCATGGTGGTGTTGGGTTGATAGCTGGACTTCATGATCTTAGAGATCTTTTCCAACCTTAATGATTCTATGATTCTGTTATATAGCTGCATTAAAACACCTGCTGGAAGAGCTGAGCTGTATATTGTGCTCTGTGTCTACTGGTTAGAGCCTTCTGCCTTATTTTTATTCCGTCCCACCAGTGACGGTGGTCTGAAGTATATCTTTTTATAAACAAATTGGTAAATGCACATTATCATTCCATAACTGAAATTGCCAATTCTTTCCTAACTTTTACAAAAACAGCCAGTTTATTTTTGAAATCTTAAGAAATTGAAACAATTTCATGATTGATTGAAATATCATGACTGGTCTGGCATGGTTCATACTAGACCGAGTGTAGCTGTATTAGAAATCACCTTTTCTAACATACAGAGACTGGATTCACTGGAGTCATAGAAAAAAAATTCTCTGTGCTAAAATGCCTTTGGAGCATACTCTCTTTTAAGGCAAACAAACTATAGACTAGTATTGATGAAAATATTCTGTTCCGATGGAGGTCAGGAGAAAGATTTTATGCCAGCAGTGTTGATCTTCTCAGGAAGATGAAGAGGCTGCGGGGGCTAATGCAGCTTTCCAGCATGCTTGTGCCTCTTCAGCTATGACAAACTGGCAGCTTGTCTTGAGCTGGTAGCTGCCTGTCCTGTCTGTCCTGCCACCACTTCCCTCCGCAGAGCAAGCTGCCATGCTGGAGCCCTCCTGCCCATGGTTGCTGTCGGCCTGGGAGCAGGGCAGTTCTCCCTGGGGGAGGGGTGATGGCAGGATGCTGAGCTGCTCAGGATTGTCTGAGAAGTCGTTTACTAGAAAGTGCTAATTATCAAGTAGTATTTCTCTGAAACACACGGGTTTAGGAAGTTTTCTTTTGGACTGGTGCGGTGGCTCCTCAAGGTCACAGCCTCGCACAGCGCCTGAAGTCTTTTGTTTCCACCTCTCCAGAGTGAGGTGTTCTGTTTTTCTGCGTGACTTTTCATTCCAGCTCTTAAAGTTTTCAAGTGATATAAAACAAAATATAAAATAAAATCAGAATTTTTGACTGTGTCAGAATCCCAGATTTTGAATAACAAACACACTTCTTTGGAGTCTGCAGGAAATATCAAAATTACTTGCTATGCTGCATTTTCAAGAATGGAAAAATCTCCAAATCATGAAATTTTGCCATGAAAGACACATAATAAGAGCCTCTATGTACTGTAAAAGGAATAACTCAGTTTAAAATAGTATTTTTTCCTATCCTTTTTTTTTCTTGCTTTGCTTTAGTTATCAGTGAAAATACTCTCGCAGGATCAAGACCTATACAAACCAGATAAAATCTGGTATCTCCTTGACACCATATTATCTTTTCAGCTTGCCTTCTTGACTTTGGGCAAAAAGGAAAACAGCTTAGTGCTCTTCAGTCTGGTATTCTGAATTTTTGTCAACTGGGATCCAGCACTTCCGGGTACAGCTGTATGTCAGCCTCCAAGTCTGGAACTTCATACATTAACATGGTTTTTGGTGTGGATTTGTCTGATTTAGCAAGCTTTGGAGTGGAGCTTGCAAGTAAATAGGAAATACTGTTGATTTGTAGTAGCAGGCAGAGTTGATGAACTTCAGCCACATTAGAGGGGTCATGGCTGGGCTTCTGATTTACCAAACAGTAGCAAAGGAGTAAGTTTGGATTGCATATATTTTGGGAGTAGGTTTTTGTACCCTCTAAACCATGATGGGGACACTGTTTTTATTAGCCTGTAGATTTCCCTTCTGAAATGGCTGAGCATGGCCAAAGAAAAAGTCCCAAGCCTGTGGGCTGTTGCTCGGCTGAGCCTCCTCACCTTGGTGCTCACTTGGAGCCTGTTGCAGGTCCCGAGGATGATGGAACGGCTCCCACTGGGAGCTGGATCAAGTTTTGAGCTGCTCCTTGCAGCTTGTTTATTTGTCCTATTCTCCAGGCTTGGCAGGTGGCATTTTTTCGCAGTGATTCATTCTCGGCACATGCGTTTATCTGGGCTGACATTTTAATCATGCAAATAAGGATCTCCTTAATGAAGAAAAAAATTAATTTCACAACTGTTGCTACAAACACAGTGACAGTCTTGCTAATGTCATTACATTTATAATACAATCAGTGGCTTTTCCATAATTACTATAAACTGGTGCACTTAACGGCAGAGTAAAGGTTACACAAAGCTGTATGACTCCTCTTGTTCACTCGCCTTTTGATGAAGAGCGTTTGGCACTCTTCATGTGTCCTTTTGAAATCTTTTGGTCATCACTGCTTCATTTCTTGTACCGCAGATGGCTTTGCCTTTGTCGGAGGAACAGACAAAATAAGTGGCAAGGAGACAACTCCTCTGTGACCTTTTGTGGCTTCTTGTCTTTCACATCACAGTCTGCAGAGTAAACAGAGTGACTCATTCTCTCTCGGTAAATAGCTGCTTTCCCAAGGTTTTGTTATTTGTAGGATTTTTCCATTAAAAAATCTGCACCCAAGGAGCAGCGGGATCTGAGCTATAAGCATCTACTGAGCCGGTTTCTGCCTCCAGACCTTGATGAGTTTGGTAGGCAATAAAGAGTTAAAATACCTGGGCAGGACCATAGCCTTGTAGCACACGTTCTTCCACAACACGCTTCATTTTTCAGTTCTTCCCCAGTGCAGTAGATCAGTGACAAGCTTAAAAAAAAGGGTTATATAGCCAAAAAACAGACAGAAGAAAGGGCTTCCTAAGGGGGAAGGGTGCTAAAATACTCTGAAAATAGCAGAAAACAAGTGACTTGTGAAACTGAGGTGTCAGGACGCTACAGCACCATCATGCATTGGCAGCCTAGGGTGAGGAATAGCTGTTTCAGACCTGATGCCTTCTTGCTCCTCTTTTTCATTGAGATGCTGTGAGCGAGATGCCCAGGGCCCAGGTAAAGATGGCCTAAATCCCCCAGAGCGAAGAGGGTTGGGAACAGTGCTCTGGGCTCGAGGTGATATGAACCACCCTCAGGCTGTGTCACCTCTGCGGAAAGGTGTTTTAGAGTTAGGTTTTAACCTTCTTGTTACCAAGGGAGGGTTTAAAAGTGTTTGCAATCATCTCTTGAAATAGAGCTCTCGCTCTTGAGCTCAGGGTGCTTCCTGCAGGCACTGGAGGCTGTTCCTTTGAAACACTTCAAGTATCAATAATGTCAGCCTCAGTCTTTCATTTTTACCCAAATGAGACGAGTTTCCCTCATGGCAGAAATGCAGGAAAAGCACTGCTCGGCTGCTGAGAGCAAAGCTCTCAGGAACTGCAGGTTTTCTGCCAGACCTTAGGGGTTTCTCAGGAGTAAGAGAAGGGAAGGAGAACAGTAAATGAAGGGAGAAAAAGCACAAAAGAAGGGAAAGAACTAGGGAATAGGGGCAGGGGAGATTCAGCTTGTTGGTGGGCAATTTAGAAGCTCTTCCCAGGTCACTTTAACCCATGATTGCCACCATAAATACACTGATTAAGGACATGATATATTTGATTGACCTCTCTAAGATGGAAAAGTCCTGGAGTAGATGGAGTATTGGAGCTGCATTGAACAGGTAAAACCTGTATTTGCACCAGCAGTGGTCACTGTGCATGGTACAGGCTCAGTAAAATCTCAGTGGAATTAAAAAATCAGTGCTTGCCCATGCTGGGCATGCCCCAGGTGCTTTTTCTTTGGAAAGCATCTCTATCCCTGGGGACCAGAATGAGAGTCCGTGTGCTGCACTGACCCACCAGAAACTGGGACCACACTGGTGTGTGGGGAGACAGGGAGAAGGGCCTCAGGCTGAAGGGTTGCTGGGTCATGGGGAAGGCAGCACAGGCTGGTAAAGACCATTAGAAAGTGAGACTGAGATCTGGGGGATGATTTTGGGCACTGGGAGCAGATGATGCGTTCTTAATTTTACTTTTAGTAGATGGTCTTTTTGTGAAAGGAAAAATTCTGAAAGACAGATCATTCAGCACAGAGATGCATTTTCACCGCCTCCCTCCCCTGAGAAGACGTGCAAGCCTGCAGCTCAAAAAGACTTTTTCAGTGGTGCCTTTCTGTACTCGGTTCGCACATATCGAAGTGATGCCCGCGTCCAGGCTGTGAACCCTGCATTATTACTTCTCGGGATATCTCCTTTCCCGTATTCACCCCAGGAACCCTCATGCCTCTGTGGGAAATCACAAATTCCCCCTGTGTGACAAGACACTTTGTTGCCTTTGCTTCAACTTCCAAGAGCCTGGAGCATGCAGTTCCAGTGAAGGGCCCTTTGAAGAGTTACTACACCTTTCTGGTTCTTCATTCAGGGGTATCGTATGTCTTTTTATTAGATAATAACCATTCGGTGCGATATATCTTTTTATCTGATGCTGGAGCATGACTTCAACCAGCGCTGTAAAATGGAGTCCCAGCACGAGGGTTTGTAACGTGCTTCTGTTATTTCCCAGCCAGCTCTCGCAGCCCTCGTGGCGTCTTGTCTCATAGTGCCAACACCCCTTGTTAAAACGTCATGGATCTCACCTTTATAGATCAAGATGAAAAAAAGAGGATGAATGCTATGGCTTGCATGACAATTTTTATTTGCCTGTGGTTTTCCAGGCTTTTGGGATTACATTTCATAAGATCGTTCTCAGTGGGGTCAAACTCTTGGAAGTCATTTTTGCGGTGGTAGCTGACATTCGTCTATAACCACATGACCCCGGGAGCTGGAACAAGTAGCAGTGAAATCACGTTATGAGAACTGGCAATTGCCTCTTTACTGGTTGGACACAGGAATGAAATATACCCCAGTTGTCCCAGTAAAATCTTCCTTCTTTCGCTTATGCTCCTGCGCTGGAATCGCACCCACAGCTCGGTCTGTAGGTTGTCCTTGCCCAGTGTGCGTGGTGTGCTGTCAGTGCTCAGCACAAGGCAGAATTCCAAGTTCTGGCAAAGAACTAATTCTCTGCAGCGCGAGATGCTGGACACCGATCGCTGCTGGCGCGCCAAGGCTGGCCGGCGTGTGCCCTGGCAGGCTATGGCTGCCTGCTTCTCTGTCCCCTCTTCTTGGCCAGGGACTCTCCCCAGGCCCTTTGGGCTTCTCCAAAAATGTTGAATATTTCTCACCCGCAGCTGCAGAACAGGACATGTTGTCTGCTGGGATCAACTGGTTGTCTCTCACCTGGCCCCCGAGGTCTCATCTTCTCCCCTCTCAGCAGACACTTGTGTTTTCTGAGGAATAAAGCATTTTTATGCACCTGAAATCTGAGGCTGGTGAGAAGAAGAGTGAGTGCTGCTGCGTGGCCCCGGCGTGAAGTGATGCTCTGCGGGTCCCTGCTGTTGCTGGCAAATGGCAGTGCCGTGCCGCTGCTCCTGCCGGGCTGTGATGGCTTGTGCTCCGTGAGTTGCTGGGAATTTACTGCCATGTTGTGAACTGACTTTGGGAACATCTGGAGGTGGTGTGTAGGAAACATAACTGTGTAGCGTGCAGCCCCGTCGGCAGGATCAACATCTCTGGTGAGAGCTGGTGAGCCTGGGCGCGAAGGGTGTCCTGCGCTTGCAGAACCGGTGACCAGCCTTGGAGGGACACTGGGAAGTGAAAAATTCTAGCTTTCCACTGTGAGCACTGTGATTAACCCAGACAAAGCTTCCAGGGATGTCAGTAGGAATCTGCCTGATCAGGGGTGGTGTAGTGCTGGAAACAGGACAGGCTTGGCTTGGTGAGCTTATATGAGACCTGAATTAAAATCTTAGAAGAACATGTTTTTGATTAGTTGATCATATTCTTCTGATAAGCATTTTGCAGGTGTCTAATCATTTTCCAAGTACATAATAATTTTCCAGTCTGACAATAGTGACACAACCAATGTCTGGCACGCACTGTTCATTCTGCCTTTACATCGGGAAGAAAAGCGTGTGTGGATTTCACAGGAAAAGTGTTCCTGAGCCTTTACTTGCAGTGGTCTGACTAAAAATAAGTACACTTCCATGGGGCACATTAAAAACGTATAGAAAAAATGTTATGGCCGAAGCCCGAGCTGATGGCCTGCATGGCAAGAACCCCAAATCTTGTGTGCCCTTGTGTGAACTCTTCGGAGACGGAGCGGTGCCAGCTGTGTGTGCCACAAGCAGAGGTGTGTGATGTGTCTCACAGAGCCAGCACTGGAAAATTTGTCCTCGGGAAGCAGAATCAGCGTGTGAGCAGTGATGCTAATGGCTGCTGTCTCCTCTCCCCCTTCCCTCCCTCCGCTCCCTCCTCCTGAAAGGACATGAAAACTGTTAGCTGGGGCGTCACCTGCTGAGGGTAAAAGTGACATTTCTGAGGCACATCACATGGGGGGAGCTGAGATGTTTTGATCCGTCTTAGGCAAGGCTGATGGCAATTTAAAGAAGATGTTTTTGTATGTGCTGAGGTGTCACAGCGCCTGGCTGATGGACAGAAAAGCTTCTGGTGGAAAAGCAGCTTTGTATACGAGTTCTCCTGCAAGAGCGGCTGTGGAGGCAGCATCTGATTTTTAACTCCACCATCAGAATGGAAACCACAAATACTTGCAGAAGTTTTTTTTGTTTTTTTTAACTAGCACATAAGATAAATATTAAGGATTGATCTGAAACCCTGGGTATCCTCAGTCCATTGCCATTCATTTGCTTGAACTTTAAATCTAGATATTTATTGTTAAATAAATTTTTAAAATTTTTCATATTGACAGTTTACATAATTCAGTGTTATAGTGCACAAATTTAAAATATATTAAAAATAAAAATATATTTTCTAACTAGAGGGAATCCTGTGCTGTGTTAAGCTATAAGAGAAAGCACAGCTAAGCCAGTACTGGTACCAGGTCAGAAGCTGGTTAGACCTTTCATTCCCCTGCTTCTCTTCCCAGTCTTTCTTCCCTGCTCCAGTTTTCCTCTGCAGGGTGGGAATCCAGTAAGTGTGAGCTCTGTATGGCCTTTGAAATTCAGCATAGATTTTAAAACTAGAGAAGGGTCCCGTATCCTGAGAGTTTAGTGCTGCCCGGCACGCTGTCCCATGCAACTTAATGCTTCACAGCTCATTTTGTTTAATTCAGAAATAGTTATGCGAGACTGCAGTAGCAAAGAGCCAACACTAGATAGCATTTTATGTTTGTTTTGAGGAAGAAAAGCCTTTTGTTCTTGTGTTTAGGTAGATGCTGAAAAAATTCTAAGCACATATTTTAGACGTAAGTAATTGTTGATATTTTCTAGTGATCTGCACAATGTCTCCTACAAATTCAAAACAACAGGCAACAGAACAATCTGTTTTTCTATTGTTTTCTTGACATCATTGTATCAGTATAGAATTTATCTGCATTTCTAAAATGCCTAATACTATTTTGCCTCTAGGTGCTGAAGTAAGAGGCTTATATTTGATCTTTGCGTAGGGCATGTTCCTGATCCTATTAACATCAATGTGAAATCTCCACCAGGGTGGGATCCAGCCTGTCCTATGCTTGTAAGTCCTGTACGGGGAAATAATATCACAAGCAGTAACACGAGCAGCGAAGATGAATTTCTTATGATCTACCGAACAGCAAAACAGCTACAGATGGGATTTGGCTCACTGATTAAGACGCACATACCTTGGTGTCTATGTGTGGATACGTATATACCTATGACAAAAAAAGCTGATTCGCTGTTACAGATGATGGGGACCCAGGGCTCAATTCAGTGTCCACATGCAGACATCTATTGCAATCCAATATATCCTAGGATACCAGAGACATTCATATATAACCTACGTGAAAGCCATGAGCTTCTGGAGTCTCAGCTGGACTCCAGATGAGATACCTTACAGCATTTCAGAGTACCCGAGATTCCTGCGCTTGGGTGATTGAATCAAGCCCCTGGTCTCTTCTGACTGTGGTGGGAACTAGAGACCTTGCTCACCTCAACACCTGCAGTGAAGATTCTTTGTCTTAGATGTCTTAATCTTCAAGCTGAATCCCATCCTCTGGGCAAGATACAGTCACCTAAACCTTCACATTCAGTGCCTTTTGAGAGGCCCTAAAGTATCTTGTATATTCCAGATGTTGACCCAGAAACTTGGAGGTCTCCTACAGGGTTCCATGGAAAAGCTCTAGGAAAAAGTCTTGGATACCCTCGAGTGTCTCAAAGGTGTCTACAGCCCTATGTTTTTGCAGTTGATGCCAGCTTTGCACATCAGAGCAGATGCCTGCAGGCTCTGCTGAAACTGTTTGTGGCCAAGGGGCTGATCCACACAACTGCAGCACTGGACCTGGGCAGTCCCTTCGTTGCAGTGCCCACCCCAGCACAAGCAGGAGAAGGATATGACTCTGTTCGCCCATATCACAGAATCACAGAATCACAGAATCACAGAATCACAGAATGGTAGAGGTTGGAAGGGACCTCTGTGGGTCATCTAGTCCAACCCCCCTGCCGAAGCAGGGTCACCTACAGCAGGCTGCAC
>Ga0065711_1041489_pt1 | contig 16111 bp, 14 predicted proteins | sample Hoacrofraction12_FD_59098 | JGI IMG/M metagenome (GOLD analysis project Ga0065711, IMG submission 59098) | Hoatzin crop microbial communities from Cojedes, Venezuela - Epithelial fraction 12 v2 (version 2) | ecosystem: Host-associated > Birds > Digestive system > Esophagus > Crop | place...
GCAGAAGCTGCACCTCTGCAGCCCCCCTCCCCAGCCCTGCACAGCCGCCTCCTGTGGCCGCACCAGAGGGGTGGGAGCTTGGCCACAAAATTTTTCCTCAACCCCATGCTGTGGTTGAGGATCACTTGCCACCCAACCCACCACCTTCATAACCCACCCCCCGTCCATCTCTGCCCCCCAGTGCCTGCCCAGACCTTTAGCAGCTACTGGCTGCAGGTCACCTTTCCCCACTGAAGACTCATGAGGCCCAGCTCGGCTCTACCCTTGTGTGAAGGTGGAGGGGCTGGCCTGCCACGCCTGGGCTCAAGTTAAGCGCAGCAAGAAAACCACTCCACAGGATAAGCAAGATTTACCTCTGAACCCACTGAGCTGAGCTTTTCTTCTGGGCTTCTGCTTTTCTTTTCCGGAGCAGCTCCCGGTCTCTCAAGCGGCGGGTGTTGGAGACATCTACAAGAACAAATTGAGTGCTAACATGTCATCCTGGCTGAGGGACAATTCGATCCCTCCCTGCCTGGTGATGCAGCACTGATTCAAGAGGCCATACTGTTTTTGTCATGAAGCAGGTTGATACGAAATGGCTTGGGCGCTGTACTTCCAGCTCAGCCTCACTGGGTAGGGTCCAGTGACACATCACCCAAAACTATGCTGAAAGGCTTCTGTGCTGAAAGTAACTCTAAATTTCTAGATGCAGTTTTCTTCCTGCTGCTGCAAGCCTTGGGGTGACCCTTGTCCAACCTACTTAACACTGTAGGGACCTGGGTCTAGAGGGAAGGATGGGGCAGGCTTACCGTGCCATGAGGACACTGTGAAATCCCTTGGCCAGATGTCACTACAGGCTGCAAGATAATTCTTTGTGTTCGCTCCGTTGTTACACTTTTCCCCAGATAGCTGCAACGGGTTGCCGCTGCGATTAAGATGCTCGTCTGACTAACTGAGGAGAAAGCCTTGCCCTGCCAAACAGCCAGCCCTAAAGCAGAGGAACAGGTCTGTGGGGGCGAGGGGGTGAGCCAGCAGGCACTGGCTTTCCTGTATACAGATGCTCATGTCTGTTAGGCTGAGACCCTGGAGGGCATGGTGACCCAGCCAGAGACCAGAACAGGGCTAGTAACCGCTGCTGGGGGTGAGCCAGCTGGTCTCAAATACCACACAAGTAGCCTCAAGCAGGACTGCAGCTATGAAGAGGACCATGTCAGGGCTGAAGACAGTCTGACCCCTGTGAGAAAGCTCCAGTGCCGACTTTACCATTTGAGCAAGAAGTACAGGTTACCACAGTCACCAGGAGAAAAGGGCACCCCTCCACCCCATCCGAGTCACCCTGTGCAATGCCTCCTTAGGCCAAGGTAAGCTGTGCCCATTTCGCTGGCTGCAAATGGCTTCCTGAGGCAGACGTCTCAACCATCTACACCCCGGCGAATAAATTCCTCAACTTCACTGAAGCCAGCACTGAACTTCCTCCACCACATCTTTGTCCTAACAGGCAACATCCCTGATGATGTGGCAACAGGTCTTGTGGTTTCTGATCCAGTCAGCTCTGAATTTTCTAGCTTGGACTCCAGCCTCTGATAATAAAGACCTGGCTTAGATCAAGTAGAGTGATACCGCTCCCTTGAGAAAAAGGGCATTGTTCAGGAGCAACACCACTTCCCTCAGGCCTGGAGGGAGAAGGGACTCTTCCAACATGTGCACTGAAGAGGTTACAAAAGCACTGATTTTCAGAGTTTCAACAAAACCCATACAATGAAAAGGCAAAACAATAACCTGCTCCTTCCAGATGCAATCAGACCCAGATCCTTCCACAAAAAGCCTCAGCTCACTCTAAAGTATTATACCAAATTGGTGAAGAATCGTCATTTTATCATTCCCTTGTCCAGCTTGGAGAAGTGTCAAGGCGAGAAAGACTTCCAGGCTGAGCTGGGCCTACAGCCCTTGTATCCCACATGTCTGTTAAATGCAAGAAAAACTAGTCCAGGACAGAAAAAAGCAAAACTGACAGCAGGAGCCAACCTTTACCCAAAGTAGATCTTTACAAGAGACAATTCTGATAATTAATAATAGTCTTACAGAAATTTACCGTGGAAAGGACCTCTTTTGGTCTCTGTTCTAATGTCCTCATCAAAGCAGGGCCAACTTTAAAATTACATCAGGCTGTCCAGGACCTTGTGCAGAGAAGCTGAGAACACCTCAAAGCCCACCTCTCTGGTCTCCCCACCACTCTCACTGTCAATTTTTTTTGGCTTTCTATCCAGACACGTTTGCAAGGTGGACCTGGTGCCTCATGTCCCTTCCCCGTGCAACCCTGAAAAGGGTCTGGCTCTCCCTTCTCTGTAGTCCCTGTTCAGCAGAGGATGCATGCAGTGACACCACCGCCCCCAGCATTCTCTCGTCTCCGGGCTGAGCAAGACTGATTTCCTCTGTCTGTCCTCAAATGTGATCTGCTTCAGCCTTTAGCAGTATGCCTTTGTCTTTTCTGTGCTGAGCTGCCCAAATCTGGGCATGGTATTCCAAGTGCTGTCTAGTAACAACAACAGCCACAATCACAACCAGAAATAAAAAATAATCCCACTTTCTGTTGTTGCCTATTAGTTTTTATGTTCTTCTATTGCCGTTTTCGTACAGTAGTTCCAGGAGCCTCCTTTGCTCTGAGCACAGTAAAGCCATACAGGAGAACCTTTCCTAAAAAAATTCCATCCTAACCAGACTAAAGAGAAGGGTCACAGCAGGGTGCAATACAGATGTGAAGGCTACATGAAACGACAGTGCCAGAGTATCTCAGTCATGACCAGAGACGGCATCAGCCTCTGAGATGAGAAGCACTGCGCTCGGACTGCACAACGTACAGCTCAGTAGACGTTCCCCAAACAGGAGGCTGATCCCCGACATGAAGAAGTATCAGAGGCAGCAGGGCACAGCTAGAGGAGACGACTCTGCTGTCGACACAGCAAAAGGCAGGAATATGCCTGGGAAGATGGGGTTACAAGTTGCACAGCAGCAGGATTTGTGCAGGGCTCCAGTCTGACTGCTGAAGTACACAACCCCTTGCACCATCACTTTGTATCCAAGGTAACTTTCTTCCCCTTTCAAAATGTCTTGTGAGCCATGAAGGCATTTTTAGCTGTGTGCAATCAGTTTCCTTCCCAAACCACCCTAAGAAAATAGTTTTCCACAGGTAGTAAACACCCCTCATTTGCTTCTAACTGGTCCAAGAGAGCACTCCCATAGCTCTTCCAAAGCTGTCTGTCAGCTGCTAGCACAAGGCAGGAAAGATCACAGTAAAACATCTGCATCCTGATGAAAAACTATTTAGCAGAGGACACAAAGATACAGAGATGAAATGAAAAGGAAAAAAAACATCCATCAGGCTAGGAGAACAATGAGATATTATTGCCAGTCTGCAAACAGACAATATGTTGATGCTGTCTGAGGAACTTTGTCTGAGTTGAAAAGCCTTTATAGGTGCTTCCGTCTTTGTAATCTGAAATACAACATGGAAAAAACCACATACATTTGCAGTTAAATGTGCATCCTCCATCCCCTAAGAGTAAACTGGCAATTATTAACTTCTATTTTAGAAACTGCTAGTGACAAAGATCATTTTCTCCTCTCTCTGAAAACTCAAGTAAGGAGTGGTCTCATCATTACCTGGCATGGCATAATCCTCAGGGATGGAAGAGGATGGCATGGGAGAGTCCAAACAAGTACGGTCCTTGCCTGAATTCGCCATTGCTCTTTGCAGTTTTTAATAGAAAGCAGCTTAATTCCCTGGGGATGGCATCTGGAGACACTGGTGCAGCACAATAAGAACTTGAGAAAAATGCAGACTGCCCGCCCATAACCTCTTATCTGGCCTGGCCACTAGGAGAGCAATAATATTCTCCTTATCAGAGTGCAAAGGTGCTTGAGTGTCTGCGCAGTATCTACTCTGTGAATTACAAAATATGTTAGTGCTTTTACACGGCAAATAATTCCACTTCAGATAGGAAATTTACACTCTCTGCTGCTAAACTGTGACTAAAATTCCCTCCTGTATAGTAGAGAGAAGCTGCATGGCAGGGCAGGATGTGGCGCTGCCTTGCTGCTGGTGTCCAGAGTGAGATGCAGGGAGGAGTTGCCAGTCCTTGAGGACCCCTTGCAAGGTCTGAAACGGAACATATGCTGTTTGAAAGGTGTTTGCATAGGACCCTAGCAGTGCTGGTGGGAAGGGACCTCCATCTCCACTGCAGCCCCACTAACAGCAGGGCTGTCTGCTGCAGGAGGTCAGGATGGCTGTGGCATCATATGGTTTGGAAACCCGCATGGGTGGAGACTGCCGAGTTCATCTGACCTATCCAAAGGCTTCACCACCTTCCTGGGAAATCCAGACAGAATGATGGATCAATACCACGACTCCAGGTAAGAGCCTGTGCGTGTCGAGGTATTCCCAGTGACTTGCTGGTCCAGTACCCACTGCATCAAGGCTATGAGCAAATTACTTCCCTCGTGAAGCAGGATGGCAGTGGGCAGCCCTAGTAAAATGAGTGGGACCCAGCTGGTCCATCACTCCCATGGGAGGGTGTCCTCTAGCTGTTGCTCATAGCTCCCTGTTGCCCGTCGCAGCCCCAGACCTGCACAGCATGCAGGCTCACGCAGCCTCTGTAGGACCATCTTTGGGGCCAGTATAGCTGCAAGGGGGAAGCCTCTGCTTGGTATCATGGCTTCGATCATGAGATCCTGCTCCCTGCTCTGTGATCTGCATGATTGGGCCCCCAGGTCAGTCTGCCTCAGTTCCCTGCATGTGAGATGAGGTGGGAATCCTGGCCTCCTCTGTAAACTGCCTGCAGAGTTTCTCATGCAGAGATAGTGCAGAAAAGCTTAAGACTATACCTGTGTGTAACAATTCTGCTGAACCAGGGACAAGTCACCACTTCGGCCACTTTCTAACACACTTGGTGCCAGAGTATTTAGGATCCAGCTTCTACCAGCATTTTTCTCCGTGAGATACTCAACTACTTATGTTCTGGTGAGGTGCTAGTGCCCTAACTCCCCCCCATCCCCCCAGTGAATTCAAAGTGGCTCCAAGGTTGGTGGAAGAACCTGACAATGTGACTGCCCCCGGATCCTCTGGGAATTGCCTGTCTTTCATGGCAGGGGTGATCCCACCTACTTGTGCAGTCCTAAGAGTTGCCCTGGAGCAGAGTAGCTCCTCAGGGGTCATCAGATCTTTGACAGGCTTTTTCTTTGCTTTAATATACAGACTTCACTCTATGCAGGTTCTCCCCCTAGATCCCTGGAAGCTCCAGAGTTTGAAATTGCGTGCATGTGGGTTGCTTAAGACATACTGTGTGGGTCCATGGTCATCTCTGCTGCCTTTCTGTTTATCCCTTGAGTTACCACTTCACTCTAGGGCTCCTCCCCTGTGTCCACTGCAGATTACATGGTACCTCCAGAAAGGTGGGGCAGGTTTAACAGCCCCAAAAGAAGCAGCCGGGTGGTAGTAGCAGAGCAGATATGGGAAGGCTCTGATATGAGAGGGTGGGCCAGGAGCATGTATGGCACGAAGAAATGTGAGGCTTCCAAGTCATTGACAGGGTAGTTTCTTGTAGCTCAGTCACAAGTCAAGACAAGGTGTACCATGCTGGTGAGAATGTCCATGTTCCAGCACTGTGTGATGCTGCACGGCCCCGGGGTCACCCTGCCTTGTGCAGACATCCTGAAAACTGTATCTTGCAGGATGCTCTAACACGCAAAGATAGTGCTTGGGGAGGAGGAAAATACATCACACCTTGAATACTGTGTTTGGTTTTGGGCCCCTCACTACAACAAAGATATTGAGGTGCTGGAGAGCTTCCAAAGAAGAACAACAAAGCTGGTAAAGGATCTAGAGAACAAGTCCTTTGAGTGGCAGCTGAGAGAACTGGGGTTGTTTAGTCTAGAGAAAAGGAGGCTGAGTGGAGACCTTATTGCTCTCTACAACTACCTGAAAGAAGGTTGTAGCCAGGTGGGTATTGGTCTCTTCTCACAAGTAACAAGTGCTAGGAGGACAAGAGGAAGCAGCTTTAAGGTGCATCAAGGGAGATTTAGATTGGATGTTAGGGAATATTTCTTAACCTAAAGGGTTCTCAAGCTCTGGCACAGGCTGCCCAGGGAAGTGGTTGAGTCACCATCCCTGGAAGTGTTCAAAAAACGTGTTTTAGTGGTGGACTTTGCAGTGTTAGGTTAATGGTTGGACTCAACGATCTTAAAGGTCTTTTCCAACCTAAATGATTCTATTCTATGACTCTGTATGCTTTGGCCATAAGAGGACATCACATCCCCTTATGAATGAGTGAGTGCACTCTTACAAAGAGCTTGACGTATTTTGGGCTGCTTGCAGATGATACGAAGCACAGAAGAAAGGGTGGACATCCCTGGGTGTCTCCGTGCTCCATGGGAGCTCAGACTTTGGCTAACTCAGCTTCTCACACCACCCATCTACTCAGTCACTCCAAAGCCTGGTGAGGTCTGATAAATCACTCTTGACTCAGCAAAACGTTGCCGTGTGACACTGCAGAACTGGTACTGTGAATGTTTCTCCATTCCAGCCATCTTCTACCTGGGCAGAAACCAATAAATTCATGAAGAATGTTTGTAAAAGAAAGAGTCACAGGGCTCTCAGAGTCTTTAATGGTGCTTAATGGAGTAGATGGGCTTTAAAATATTATATAGCCTGCACTCGCATCTCTCTGGAACAAAATCTCTGTTAAGATTTGGCTCTTGTGTGTGAATTACTTTAAATCCCAAGGAAGTGGTTTTATTACCCCATGGGAAGGCTTTGGTGATGGATAACAGTGTGGAAATTACAGACTCCACTGCCTAGTTTCTAGTTGTCTCTGCTCTGAAGCGAAGGGACTGAGATGCAGAGGTTTGCCCACAATGCCAGGGACACTGGGCTCATTGTAGAGCCCAGTGTTGCCTCTCTGTTCCCCACCAGCACCAGCAACTCTTCTTCTCCAGCTGAGCTCTGTAGCAGATGTGGCCAATGCTGCATCCCCTTTGCCATGGATGAATATATACAAGTAGGGTAAATCTTGCACGGAATGTTGCAGCTGGACAATTTATGACGTGCTAGGTGCTGCTTCCCTGCCCTTTGTCTCCACATTTTGGTTCAGCTAGCCCTGGGCGACCTTCACTGATGCGTCCAGTCTCCTAGGAGAGGACCTGGAGGAGCTCAACCAGATGTCCAGCAACCTGAGCAGCTCCAGTGTCACACGCTCCTCGAGTGTCTCTGGAGCTGCTCAGTAGGGGAACACCCCCACCCTTGGGTACTTCTCACTGTGCTGGTCCCGTACACAGCTTTCACTGCCCAGAGGCCCTGGGAATGCTTTGTCCAAGGAACAGCTGGACCTAGGGCTGGATTCTGACGCTGGGGCTGTCTCCTGGCACTATTGGGACTGCTGTCACTGCAGATGCAGGACCACCAGGCTTTGAATCTATGTAGAAGTCAGAGATCTTTATGAGCCTCAGTGCTGTCTCTGTTTACCCCCGTCTGACATTGCTATGGCAAGGCAATATCCAGAGACTTGTCTATCCCTCCCTGCAGTCATGGACACAGCCCTGAACCCAAGGTTATCTTGGGGATCATCAGCATGGGTGGCTGGGAGACCTATGCCGCTGTCACTCTAGCAGGGTGTCAGGGCACTGCCTCCAGTTTTGTCTTGCATGGCAAGGACAGAGAAGCAATTTTCAAGCTTGTTCTTTGCTCCCTGACTTGAGGCGGGTTGGAGGCAATTTGCCTGGTTGCAACACACTTCTCTGGGAGCAGGACTGCCAGCATCCCTGTGTGTTGCACTGTGGTGCCTGTGAAAGCAGATAATCCCTTCCTCCCCTTGCCTTGACCAAAGCATGAAAAGATGGGAAACAGATGGGTAAATTCAAGAGGCAAAACTGTATGCAAAATTGCAAAGCCCCTGCCACAGACCAGGGCATTGCAGGTGTCCAGCTGTCCACCATCTGCCTCCTGAGTCTCGCCTGACCTTGCCAGACACGGATCTGCCAGGCTTCAGAGCCAGGCTCACTGCACCTGGCTGGATGAAGCCGTCCTGCACCACCCCCTGAGGTCTGTGGTGGTGTTAAATCTCTTCCTTTGCCTCCCCTTGGTGTGCCACTCGTTCTTGAGCCGTGTGAAATAAACAGGCAAACACACCAGTCCCAGGGGAGGATAGGTATCTCCGAATTCACTGTATGTGGAGTCAACACTGACCCTGTCTTGAGGCTGCCCACGCTTTGACCTTGTAGCTCCGGCCCGAAAGTATGTGCTTCAGCTCTGCAGTTTCTGAATAAACACTCCATGTTGTGCTGGCGGCATGCGGTTTCCCTCTTCAGAAGAGCCCCCGAATTGTCTGTGTTGGTTTTTCCTAGCCTCTGCAAATAAATAGACATGGCTCTCGGGGAATACGCAGCGATGGGCTGCAGCCACTCTGCCTGCAGGTCTCGAGCCACCGCATGGGGCTGAGATGCTGGTGCACCCCCCGGGAGGACGGGTCCCACATCTGCACCATGGCATGCTGGACATGACCTTCCCTCAGCCCTGGCAGAGAGCTGGGACAGGGCTGCCCGAATACATCCTGCCTGCGGCTGGGTTGGCAGCAGCGGGAGCGGAACACCCGAGGCAGAAGGACAGCAGTGCATTTGTGTTGTTCGCCATGGAAGTGTTTTAGGGGTGCTGACCCCACCAAAACCCTTCCCTGCAGTGCGGGGGAGACACCATCTGAAGTTCTGCACAGGACTGGCAAGGCAGAGATCAACAGGCAGCCAGACCACCTCTCCCTCCTTACCTGAGGACTGGAAGGGGGCAAATGGGCTTGAAAAGCCCTGGGACAAATGAGCAAATGGTGTAATCACAGCAGCTTTGGACACATGGGCAAGCTGTGTCCCCTTCTCTGTAGAAGTGGAAAGGGTCCAGGGAAGGAAAACAGGTATGATCAAAGCTCTGGGCAACTCTGAGCAACTAGCCAGGCTAGGGATTTTCAGCCCCAGGAAGAGCTTTTAATGAGAAAAAAGCTTTTAATGACAGCATCTGCCCCTGGGTCAGAAAATGGTGGGCACCAAGTCAGATGGATCTCCCACCCGACCAAGCACGGCTGTTTTATGCTCCTCAACACTCTTTCCAGCTGCAGCATTGAATCTATCAGCAATGGCTTTGTCATGCATTGCGGTGCTGCGGTGTCCCACCTGGTGGTTCCAGGAAGGTGCAGAACTGGAAGGGGTGTGTGAGGATGGATTACATGACTGGTTGGCCAAGCACAGTGGCCACGATGCTGGCGCAGCTCCCAGACTCACAGGGTGGTCACTGACCATAGCATGCACCCCAAATCCTTCCCCAGATGACTGCAAATCAGTTGTGTGAGTACAGTAGCAAGTCAGAGCAGCGCAATCCCATGTGGGTGAGCATAGACCTGCCCTTGGAGGGTTTCAGTTCACACTGAAGCACTTTTCAAAGCAACCCAGTGCTTTGATAAAGCTGATAAGAAATCTCAGCTGGTCACTCTGTAGAAGCACAGAATCTGGTGCAGGACAGAACCGAATTCAGGAGGCAAGTCCTGGATTAGCCAGTGCCCTCTGATCTCTGCCACTGCAAGCACAGGAAGCCCTTTGCTTACCCAAGTTGTACAACCTCGTGACAGGTATTCCGTAAAAGATGAGTTGTGTCGCATCTGGTAGAGGTGGGAGACAAAAGAGCAGAAGGAGCCCCAAGGACTGGTGATGCACACTTACACTGCTACCTTGTTTGGACTGTGTCCTGCCAAGTCCCAAAGACGGCCTGGACACCAGGAGCCACCTAGACCTGAAATTTGGCAACCAGCTGGGAATCTGCAGTTCCCAGAGAGCATTTCTGGGCAGTTAGTTTAGTTTGGAGGTTGCTCTTGATTGCGGGAGGAGAGATCCAGGGTCTCTCGCATTCAGGGTCTCCAGTCAGGCTCTTTCTGTGCTCCCATGTGTTATCTGGGTTGATTAGCTCTGGGACAAAAAGCTGAATAACATCTAGTATGAGAAGTGCAGATTATACTGTTTGCAATTTACATGAGCTCTGGAAGCAGCGCTGTTTACTAGGGAGCCAGAGACCTGTCTTCTCCCATGCTGAAGAAACTTTCCCTTCTCTAAATTGCCTCCTACAGAAAAAACTGGACTTGTTCAGCACCTGCTTCACCGGAATCTGTGTGTTTCTTGCTGCTCCCACATGGCCTTTCTCACAGGAACATGGGTGAGATAACACACGCAGTGCACAGCCATGTTATGTGATGTGGATTTGAAATGAACATTCTGACTGTACGCTTTTAGTAGCCTTCTGTGGGAACTGGCTTGTGTTGTTTTCCCTCAGCCTGGCATCAAGAAAAGTGCTGTTGAAATAAGGTTCTGCATGTCATTTTATTATTCATCATTGCTACCTTAATTGTGCAACCAGCACAGAGCACACAGGATCAATCAATCACCTGTTTCTAGGCTCAGGAAAGCTACCAGAAAGCTCAGATACGTTGACACTCCCCATCTTTCAAAATCCGGATGTCTTGCCTCGTTTTCCTAGAATAATGCAGAAAAAAAAGAGTAAGAGCTCAAAAAAATCCCTCCCTGAGTCATACTTTGGCTCCCATCCAGACTGTGGAATGGAGCTGGCTGTTATAAAATTGGTTTGCTCATTTTCCTGTCTAAAAAGCTGAGGTGACTGCAAGCCATCCTGGCCCACAGATGTCCCCTCCCCGGGCGTACAGCACTGGCAGTGTGTCTCCAGCCCAACCTGCTCCCAGCAGGGCTGTCCCCAGTGTGAGGTTATGGTGGCCATGGCTCTGTCTGAGCCCTAAACACCCCCCACCGAGGACGGAGACCCCCCTGCCTCCATGGTGCACCGCCCACCTGGGGAAGGGGTTTTCCCCACGCGCAACCTCTACCCTCTGGGGCTGCTGCTTGTGGCTGTTACCCTGTGTTGCATCGCCTGTTACCACCGTGATGAGTGTGGCTCCATCCCGTTTGCAGCTGTAGGCTGCTGCTAGACGCCCCCAAGCCTCTCCTTCCCCAGGCTAGCCGGATGCAGCTCTTCCATGCCTTCCTGCAGCCTCCCTTGACAAGCTGGTCATCCCTCTCCTCCTGCAGCCCAGAACACGGTCTGTGTTATTTGCCGTGCAAGTGCACTGCTGACCTGTGTTCAACCTGGTCTTCGCCCTTGCTCCCTTTCTAGCAGGAACCCCCGCTCAGTCACTTCCCAACCTGGGCAAAATCACTGCCCTAAAGCAATCCTTGTGCTTCTCACAAGGCCACTGTTGCCCTAGTCCTCAAGTTTATGGTGGTGCCTTTGGTTTGAAGCTCTGCCAAAAGAGCCGTGAGGGACATAACTGGGCATCTGCATTCACAGAGGTCTTTTGGAAGGACTTAGTTGTGCTATTTGACTGTCCAGACTAGATGCCTAGTCAACCTTTTTGCCCATCTAAGTTCAACTCTCTCTTCTCTAATCGCAGGCAGCACAGACGTTGGGGCCTTCCCCATCCTCTGTGGAGCATCTGGTTTTTTTCCAGCTTGCAGGCACTCCTGTTGGAGGGTCTCCTGGCCACAGACTCCTGACCTCACCTTTTGGATCTGCTGATCATTCGGCCACAGAGTTGTCTGATTTAGAAAGCTGATACAATGGAATATTCATCTCTTCTGTGGTATTAGCCTGCTGCCAACACAGTGAGCTAAATCCCTCAGCCTGCAGCTGCACAGTAGTCACTGAACGTGGTGCCAAGGATGGGGCAGGAACCTGCGGGCAAGTGCTGGGGCCATGCCTGCACCTATCCATGGGCACTGACAGTGCAGGAGGGTGAAGCTCACAGGCTTCATAGCCCAGCACCCAGATCAGATGACAAGAAAAAGTCCTCTTCCACTTCGCTAGCCGGAACGCTCGTGCTTCCTGTGTGCCGCGGCTTTTCCCAGGTGTGGGGGAGTCTGAACGATGCTGTTTGGCAGGCGCCCAGTTTCAGGCAGACAAAATTAGACCCCTGGAGGTCTCTGCCAAGGGCACGAGCTTACATTTGCTGCACACAGAGCTGGCATTCGTTGGCATAGGTGTTCCCGTCGGTCCCACAGACAGGCAGGTGCAGCAGTGGGCAGGCCTGCAGCTCAGTCATGTCTCCGCACACCGGCTGGAGGGGAGAAACCGCAGCACAGCTCTCAGCACCAGCAGCATCCACCTCTCCCTCCCACAGCACCCAGGCAGGAGAGAGTGCTGCTGGCGACCCAGTGCGCTTGGCCAGGGGAGGGCAGGGCGTGCACGCAGAGTGGGAAAGCAGGGAGGAGAGGACACCACATCCCTCCGTGGGACTCACAGCCCGGGCTCTGATGCATGTTGGATGCTGGAGGACCGGTACCCATGAGGCTGGGGATGATTGCTAGGAACAGCCTTTCTCCCAGGCACACTAGTCACTAAACCCCATCTCAAGTCATGATCAATAAAAACCAGACACCACTTACCCTTCTCAGACCATTTGCTTCATTCGGATCTGCCCCTGCAACAGAGCAGAGACTCGTGAGCGTGGCACGCCTGTGACCGGTGGCAAGAGCGTGAGGCATCAGCAGAGAGTTGTGTCCAAACCAACGGGAAGGCCGGGTTGTGCATAGCCCACTCAGGACCCTGATCAGTTGTGTGGGTTTCATGAGGGGGGATCTGTTCGCTTCATGCCACCCCCCACCCTCCCAGCAGCACAGTGCGCAGCTGCCATCCACAGCTAAGCTGGCTGGGACAAAGCCGGGAATGCTTGTTCCCACCCCTAACCCCTCTGCTGACAGCCCTCTCTCCCAGTCCCTGGACCAGGAGCTCCACAGAGCATCAGACATGTCCCAGGGAATGTGAACCCACGCAGCACTGCATGGGGATGTGGGGTATCTGCAGAGGGCTGAGGCTGGGTGACACTGCACAGCTGGACAACAGTCATCCCCAGGGAGAGCTGCATTCAGTGGGTTGCTTTTCTGGAGGCAGGCAGAGCAGTAGCAACAGTTCACAGCCTGTCTGTGTGGTGCACGGATGTCCTGGGAGTGTGAGGGCTGCACGCAGGCTGCTGCAGAACCACCGCTATGTGCACCTTAGGTAGCACAGGTTTTCCAGAGCCTACAAACGGCTGCTTCTCACCTGAATATGCTGTGCTCCTGCAAAGGCTTGCAGGTCTTTGCAGAGGCAGGAACAACAGCACCTGCTACCCCAGTGCACACGCTGCCCTCCCAGATCCCAGTTTCTGTTCACATCACAGGCTGTCCCCTATCCCATCCCTCTCCCAAGTGCAATATGGCCAACGAACCAGCCTGTAACCCTTGCCCAGAACTGCTAATAAGGCATGGTGTGTTTGCTCCAGTCCTTCTTCACCACCACGCCACCGCTGTGTTCACTTGCTCTCTTCACCCCCTCACCAAACCAGAGTTTCTGGGTCTCTCTGCCCTCCCACACATTTTTGGTCCCTCCGTGGTTCCCAACCCGCCACCAAAGAGCCGACTGCTGGCAGCAGACTGGACTTACCACCAGCAGCGATGAGAGTCACCAGTGCTGCCACCACCACCAGCTCCCTTGCAGGCATGGCTGGCTCAGGCGCATGCGCTCGTGCACCTCTCTCCGCTCGTGGCTGCCTTTATAGGCGAGGGCACCGCTTTATCTCAGCGGCGCTGGGAAAACAGCATTTTGAGCAGCGTTTGATCTGCGCCGGGAACAGCTGGACTGTGCACCCGGAGGGATCACTCGGGCACTATCATGTAACTGATAAACCACCCCAGTGCCACCAGCCAGCTCCAGGTGACGGCACTGGGGGCTGGTTTACAATCCCTTTCTTCATACCTGGCAGGTATCTGCATTTGGGTTGGGGCTGTGTGCATGGATACCCAGTTTAAATACGCAGAGGTGGCACACACAGCAGGGAGGCGACAGAGAGGCCGGAGAGGATCCTCAGTGGTAAGAGATGCCAGCTCTTCAGTGAAGGACTTCTCAGCAAGCATCACCACCGCACAACAGCTACTTCACCTACAAGACTGGACGCTCGAGATCAGTCTTTCTGTGCGAGCATCCTCACCACCTCTTTCTGAGAAACTGAATTTTCCACATCTGTCCACACCTGTCTCTGGTGAATCACAATCAATTGGTGAAGGACGGAAAAGAGGACCAGTGGGCGGAAAGCTGGTGTCAGAGCTAAAGGCCAGCGTTGACCAAAAGCTCCTTTGGGACAGACTTGCCAAGATGGAAGTCTGGGCCAGAAGCGACCAAGTGCCTCCTTCATCCTGGGTGTGAGTAGGAGCTGCTGCGTGTGCAAGGGGCAGCCATGGGCTAGGTGTCCTACAGAAACCACCAGCAGGCTGGCAGAGCTCCAGACGCCCACAGCATGCACATTTGGACTTGCTGAGGAGCTGACCGTGACCGTGCTCAGGTCGTTTCTTCCCCACAGTCTTACCTGAGGCTTAGGAAGGTACACGCTGTGCCCAGCTGGCTGAGACAAGAGGGAATGGCTTGGTGAGCATCTCCCGTCGTCAGAGGGGTATGGGCCCTGCACGGGGCTGCTTCCATCCTCACCCTTGGGCGGTCCTTCCACCCACCTCAGCAGGGCTGAGACTGGGTTTTGGGAAGGAGGAAGGTGACCGATTCAGGGTTCCCCCTGCAGAACCATTTCTCTGCTCAGAGGAAGCGGCTGTGCACATGTTTTATATTCCCTCTTCACGGAGTTTACACAGTTCAGTAACCTTTGGCTTTTATTATTATTCCACTTTGGAAATCCCTCAACTAAAGTAAATATTTAACTGCATTAGCAGTTGCTCCTGAGGCATATGGGGGCCTGTTGGGCTTGTTTGGTCTAGTACAGGGGAGGCCAAGGGGGGGATCTGATAGCAGCCTATAGCTGCTGGAAGAGCAGAAGATGGAGCCAACCTCTTCTTGGTAGTGCCAGAGGACAGAATAGAAAGCAACAGGCACAAACTGCTGTCCTGAGACGTTCAGGTTGGGAGGTAGGAAAGAAACCTTACCCCAGAGGGTGAGCAACCCAGACCAGTAGGGAGGCGGGAGATCTCCATCCTCAGTGGTCTATGTACAAAGCTGTGGATGGCCTGAGCAAGCCCTGCTGTGCACGAGGCCTGGAGGACCCTGCCACCAGCATGCTGGGTCCTGGGGACACAGCAGCTCTCACTTCTCAACACACACAGATGTATTTCCTCAGGTGCCCACCTTGCAAATCTGGTCCCAGCCAACACTCGGCTACGTGGACATCATGGGGCCACATCCTGCAAGCTGCTCCCACACCAACACTCAGCACAACCCTGCATGAGGGCTATCATGGGATCTTACAGTCTTCTTCAATGTTTTGACTACCAAAAACCCACCCAAATGCTGATCATAATGCCTGCAGTGCTGCCTCTGCAGCGAACCATGCTGTGTTGCTGGCCCTGAGTATGGCCTGGCTCTTCAGGTCACAGTGGCAGCAGTGCAGGAGCGATGGACTGGAGCTGTGCAGCTGGGACGTGCCGTGTTCTCCAGATCACTGTCCCTAGATGGAGGCTAGCAGTAAGCCTCTGCATCTCCTCTGTCGGAGGCAGCAGGTGCTGGGGAAAAACTGCTGGCCATTATGAGGCTTGATCTTCCTCCACCTGGTTCCTCGGTGGTATTCAAACACCACCACCTTCACAGAGCAAATAAGAATCACATGCTAAGAGATGACAGTGGGGAAATCACCTCTTGCAAACTGGCTTTGTCTCTTCCTGCTTTTCGCTCAAGCACAGGCTTGCAGCCCCTGACAGAAGTCCTGCCTACTGTCCCCCTCGAAGAAGAGGTGGGGAAATTCTTCCTTGGGTGGCACAGTAGGTTTTCTGGTGACTGCTCACTCTCACACTGGCTACGCAGCTCCAGCTGCCTCCGAGACAGTAAAGCATTTGAACCTGGGCTTTCCTCCTTCACACTGCAGGTATCACACAGAGGGGTACTCTTCTGCTGTCCCCAGGGAATCCCGGTCTCCCAGCAGTACAGCAGCGTGTGGTGGAGATCATAGAATCACAGAATCATAGAATCATAGAATGGTAGGGGTTGGAAGGGACCTTCAAGATCATCTGGTTCCAACCCCCCTGCCATGAGCAGGGACATCTTCCACTAGACCAGGTTGCTCAGAGCTCC
>Ga0065711_1041488_pt1 | contig 16110 bp, 9 predicted proteins | sample Hoacrofraction12_FD_59098 | JGI IMG/M metagenome (GOLD analysis project Ga0065711, IMG submission 59098) | Hoatzin crop microbial communities from Cojedes, Venezuela - Epithelial fraction 12 v2 (version 2) | ecosystem: Host-associated > Birds > Digestive system > Esophagus > Crop | place...
CCTGCTTCGGCGGGGGGGTTGGACTAGATGACCCACAGAGGTCCCTTCCAACCCCTACTATTCTGTGATTCTGTGATTCTGTGATATCAAGGTAGCTTGATTACCAGAAACTGTCTAACAGAAGTAGTGTAGTTCTGTGTCACTCAGTTATCCTGCTGTTCATCCAATTTACTGTGCTGCTGTGGCAAGACAGTTTCTGGACCTGAGCAAGTTTACCTCAATCTTAGATATACCCAGAGACAGAAAAGTCTGAAGGATAAGTTAAGCAACTCTTAGACCTCACTTCATACAAAGAAGAATCAGCAGAAAAAGCATAAAATGGTGAATGGCAGTATTTTTAATTCTTTGGGGTGAGCAGATATAAAAAATGAACAAATATTTTGTCAAGTGTATTGCCTTGGCCGGTAGTATGAAACCTGAGTGTGGAAACGTTACCCAGTAAGCATACTTCACATCTGTAAGCCCCTTGTGCCTGACTTTACTAACACCATGTATGCTGAAGCTGCTGTGCATATACACTGTTATATTCAACACACAGACACAAAAACTGCACTAATAATATCACAAGTATAAAATACAAACTGAGGGACATACCATTAAAGGCAGAGTCTCATCACAGAAATACTCTCCTGGTATTAGCCACCTGTGAAGCAAAAGATTAAATACATTATTTCTTCCTGAGCAGACTAGCTACAAAAGAAGACAATTTCCTTTATAATTTATACAGTTGTTTGTGTCATTTGTAATTTAACCAAGGCCAGGAAATAGAAGGCACATTTTCAAGCAGCATCACAATACTTATGTCAGTTTATTTTGAGCTGTGTCCAACTCATCATAATGTTATTTTTTGAACAGTTTTAAGGGCTGTTAAAGATTCAGCTGTGTACCAAGACTTACTTCTCCAGTCCAAAGCCTATTTGAATGTTATTTTCATTGGTTTGTTGGTGCATTTATTTATTCTTTTATTTTGCATTCAACACCAAAATACCATGGCAGCAATTTTAAGCAGTCACAGCTTCCGGAGAAAAGACATTTTAAGAAGGAGCAACCTATTGGGATTCCCACCTCTGTGGTGTAGCACTAGAAAGAAAGAAAGAAATAGAAGGCTAGCTGCTAGTGTGAGTGTCTGATTTTAGTGATGTGCCAAATTATTCCACCTCTAAACCTAGAGTGTCCATAATGATTTTGTCATCAGAACTAGCAATGAGATTTGTGATTTCTACGCTTCTACGATAATCCAAAGATTTGACAAGGGCTCAATGCTGAAGTAAGGCACTGAGGTGTCTAGCAGGAACACTGAAACATCAAACTCTATTCCCCTTATACTAAATTACAACCCAGATTTTATGGTGTCTTCTCCCCTTATTTTGTGGATGTTGATTTCAGAAAAGGCAGTTTGGAAGAGGAAGCTTACATCATGGGTAGTTAATATGTTCTGATATATCAAAATCATATTTCAGTCTCCAGGACTATTTGCCTAGCAACTTTCACAAGCCCTACAAGAACTTTAAACCAAAAATGAAGACAGATCCATGGAAGTCTGATAAGAAAAGTGGAGCAATATTTTTTTTTCTCCTGAAGAATTTAAGGTGTCCATCAGTGTCAGAAATATTTTAGAAAAAGCAGAATTTCTTCTTACAGAAGTATTAAGCCTCTGTGAAACAGGCATCAAAAAAACTATGAATTCTGATCTCTCAATAAATATGTTTCCTTTTTCTTAACAGATTCACACATTAAAGTTAGATCTACGGCTGAAGTAAAATCCATTTAGCTGCATTGAGGTTAATGAACCGAAGATGATCTACACCCTTTGAGAATCAGCCTTTGCGTGTGATCAGTTATGATGCTATTTGTTTTTATTGGCTTAGCCATTGATGTGTTACTATGTGGCTCTGCAAGTTTTCTTAATCAATAAGAGCATACTTGAAAATTATTCTTCGATGGAACCAATGCCTGAAAAAAAGTCTCTTGAAACCAAATTTCCTTTTGATATGGAGGTGTGGTTATATACTGCAGAAATCAGAATATTTTAAACTGAATTTTCTGCTAAATGAGTAAGTCAGCACACATTCATCCTCCATAAGAAACAGGAGAAAATTTGCAAAATGAGTGCATCTTTCACCCCTCACAAGATGTTATCTCAGAATAGAGGAATATTAAGGGGAAAGAGTAATATCTCATGCACATAAGATTGAGAAAAAAATAATGCTACTTTATAAATATATGCAATATGATACAAAAAAGGCAACATATTGTGAATAGACACCTTTGGAAGTAAAACTCAGAAGCCTCTAGAGAGCTTGAGAAAATAACTAGCTTGCACAGCATTAAGTGGAAGGAGTTCCCCTAAGGGAATCAAGGGATCAGAGATATCCTGTCTTGGTTACTCTTTGATAAGTTTGCATCTGTATCTTTTTCACACTGCTGGTAATAAACTGAGATGCAGTGTTACATGGAGGGAAATGGAAAAATTCTTTCTTAGGCTGAGAATGACAAAAATTACTGATTTTACTGAAATTACATTAGCACAATATCCAACAGAAACACTCGGAAGTACTTCAAGGACAAAACAAATCTGTGCAGAAGAAATTAGGCAAAAACCATCCCTCTTTGTTGATGTTTATTAATAGTTTTGACAGACCTAGAGAAACATCACTCAGTTTCTTAAATATACTTAAAATAGAGCAGAATATCTCAGTACATTTTTGTAAGTCAGAAAAGTTTGGAAGTCTTGTGGGTAGACAAAGAGTGCAGGATTCATCTCACTCAGATTTAGGCATGAACAGAATAGATATTTATCTCTGAACTAGTCAGTCTAGAGTCCATTTACAGGTAGTAGAGAGATACAAGTATTTCTAAGGCATGAGTCATTGGACTTATTTTAGACACCTACTTCTTAATGAGATATACTGCTCAGAAAAATACCTGTTTCCTTCTGTTGACTATAGAGGAAGCTTACATTGATGAACTCAGAAATGCATTTTAGACATCCACGTTTGGTTAGATGAATGTCACCTGAAAAGACTGGAAAATAAAGCTGTTCTCTGCAAATGACCAAAAAAACCCTACTAAATGTCTTGCTGTGAATAAGTACAATCACCTATTTAAAGGTAGTACAGAGTCAAATGAATCCTGCTGTAAGGTCTAAAAGTCATCTGGAATTTACATTTCTTTTCTGATAGATTTAAAATTTTCAAACTGAGTATGCTTTCTCCTGAAGTCTGAGATGTTTTATTTTATTTTATTTTTAAGAGTGTAGCCATTTGATCAGGTCTCCTTCTGGTTTCCTTTCATACCAGAAATCTGTGATGCAGTTGCTCTTTAAGCTGCAAACCAAACCCAATATCCAGCCCATATTTGCCTAAACCCCAAGACAGAAATAAAATGTAAATCTAGCCATTCAAATCTATGTACCTGCAACCTCTTATTCTGAGGAACTGGAATAACTGAAGTCAGAGTTTTAAGACACTTGGCATATTAATAAATATATAAATCATAAAATTCACTTTAGCTAACATAGCATTAAAATTTACCCTTCTGAAAACTGAGCTCCAAAACTCTAAAATGAAACAAAATCCATTGAAAACACAAAGAGAAACAAAAAATGTTGTAAATATGATTATCACACTGCTGGCCACTCTTCGCTCAAGTATTTCCATGCTCTTCTTCATATGAGCAATTGGTGTTACTTGAATTTTCTCTCCTTTTCTTGGTGTAAATCAATAGTAACACAATATTTTGAGAAAAGGTAAAACATTGTTAGAACTATTATAAATTACTTGCTGTTACATATTTCTTCTAGGAAATGAGAATTCATAGGAGACAAATTCTTGGAAACATGTCTAATGTGAGGATGTGTCACTTAAAAAAAATGCAATGATACATTACAGTACAGTTGGAAAATTCTATTTTGACCTCTTCAGAACAGAACATTTAGTTGTCATCTAGAACTACTGTTGTCTTCTGATTAAAAAGAAGTTAAAATAGGAAAAAAGCAATTTGATTTAATCAAAACAGTAGAATTAAACATGAACGTTTTATGAGTTTTGTCTTGCATAAAATTGGAAAGCATTGATTTTGTTTGTTTTGTATAAGAGAAGAAACCACAATTATTATTCTTTAAACAACAAAAAGATCAGTTTCCTTTCTACCTTTGTTAACAACAAAAACCTGTAGTGAATGAGAGAAAAATCACACACCTAGGAAGCCAGGAAGTCATATAAACCCATCCCCCCAAAGACCTAATTTTTATGGCCCTAATTCCCACAAAACATTTCAATGTGACATAATTTATTTAGATGCTAGAAACTTCATAAGAACAGGGAAACAAGAAGTATGTAGAAAAGACTTGAAAAACGAAACCTCTACAGAAGCCTAAACATGTTAATAACATATTCATGTAATAACTGGAGAAAAATGTAATATGCACAGTATGTTTTGTATGAATTATTTATTTTACCTTTATACATTTACTACTAGAGAAAAATTTCTTCCCAAATTATTGCTCATTGTTAATGGGGAACTAGTACAGCATGTATTTTGGTAACATCTTTCAAAGTCATAGAGGAATTTCAATTCACCTGAAAAATTCAAAATAACTGAATAGGAGTTAACTTAAGAATGGAAATATTTACATATGGCAGGCTTTGAATCTGACCCAGCCCTATATGAATGAAGTTAAGAATTGCCAGACACGCAGTGAATACAAAAGCACAGGAATCTGCCACACACGCCCCTTCCTGCAGCATGTTATCAGAGGAAGATCTTAGGAACATGGAAACAGTTTTGTCATTGGCTCATCAGGGACCGAATTTCAGTCCTTAAATTTCAAAGAAATCCCAGGCAAGTATTAATAATATATCAGGATATAAACAGGATAAACAGCCGTTACCTCGTTACCTCCACCTTCCTGCTTTGTTTTATGTACCACCATATTTTGCACTAATTCAAGGATTTGCCTTGTGTAAAGAGGGAGCTTCCAGTGGAAAACAGCAAAGCCATCACGATAGTATCAGTATATTTTTTAATGAGACCAGATGGGAAAAAATATATGGAGGTGGACATATTGGGGTACCACTCTCCTGGGCTTGTGGCAGGAGCTAGAGTGCCACTGACAAGAGTCTTTGTTATTTCTGACAGCAGCCCGATTAAGCTTAATCAGCCTCGGATGCATTGCCTTCTGATTTTGCCCTTTATTAGCCTCCTTAAAACTCAGCAGCGACTTCTAACTTACAGAAGCTGTTCATCGGCTGGAGCTGCAAGTGCTGCACACGTATCTCATATCCCGCTTGTACTTCTTTTTACTATAAGAATATTATTATAAAGATGAAGAAGGGAGGTAAACTCTTGTTATAAACTGACTGCAGACAGATTTATTTCTTATTTCAGATGTGAATAATATGTCTAAGATATATTGTCCCAGCTTGGGCTACTTTCTCTTACTGCAACATAGGAAACAATTTAAAAATAGTGCATATGTACACAAAGATAAATGCAATAATACCTGTGCAATATATGCACTGTCTATAACTATTATTCCATTGTATAATAACAATAAATGTAATTTTAGACTCTTGAACTGATACTGAAGAATGTTTTTATATTTTTATGAGAGTTTTTAAAGGTTTAAGCAATTTCTATTTACTAATGTATTTATATAAACCTTGTAAATGTAGTAGATGATAATAAAATAACAATTATGTAGGAAAACATCTCCTAATGTTTTATCTCATAGGCCATTCTTGCCAAACAAAAGAAGCTGAAATGACCTAGTTACAGGAATCCTTTCCTTTCTGCATCCTGACAAGGATCTACAGGCCCTAAAGGAACCTGGATCGAGCATTTTCTTCCCTGGAGAAAAATTATTAACTCTAATCCTTGTCTTTGAATGCAGCAACCTTTTGATTGGTGTAATTGAGCTACATTACCTCACTTTTCTACTTCTGTCACAGCATCCCATAGATGTAGCACAACTGAATACATGAGCCTCATACAGAAAGGGTCAGAGTATTAATATGTTAATAGTGTGTTGGCTTGCAAATTATGTTTTTTATAAAGTCTCAGTTAATTACATTGCAAGGTTTTGAAGCCAGACTGAATTTTACTCCTGTAAATTTGCAATGCAAAGTGTTCTTAAGTAGACAAATGAGAGAAATCCATAAGAATTTGGTTAAAATACTTGAACTTGATTTTTACAAATGACATCTGGTTTTATAGATGCCAAATTGTATGTGCATAACTAGCTGTTTCATGTCTGAACACGCTAAATGAAACATGCTTGCTTCTAGGCCATGTCACATGTTGAAAAGAACAACCAAAAAAAGTGAAGATAGGAGGGACCTAAACCCTCCATCACCTTCCAGCCTGGATCTGTGTGCTATAAGCCAATCTATCTGAAACTACTGAGCAGTATTTTTTAGTCATTTTAAAGAGTGATAAAAGTTAGGAAAAAATACTGTGTCATATGTCTACTGCAAGGATGGGATACGCCAAAAAGTTGCCACAGCAGTTTCTAGACATCTCATTAAAACTGCAGGGGGCGGGGGGTGAAGAGATGTCTTTCAAACTGCTTTTAATCTGATAATGTCCCACAGGCAATGGAGGGCTTTGAGTTTTAATAAATGCTGATGTTGCATGTGTTCAATCCCCGCTAATCTGGAGACCTGCTATTGCCATGTCAGCTAGCTTTGGGGAGAATTTTGTGCCATGGAAATTATGAGGGCATCTCAGTGGAAGACAAGGGTCAAAGTCAGGCTGGACAGGGCTTTGAGCAACCTGATCTAGTGCAAGATGTCCCTGCCCACAGCAGCAGGGTTGGAAGTGCATGATCTTTAAAGGTCCTTTCCAACCCAAACCATTCTATGATTCTATGAAACAAAAGTGTTTGGGGGAAATGACCTATGATGAGAATTAAGAAAAAAAAAGTGTAGGAAATTTGGAGCAGGGGTTTTCCCGCCAGTGTATTCTGAAAGTGACAAAAACACTTCTAGTATAAGATGGCTTCACTCTGAGTCATACACTTAGGGAATGTGAAACCTCTCTGATTAGAATCTATCCCCACACAGTCTTGATATAGAAAATCTCTTTGCGATTGTCAAAGGCACTTTTTAAAACATTTACCTTTGTCCAGGTCAATCTTCTTTTTCATCACTGTTTTTCAAATTAGCACTGAAGGTAACATCCAGGAAAGGGGAGAGTTAGCATTGCTTCTGGGTTTGTCTCTCTTGAAAGGAACAATCCAGGATCTCTACATTTAAAGTCAAGCAACTTTGAGCTCAGTTTAGCCCTTTCGTGAAGTGATGCAGATAATATAAAATCATGCTCCTAAAAACCAAGATGGACAGTCTCATGCTTCTTGGTGAGCACATGAACCACAGGTCTATCTCTGTTCTTAAACCCACCAGAGAGCTCCGCTGTGACCTGAGACAGGTCATGTCGCATAGGATTGATAACATCTAACTTAAAAGACCTGCAGTGTAGGCATCTGAGCCAGTTACCTCTGTGTCTTTTAGTGTCAATTGAGAGAAACAGGCATTTTTAGAGAACAATTTTTCTGATCTAGGTGAGTTTCTGCTTAAGGAGGAGCTATGTTGTATATGTTACAGATGTCTGAATTGATCAGACTGCTTCCACCCTGGATTTTCCTTGTATCTGGACCTTTTCCCGTGCTTTACTGGACTTTGCCATTTAGATTCTCTTCACAACAGACAAAAAAAAAGTGTGGGAGTTTTTGGGTGCTACCAAGATGCAGCTGATTTGCACAAGGTCAGGGTAGTTGTCTTCTGTATTAAACCGGAGAGGAGGTAACAAATGTACTACCTGCAACTCCACAAAGATTTTAATTTGTGTTCAACTTCAAATGAATTTGAAGACTGGAAAAGAAATATTTTCTGGTTTTGGCTTGTGTAGGAGTAAGAATATTTTTATGTCCAACATCTAACACCACAGGGACTCAACTGTAGTTCAGTTCTTTAGGTCATGGAATATAAATATTATTACTGTAAGACATGTAGGTCTGCTGCTACTACTGTATATTTCTGTATCAATGGAATTAAATCAATCTTTCTATTCAGTCTTTTAAATAGTGAAAGCCTTAATTTTACTATATGCTTCTGTTCTGGCGTGTCTTCATAATAATAGTGTTCCTGTTCTTCTAAAGAATTCAGAAAAGGCTCTTGCAATCAGGTTACAAGGTTATACAGGGTTATATCCTGGGGTTAGTGATAAGGCAACAACTGAATATAAGATGGTGTATAAAATTTATGGCTGATCCTCAGAGATGCCTTTGAGCTACTAGTTCCGAGGCTCAGAAGAGCTCGCTTCGCTTCCATTTATGAGTCTGAAAAGAAATTCAGTCTCCTTTAGCCTTTGTTTCCCTCCTCAGCTTTCATCTAGCTAATGCGTAAAAACTGGAACTTGGGGATTGTCTATGACCAAGTATTTATATAGGGCCCGGCACAAGGAGACCGGAACCTTAATTTGTGGCCTCTACTGTACCAGAAACAGTGCTTCTGACGATCTGTAAAAGTATCTGCCTCTGAAAGGAGGCAAAGTTTCAGTGAATGTTAAACCAAGATGTAGTGTATATTCTCACAAGTCCTGCAACAACTGAAATGAAATTGTTGGAGTACAAAATGCAGTTCTGCCAAGAACTAACTCCAAAAATCTGCTCTTTCTGCTATGATATCTGAACAATAACGGAGAGATGGTCAAAGTGGTTTCCACTCACATCTGGTCACCCTAGCCTTCTCAGAGGATCCTGCCACGACGGCGGTAATGTGCCAGCTGTTCTCACAGCAGCTGCTATCTCCATACAGTGGAGCTCAGGACAAGGATACATCTTAAAAAACCCCGATCTGTGAGGCCCCTTTCAGGAATGAGTACCTCTCAAGGAAAGAGGAGGCACAGCCAAATGTGGGAACCTCTGCAACCATCCCAAGTAAAGCCGTTCCTCCTTGTGAATATGAGCTCTCATTATCAAAAGTCTTTACTCCTTGGTAGCATATATTTTAATAGACGATTTTCTGCTCTGCATAGCCTTTAAAAAGTATATCAAAACCAATAGCCAATGACTTTTTATCAGTTGCTGATCTAGGCCCGTGGTTTTGGTGGTCTTACTGATTTGCAGTGTCAGCTAACTGTTAAGCAAAAGCCATACCTGATAAGTGGGCTGTTTTCATACTGCAGCTAATCTGCTGGAAGACATGCTGAAGTTTTTGAAGAGGCAATAGACAGAGGAACATCAGGGTGCCCCACTCTTCCAACCTCACAGTGATGGTGACAGGTTTGGGGTTAAGGTGTTGTGCAACAGGAAGTGTACCCTACTTGTCCATGTAACTTTCACACCCTGCCACCACAACCACCTGATCAGCAGTGCACTAGTGAACAAAAGATTACCACTCATTTTAGAACAGACACAAAAACATGAACTGTGCTATCTGTTAGGATAAAATGCCTGGAAGAAGCGGGGATTTGTGTGTTACATGAAGAAAATATGTTCTAGATTTGATTACACAGGCAAATTAAAACATGGGTCTGCAGTGGATAGGACAGATCTGGAGCTGAATATAAAGATACTACAAGTTTTACAGATGATGTTGTGGGTCAGGGTGCTCTTTGGTGTATAGTATGGGCTGCTGCCACCCTCCTACACTGATCAAAATGCCTAACATACTGTACGGGTGCAGAATGAAGCATAATGCACTTGAAAAGGATTGCAAGTCTCAGATAAACTAGTAGGTTTCTTGTGAGCCATTTAGTTTGAAAATATATATGAGTCCCATTCTGCACACTTGGTGCCAGCAGTTCTTCTGCACTTGAATAACCATAATGACAACAACAGGTCTGCTCCTCTGGATAGCTGTTTCAAGAGCAAAGGCTTAACAAAGCCATTTATCTGTGAACATTTTGATAGCGTTACCCCACAGTGCGGGGCCCGATCATCTACAGTTTCAAACTACCATTTAGTTTCAATATATCATATGCCAGCACTTGTTTGTCTAAACACATCATTCAAGAAAACACATTAGTGTTTTTAGTCAATTATCTACTCCATTTGTTTTCTTAGCTGCATGTGCTTTTGAATGGTTATCTCAGCTTGGTACTGTGGTTCTGTGAGGTGTGTCCAACACTTAGAATAGAATATTTCTCATGCTCACTGAAGCAGAGAAAAAATAGCTGAAATCAGCAGCAATGAACTGCACATACTTCTACTGCATGCAGCATCTATGTTTGGGTCTGAACCTTCAATCCTTTCATATTAAAAATTCCAAGAAAATCACAGACAGTCTTTTCTGAATCTCAAAGCCTTGTAGGATCAGTCTCGTAACAAATACTTTGATGGCTGTGCAGGCGTACTGAAAATAGCTAGGTGCTTAGGGATTTCCGACTAGTACTGATATGACTGATATGCAATTCTGTGAAAAGCCAGAGCTTTGTCTGGGAATAGAACCTCTTCAATCTTGAAGTCAGCAGCAGATTTTCATAAGTTCATAGAAAACAGGGCTGAAAGGACTTCTTGTGCCATCTAGTCCATCAGCTTGCACTAGTGCTGATTTATTTCCCCTCAATGCTACCAAGAGTAGAACTACAGGCAGATAGAGGTCGGCCCTAAGATTTAAGTTTCCACAGGATTCTCTTATCCTTCTTGCAGAAATTGGCTCTGAAGTGCCAGAAAAACACAGGGGTCCTTGTCCTTTCCACTGTTCAACAGGCTCCAAGGAGAGAACACCACATTCTCTTCACTCAAGATCTCAGGGTGGATTTGAACTGCAGTTGCTGAGGTGAGAGGGCTCAACAAGACACACTGCTGCCTTCCCCTAAACAGCTGGAACAGCATCAAAATGTTTCATTCTATGTATCTCTCCCACACTTTATTCTGGAGGAAAATAATATGCTGTCGAGCGAGCTGTATTTTTTTTAAGATAATAGCAAAGTATCTCTAATTCAGACCAACTGAAATAATTGGACAAAAAAGGATGCAAACAGCCCAGCCTACCAGACTGTATTTAAAACAATTGTTAACAATCAATAAATCCTGCTGGATTGTTTGATTTCATTAAAGATGTGTTTGTTACTAAGCAGCTGGCACCCAAACAGCTGCTTTAAATAGAGAGAGATTTTTCCTGCTCTGTTTTATCATGTTCTTCATTATTTTATTTGCACATTTTCAGAGACAATGACTACTGAATAGAATCAAAATGCAGATAAGCCTATCACACCCTCGTATGAGCATGTGGTGGGTCAGGGGAATGCATAGAAGAAAAGACAGCCTGCTTCTCTTTCTACTATTCCCGAACATTGTCTTTCAGGCTTTCAACAGTCAGTCAGGAGTATAAAACCAAGCCTGAGACTGGCCCACTGATTAAATAATAAACTAAAGATACCATAGCTTCTTTTCAAAGCTCTGAATTTGGCTTTCTGTGAGTACTGACCTGAACATTCACATCCATCAAATAGAATGGTCACAAAATGAGGATTCCCCGGTGTTATAAAAGTGCTGCATAGTGGAGTTAGTTCCTTTTAAAGAACACTTTAAAATATATTTAAACTGAGCCCTACTCAGATGATACCTCTACCCCACTATGTAATACATATAATGAAGGTAATAGTTATTGTGTTACATTTGGTAGCAAAACAGGTAGCCTTCCTTTGTGGCTAGTTTGTCACCAAGCAAGAACATTAGCAGCTGGACCATGGACAGCTTTTAGAAAGGAATGCAAACTCAGATAATCAAACAGCTGCAAATTTGAAATCAATCCCAGGATCACTTAGGTGCGTGCAGCTGAGCCAAATTCCCAGGGAGCAATGTGGAAGCAAGATAAACTTAGATTTTCTTGTTTTCCAGCCAGATTTAGTTACACTGTGGTCATTGTGATGCTCTCAGTTCTGCATGCACTTCCTCAAGTAGAACAGTCAGCAGAAAGACCAAGGTGACATTCCCTGCCAGTTCCACGGCCTGCCAGCATCCTTCAGGCATAGAAATGTACATTTTTCTCTCTTCCTCATCTTCCAGTAAAGCTGGTCTTTGGGGTATAGGCGTGTTTGCAGCAGCTCTGTTCACATGACAAGAGAGAAAAGTGTCCTTTGTTGTCATTATTATTAGCAGTTCCAAAGGCTTTTATTTCAAATTCGAAAATTCTTACTCTTCATCAGACCATCATTACTCTCATATCTTCCTCTGTTTTCATGGTATTCACATTTGGCTGCAATGCACATCCATTATCTTCAGTTAAGAAGCTAGTGGTCTGGAGTTTATCTTCTCTTCACCTTGCTGACAGTGGCTGTATACAGGCTTCTTCCAGAGACGCCTCATCATGTGTCCTCAGTGGTGTTCCCAAGAAGTCCAACAACCTGGAGAAAAAGTTAGGAACTCACAGTCGGTATAAAGTAAGAGACACGGCGTTCAGAATATAGTTTAAAATGGAGGAAGGTATTTCTTTTTAAATTAATTATTGTTTGAATTGCAGAAATTGTGTAAAGCAAAACCTGGAATGGTTCACCTAACAAAGCAACAAAAAAAAAAAAAAAGCAGCAAAATTCACAGAATTCAAACCTCTGCTGAAACAGTCACAATGCACATTTGCACAGTCCAAATGATGTGGTTAAGTCCATGATATATATGTGGCTCAGGGGATATTTGCTGATGTACATTAGCACTTCCCTGAAGTTGCGAGGTACTTGGATCAAAGGGTTTTGTTTCATGCTTGTTCTATGACTGGCCCAAGCAGCTGAAACCTAAGACTAAACCCAAATTAGACTGATTGCTCCTTGAAGATAAAAAAAGGTCTGAACTACATTGATGCTAATTTATTTTAACTTCCCTTTGAATTTTATGAGGCAGATCCTGAGCTGACGTCATTAGAGCTGTGTTGATGTACACAACCCTGATCCAAACAAAACTCAAAAGCCTAATTACTGAAACATCACACAAGAGTTTATTCTTGAAACATTTCAGGCTCTTTGACAATCAGGTTGTGGCAAGAATCTCCTAAGAAGAAAGCTTGTCTTTCAGCCCTGTTTCTAGACCAAAGAAGTTTGGATAAGCACACTAACTTTTTAGACTCACATTACAAATATTTTGAAGCCTGCCCAACACTAATTATCTGTCACATCTCAACCTACGGCCATGCAGGTTCTTTGCAGCCAGCCACAAGAAAAAGGAAGCTGTAGGTATTTTTTTAATACCCACCTATTCCTCTGTAGTTTGAAAAAATAATAATCCTATTTTAGACAGGCAGAATGTTTCAATGGAACTTTAGATTAATCCTAACATCTTAGGCTCTGCTGTGCTGACCCTCCCCTCTCTCTCTGCTCTCTGCAGAATTTGTATGCAAAACCCACGAAAAGATTTTGGAACAGGCCATACATCCAAAAGCTTTTGACAAGGAACATGGACTACTTAAAAGAAAAGGTCTTCTGAAGCAGCTTTTCTTTTCTTCTGTCCCTTTTTTCCCCCTGAATTCATCCACCCCTTTACGACTTCACTGGTACTTGAGCCTGTGTGGGCTTCGTCCAGCACAATAAATGAAAGTGTGCAAACTCTCTGTGTTTGACACACTGTTGGAAGGAAGAGGCTGTGTAGGCCAGAAAAGAAGCTGGTTTGCCTAGGAGGCATGTGCTAAGTATGTCCAGTGGTTATTAGCTCCCGTTATAAACCAGAGGAAAACATATTTTCATAATAAAACACACTTATTATGTAAGTTTTTTGCCCAGATATTTGCAAGCAAAGTCATCAGTAATAATTTCTCCCACTGAAATTTGAGCAAGAATGACTTTTGAGCAAGAATTGAAAGAGTGGGTTTTCACATACCCACACAGATAAAGTACGGCATGGAGAATTAAGACGGGGCATCTGCCCAAATCAGTTTCAGGCAGCTGAATGTTACATCTAAGGCTTAATCCTTCAATATCCCACCCATTACTTACAACGCGCATCAAAATTAGTTAGTAGATCTATCTAAAGGGATCAGACTGCATATGTATATTTGTCCGTTGCTCCAGGCCAGTAAATCAGCAGATGACGATGCCAAAACAGAAGGAACTTTCATGCATTACATTTTATTCCTGGCTGGCTTGGAACACAGTTGAGTCTTCTCTACAGCCCTAAATCCTCTGTGTTTTGCCTGCCCCATGATACCCCAGTAGCTAATTACACTGTGAGAGTTTATCACAACACAAATCAGCAAAGAGCTCATACAAGCATAAAAGTAAGGTAAAGTCATCTTTGTACACACATTATGTACCAAGTTTAACTGCAGGTTACGCTTTGTATGGACCTTATGATTTTTTATAAGTGTACAAGAGCTGGCTGACAGATTGTCAAACGTGTTCAAAAGTGACCATCTGAAATTCTCATTGGTATGATCTACTACGTTGCTCTCTAGTGAACACTACTGGTGCAGTTTACCTAGCTTAAATATGATATAAATCACATCTCCGTACACAAAAATGCTTCTTTAGAAACCACAGACAGATGGTTTAGTAGCCACAGCTTAACATGTTAACTTGTTTCAGCTCAGCTGAGCTACGTATATGATGTTAGCATTTGGATATGGATATGGGCTTAGACACTGTTAGTTCTTCAGTGAATATCTCAATCACTTGCATTTAGTGTGATCTGACTGTGTCCAAGGGTGATGACAGTTCAGTTTATGCAGTAAATTGTTACATAACAGAAATATGTTAGTGAGTCTAAGTCCCAACTTAAATGGTGTTACTCTAACTGATTGCTTTCAGCCAGTGAAAGACCCCTGTTATTTCAGTTTAAAGGTCACATTTGTCAATTTATGTTAATCCTGTTAAATTAAAGATTTAAGCTCTGTCAACAGTAATCAGACTTCAATCAAGGGGAAAAGCATCCATCCTGCTTTTATTACTTCTTAGCGACATAATTTCCAACTTGGACTTTTCTTGAGAGAGATGTCATCTTTTGATTAATGTTAGACTGACAAGCTTGCCTCCTTGACCACACGTGCTACAATGGTCAGGTAGAGTCCTATGCAAGGATGTGTGTCCAAAGCACTGCCAGAATGGTACAGGGCCTGGGGATGTTACCACTGCCACAGAGCTCGTAGAATAGCAGCATGTTTCATTGACCACAAATACAATTTCACCAGTGTGGGCTGGCTTGAAAAAATTCAACACTCTTCTACCAGAAATGCTTAAAACTAATGCAGGTCTTTTGGATAGGCCCATTTAAAGTTGTAACTTAGGCAAGTCTTCCAAATAAGACAAAAGAAACAACATTATGTTCACAGAGATTAATTTAACTGAGATAGCAGAACTGAAGTACAAGTTCCGTTTTCCTGTTCTCACATCTGTGCAAAAGCTATGCAGCTATTTAGCTGTGCCGAAAAAAAGCCCAGGCTGCCTATCCAAAGGTTCCCACACTAACCAGCTTTTGGGCAACTTAAAGCTAGGACAGCATGACTTCACATTTGTCTACAGTATGTTAGGACAGCCTATCTTGAGTGAAACAGTAAGAGGAAAAAGAAGTATGACAGATTTGTAGAATATACAACTCACCTGTGCATGTCAGGCCAGCTGCAAATATAATTTATTATGTGAAAACACATTGTTCTGTAAACCTCTGTAGATCTAATCTGCCCCTGGCACACATACTCACACTTTTACCCACTTCCCAGACACTCAGATTTAAACAAAATTGTAGTGCTTCCTGCGCATGATTCACAAAAGGCTCATCAGTCCTACAGAATTTAGCAGGCAAAGAGAGAACAATTAGGAGGAGTCTTTAAGAGCATCCTTTTCATTATACTTTGGGGAAACGTTTTTTTTTTCTAATTTCCTCGATGATGTGTTGCATTGTGCTGTCACTTTGGGGTTTGTCAGTCGCGTCTGCTAATGTAATACAGTATGACTGACACATGTGACATGTCACCATGAAATGCATCGCTTGGCAACTTTTGTAAACATGTTGAAGAGAAGGGATTGTGGCAAAAAGGCTGAATGTTTTTTTTCTCTCTTTCTTTCTCTTTCTTTCTTTCTTTCTTTCTTTCTTTCTTTCTTTCTTTCTTTCTTTCTTTCTTTCTTTCTTTCTTTCTTTCTTCCTTCCTTCCTTCCTTCCTTCCTTCCTTCCTTCCTTCCTTCCTT
>Ga0065711_1041490_pt1 | contig 16110 bp, 8 predicted proteins | sample Hoacrofraction12_FD_59098 | JGI IMG/M metagenome (GOLD analysis project Ga0065711, IMG submission 59098) | Hoatzin crop microbial communities from Cojedes, Venezuela - Epithelial fraction 12 v2 (version 2) | ecosystem: Host-associated > Birds > Digestive system > Esophagus > Crop | place...
CCTTGTCCTGTTGCTGGGCACCACTGAAAAGAGTTTGGCCCCATCCTCCTGACACCCACCCTTCAGATATTTATAAACATTTATAAGGTCCCCTCTCAGCCTTCTCTTCTTCAGGATAAACAAGCCCAGCTCCCTCAGCCTTTCCTCATAAGAGAGATGTTCCAGTCCCCTCATCATCCTCGTAGCCCTCCACTGGACTCTCTCCAATAGCTCCTCATCTTTCTTGAAGTGGGGAGCCCAGAACTGGACACAGGACTCCAGATGAGGCCTCACTAGGGCAGAGTAGAGGGGAAGGAGAACCTCCTTCGACCTACTGACCACACTCCTCCTAATGCATCCCAGGATCCCATTGGCCTTCTTGGCAACCAGGGTATTTATTTGTTTGTTTGTTTGTTTGTTTGTTTGTTTGTTTATTTTTTCATTCAGTCAGGGTGGGTTTTTTTAGTAGGCAAAATTGTTGTTCTGTTTCTTGTTCTTGCCTATTAACTAAGCCAGCATGGAGTAGCCTGATAAACATGGTGTTTCATGCCTGAAGGCATAATGATCAATGAAGTGCACCAGACTGGCCAAACTAATATATTCTTTACACATATCAAGAAGTAAAAACAATCTTCAAGGTGCTCCTGAAGTGGACTGGGTGAATCTCTTTGCATACTGCTAATACTGGGGCCAGTCCTCTGGCGAGTGTCCTCCTTCAGGCTTGTTTGCCAGAGCCTTGTGGCAAGCAGAACAGCAGAGCAAAAGCCTAAGATTAGAGGGTAGTTATCAAGATCTTTTAGAAGCCCTTCAAGTACCTTTTTTCCCCTAACTTCACGGTCTGCATTATCACTAGATTTGAAATCATAAAGGCATATTCCACAGAAAATAGTGAGAACCCTCAGTTTTCTCACCCTCATGCTTCAGCCCATCTTACTTTAGACCAAAGGTTAAGTCTGGTGTCGTTCGCTGTCTGTACCTCATGCATTGATGGTAACTGTCTTTAGCTCACCACCTACAGAACACAACAGGCCAGTAAGTAGAAGATTTTGTTCTTCATTCTGATTTACTGAATATAATATAGGTGTGTCAGGAGGAATACAGAGGTCTGTCTTGGAGGAATATAAATACCCATGATTATGTAAAGTCAATAAAGAAATTCTTCAAGAATCAGTCGTTTCAAAACCTAGCCTTTTTAAAATAGAAACCTATTACCATCAGTCAAAATTTGTAATTTTCTGTGTGTTTTGATGCAGCTTTTGTTTTGGTAAGGATTAAAGAACCAGGTGAAAACAAGCTTTCTCATGTATTTCCACAGCAAGTTCCCCATCCAAAATTAGGAAGACACAATCCTTCACAGGTTTTCAGATGTCAGCCTCAGATCTCAGTTTCTGTGCCTCTCTTCCCTGCATCTCTCTCATTCAGATAGCTAGGCAACTTGGAGAGCTTCCTTTTCCATGCAAGTACCAGCACCAACATGGGATAAACTCTGTTGATTATCCATTTACAACTATGATACACTGTCATCATCTTATTGAAGAACTTGAGGGGAAATGGGGTTTTCAATATGTTTTATGACTTTGTCAGTGATAACTAATTTCCTGAAACAAGGAAAAGCCATTTCCCCAACTTGTACCTTTCTCTTACCAATGTCTGACAATAAAAAATGAAGATGCTTAAGATACTAAAAGATGTCCCAGAGCATCTTCAAAATTGGAAACATTAACAAAGCAACTACAGAGGTCTTTGCTAGCAGTTCTAGCAAGCTTTTAGCCACTTGCTTGATTGTGACTGTTAAAAACAAGGGGACAACTCAAAAGATCACATATGATGGGAGCTGAGGACTGTAATATCATGTTCATGTAAGTGACCGACATGTAGTGCAAAAACAATTTTTCCAAGTTTGACAAACCAAAATTCCAAAAAACCCCTTCAGTAATCTTCGAAGAAATTGTGTTTATTTTCATACAAAACTAGTTTATCTATCTAAATTTCTAAGAGGTTAAAAAATAGATGTCACTGCAGGTACTGGCTGCACATTTAATTATGCACTCCAAATACTTGCTCCCTAAATAAGTCAATCTTTTCTCATAAGTCACTTCTTCCTTCCTGACTATTTTTGCTGCTATTTTATGCACTCCCAGTGATTTGTCAATATCTTCATGGTATGGAGAAGCCCAGAGCACTATATAGTATTCCAAACAGCACAGAGCAAATGTTGACTCTTAAGAGAATGTTTCTTATACTTCAGTTAGATTTCACTGTTAGTTTTGCATGCAACTTACTCTGCAATTTCATTTATATAATTATGCACCACTGTTCATGTTTTAAGATTCTCTCCTGTCTCTTTCTAAGTTGTTTTCTAGTGTTTCAAATCACGGCTGTATATTTGTTTTTCATTTCTATTTCTACCGAGCTTTGCTTGCTTTAAAAATATTAATTACTAGGACCTTACATTTACTATTCCTATTATATTCTAAAAGGTTTTGCATTGAAATCACACTAGTTGTTGACCTACGTCAAATGAATCTGTAAATTCTGATTTTCTTAATTTTAACAACTCTGTTGTTTCTTTAAATTAATGACCTAAGGAATTACTCTTCTCCCCTTTCTTCGGTATTATCTCTATCAAGAAAACTAGTGTTGGATTGAACAGGTATGTTTATGGGTTTTGGTCAGCAAATATTCAGTCTTACAAGAAATCCTACACTTTTCGTTACTGGATTAGTGCCGATATCCTTTCTGGGAGAGGTGTTTTAGCTAAAGCAACTTTTATATAACCTCCCCCAGTGAACTTCAGCTGGGAGCAGTTTCACATCACTTGAGAAAAAGAGATTGCTTACGTGACCAACTTTCTTTGAAGACCATTGTATTACCAAGTTAAAAAGACCTCTGTTTAAGATGAAGGTTCTAAAGGTGTGTAGGGCAGAGATTAAGTCAAGGTGATATGTCTGTGTAAATGAATGTACTGGCCCACCTGCTATCCATTTCAAACTCAGTAGCACCTCTGTACACATTTGTTGCTGCTGCCAACACGTTTTGCATTGTTTGCCATTCCTAAGAAAGTTAACACAGTTTTTATGCAAACACATACATATCTATCCCCTCTTTGGCACTGCTGCCTATTTGAAGCACAAAGATCTAAGGAAATAGGCAATGGGTTGTACTCAGTCAAGCATTTTCTTTCAGGTGACCATAACATGTTTACCTGAGCAAGTGTAAGAACACTGAAAAAATGTTTCTCTGTTCACAATCCAATTTATCCTAGACCTGTGTGGGTGTTCATACTTCCTTTTCTGAGCTATGGGTCTGGCTATGGTTTACATTATGAGCAACACTCTATACTATCATTACTCCACATTCTACAAAATTTTTACTTTTTTTCAGATTGTGATACTACCTCACATGGAATTATATGTGAAGAGGTTTCTAGTGGAATTTACTCTTCCATTGGTCATGTGTATGCACACAGTCATCATCTCCATCATCATGTGCATAAAGGTTTTGCATGGCTTTCATTTTGCAAAAAATTTGATTCTATGATGACTTCACACTTGCTCATTAAATTCTTAGAAGCCATACCAGCCTCCTGCTTTCCCATCAGTGTTAAATTTGTGCAGTCAAAACAGGTCCACAGTAAACAAATCTTTGAATCACTAGAAGGGGTTTTTCTTTTACTTTTGACTGGACAGTAAGGATATCTAAAGGAGCTCACACGCTGGTGTGTGTTTATTTATTAGTGTATATAAAACAAATAACACTAAGAAAATAGCCAAGCTTCATGTCTTTAGCTTCACCTTTATTGAAAAATTGATCCACAGAACCCTTTATTTCAGAAAAGAGCCATCTGAGATATACTTTTAACAAACCTTATTCAGGGTTTATTTAAAGAGAAGAATCTTCTGCTTTTTTTTTCCAGTTTCTCTTGTAGTAAAGATATTTAAATGTACTAATTCTTTAGACGGTGTACTACTGGCATTCAATAAGTAATAATAACAGCTAATTTTAAAGACCAAATGATGTCTGACGATTCATATATTATTTGTGTTTCCAGGACTTCCATTCATATCATTAAGTGTTTGTAATTTCTAACACTTCTTTTTGCTTTATTTATTAGATTACTCAGTGCCATACTTGTGATAAGTATTGTGAAACAGTAGCAAAACGATAGCTGATTATTAAAAAAAGAACTTCAAATCCATCGGCATGGACTAAGGAGCACTACTTGGTTCATGACGTATCCTGTGATATCTTTCCTTCACATAGTCAAAGTAATTTCTTCTTCTGGGTTCTTTGTTTTTTCTAGCATTTACAATGCCTAACAGAACATTTTTTATCCTTCTAGCAGTGACTGATCTATGGAACCTCGAGTGATCTTAATCATATGTATGTATCTGTGGAAGTACTAATATCCAGCTATATCTGGGTAGCCAAAATCACCTTGTGATACAGTGCCAGGTAAGCCAAGAAAATTCGTTAAGGATCTTTTTAAAACTTATTCTTTCCCATTTTCTGTGGTTGGCTCTAACCAAATTTTTTCTGTTTTCTTCTGTCTGTGAATAATTATTAAAAAGACTTTTCTGCATTCTGTTGCCTAACTAAACCTTGCCAGAGCTACATTTTTCCTAATCTGACTTCCTCTTGTAATCCTTTTGCATACAGTTTTGACCACTGCACATGTTTCTTGCTCCCAGCACTTGTAAATGCAACCCTTTATGTTTTTGAACTGTACTTAAACAGGGTTTACTTATTTATCACTGTGTGGAAGAATTGATAAAATATACCGAGAGAAGAACATAGATGCAAAAGAGAAAAAGCTGCTGTTGCAAGGACATGTTATTGTGTGTTTTAACTGACCACAGATTTACAATTTAGAGTAGAATATACGGCAATTTCCTTTGACCTTCCCTAGCAGGATAATAGATAGGGACTTATTTAAATTAAATCAGAATAATTATTATAAAATAAACTTCATTAGATACATAAATATAAATCACACCACCACAGATTGTTTTAAAGTGGTTGTCCCAGGGGTTTCAGAAAGACTGAATGATGAAAAAGGAAAAAGAAAAGGGCCTGGAATGAGTCCCAAGAGAGCATTTTTGAGTGCTTTCAGTTTTACATTATTACATTGTATCAGAAGTATTGAAGAAACAATAAAGACTCATGAACTTGTGGCAAAAGTAAGGTGACAAGACCTTACATTATTTTTTAAGTATTTTCAGCAGTTGATATTGACTTGGTAAGATTTTTAACCTATTTACAACATTCCTTCATTTTATGTAATAAGGCATGCTGGTTATACTTTATACAAAATCTTACACAACAGATATATATCTATAGGTTAGATTGTGCTAATCATAGGCAATAGGTAGAATCACTTATTTTCTTTCTTTATGAGTTCAAATGAGTGTAATATTGAATAAGCTTTGTTTATCCTGTGATACCTGTTTTGTAAAGGTATTGAAACTGTCGCTATAGTCATTCTTATTTATTTGTTTATTTATTTACCTATAAACTATAATATGTACTGAAAGAAAGTGAAAACACAACATGTGTAGAATTTGCTATCGTAATAAGACCAAGGGCTGAAACTTCACTTTCTACAAATTCTGGCTGGCTCAAATGAGAAGATAAAGATTGTGGTTCCCAGGAAGAATAAATCCAGGAGCTTGGTCTATTATCTGTAAATGAGTAATATTTTTTTGAAAATGTGAAAAATCCAGTATGGAGCAAAAAAAAATCTGAAATCTTTAAATGGCTTGCTTTCATTCTTCTGGCAGCTATAGCTGAACTACTATACATATATCTTTGTATAAGATATACAAATACACATAAGATACACGTATACATACTGACATACATGCACATGAAAAATCAAGACAGATTTTTCACAGATGGAAAGCTTGTCTGCCAAAACCTTAAGTGCATATAGACAGAGTTAAAGTCATCATTTCCTTGAGAGTGATCTTGCTTATAGTTATTTTTATTATCTGCAGATCAAGGCATAAGACTGACAAACACTTCATGTGTTTGGAAAGTTCCTGGGTTCAGTGTGCTAAGAATAGTACTAAGAAATCTGCACTAGGATGTGTATCTGATGTAGCTTCTGGGAAAAGGAAAATGCCTTCTGGAGAACCAAATCACACTACAGAGAGTGTTTAAAGAGAAATCTTGGATTTTACCTCTCGATCTTGTTAGAGGGAGAGTAGTAAAACCTGATTTGCTAGCTCTGCAAGTCATTCTCCTGCAGCGGCTAAGACTGGGAATGATATCATGTTAGAAAGTTGGGTCTTACACTGGACTTCCATGAGATGTCAGCTTATATGATTTTGTTTGTTTTAAATGAAGGGAAGAAGAAAGCTCTTTCCTAAATGTCATCTACTTTAGAGCACAAGGCCTAGGTCAATAAGAAGGGCAATGAATTGCATGGGAATTGCAGTTGGAAGAAGTGACATTTGAACTCCTGAGTTCATTGTTTCCCAAGGCTACACAGGTATTTGGTGAGAGTGTCTTGATCCTTCCTTTCTTTTTGACCGGGAAATGAATGACAGTATTCATTCTGCATCAAATTTGTTATGAAATTTAATGGGGTTGTTCCTAAATGCATAGTTTCTGCCACGGCTAAAACACATTCAAACGATCTCATGCCATGGAAGTAGAATTAAATTCTAGAAATCAGTACACAAAAAACTGGCACTTAACAACCAAGGAAGTCTTAAGCAATCTACTACTCTTTCTGTATTAATTTATTTTTCAAAGAGCTCCCATAAACACATTCAAATATCATCTAACATTCTGCATGTTGTTTATTGCCATTGCAAGGGTATCTAAAAGAAGTAAAAATTTAAACCTCATGTTAATAAGAACTTGGTGAAGACAATATTAACACAGTGCCCCTATTGCTTTTCCATAATAAGCAACAAACATAAATTATGTTTTATTCAACTAAAACAGTTTTCTCCCACATGCCAACTAGTGATGATATGTCACTATCATAAACTTCTTGTGCTTTCTTTCTGGAGCTTATTTCTTCACTCCACAATTGACATGCCTCAATTACAACATTTCCTGATTCTGATTATTTGCTTTTGTAACATTAACATTTGTTTCTCACATCATTTTTGTCTGAATTTTATCTTCTCCTTCTTAATGTTCATTAGTAACTGTAAGAAATATATGGTCATGGCATTTTTTTGTGCAGAGATATAAGGAGCACTATTTAGCGTGATGAAGATGTAATTGGAAATGGTTGGAAATGAAAAAAATCAGCCAAGTTTCTTGTTGGTACAGCATATGGGGCTGTGAAAGCGAAGAAAGCTCCACTATATTAAAAGTAGTGATATTACTCTGTACTGTTTTTGATGTGATTTATGACGGTATTTGTGAAATTGTACATGAGAACATGTAGTAGTTTACGAGTTCCACTAATTTCCTACTTAGATGAGAGCAAAGATGAACTCTCTTAAATTGTACATAGCCTGATTCTAGCTCTTAGAAGACGTAATATTGGTGAACAATTGGTCCTCAGAAAAGTCCCTCACCTCAAGGAGCCTGAGCCAGCCTCATGCAATACAACACTGACCACTGATGACTTTTCAATGTTGTAGTCACGTGGTTGCAGAGGTAGTGGTATGACTCTCCTAGACATGGGACATTCCAGGAAGTTTCTGAACTTCAGGAACAAGCAAAAGAGACTTCAGCAAAAATATTCTACATCTCTCTGTGGCCTGACTTCTTCCCAATATCATTCCATGCACTTTGTACAGAAAACAATGCACACTGAAAAGAGGAAAAGGAAAGAGGGAGACTGTTCTGTTATTTTTGGGGTTGCTCACTACTCCATAAATTTCCTCTTTATTTCCTATCTTCTCTTGTCTTCACATAAGACACCAAGGCATCTGTGAATGCAGTAAGGATCTCATCAAGTCCTTGATCAGGATGGTCAAGACAGGATGGTCCTTAGATGTATGCTGTGAGCTTGGGAAATAGAGGGTTTGTACCTCTTGCTTAAGAAGGTGATTGTGCTGCCCTCAGCACCATTTAGCTTTCTCACAGCAGAGCTGAGAGGCAAAGAATAAGCAGGAAGCCAGCCTTGGCATTGCAAGAAAATACAGTTAATTGGTTATCAACTACCTGTGTGGGATTTAAACTTTGTTATTAGGACCATTGTAACTATTGAGGGCTATTGAGTAAATACTTTAAGGTGAGTTTTCTGACAAAAATCTGGAAGAAAATGAAACTAAAATTCATGCTCATCTTGTACAAAGGTGAGAAAACAAAGATAAAAAAAATCAGATCAAGGAGAAAAGGTTGTTGGGTATTTTTTTCCCCCTAAACAGGAAATTTCAAAATCAGCTCCCAGATATTCAGCCTTTATCTAAACTATCCAGAGTATGATTTTCCAGCTCTTGGGTAAGGTAGGCATAGGTAGACAGACTGCAGAAATGTTCTCACAGTATTTCCATCCCAAAATCTGTTCTAGGGGATGTACCTTGGAATTTCTATTCTTGCCAGAATTACAGCTCAGATAATGGGCCTAGATCAAAGCCTCCTAAATCAGCCCAGTGCTTTCCTAAAATACAAACAACAAATGAAATTCTCCTGATCTGTTTGCTCTGATTTCTAATTTAAAAATCCCATGAGTACCTCTGCAGCTGGTTTGTGCTCAGAATGAATTGTCCCTTAGGAAATGTCCTCTTCACTTTAACATGTCATTCTGTACAGGCCCACAAATAAAAAAAATATATACTGAAATAGATGTAATTCAGATTTTTGACTGAATAATATGGGAATATACCCAAAAGACAGAAAAGGTGGCCTAAAAATAGCAAAGATTTATTAAAGGTGCTATTCCCTCTTGGCTGCTCTGACTTTGCTCTTCATCACTCTCATAGTTCCTGATTGACTTATTCAACTTTTCTCCAATAAGGTACTAAAATCTACTAGGAGGTCCTAAGTTAGTTTTCTGAAGAAGGAAGTAACTAACTTGAACAGCCTCCAGTTTGAATTGGGTTTGTTCAGTAGTAGTTTGTTTTTTTTATGAAGCACCATGTTCAACTTCCTTCCAAATGGCCTAAACTGTTCTAAAGGGTTGTTTGGGGGTTTATGTTAATACGCTGACAACAATCAGAACTTCAGGTTTCCCAGGGAGGAGGAAAGGGAGCTTGCAGCTAGCAACAATTCTTCTATATACTGTAATACATAACTATACGCAAAGGTTTCTGGCTTAATAAGATTTGCATGTGTGTATAAATATATTTTAAAACAAAATGGGACCAATATTTTGCTCTTTCAGTTTTCCCTATTTCTGTATTCCTTTATTTCCCTCTACTCCATTTTCTTATGGACAGTCAAGACATCAAAAGACGTATGGAATATTCTGTTAACCCCCCTCTGTAGTAAAAAGACTGGCACTTGCCTGTGTTGTAGTTTAATCCCAGCAAGCAGCTAAGACCCACACACTTGCTCACTCCTCCTCAGTGGGATGGAGGAGAGAGTCCAAAGGGCAGAAGTGTGAAAACTTGTGGGTTGTGGTATAGAGAGTTTAACAGGTAAAGCAAATCTGCAAACACAAGCAAAGCAAAAGAAGCAATTCATTCACTTCTTGCCATTAGCAGGCAGGTGTTTGACCATGTCCAGGACTGGGCTCCATCACATGTAACAGTTGCTTGGGAAGACTGTACTACGAACTTCGTGTGCTTACACTCACTAAACACCTCCATGTCTGACATAGCAACACCTGTAATCCTGCTTCTTGTGCCACAAGTGCCCTAGCGTAAGCAGTTGGGCAAACAAATGTTCTCTAATCTCATCTGAGATCAAAAACCAAGGAAAGATAATGTCTATCTTCCTTCTTGAGACCCTAAGAAGGAGCTGAAACTAAAGAACATCCAACACAGCCCAACTTCTGCTCCTCGTGTATCTTACACATACTTACATATAGAGTATGCCATGAGTGTTACATGTATTTGTATCTACCCATATGTGTATAGCCGTATACACGCATATATATATACTTCCAATTCAAAAACTCATGGCTGTCTTTCATATAGCCATCTCTCAGGGGCATGGAGGGGGTTGGAAATCTCACTCGTAATGCAGGCGGTCCAAGTCTGACATTTGTACTGGCTGGGGAAGGTTAAAATCCAAATATACTTGATCACCTAGAGTAGAAATGCTCTGCCCCTCTTGTGGCAATCAGGATACTGTATAAAAAGTATGAGGTTTATAGGGATCTTCTCTTTGTGTAGGTTAATTTCAAATGAGTGTTCAGAGGAAGGATATTGACAAGTCCAAGCTGAACGTAATTTGGGTGGTTTTGGTGGAGCGGAGGGGGAGTGACGGAGGTAATTTGTGCTTGCCCATGTAGTAGCGTACAGCAAGTCTCTGTTAGTCTCTCATAGTCAGAACTAACTAGAACCCAGAAATGAGTGTTGGGTTTTTTTCTCTGTTTGGAGGTTGAAGTCTCATAGATGAGAGTAACTGTGTGATCTCTACCACAGACAAAAGCCTGTCAGCCCACATTGCTTTAATCAAGACAGTGGGGACCTTTAGCAATGAGTCCCATCTAGCTACATTTTCTGCTCTAACTGCTGAGTTTCTCCTGGGGGAAAGAGCTGCTCTGTCGCCTCCTAGAACTACCTGTCAGAGAGCAAGTGCTCAAGCACAGCAGTCCCTATAATTTAGAGATGTAAAGTTGCGTCTGATCATTGCTCCGACTGGGCTAAGCGAAAAGACTTTTCATGCCCTTCTAAGCCCTTCATATTTGTTTTCCTTTGAGGCAAAGGACACCAAGGATATTGAAAGTGTCAGGACTGTTCAGTCTGGAAAACGGAAACCAAAGAGAGATATGATAGGTGCTCAACTATGTCAAAGTATAGAGATGAAAGGAATAAACTGTTCTCCTTATGCCTCATAGATAAGACATGCAGCAATGGAAATAAAGTATGACAAGGTAGATTCAGGTTAGACACCAGGAAAACATTCAGTACTAATAAGGAACTGGAACAGATCTCTGGAGGTTTCTCACTATCGGTAAGCAAACACCTGCGAGGAATAACACAGATGCACTTCCCTCTGCTTTCACACAAAAGTATGAAGTCTCAGGGCATCCCTAGTCCTGTTTTCGTAACTCTGTGGCTACCAGTACAGGGCAGTCATAGAAAACTACTCTCAAATTCATATATTACATATTATATTTTGTAGCCCATGTTCTATATTCTATATTTTATTGTTAATAAAAGGATCTATTGCGTATACCATCAAACTTAAGCTGTGATAGTTGGTCGGTTAAGCTACCCATTACCTTAGTATAATAGACTTCTGTTTATGTCCCTGCTTACAACAGAAATTTAATTTCTGTAACTCTTAGGCTTATATAAATAGTAATACTTTTCCAAACCTGGCAAGCAAATTGAATTCAGAGGTTTGATGCAGTGGTCATTCCTGCTCTAATTAAGCAGAGATTTTTCATTAATTTGTGATAGATGTTATTCGATGAAGAATATGTATGCCATTGCTAGTTTCATTCAGAATTTAGGACAATCGGGGACTCACTTGCTATTGTACTATTCCAGTTTTTACCCAAGTGAAATTATAAAGAATTTACAAAAATCAGAGTAATGATTCAGAGCCTTGGTTTAGTCTTCATTAATAGAAAAAACACGGGATTAAAGTAGAATGTATGTCTTAAAGAAGTTAGCATTTTTGTATGGCAAGGCTGGTATGCTTGATTATAGATATGACAGAAATTTGATTCTCACATTGTTTAATAAACTGTGGGCAGCTGTTTGAAAGACTTCAAGAGTAGATTACTCATATGCCAAAGCACACCCACTGGAGGCTAATTTTGGTAACAAAGAACAGCCGAATTGGCTAGACCAAAGATATTTTTTGTCCCATGTTTTCCTTCAAGAGTTGTCAGCAGCATGTACTTAAAGACAGCAGGCAAGCATATCCAATTCCCCTGGCATACCTTCCAACTTGGAAGAATTGCTTAAGAGCTGCAGCCCCTATTTAGACTCTCCAGCTTTGCATTTGAGGTGGACCTGTCCTTTAGCCTTTCAGACGCCACTTATACTTTTGGCCTCCTGTGATGTGCAATTGCCTCCCCTGTTTCATTACATGTTGTCTAAAAAACCTTTCTTCACTTTGTCGCTTGCTAATTTCACTGGCAACTCTACAATGGCTACATCTTGCACTTATCGGAAGTAGGGAATAACTTACTCATCACCTTCATGGCTTTCAGGATTATAAAATTCTCACATCTTAATTTAGCTATCTTTTCCCTACCCTTTTTCTGTTTTCTTTCTCATCTTATAGGAATTATGGGACTTCTGCCTTCTTGGTAGCTTCTCTAGTTCTTATATGGTTATTTTGAAACTGGATGACTGGAGCTGTGTGAAGTATTCAAGACACGGCTGCAGAATGCATTTGTTTGGTGGTATGATTATGATCTCTTTCTTTTCACTTTCTTAATAATGACATTTGCCTTTTTAACTGCTGATGAATGTTCAGATTGTGTTTTTAGAGACTAATCTGTATGCTGCTTTCTGGACTGGCGATAGCTGATTTAGAGCCTGGCAGAGTGCAGGTATACATAAAATAACATTTTCATCCATCTACATTACTTCACATTTATTGACACTGAGTTTTAGCATTTTAAGAACCTTCTGCATTTCTTCAACATCTGTTCTGAGTAATTATGTAGTGCAGGAAGAAGAATGAGTACAGAAATCCAAAATGTTGCAGTTCTTGTCTAATGGAGTGAACACTAGGAAGTCAGTACTACCTAGATAAATTCAAGCAGCTATTTGGGAGATTTAATTCATATTTCAGTCATACATGAACCAACTCTGCCACAGGGTCAGGAGAAAAATGGTTTAGACCCACCTTTTTATCCATTTCTGTGTTCTATGCTAGACACGGCTTGAACAGGGACTCTATATACATAAGGAGGGTTCATTTTTTAGGGATGAATATTTAATGTTTTATGGATTTATTCCCGTTGCTTATGTATTACACTTGCAATGGAGGAATAAGATGATCACCTGTTATGAAACCATTAACTCTTAATTAACTGCAATCTACACATTGAACAAATGGAAGACTGGATGGAATATTCATTCCGTATATCTTTGCAATTAGTTTGCCTATAGTAAAGACTGTTATTCTCAGAGTTATATCCAATTAATGATACACTTTGCATTGAAAACTAATAGTATTCTATTTGTACCAATACTGTACTGATTTGTAAGTCTTTTTATTACAGAACAGAAATAATGAAAAGATCGTTATTATTGTTATTATCATTATTCATTATTTCTGTTCTGTAATTAAAAGACTTACAAATCAGTACAGTATTGGTACAAATAGCTGCCTACTGTAGGAGACCCTGCTTCGGCAGGAGGGTTGGACTAGATGACCCACAGAGGTCCCTTCCAACCCCTACCATTCTGTGATTCTGTGATTCTGTGATTGTAATAGAGAAGGCAGAGACAAGGTTTCACTCAATCGGTATTTTACCATTTCCTGACATCTGACCTTGTCTTTGCAGTGCAGATATTCTTTCAATAATAGCAGTAGTGTTTATTTATGAATACATGTAGGATATTCAAAGTGATCTTTGTGTAGCTGAGCAGACACAAATATCACCATTAGCTCTCTTTGTATCTCTTTTTAGAATCCAAGTGGAACTATACATTAACATAGTGATTATCAGCAAAGTAGAAAATGGAAAAAAACCCTGTATGCTGATGAGAAACTACTTATTCCTGGGTAATACAGAGGAATTTGAATCACAATTAACAGGTTTGTTTTTTTGTTTTTTTTAAATAAGCTGTAGAAAATTTAACTGATAGAAACTGGACTCTGATGCATCTGTTAATATGGCTATAGATAGGATAGCAATTTAAAAAAAAAAAGTTAAAAAGAAGTTGTTCCATAAGAGGTTCCAAAATTTCCTGCAGCCAAAGACCAGGTCTGTGTGCCACATTAGGGCAGAGTATACACATCATAGAACAGGAGAGAACTTCAAATCATCTACTACTCTAACTGGCACACAGTAGCACCCAGGGGCAGTCACAGTAGGAAGGTCAATGGACAAATACTTCACGAAGACTAAGCCTTATTCACACTTCCATGCTTAGTCTTTCTAAGGAAGGGTTAAGGCTTATTTCCTAAGCAATTTAGCTATTAACAAAGCTGTACTTGTACCTTTGACAGCAGTATTAAAGAGGACAGAAAGACAGCACCTTGAATTAAAGAAACATTACTCGGACTTGCTTGGTTTTGCTTCTTTGAATTAAAGTTTCAGAAGTCGGTGTATTAACTCCAGTTTCTTGCTAAGGGAGCTAGTTGATAAAGATTGTTTCGGATGCAGAAATATACTTTGGTACCCAATATGCCACTGTTATACCAGATGAGCTTTAAAGACAAGGAAGACACAGATGAATCTTATTAGTATTGTAGTTGTTATTGTTGTTATTATTTTATAAAAAAAGTATTAGCTATTATCAAAGCCAGAGTAAAAACTGCTCCATTTCACAACTTTTCAAGCATTGAAAGGATTTTTTTTCCCTTTTCCCTGAAAGAATACTAACCTCTTCAAACATCTTCTGTCAAACGATCATGTTGAATTATTCACTTTCATACTCAAGTACATGTGTGTGCCCATATTGTGAGAGAAGGCTCAAGATACTGCTCAGCCTTTCTGAGATTTTTAGGCTTCATCATATTTGGTTAGACTCCAAACATAGTACATGGAAGTTTGACAATCTTTCTGACAGTACTTTATTTGAAATGTGTATATCAGTTTAGATAAATATTGGTTGATGTGGAGCATTGCACTTATTTCTTAATCAGGTATATACAGCAGATCTCCCAAAATCTGATGTTCACCCACACAATGTCTATAGACAAAATAATATTATTTTATAATTGTACTACAAAGATTTAAACCTACAATAAGGACAGATTATTTTGTCTGTGTGACACATGACTAGGTTTTCCATATACTAACTTGGATTTGAAAAATGTTCTCTTGTTCCAAAATAATTTTGAAAGCTAACTACTTTGTATTTACATAGTACTCTAGAAACCTCTTCAAATACATGAAAGGTATTTGGATCGACTATTTTTTACAGTGCATAATGAAGAGTTAGATGTTAAAATTATATTTGAGCATTAGAAATATTGATATAGTCTTACAATGCTGTAATCTAATTAACAATAAATTATAAAGTATCTGTGTTGATATAGTTCTTGTCAACATATAATTAACATTCATTCATATAACTATCACTTTTTTTCTCTTTAATAGATACACAGTTAGAATCCTGCTGTATATACTACTTTACAGTTATATCACTGTTTTTTATTATATACTGAAATTAGTAGTAATTACAGGTATCAAGAACACTACAGTACAAATGCATAGTAACCAAATCTAATTGTACCTTAAATATGATATTCTCACTATAAAGGAAGATCACACTTTCAACCTGCTTTCTTAAAGAAATAGTGATTACTTAGTCACACTTTTGTCAGCTGTAAATCCACCTCTATCTCCAATAAGTCTGGAGCGTGTTTGCCAATCATTTCAACTATGCTAAAAAGAAAAATTCAAGTATTGTTTTGAATATGTCCATATGCTTCATGAAAATCAGTGTTCACATAGAAGAGAGCTCTGAACAGAGTGTTGGTAGAGGATAACTTCAGCCATTATATAGTTACTGGACTAGCCATCTGTCACTCGACATTCACAGAGTTCTTGTCCATTAAAAGTGCCATTTAATTTTGGAAGATAGAAGATGAGGCTATTGCAAGAGTGAGGACTGCAAGGGAAGAGAAGTTCATAAAAAAAATATTTGATGGCAAAGACCAGTCCCATTATAATTACACCAGAACATAGCAGAAGAAGTTCAGGCAAGTCAATGTAAAAGTGTCTCCTTTCTTTTTTCTTTTTTCTTTTTTCTTTTTTTCTTTTTTCTTTTTTCTTTTTTCTTTTTTCTTTTTCCTTTCCCCTTTCCTTTCCTTTCCTTTCCTTTCCTTTCCTTTCCTTTCCTTTCCTTTCCTTTCCTTTCCTTTCCTTTCCTTTCCTTTCCTTTCCTTTCCTTTCCTTTCCTTTCCTTT
>Ga0065711_1007085_pt1 | contig 16109 bp, 14 predicted proteins | sample Hoacrofraction12_FD_59098 | JGI IMG/M metagenome (GOLD analysis project Ga0065711, IMG submission 59098) | Hoatzin crop microbial communities from Cojedes, Venezuela - Epithelial fraction 12 v2 (version 2) | ecosystem: Host-associated > Birds > Digestive system > Esophagus > Crop | place...
TCAGAGGGAAGAAGTTCTTCCTCATCTTCAGACGGAACTTCCTGTGCTTCAGTTTGTGCCCATTGCCCCTTGTCCTGTCACTGGGCACCACTGAAAAGAGCTTGGCCCCATCCTCCTGACACCCACCCTTCGGATATTTTAATCATAATGTAGTTTTTCCAGTTTAAATATGGGCCCATAGAATAGACTGACCTAGCTTGTCTAGTGAAGACATCAAATACTTATTATTTTTTTTTTACTTATGGATATAACTACTCTTAAATTCCAGATCTAGACCCAACCTCAGCCTCTGCTCATGGATTGTCTCTTTTAGCAGAGGCAGTGTCAGATGTTACCACATCCATCTCTTCCCTCCACTCCTCTGCTGGGTGTTACCATTTTCATAACAGAAGGGACAAAATAAGATGTGTCCTCACTTCTGTTTAGCCTAGTCTATGAACAATTTTTGGTACTTCAAATAAATCAGGCTGTTAAGTAGTATGGCTGTAGTTCAGAAATGCTTTTTGCTTCATTGTTGCTGTTGCAGAAGCAGTACAATCCAGTGAATGAGCAAGTGTGCAAGTATTTGAAAAGTGACTTTACCCAACAGATACAGTCTGTCAGACTCCAAGAAATGGATTGGCAGCTCTGAGGTTAGGATTAGGACTGGGGTTTGCAAGATGTGTTTATTAGCCTCATGAATTTTTCCAGAGGAGACATTTGAATGGATGGATGTCAAAACTGACACTGGCAAAATCTGAGTTAAATTTATCCAGAGTAACTTCCAGCAAAGGTCATGAGGACATGTGAATTATAAAGTCGGCTATACAAATAAGCTCTTGTGAAATATATCTTTTTGGAGACAAAACATTAAATTTTTTGGCATCTAGATAACTGCCAGCATTTGCAAAAATTAGATTCTTGGGACAATTCAGTTGTTAGGATTTCAACTGTCTTCCAGGAAATAAAGAAGACAATGAAGGGTATAGTAAAACTAGGGTAGGGAAGCAGGCTTGTGGACTGAATGCCAAGGGTGAGGATGCTAACTCCAGGGATTTCACCTAGCAAACCTAGATAAGGTGTAATTATGGCAGGTGCTCTTTGGGAAGAAAGAAATAGTTATTGCATATGTTTGGGGAAGATGGAGAAGGGGGAGTTTTATGCTGGACAGTTTGACAGGTAACCTGAACAAGGCCAAAGGTGTAATTCTTAAAAAGTGAATTTCTCTTGGAATATAATCCTGTGACTTACTCATCTGTACACATCTGGTATCGACTTCATTTGAGGTTAGCAGGCAAGATATGAGAAACAATGGTGCTTTCATTTGAATCAATCAGTTTCCTCATTTGAGTCAAACAGTCATCCCCATTTGCCGCACTTTGACTCATTTTACAGAGCAGTCTTGCAGTGTACAAAGTGGATTTCTTTCATCTGAAGCTAAACAAACTGTATCATAGAATCACAGAATCATAGACTCATAGGTTGGAAAAGACCTCTAAGATCATCAAGTCCAACCATCTGTCCAACACCACCATGCCTGCTAAACCATCTTCCGAAGCGCCACATCTACACGTTTTTTGAACACCTCCAGAGGTGGTGACTCAACCACCTCTCTGGGCAGCCTATTCCAATGTCTGACCAAGAGATCTATACTGCCAGAGATCTTTGCTGTGCTAGTACTAATAATGGTTTTAAACCAAAAATGGGCAGATTTAGACTGGATATAAGGAAAAAAATTTTTATGATGACGGTGGTGAATCACTGGGAGAAGTTTCCCAGAGAGGCAGTAGATGCCCTGTCCCTGGAAACATTCCAGGCCAGATTGCATAGGGCTCTGAGCAACCCGGTCTAGTTGCAGATGTCCCTACTTACTGCAGGGAGGCTGGGCTAGATGGCCTTTAAAGGTCCCTTCCAACCCAAACTATTCTATGATTCTATAATAGATATTGAGTTCGGGTCCCTCTCCCAACCAAGTGTGTACAATGTGACCTTAAGCTCCTCCATGCGAGCTGTGTTGTCCCATAATCTGCTTCTACTGGGCTGTGCTCCATTCTAATGTGGATGCGGGCCAGTGTTAGTTTGCCAGAAAACTTGCTTCCTGTCCTGAAATGAAAATCCTTTACAGAAAAATAGAGTTCTTTTACATTTTGACTCAAAGTTCCCTTAATTTATGACAAAGTAGCCCTTCACAGAAATGAACTTGTAGGTCAAAAGGAGGGAATATTTAGTCAATTTGGAGTTGACTAGATGTCTTTACATATATTTTAAGATTTCTGGTTTTGCTATTTAATTACAAAAGAAGTAGCTTTATGATATTTTTTCAGCATATCTAAAGTTCCATTTGGCTCTTACGTAGAAACTGTAGTTGCCTCAGCATTTCAACAGCTGTTCAGAAATACATGTTCTTACTGAAGACTGCTTACTCTTACAAAAATAAATAACAGATGTATCTTCTGCTATTTTTGTGAATAGCTTTTACTTTGAGAAATCTTGTGGTTTCAGAGTCAAAGGATAGGCAAAGCTTTTAAATCCATTAGTGCCACAAATGTTTTGATAAGAGGCATTTTGTGTGTTGGTTGTTGTGGGATTTCAGGGAGAAAAAGAAAGCAGATGCTGTTGTGTTCCATGTTAAAAATATTTTATTGTAAGATAAATGCAGAGTAACATCACTTGGAAGTATCTCTATCCATTCATTAAGTTATGGAATAAAGCCTGCTTTTATATATATACATATAGATATGTATGTATAGGTATAACATTTCTTATGAGAGACTATGCAAGTGAGCAACGAAAAAACATGCAAACTAACACATTTAAGACTGCCAAAATTTACTGTCAGAAGATGGATGGGACTGAAAACATTTTAAAAAGTATATTGTTTTCCCTGCTGTTCCAAAATGTGATCTTTCATTTCTCTCTTTTCTGTTAGGCACTAACAATATCCTCTGAACATACTCAATTTTAGGCTTGGTCCAACCTTGGCTGGAACACTTTCGCAGCTCTTGTCCTGTGTGGATTTCTCGGTGCTGCCAATATGTGCAAGAATGAATCCTGTACAAGAAAAATCTGCTGGGATTTTGTTGCTATGTTGTGATTCAGTGATTATATTGGTTGGTTTGTTCAGATGAAGGGTGTGTACACAGCTTTTCTTACCTGCTTATCTCACTCCAGAGCTCTTTCCTCCTGAGAGTCTTTAGCTAAAACTCGACTTGGTGAATGGGACTACCATGTGGAAGTATGTTTCTTTGACTCTACAGAAATAGTTCTTCTCCCAGAGATACCACTTTTTTCACTGATGTAGGTAAGGGCTCTGCTCTGGTGTAACCTTGTTTCTTTTATTTAGAGCCTGCCTTTCATTTAGAGCACCTGTCTTTGATCCTCTCCACTGACCTGGGGACATGATGGTTTGACCATCTGGATGCCCCTTATGGTCATCTGTCCAACTGGACAGAGTGAAGGAGTTAGAAGCCTACTTCTAAACCACAAATTCAGAGGCCCTGCTGATCCTGCAGGTCAGACCAGCCTGTCCTCACAGATCAGTGGATCCTGCTCTTAGCCCGGCTTGGTTCCAGACGACGCCACTTCACAATACTACATTTTAAGAAGAGTCTGAAGTGTGAGAAAGTGAGGAACGTAGGAGTAAGGGAAGCTGCGAAATAGGACTTCATCTAATAGGCATAAAATGAGACACAAATTTTCAGAGACTTATTTATTTCCAGACGTGTTTCTTAGTACTTGTGACCACAATCACTCGGCATCTCACAGGCATAGAGGAGTAAGGCTTCAAAATATGTGGTTCAGCATTGCTGTAATACAGGTAGAATTTACTGATGAATCAAGAGACACAAATAAATTTTGACCATGTGACAGAGATTCAAGATACAGGCTTGGCTTAGGGCTTGGCAAAACATTTGTGTCAGTAAGAAAGTTCAATCCAGTTTTGTGGTCATTGTATCCACAAGATAAAACGAACAGATAGCTTGCTATGCAAGACCGTATGAGTGGCTGTACCACGTCACACCAATGGTTCATCTGTCCTAGCAAGTACTTAGGAAAGTACAAAACAAAACACATAGAGATATGTTTTGTCACTTCTACTGTACAGTCTTCCAGCATCTGGCAGTTTGCCATTTACTGATTTCCAGAAGGTGGGCGCTAGGGCTGGTGGGATTACTTGTACATCATCTGAATCAGAAGTTTTCCTGAACCTTTTTTCATGAATTTGTCTAATTATTGAACCATTTTGGACAGCTGGTATTCAGGAAATCTAGTGGTAATGAGATCTATGGTAAAAAAAATGTATTTTGGAAGAAATACTTCCCCCCCTCCTTTTTTTTGATCCTTCTTCTTGCTAATGTCTGGAACGTTTGTCCTGGGTTTGGCCAGGACAGGGTTAATTTTCACCGGACTCCAGGAAAGGGGCACAGCTGGGGGGTGGGGGCTGACCCCACCTGGCCAAACAGAGCCCGGTATTCCATACCATGTGATGTCACGGTGGGTTCCGGGGCGGGGGGGAGGGGGGAGCGGTGCGGTGCGGTGCGGTGCGGCGCGGCGGGAGCTCACTCACGGCTCGGGAGCGTGCAGCGGCGGTGCGGTCTGAGAGAGCGGGTCTGTTTTTGTCGTGTTTTCTCCTTATCTGTATCGTTGTTGTTACTGTTCCCTTTGTCTGCTGTTCTGTTAAACTGCCCTTATTCCGACCCACCGGTTTTCTGCCTGTTTCTTTCCATTCTCCTCCGCACCACGGCGGGGGGAGGGGCGGCCGTGTGGTGCTTTTGTTGCCAGTGGCAGCCGAAACTAAAACATTAACTGGCGCCCAACCTGAGCCCATGTCCTATGCCATGGTGGTGCTTCTCTGCCGCCCTGTCCCGGCCGTGGCTCCGCCTGCCTGTGGACCCCACTGATCCATGTCCCGACCCATGAGCTGACCCAGGAGCTGACGTTCTTGCAGGAAATTCCTTTGCTTGAACATGTGTTCGTGTGATAACCAAAGCAAGTCATGCTTTCCAACTCAGGTTGGAACCGGTGTTCCTCCAGAGGAAAGCGTGACGTAGGAAGAAAATGGAGATGAACAGCTGACAGTTTCAATGGGCTTTTACTGAAAATAATTTTAAAGAAATCCCTTTATTCCGCCATCTGACATCAACTCTGAAGAAGTGTGGCAAATGCTGACTTTATAATTACTGTGAAATTACCCATTAAGAGTAGGAGATACTGGGAAATTTATTTCTGTTTGTATTTGTCTGTTATTGTCTGAAAGTAGAGCAGCAGGAACAAGCTGAAGTTTACCAAATCTCATCTATCTGGACGTCAGTTCTTGTAGCTGCGGCTGACGTTCCAGCTACTTTTTATTTTTAATTGTTTCTAATGTTGCTGATGTAGGCAATGCTGTAATGGTAAATTAGTGCTACAAATACCTTATTCTTCTATTCAGAAATGTAAATTTATCATTCTTACAGAGTTTCATGTCAGAAAGGATATTAAAAAATGATCGATACATCTGAAAGAAGTTTGTTGAGGGAGAAGAGAAACAAGGCCAAATGTTATGAACACAAGAGGCTTTAGGATTATCAAATGTACCTCAGCGTTAGGGCAGTATCATACACAGTATTGAAGAATGGCATCGCTCTACGGCCAGATACCAGGCTCGTTCTGCCTCATTTGTTTAAATTCTCTCATCCTCATAACTCTTCATTTTTGTTCTACAACGCATTTCTTTCTGAGACTGAAATGCAGTCTCCTTCTTTAGCTTGGATGACTAGTCCTAAAACCTTGTCCGCCTTGCAGCCCTTGAAAATATTCTGTATTGTTAACTATATTGATGGGTAGCTAGAAAACAGCTGAACTGGAAAAGATGAAGTGCCAGCACCAACAGCTGCAAAGGCAGAAAGAACAAACCCGCTACAAATACTTCTCTTACACTGCTTAATCCCTGTAGTTTCCCCTAATGGCACAATGTCTCGTAAGCACCATTTAAGCATCTCATAAATTAACACTTATCCTGTGCCTGCTGTTTGGGTGGCTGTTCAGGGAACTTTTGTGTTAGGTAATAATGAACATTTGATCTTAATTTGTCTCCGATCAGTCTTTAAAGTAGGTGAGAATGGGATCAGTTATATGCTGAAATTTGTTAAATCCCAGCAGTCTACTTTGCTACAGTCTACATTACAGCAGCCATTTTACCTCTATGAAGAAAAATAGGATTTTCAGAAACACATTTTATAGGCTGAGCTACAAGAATACCTCTAAGATATCTCATAAATCTTCAGGAAAAGTATGCTAAAAATATCTGGGACAAAAATGTAACTCCAGACAAACAGAACCAAAGCAGGAGAATCTCAGATGGCACAGATGAGAAGCAAAAGAAGAAACAAGGCCTCTGGAATAGTGTATCATCTTGCATTCACAGTTAAGAGGTACAATTTTCCCCAAATGCAAATCCCTTTAGATGAGTTGTTTAAAATGTCAGCACGAAGTGTTTAATACTGCCTCCTTCTTTCTGTTTGAAATGTCTTTTTGGAACAAAAGCAATAAAAACAATGGCAAGCCTTATATCTAATTCCATTTTCAGAAGAAGGTAAGTATTTCTACCTTTTTACTCCGAACCTCAAAAATGTCAGCATCCACAAGAGACAATAATTTTAAAAATAAAATGTCAAAGGTAGTTTTTGTGTCTAATTTGCAGTTTGTATTATGTTAGAAAGCATCATGGGTCATTCTATTATAATTTCTTTTGTTCAACTCCAACATAAAAATTCAATTTTAGTAGCATTTTGTTCACTGGCAGTTAGTAAATCACTCGGGATAATTCTAAGGATACACCTACTCACTTTGGGATATTTAATTAACGATGAGGTAAGGGTTTCACGCTCTTCTCCAAAGTTTGAACTTGCAGAAAAAAATGGAAGGCAATCCCAATGAAAAGAGAAACAACTGAAGAAAACAATACACTGAGTTCAATTTTTTGAAATCATGGTCTTTAGCTGGGTAGAAACTGATGGTCTTGGAGGCCTTGGAGACAGTCTATTTGACCATTCATGGAAAATGGTTTAGACCGGGGTTTTTCAAAGTACGGTTTGAACATCAGCAAAAAAGTTCCTTATTTATTCCCTAAAAATAGGTAAGTTCCATAAAATATTTTGAGCCATAGAGAACAAATTTTTGGAAAAATGTTGATAGGTAAGTTACCTCCAGGTCTGACAGAGTATCAGTCAGCTGGATGGACGGTGGTTCAGTCCAGGATAAGATGATAGGTAAGTTACCTCCAGGTCTGACAGAGTATCAGTCAGCTGGATGGACGGTGGTTCAGTCCAGGATAAGATCTTCAAAATATTTTTTGACAAAGCAAGGTACAGTTGTGAAGAGTCTAATGTCGCCTTCTAACCAGCAATGAGCTTGACTTCAAAGCAGAAACTGAAAGAATGAGTTCAGTTAGAATCATAGAATCATAGGCTGGAAAAGACCTCTAAGATCATGATGTCCAACCATCCACCCAACACCACCATTCCTACTAAACCATATCCTGAAGTGCCACATCTACACATTTTTTGAACACCTCCAGGGATGGGGACTCCACCATTTCCCTGGGCAGCCTGTTCCAATGCCTGACCACTCTTTCAGTAAAAACATTTTCCCTGCATCTAATCTAAACCTCCCCTGATGCAACTTGAGGCCATTGCCTCTCATCCTATTGCTGGTTACCTGGGAGAGGAGACCAACACCTGCCTCACTACACCCTCCTTTCAGGTAGTTGTAGAGAGCAACAAGGTCCCTCCTGAGCCTCCTCTTCTCCAGACTAAACAGCCCCTGTTCCTTCGATCGCTCCTTATAAGACTTGTTCTCCAGACCCCTCACCAGCCTCGTTGCCCTTCTCTGGACACGCACCAGCACCTCAATGTCCTTCTTGTAGTGAGGGGTCCTAACCTGAATACAGTGCTCCAGGTGCGGCCTCACCAGTGCCAAGTCCAGGGGCACGATCACCTCCCTATTCCTGCTGGCCACGCTATTCCTGATACAAGCCAGGATGCCATTGGCCTTCTTGGCCACCTGGGCACACTGCTGGCTCGTGTTCAGCTGGCTGTCGACCAACACCCGCAGGTCATTTTCCACTGGGCAGCTTTCCAGGCACTCCTCCCCAGGCCTGTACTGTTGCATGGGGTTGTTGTGACCCAAGTGCAGGACCTGGCATTTGGCCTTGTTGAACCTCATACAGTTGGCCTCGGCCCATCAATCCATTCTGTCCAGATCCCTTTGCAGAGCCTTCCTACCCCTGACCAGATCGACAGTCCTGCCCAGCTTTGTGTCATCTGCAAACTTACTGAGGGAGCACTCAATCCCCTCACCCAGATCATTGATAAAGATGTTAAACAAGACCGGTCCCAAAACTGAGCCCTGGGGAACACCACTCGTGACTGGCCACAAGCTAAATTTAACTCCATTCACCACCACGCTCTGCACTCGGCCATTCAGCCAGTTCTTTATCCAGCAAAGAGTACACCCATCCAAACCATGGGCAGCTAGTTTCTCCAGGAGGATGCCGTGGGGAACAGTGTCAAAGGCCTTACGAAAGACCAGGTAGGTGATGTCCACAACCTTTCCTTCATCCACTATGCAGGTCACCTGGTCACAGAAGGAGATCAGGTTGGTCAAGCAGGACCTGCCTTTCATGAAGCCATGCTGGCTGGGCCTGATCCCCTGGCTGTCCTTCACATGCCCAGTGAGCGCACTTAGGATCTGTCTCTCCATAATCTTCCCCAGTCAGGCTGACAGGCGTGTAGTTCCCAGGATCCTCCTTCCGGCCCTTCTTGTAGATGGGTGTTACATTGGCAATCCTTCAGTCATCTGGGACCTCCCCTGTTATCCAGGACTGCTGACAGATGATGAAGAGTGGCTTGGCCAGCTCCTCCGCCAGTTCCCTCAGCCCTCTTGGGTGGATCCTATCTGGCCCCATAGACTTGTGAGTGTCCAGGTGGCATAGTGGGTCGTTAACTGCTTCCTCCTGGATTATGGGAGGTTTTTTCCGCTGTCCTTGCCCATCTTCCAGCACTGGGGACTGAGTACCCCGGGAATAACCAGTCTGACTATTAAAGACTGAGGCAAAGAAGGCATTAAGTACCTCAACCTTTTCCTCATCCTTGTTGGTAATATTCCCCCCCACAGACTCTCCCTGACCTTCTTTTTGTTGTTGATATATTTGTAAAAACATTTTTTGTAGTCCCTTACAACAGTGCCAGCCTGAGTTCTAGCTGGGCTTTTGCCTTTCTGATTTCCTCTCTGCACGACCCCTGTACTCCTCGGGAGTCGCCTGGCCTTTCTTCCATTGGTGGCAGACCCTCCTTTGTTTCCTGAGTCCCAGCAAGAGCTCTCTGCTCAGCCAGGCCTGTCGTCTTCCCCGCCGGTTCATCTTGCGGCACATGGGACAGCCTGCTCCTGATAGAGAGCATGCTTGTAACAAATCTTCCGCTCTGTATTGACCCCTATCTTTTGCAGTGGAAATAGGAAGGTTTTATATCGGGTTTCCATGCAAACAGGATCAGGATTCAAGCCGTAGTTATGACTTAAGAAGTTAGTGAAACAATGCAATTTTTAAAATCTGATATACTTCAATAACCTTTTTTTTTTTTGTCCCCTTGGGTACAAGAAAAGATGACTAACCTTCATTGATCTAAGAAAGTTAAAAGGAGAGAAGAGGAGAGCAGATACGGAATTACTTTACAAAGACTTAAAAAAGTAAAGCCACAAGGAGATACAAATATCTAGGAGCTTTTTATGAGAAAATTTCTTGGACTTGGACACTTCAAATGAATATAATTTAACAACTACTTAAATCCCACTCAAAATTAAGCATTGTTGGAGAATAAACCGTTGAAGTTATTAGACTTTCCACATGTCTTTTTCTTAGGATTTTTTCTAGATAATGGAAAGGAAAGAAGGAAAAAAGAAGACTCAGAGTATAAACAGGGGGATTAAAACAGTCCATCGTGAAGAAAAAACACATTTTCAGAAATGAAAGGCTGCAACAAACTTTCATACAGACAAGTCTGTATATGTCTGCAAGTGGGACTGCTTTATATCTGTAGAGCAAAAAATGAACCTCATCATTTGGATGTAATCCCTTAGAAAGTAAGTTCTGTCTTCTGCTGCCGAGGCTTCGGATGCGAAGTGTCATCTATTTCTCATTGTCCTGAATAGTATGTCATATCCTCTAGAGTTGAACCCACTATGGCAGTTAGAAAATAACAGTCTTCTATTAATTACTTTTTCTTTTTAAGTTTTGTTATTTTTATTTTTATTTTACAACAGTAAAGGACCAAAGTACGAGTGAATTGGAATGAATTAAATTGGAAGTATTCTTTATTTAAGTAATACATATCCATAAAGAAACATCCCAAAATTTTTTTCTTATGTAAATTACTCCCTGCTGTGGACCCCCAAATGACATTTCACACCACAGAAATTCTCCTCTTCAAGAGGCAAGAGGCTTAGAAAAGCACACTCAAAATGCTTCTTCAGTGACTTAGAATAAAGATATTGGTGAAATGCAGATTACATCTGCTATTTATAGATAAAAGAGCCAACTACTACACGAAATTCAGCTTGTGTCTGAGTCACAAGCTATTAAATTCATGTTAAATTCAACAAAGACCAGGAATGACAAGTAGGACTTAACTGTGAAAATATCCACAGGTTTTGTCACAGATTGACCCTCAATTATTAAGGTTTATATGAAAATGATCCAAACTGCTTCATTTTGTAGAATGAAAGTTCTACTTATTTTATTAAACAGATGATTCTGGTTTGTTTGGTTTTTTTAATCACCAAATCCACTAGGTATTAATGTATTGGTGGGAAGACTAAGGGAAAAAAAGATTTAGCTTACTGATGAGCATCTTACAGGCTATGAAAAGAATAGGGATGTTTACCATCTTTGTTACTTATTAATGGCAAGACAAATGGTTTCATTTATTTTGTATTGCACAGCTTTTATTTTGGCATTTACGGGGGGGATTAAATGATATAAAAACATAGATCCTGGGGCAGAATGGAAAATAAAGCAAAGTGTTATCGTGCAGTTTGTTCTTTTCATGAAAAGAGAAAAAAGTATCTTGTGTCAGAAGTCTCTCCAGCTTGTCTTCACACCTAAGTTTTCATGACTTTGCTACTGTTCCTGCTGTCCTGTGCCAGAGGCAGCCTGCTGGAGAAAAGATACCAATATGTCGCGGGGCTAAGAAAGCTGGACGTGCAAGGATGTGCCATCTGCTAAAGCAGAAGCAGTTAGAATAATGACTCACCTCACTGCAATCGAAATGATCTGCCCAGCTCATTTCTCCAATTTAGCCTTCGCACAACAGATTACTTCCTTTAAGTGCAAACACACAGAGAGTCTTATTTCTGCTAAAGCTCTCATTTCTAACTTTGAGGGAGCAGAGAGAGAAAGTTTTTTGATCTAGTACAAAATATGGAGATGCTGCCCAGATCACTGCTGGTGCCCAAAATCTCCTTTGGCTGAGTAGTCACTTGAGTACGCTGTGGACTCGTGGGCTCCTGAGCTTCAATTTCAGCTGCTTTGTGAGGACAGACTGATTTTTATGGCTTTACAGAGAGGGAATTTCATGGCTGAGCTGAAGGAGGCACTCCAGGTCAAACACTGATCCCCCATGAACATCTCAGCAGTGTTGGAGACAGTCTAGTTGACTATTCAAGGAAAACCGGTTTAGACCAGTGTTTTTCAAAGGATGGTCAAGACATGGGTGAGAGGGTTGCAAGGGTTTGCCACTAATTGCAGCTGGCTCTGACATCTCCACTCTGGATGGAGTGATGAGCAGTAGCTCCTCTGAGAAGGAGCAGAGAAGGTGGTGACACCTGAAGAGAGAGGAACACAAGGTCAAGCAAACAGTAGTTGAGACAGGGAAAGAATACACAGGGCTAAATAAAACATGTATAATTATTTCTCTGCATTGTTTTTCTGTTGCTGTTGTTGTTCTGGGGGGGTTGTTTGTTTGTTGTTGTTTTAGTGGTTTTTTTTTTAAATCAGTGTCTCAGAATATTTAAAATTTTGTAAGGAATGCAGAATCCTTTGGATTCCCATTTTCTTCTTTCACTGACTTTTTCTTTTGAAGACAAATGGCTGAGAATGTATTTTTTTCTTTCTTCTCTTTGTTTGGGGTTTTTTTTTGTTCTGTATTTTTGGTTGTTTTTTTTTGTTTGTTTTTTTTTCTCCAGAGACCTGCTAGTAGTTCTTTCGTTTTCACAGCCTTGGGAGAATCTTTCTGTATTAAAATGATCAGATTGCTTATCTGGGTAACTCCGGGATGATCCACTCCTCTAGAACTGTCATAGAGCTACAGTGGCTCTTCTAAGGAGTCATCTGTTTATCTATAGAGTGTAAAATCAGGTATCGTGTGAGCAGAAGATGCCAGAATATGGTTTGTGCCATGATCATGGACATGTATCCCGGCCCATAATAGAATAACAGAGAAAGCAGACAAGCGTTATGTTCAACACAGAAATGGTAATCTGAATACTTGTATATACATACATTTACATGCACAAGGAGAAGGAAAAAGAGTTCCCCAAACTGACCAAGATTCATAAAAACTACGTAAATGCTCCAAGTCTATCCCGCTTGAACATGAAAGAGAGAGAAGCAGATATACACCAGTTGACTTTGAACAGGGAAGAAGTAGGGAATAAGGGTTCTCATTTGTTTAAAAGAAAACCGGATTTGTTCTGAGCTTGACTTTTATAATGTTTTCAGCAACATAATTTTAAAATGTTTTCATGCTTCAGAGATGCCCAAACATTTGCTGGCAGTCCTTATGCACACAATATTCTGTATTTTCTGCACCATAATTTTTTCTCTCTGCAGCTCTGATTGCTGATGCTGCCATCGTGTATTTTTTGCCAAGATTGCTGTTCGTAGTAGCCAAGCCCCTAAGAGTGTGTATAATCAGTGGATAAAAATCAAAGCGAGAACAGCGAAAAGATAATTGACTTACTCTTAGTCTGAGAGTGGTTTTCTGGCAGATTATCCCATTGTCATCCATGGAAAATGTAAAGTTAAATATGGATAGGGATAAATTATTTTTCTCTGAAAATGAATCTGACTTCAGCTGAAGGACGGAGCACCTACTCTTTGCTTTTTTCCTTTTATTTTCATGAACAAGTTTGTATCTGAAAAAAACCCAGCTGCTGGCTCTTTTGGACCCAGATGTCTGTGAACCACGATCTTTCAGCAAATTGAGCCTGCTGGTGGAGATTATTCTCTAGTATCACAAAAGGACTGAAGACAGAAATTTGAATTAATCTGATTTTGTTTGTAACTCTTTCACCAAGGCTATCAAAGGCAGAGTTCACTTAAAAGGGTGATTTCTGCCTGAGAGAAGAATCAGATTCTGACTAAAGAAAATGATTAATAATTTGCTTTGGGAAAAAAGAAGTCTAAAGTCACATTGGTCTCTGTTGGATTAGGAATTTACACGTGACATATTGATCTGTTTTCAAAGAGTACCTGAATTCAAGGGAAATAAAAATCGTGGCTGCAAATGTCTACTCAGAAATATTATGAACTAGGTAGTTTGAAAGACAAGGTCTTTCGTTGTATGTTTTATGTAGTATTGCTTCCCTGTATCTCAGAATAAATTATGTTGCATTTATTTAAGATCTAATGTGCTGAACGGGAAAAAATACTGTCATTTTATGAGAGACTTTCTGTTCACCGTCTAGGTTTCAGCCCTGTTTGTTTCTTTTAGGAGTACTAGGTGCCTACAGTATTCCCTTGGCTAGCACAGGACAGTTTCATGCTTCATAACATTCCCGTTTATTTCCAAATTTAGATGATCATAACATTTTTGATAGTCTGACACCTTTCATAAGGTTAAATCACGAACTGTTTGTCACAGGCAGCTTGGAACTGCAGCTGTTGAGAAGAGCACAGAAAGGACTGTAGAGAATATTGTGTCCACTGTACGAATACAGTCTGGGATCTCTAGAGGGTGAGACAGAAGTCATGCTTCTGCCAGAGAAAAATGTGAATTGCTTGTCTTAAAGACAACTAGGTCTGTAAATTACGTCTAAAGTAAATAGACGAACCTTCACAGAGCTGACTTTTACAAAGACGTTTAAAAATCATTAAAGGTAGCAGAGATGTGAGGGAAGCAAATGGATGCGTTTAAATGCTGCAATGTGCAATTGATACACCTGTATTAAACTTTAAATGGCACAGTGGAAGTAAAGACATGCAGGAAAAGATTGTCCCTCACCAAAACTGAGGAGTGGTTCCCATACGAAGAACTGTTTAAAGCCACACTTTGCAGTCTGGAAAATAAATGACAAATACAATAAAATAGAGGGAAGGAAATCTTTAGTATTGTGAGTGGCATGGTGATGGCAGATAGACAGCCATTATTTACTATTTCTCACAAGTCAAAAACCATTAAGTGCCCATTAAAGTGGCAAGTTCCAAAAAGATACCAGAGAAAGCAGACAAGCCTTATGTTCAGCATGAAGCTGGTAATTTGATTATACATACCTACCTATATATACATATATATATGTTTTTATATGTGTGTCTGTATGCATGGAGAGAAAGAAACAGACAGAAAGGAGATGCTGCTGCACATAGTGACCACAAGCTGTAGTATGTTGCAATATGTTATGGATGCTGCATATAATATGCTGCAATATGCTATGGATGTCAAAATTCTGCTTCGGTTCAAAAAGTGTTTGGAAAATGCGTAGGATAAATCCATCTCGCTCCACTGAACACAAGCTCAGGAAGTTCTTGAGCTGCTAACTGCTGGAAAGGCATGTTGTGGGAAAGTTCACTGTAGGGTCACTTTAATTTGTACTCCAAGGCCATTTTTTATCATTTTTTTGGTCAAAGAAGGGTTACTGAACAGGGCAGAGTTGTGATCTGTCACAGTAAAACTGTAGTCACTTAATCTGAAAGGTAGGAAGCAGTGTAGCTATTCTGTATCTGTTTGTAAGCTTGCAGGTTGCACAGGACCATGTCCAAGCGGGTCTGGAATATCTCCAGAGAAGGAGACTCCACAACCTCCCTGGGCAGCCTGTTCCAGGGCTGCGTCCCCCTCAGAGGGAAGAAGTTCTTCCTTGGGTTTCTTCCTCGGGTTCAGATGGAACTTCCTGTGCTTCAGTTTGAGCCCTTAGTTGTAATGCTAATGTGTAGTAATAGTTAATTAAAACTAGTTGCTGCAAACCCAGGCTTTCTGATAATGAAAATAATAAAAAAATGGAAATAATGAAATAGTAAAAATAATATAAACAACAACAACAACAAGAATAATAGCAATAATAATAACCATAATAATAATGTTACAATAACAAAACCAATGACAATAACAATTATAACATAAAAAATAACATTTATTTTATTATTTTATTAGTTATTTATTTTATTATAAAAGTTATTAGTAATTTTATTATTTGATTATTTTATTGTTTTATTTTAAAATTGTATTTATTTTAGATATTATTTTTTACTATTTTTATTTTGTTTGAAAGATATTATTATTTTATTATTTTATTATTGATTTAATATTTAGATAAAATTTATTTTATTATTTTGTCACTGGGTTTTTTTATTTTTGAAAAAATATTTCTTTCATTGTTTCATTATTATTTGGTTTATTTTTTAAAAAAATATTACTTGTTTTATTATTTTATTATTACTTATTTATTTTACTATTTAATTATTATTAATTTATTTTACTTTTTAAAAATGCTATTATTTATTTTATTATTTGATTATTATTTATTTTATTTTTAAAAAATAATATTACCTGTTTTGTTATTATATTATCACTTATTTATTTTGGTTTTTAAAGTTATTATTTATTTTACTATTTAATGCTTATTCCCTTTATTTGTGCAGTAGTTGGTGACTTTTTTGACAAGCCATTGGAGCCAGGGAGCTCCTCCCTGGACACCCTGTCGCAGCCGGTCTTTGGGGCCCGGAGGGCAGAGGTGAATCCCCCCCGGGTGGTCTCGTCGGCCACCCCGGAGCCCTCCCGGCAGTGCGAGTGCCGGTGTGGGCACTGAGGCCTCGCGGCCACCCGGTGCCGCTGTGTCCCCAGGAATGGTGGCCGCGGCCCCCGGCCCCCCCGACCCCCCCC
>Ga0065711_1007295_pt1 | contig 16109 bp, 4 predicted proteins | sample Hoacrofraction12_FD_59098 | JGI IMG/M metagenome (GOLD analysis project Ga0065711, IMG submission 59098) | Hoatzin crop microbial communities from Cojedes, Venezuela - Epithelial fraction 12 v2 (version 2) | ecosystem: Host-associated > Birds > Digestive system > Esophagus > Crop | place...
TTTTTTTTTTTTTTTTTTTTTTGGTCAATTGCAGAAAAGATTCAGCTGCTTCACCTGAAAGAGTCTTGGAAGTGAAAAAGGGGGACAAAAGGGATGTTGTTATGTCTACTGCTAAGGAAGAAGATGTCTGTAATCACGTGAAAGTGGTGGTCCGTGTCCGTCCGGAGTCTCAAAAGGAAAAAGATGGCAACTTCAGCAAAGTTGTTCATGTTGTTGACCAGCATATATTGGTCTTTGATCCAAAGGAGGAAGAAGTTAGCTTCTTTCACGGGAAGAGACTGACCAATAGGGACATTAATAAAAGAATGAAAAAAGATCTTAAATTTATATTTGATGCTGTTTTTGCTGAAGATTCGTCCCAGTTGGAAGTTTTTGAGCATACTACCAAAAGTGTAATTGACGGATTCTTAAATGGATATAACTGCACAGGTAACATTTGCTATTTATATTCTTCAATTCAAAAATTTCACTAAATTCCTCAAAGTTTCTGCGATTGTATCCGACTGCTGCAGAGGCCTTAAAAAAGGCTGAGATATAAATAAAGTATTTTGTTGTCATTTACAGATACAGGAGGCTGATATTTTAGCCTAAGGAAGTTATGATTGCTGTACCCCTTTAAAACGAGTTCATGTTAGGGTTATAATAGACTTCAGAATTTTATCTGAAATATGCATTTTTGTGAGGCGAGTCCTCTGGAAAGAGTTATCCAACCAGAAACAGTTGTGTTGCTGAGTGTGTGGTAGCCTGCTTCATGAACTTTTAAAAAGAGCTTGGTTTTTTTAATTGACTAATGGAATGTGGTGAGGAAATGAAATACCTACCTGCAATAAGTTGATGGCTTAGGGTTATGAGAGTAACCAAAGAATATTTTCAGGTAAACTGCCAGTGTTGAACTGAACATTCAAAAATAAATGTGATTTTGGAATAGCTGTAAAACATAAAGCCTGATTGAGAAACTTGATCAGTTTATGGAAACAGCTGTGCAGAATGACAGAGGTGTGTGAATGTCCATTTGACTTTTGTGTTCTTGATTATCTTACTCGTATAAAGTATGTCTTATTGCTTTGTGGGATTTTTTTCAGTGCTTGCGTATGGCGCAACAGGAGCAGGAAAGACTCATACAATGTTAGGTTCCCCTGAAGATCCTGGAGTGATATATTTAACCATGATGGCACTTTATAATGGCATGGATCAAGTAAAAGAAGATAAAATATGCAATGTTGCTGTCTCTTATTTAGAGGTAATTGAGTTCCTGTATTCGGTATGTTGCTTTGATAAGGCGTATTTTAGTAAATGAAGAAAAGCTGACAAGCTGGTTTTGCCTTCACCTGGCCTTTTCAGGGACTTTACAAAATTGTGCTCCATAAATGTGGTGTTATTCATAGGTACCTGCTACTACTTTACAGAAGGCGGTGCAAAAAGGACAGTCTCTTCTAAGATATTCACTAAACATTCTAATGATTTCTGTCCTGTTGATCAGTTACGTCCCTCTGAATATCTGTTGTTGTGTACAAGAAAGTATCTTTTCAGGGTTATATTTCAGGACTTCACAATAAAAGCCTATCAGCGCAGTGAAATCGCACAACAATTATATGTAATCCGTTTTCAATTATATTTTTAAAGTTTTCAGTTTATTTATCTGAGATACAGTATAACTACTTGAATTGGAGCTGCTATGCCAATGGTTAGCTCTTCACAAATATTACATTCGTTTATTGTCGCCTCCTCTATCCAACTTCTTCTCATCACAGTTCTGTATTTACAAGTACTGTCTTTGCTCTGCTGTTAAGCAGTAGTATTACAACTGTTGCCTTCTAGCCCCCTCAAAGTCTTAATGGAAGAATAGTTAGTATTTGGGGGGGAGAAGGAGGAGGGAAAAGTTTGCTTTGCCATGTGCTGTTTCAAGTGCTTCCACAGACCAGGAAATAAGGTATTTAAGACTTGACAGAAATTAGATTAAGAAATCTCACTGAAGTATGGATTATGAAATGTAATAAAGAACAATAAATGTCAGATTCATGCTAGCTGCGAAAGTTTTTTTTTTAAAAAAAAAACTTATGTTTTTGATAAAGACTAAAGAGTATTTACTAAGAGAGAGTGACTCTCATTTTAATGGATAAAAAAATTCATGCAAATTGAATTAAATGAATATTTCAAGCGCAGTATAGCAAAGCTGTTTGGCAAAAATTCTACAGAATGAATTTGTTACTTAGTCTTTTTTAACGCTTATTTAAGACAGTGATGATTTCTGGTTAGTTAAGTTTAATCCTGTCAAGTATGGTAGGATAGTTTTATTAAAAGATGTTTAATTCCCTTTCAAAGGTCTACAATGAACAGATCCGTGATCTGCTGGTAAACTCGGGACCTCTGGCTGTTCGTGAAGATACTCAGAAAGGGGTGGTAGTTCAAGGGCTAACATTACATCAGGTATGTAAATAGATACTGAAATTCAGGAAGCCTCAAAATGTATTAGAGAAAAGGGTGAAGTTCCTATTGATCTGTGAAAGCTGTATGCAACTTGGTAATTTCCTAGTGGGTGTTTTATCTGACCACAATCACCAGTACCTTAGTAACATGCAAACCTAGTTAACTAATTATTCAAAAGTATTTTGTGGAAAAAAATGCTAATATTCTTGAATGTGAATGGATAAAGCATTCAGTCCTTATTATCGAAAGGGTACCATCGGTTTGATGCTCATCTTCAGGTTTTGGAAGATTTATTTTTTGGCTAAAACACTTTTACCATTTGTTAAAGAAACTCACTGCCTTCAGTGCTATCTTGGAGCTCTACACCTCTGCGAGGTCTCAGGATTATTTTTGTTTTTAAATAGCCATGTTTGAAAAGATTCATGTGAAATTACTTTTTCAGGCCAGCATAGCAATTCTTTGGCAAAGTCACTGACAGAACTTAGTTCTCCAATCTGAAAATCAGCTCTTGTGGACTTATTTTCTTGCAACCTTTTAATGTATGTTAGTTTATGTGTATGTTAGTATATAGTATGTTAGAGTATGTGCTTTTGTGTGCATGGAATAATGATTCAACGGGAAACAGTGTTACTAGTTTGGCTCACTCTGTAAACGCTGTCCTTCCCAAAGCTTCCTCTTGTAGGGAAAAAAATGAGTATATCGTTCTTTAATGCATTGGCACAAGAAAAATTAAGTCAGTCATTCTTAAATAAGGCTTCTTCCAACTATGGAGCGCCTTTGCAGATTTGTTTAAATTCTTTGCTAAAAACATTCTCTGGTGTTAATTTTTGCAGTTAAGTGCTTTCTTTTCATACCTTACTGCTTTTTAACTGAGAATGTTTGTTTGAAGTATCTCAATTCCAAAACAGGAAATTTCTCTTATTTCTAGGTAACTAAAATTTTAAGTTTCTTTTATTGTTTTGAAGGTAAATGTTAATGTATTGTAGAATCTCCTATAGGTGATGAAAAATTTAAAAAAAACTGTGCTTTTATCTGTGCTCTACCCTTAAAGCCTAAATCAGCAGAGGAAATCTTTCAAATGTTGGATTATGGAAATAAAAATAGAACACAGCATCCCACAGATGTAAATGCCTCCTCTTCCCGGTCCCATGCTGTCTTTCAGGTAAGATGATATAGCAGATGTGCAATGGTCATTACTGTGAGTTGTAGTTTTTGTTTCAAGTTGAATACAATGGAAGCCTTTCTTTTTTTTCTTTTCCCCACCTGCATTGAACTGTAATTTGGGTAAGAGGAGATTAGCATTTTCCAGTTTACTCTTCTTGGTGACTTCTCATTCCTTCAAAGTGTGTAAACGTTCATAGTGATTATGTTTGAAAAAAACTAATTCAATGAAAATCTCTCTATTTCCAGTAGTCTGAACTAATATTCCTTAGAAGAAATATCTTTTCTTTGAGCTTTGAAGATACTTCCGTATTGCAGTCTTGTAAACTGAAAATTGTTAGGTTTTTTAGTGCTTTCTGGTTTCATTATCTTGCTCAACATTTTTTCAGGAAAAATATCTTACAGAATGCAGTTATAGATCTGACTATAAGCTGAGAATCTCAAGTAGTACTTTCTTATCCTGTTTTTTATTTTTTTAATGTTTATTTTTTTACACTAGTGATTTCTTAATATTCTGGTATGTGCCAAGTTTTAGAGCAACTAAACCAGTATATAGTCTCTGAAAATATCTCCATACACGTACTTGCATCGTCAAAATGAAATGCTGATTTTTAGTTTCCCTAGATGAATTTTGCACGTGTTGTACAAATCTGCTAGAACTTAAGACTTTCTCCAAAGATTATTGCTGTTTGCTAACCACCAGCTTATCCTTCTGGCTCCTCTTAAATACAACCTGTGATATTTTTAAAAAAATAATATTTATAAAGTAGTCTTGTTAGCTAAAACTTCTTTCTGTTTGCTAGCACGTACTGCAAAGCACATTATCTTGAATTATTTATATGTTGCCATTCTGAGTTGCAAAATATTAAAATAAATTTTAATTCTGGTCCTTACAGTACAGATAAACTATTTAACTTTTAGGCAATTCTTAACTGTGTCAGCAAACTTAGGCAATGCTTAATAACCATAGCCAAAAGTTTGTGTTCTGAGATAGATGATGGCAATGCAAATAGCTGTAAAGTTAGTGTTCCAGAACTCTACTGTTAACAGATAGTTAATAACAGATAGTAAATGTGTTAAATCCTTCTAAAATATGTAACAAAGCAAAAGTCAGGCCCAAAAGCTTCTATGTTGTCTTATATACCTTAGACTTCTGTTTGAAATTGCCCTTCCTGTTTCTAATTTCCCTCGAGGTCTTGCCCATGGTTGTACATTTAAGGCAAAGGCTTCTTATGAAGTGGTTCAGTTTGAGAGCTGCATTGTCGTGTATGTGTGCTGCCTTTGATAAGGCACAAAGTACAGTGCCGCAGAATGAGACCGAGGCGTGAACTGATGATTTCTATTTCTTTACTTGCTGGGCTGGTGTGTCTTTACTTGGGGAAAAAAGCTCTGGGTTGTATTACCTGGCAGGCTTTGCATTCTTCTCAGTTCATTTCTAAAGCAGCAAGTAATCAAATGAATTAGGTAGATGTTGCAGACTCATAGTATCTTTAAGACAATAATTCTGTGAACAGGGATGCTGGAGAGTTTGTCTTCTGCAGCCTACATTCTATATTTATTCTGGCAAAATGATCTCACTTGGTACATCTACTTGTTAGCAAAAGCTGCATAGTCACCAAATAAACTATACTGACAAAAACTAGTATACCTATATCTTACCACAATTTTGTTTGAATGTATGGCAAAATGGATTGGTATACTTAATCAGATTTATACTTTTTAAATTCATCATTTCAAATTATTACCAGCTCACAGATAGCAAAAGTGAACCAAATATGAATACAGGGAAAAAATTGTTTACTTTCTGGCAATAAAAGTAAAAACATAAGGAAAACAAAGATCCTCTCATATCTAAATATAGTAGGAACAGCAAATACATAACTTTTATCTCTGTGTATATCTATATAAAAATATATATTTAGGGTGCAGGTTGTTTGCAATGCACTGAACAAAAACTATCGTGCTCGGTGGTTTTGTAAATGCTTTTCATATTATGTTCTAAAATGACCAAGCTTCGGTTCTTATTTTTTGTGTGCCTATTATATACACACTGTAAGATGGTGTGATGCATGAGAAAGTACAAATAACAATCCTTTGAGTGTTTACCAAATACTGTTACTGTAAGCATCTGACTTAAAACAGCAAAAAATACGCACTTCTGCAGCTCATGTATATTAAGCCCTGAATGAGCAGTCTTCAGAATTCTGTTATCAACAATAATGATCTTGGAGAAAAATCAAAGTGGTGTGAACATTTTTGTCTTTGATATCTTGAGATAACTGATGAAGCAATTTCTGGGACTAATCTCTCTGTGCTCTTTCTTTGTTATTCTGTGTCCCCATAGCAGTAGTGGCCAGCAAAGTGACCTTGATGGTGCAAAATGCACTGGCTGTCTCTTAGCTAGTCTCCATATGCAGCTGCAGTCAGTTAAATGGCACTCTTGATTGAACTTGATATTCTTGGACAAATGTCTGGGTGTTAGAACTTTTTCTATGAAGAAAAAGACCTTTCAGTGTAAAGATTCGGCATTGCCATGCCAAGGCCTAAAGCATGTTCTGCTTTGTACTCGGCATTCAGTCCCAGTGCACAGTTCATTCACAAAAACTGTCAGCCTGATTCTGTTCAAGGATACTGCAGTTATCAAAAACTCTTTGGTGTTCTTCACAATATTCCTAATCCAGTTAACTCTGGTAATGAGGTAATCCTGAATGTTTGTTGCATTTGTCTTTTGCCATGGTCTAGCTGTCAGTTAGGATATTAAATTACTTTCACTTAAGTGTTATTTTCTGTGAAGTGCACAGTTGGTAAAAGTCAGGATGTATTTTGTTAGACAGCTGTGTCTTGAGTGTGTGATTCATATAAATACTAATATGTATTCTCAAAAATGAAGTAGTGCAGCCTTTGAATAACAGCATATTTAAAAGTGAATGGGTTTTAAGCCTTTTTCACAGAAGTGACTTTATTCTCGAGAGAAGGGGAGGATTACCTCATTTATTTAGAAAAATCTGTGTAAATAAATGCTCAATAGAAAAGCTGAGTGTAGCACTTTAAAGGAATGTTACTGTTGCCAACTAGATTGGCCCAATGAATGGCACTGGAAGTTTGACAGATTTTAATTATGTGTACTGGTTTAAGCTAAGCAAATTTGCAACCATACAGTTTTTCTTACGGTGGATTCTTAGATACTTTATTTACGTAGTGCACTAATTAGCAGTGTTGACATCTGTAAGAAATAATTGCAAACTAGTCAATTAGTACTACAGGTAAGTGCTTATGTCAGTTTCTCATCTTTTTCCACAAATCTGTGATGTTCTGCAAAACATGCCTTACCTGCCTATCCTTTATTGCATCTTTGGTTCCACAGGTATAAATGATGAGAAATCCCTATTGCTGTCTTGATTCCTCTTCATTTTTAAGTTTTCTGTTATTTTAAGAGTTGGTCTTGTTTGTAGAGATCAGTTATCTTTTATGCTGGCTTTGGTTTTTGTTGTTAACTTCTGGAACTGACTCAGAAAACAGTAAAAGTTTTGGCCCAGGACATTCTGAGCTGATTTTAGAGATACAAGTTTTGCCTTACTCTACCAGCTGTATTAGGTCTGAAATTGCTATCTAGGTCAGGCAATTACTGCATCTGAAAGTAAAATCCCATTTGTCATGCTGTTCTATTGAAAGTGTTTTGCTGACAGACAAAGAAATAGAAAAGATTCTGCTTTGGGGCATTTCCTGTGTCTTTTGAATTTTTGTAAAAGCTTGAGTCATACAACATAGTTTGTCTGTCACTCCATCTTTCTCTACCTCACTAATGATAGTTACTGGGTTCTGGTAGAGTGCTACCACACCAGCCTGAGACAGCTACTTTACCAAGGTAAGTACAGGGAAGTGACTTTTTTCCCTTTTTTTGGCATATTATACTAGAAATAGTAAGACATAACTTACTTGTATTGTTTGATATAGAAACATGTCTATTTGGTATAAACATACATTTCATGACCAGTGATAAGAATTTTATTTACTCCCAATACTTGTGATATATTTTTTTTTCCTGTTACAAATTGCAGTGAAGACTTCATTGCAAATGAATGGCAAGGCACTCAACACAAAAGAAGGAGAAATTTATAGAGAATTCTGAAAAAGTTAAAAGCCATCTAAGGATAACTGTAATTCTTAATGACTGTGTAATCATGCTCTGCCTGCTTCCTCATAAACCTGAGAACCGAATACCTTCAGTAACAGAAGGAAGCAAAAGCATTTAGTTTCTTGTACATCTCCTGTACTGTGTAAATTTTAGGAAATAAGGGATGAGGGGGAACAAGTGGCCTCAGGGGTCACAGCTTTCCAAAAGATCCTGGAATAGTATGTATTTTCACAGCAGTAAATGAGTGTCATTGCCCTATTAATGGTAGTTACAGTTAAGTTTAAATCAATGAAAGTCCAGCCTTTTTCCTGGTTTATCCCTCTCTATGTATCTTTATGGCATACTCTCAGAGGTGCCTTTAAAAAATTAACACCTTTTTCAGTTTAAAGCATGATAGTGTGGCGCATGTCTTGAGTGCAGTAGAATCAAGAGCTGTTTTAGCTGTGAAATTCATTTGAAGCTTACCAGTCTTTGCCACTGTGGTAGGCAGTGCCCCAGCCCAGTTGCTTTCTTAATCCTTTGCAGCAGGGTGAGGGAGAGAATCAAAAGGGCAAAAGCGAGAGGGAGAGGCAGATACCTTGTTGTTCACTTAATAAGCAAAAGGGGCAGGAGGGAATCAATTAGTTGCCACCAGCAGATTGATGCCCAGCCAGTCCTCAAGCAATGACTACTTTGGAGAAACTTTTGGTTAGCTGGGGTCAGCTGTCTGCTTGCAACCTCTTGCCCACTGTTTTGACACCATACAATCGCTGTTCAGCAAAAGGTAAGCACCAGTGTGTTATCAGTGACTGTTTGGGTCGCAAGTCTGAAAGCACCGTAGGGGCTGATATGCAGAAATTTAAATCTGTCCCAGCCAAACCCAGTGCAAGTACACTCTACTTCTTTTTCCCTACTTATACCTGACGCAGGTGAGTTTGAGGTAAGTGTCAGAGATGGAGTCACTGTTTTCCATTAGGTGTTGGATATGTACTGAAAGGTTGAACTTGGATTCTGAGAAGGATTCCAGTAAGAATTTCTGAAAACAGTTGTTACACTGTAAAATTAACTTACTGCTTAGAGTAACAGACTGGTTAGTGGTTACTTTTTAATTTTCTCTTTTTTTTATTGTAGATTTATCTAAGGCAGCAAGATAAAACATCTAGTATTGATCAAAATGTTCGCATCGCCAAAATGTCTCTCGTTGACCTGGCAGGATCTGAACGGGCCAGTGCAACAAATGCCAAGGGGGCTCGTTTTAGAGAGGGAACAAATATTAACTGCTCTCTGCTAGCTCTTGGAAATGTCATTAATGCCTTGGCTGATCCAAAGGTATGTGCTGCTTTCCCATGCAGTCTCATGTCCTAGAGTTCTGAAGATGTTTTTGAAAGTGGTAAACTCTCATTGAGTAAAAAGGATTATATTGTTGACGCTTCTCATGTCGTCATTTTCTTTCAAGATTTTTCTTATGGGTTTCCACCATCATCTCGGTGATAACTGAAAGACAGTCTCAATGGGAAAGAGCTCTCAATAATAGTGTGCAACTATGTGAGGATAGAATCATAGAATGGCAAGGGTTGAAAGGGGCCTTAAACATCATTTAGTTCAAACCCTCCTGCCATGAGCAGGGACGTGGATAGTGTCAAAGATGAATGTACCTGCTTTTCTTAACCACCTTTTTCAAAATCAAGGTTATGTAGAGAAGTTTGTATGAGTAAATAAATAGCCCTACAAGATGTGGCTTAACCCAGTAGCCATCAGCTAGGACCAGACAGCCACTCGCTCCTTCTCCCCCAAAGTGGGATGGGGAGAAGACTGGTCAAAAAGTAAAACTCATGGGTTGAGATGAAGGCAGTTTAATAAGACAACAAAGAAGGAATAATAGTAATAATAATGAATCTGAAAAACAAGCAATAAACAATACAGTTTTTGTAACTGCACAGCCTGTCCCTGAGCAGCGATCACAGAATCCACAGATCCCTGCCCCTCAACCAATCCCCATTTGTATACTGAGCTTCGTGTCTATTGTATGGAATATTTCTGTAGGCCAGCTTGGGTTAGCTGCCTGGCTATGCTCCCTCTCAGCTCTTGTACACCTGCTCATCTGCTGAACATAAAAAACTGACAAGAGGTCCTTGATTTCTCAGCCACAACTAAAAACATCAGCGTATTATCAACATTCTTCTCATACTAAATCCAAAACACAGCAGCTACTGGGAAGAAAATTAACTCTGTCCCAGCTGAAACCAGGACACAAGGACAAAGATTTCTTCAGAGGTTAAAGCCCTTTAATCTTAGGGGAGGAGGCTTCTACAGGAGAAAACAACACATGTCCAAAGTTGTTCATTTGTGCTCTTGCATACATCCACAGACACATCTCCCTCCACCTCCTGCTCACAGTAGTGAATTAGTCTTCTGATCTGGCTCACAAGCTCAAGGGAAGGAGTTGGGATAGCTGTGTGGGAGAAGGACAAAGCCTCCTGAACTTTTGCCGAAGTCAAGTCCCTTGCCTACAGCTACACCCTTTTTTGTCCTGCTTTGCTATCAATTTTCCCCTTCAGAGTTGCCAGGGGAAAATGATCAGAGCTTTTATTTCCGTTCCTGGTGCTGCACATTATCACTGTCTTGTTGGAGTGGGAGGCAGAATTTAAAATCTGTACTGTGGATGTAAGAAAGATATATTTTTTTTTTTTATTTTTTTTTTTCTCACGTTGACTTCTTTGGTGTGGAATTGAAGGTCCTAGTGACCTACCTTTGTACTGTGAGGTGAAGATTCTGTAGATGTGATTGGGGAAAAAATACTTTCATAAAGCAGAGTTTGGGTTGCCTGGAAAGGCTGTGGCATCTCTGTCCTTGGAGACATTCAAAACCCAACTTAGGCATAATCCTTGGCAGCTTACTCTAGCTGACCCTGCTTTGAGCAGAGGAATTGGGCTAAATGGAGCTTGAGAGGTCCTTCCCAACCTTGATTATTCTGTGAACTGAAAGTAGTTTAATGTAGTATACCTTTTCTCTTTGTTGCCCACATCACAAAAATAGTTGTTACGTATCCGAACATCAGAAAGTAAGCTGGTTAATACACATGTTATAAAGGTATTAAACAACTTCAACAGATTTGAAACCATTTGAGATGTATATGTAATACTGAGAAAGATTACTTATGTCAAAGAAAAAGTTCCAAGGCTGTTTGTCATGTTTTGTGGCATTGTTGAAATTCTAAGCAGACTTTTAGGCAGGTGAATGTTTAAAAGTGCAGTTGACTAATCCATAAAAATGCATGTAACTCTCTCTAGAGAAAGAAACAACACATTCCTTATCGAAACAGCAAGCTTACTCGTTTATTGAAAGATTCTCTTGGAGGAAATTGCCGAACGATAATGATAGCTGCTGTTAGTCCATCTTCTATGTTCTATGATGATACCTATAATACTCTTAAGTATGCAAACCGAGCAAAGGATATCAAGTCTTCTGTGAGTATGCTGGTATTTACTGAGCTTTTGCCAGAGTATAGTAATATAACATTAAGAGAAGGAGAGTTATTTTTTCCGGAAGGTTATAATTTCCTTCACTGTTGTATCAAAATTTTGTTCAGTTGCCGCTCTTGTCTTACAGTCAACTCAGATGAGTGATAGATGTAGTAGATCTAGAGTATATACTATTTCTGGCCTAAAAGCAACATAGCTTCATTAATGGGATAATGCTGCCAGTCTGAAAGTTTGTTTTGTGAGCATCAGTTTTAGAAATAATCCTCAGCTGGCAGAATTCACAGCCAGTTTCAGTATCTTGCTATTACTTTCTTAGGCAACTGTAAAGCATATCAAAGAAATGTCTGAGCAGTTGTACAAGAGCCAGTCCAGGTTTGTTACGGGTAGAATTCAGCTGGAGCCAAGAAACTCAATGAGATCTTAGTGATAAATGGAAAGCTACTGGGATGTCTTGTCTTCTACTGTCTATTAATCTGATTTTTTTTTTTCATAATCCTTTGTATTACGGCTACTAATTTCTTGTATGTAATATGGGGTTGACGATAGTTTCCATTTGTTGCATACTTAAAGATAGTTTTTATAATCAAATGCACCAGATACACATTAAATAGTAAAACTAGTCTGAATAAATGCAAAGTGTGCTTATACATATGAATGTAATTATTTTTTGTTGTTCTGTTGAGGGGAGTGACATGGCCATGGGTATGCAAGAGATGACTGCAAAAGCTGAAAGTCATATTTTTGTTGTGCAAGTCAAGATTTTATTCATCCCTTTACTCATAATATAGTGCAAGTGTAATTATGTTGTATTTATAAACAGTGTATTTATTATGCAGGAAAGCATGAAGGAGCCTCCTTAAATTCTAACTTGTTTCTTTTCTTTATAGTTGAAGAGCAATGTTGTTAGTTTGGACAGTCACATAAGCCAGTATGTTAAAATTTGCAATGAACAAAAGAAAGAGGTATGTAAAAAATGAATTGTTAAAAGTTTGAAAGATTCATTGTTGTAACTTTGAATACCAAAATTTGTTTATGGAATTCAACCTATAAGGCACTACTGTCCTAATTCTGCCATACAGTCTTTTTAAGTAAGAAAGATCTTTTGTCTTCTAAGAGGAATATCACCTACTGCCATTTGTAAAACTTTTCAACGTATAAGCACAGAATGACAGGGGTTTTTTTTTTGGGGGGGAAACCCACAAGAAAACAACTATATTCTAATTAAAGGTACCTTTTTTGTTTTAGATTCTAAAGTTGAAAGAGAAACTGACAGAATACGAAGAAAAGCAAGCAAGCATTCCTGAAAATCATAATGCTGCAGTACTTTCAAACAACCAGCGAGAGGAAATACAAAAGTAAATTAATCACATTATGATCTTCCTTCAGAACTGGAGTTTGCATATCTTGTAAAAGCATTTGTAAAACTAACTTACTCTTTTCACTATTGCTTTCCTCATTTTTAACATTGCATTACTTAGCCTAGGTGAAGCTTTGCATAAGTTATTGCTTCTTTTCAGAACAACTTGGTGGTGGATTTAAAATGAAGCAAATATTGTGTACTTGAGGAAGTATCCTAATATTAACCTTCTAGGCAAATTATTCGGTAAAATGCTGCAAGATAACCATGTACTCTGATCCTCAAGAAGTTGACATAACTCTCTCTGACATCACCATTTAGATTGGTGGTGAAGGGCTTGCATCTATAGTTGCTTTCTTACAAAGTATTTACTAAATTGGCAGAAGTGCAGCAATGTCAATATTCTGTGGATTATATTTATTCCCATCAAATTTTCAGTAGAACTGCTGATATCAAGAATAATTACGATAGGAAGTTGAATCTTACTAAAAGTTATGAGCTTCATTAGCGTGCATGTGGTTTTTAAAATGCTTGTGTGCTAGCGTTTTTAAAGGTTATCAATAGCCTCATTATTGTAATGAAGATATTTGGTGGGAAAGTTGGGTATTTTTGTCTCAAGGCTACCAAAGTTATTCTGTATTAACATGCAGATGAAATTCTGCCATTAATAACATAAGAGATTTTAGGACAGCTGTTCTCCTAGGAAGCTCCAGAGCTCTGTAGGGCTACTTTTCTACTACCCAAAGCTAAAGATTTCCAAGAAAAATAACAACCATCTTTAATCTTGGTTGTTTAAAGTGCCATGATGTGACGTAAGCTTCGAGAAAAACTACAATCACATGTAAACTTCATAAATTTCTTATTGTATTTTAAGCCAATATTTAGCAAAATTGCTGTGAATTGATATTAAGTCACCTTGACTTTTCAGATCTGATTTCAATTGTTGTTCTTGTGTTACTAGAAGGATCCCCCTGTGAAAGCACTATCTTTCAAAAACTGAGTGTATACATACGTATGTACACACATATATGCTGTGGCAGATCAAAATGAAATGGTGATTGTGAAAGGTTTTGTAGCAAAAATACTCGGTAAAAATCTCTATTTGTGGGAGGTGCAGAGCTGGGATAGGGTCATTCACTGAGGTGTTATCAGGAAGAATACTGAAAAATTGGTGAAAGATCAGTGATGAAATATAACTGCCAGCCAGACAATCGAGTAAAAATTCATTAAATAGAAATACAGTAAAAAACCCGAGCAAACAAATAAAGCAAATAGCCAAACAACTGGTCTGTATGTGGGCTGAACAATAACCTAACGATAGAAACAGAAAGATAAATGAAATATCATATTATATTTGAGTGTTACGTAATAAAGAAATACAGTACATTTAAGAAAGGGGGGAAAAGTTGAACATAATAGCAACAAAAGCTTCCTGATAGATCTGTCTCTGGGACAGTCTTACTTGGAGAATGATAGAAGTCCATCTCACAGGACTTTTAAAACTCGGCAGAGTTCTTGAATAGCAGAAGAAAAATCCTTTTTCTGGCAGGAAGCTTATCTTCCTAACCCAAAACATGTGAAAAAGTCTTAGAAGTAAGAGAAAGTTACTGTAGTTTTAAAGTTACGTTATCAATTAATTGGCTGTGATCTAGACTTTCAAAATTGATATGATATGTTTTGGGGAGAGGGACAGTAGAATATTTACAAGGCTCTTTTTTAATAACTCTAGGAACGCATTACCTAATAGAACTTGACTGTCTCTTGCCTTATGGAAAAATTCCAAAACCGTACGCTATGTTCTAATGGTGGTGTTTCTCCTCCCAGCACAGTTGTTTTGGTAATCTGGGGGGGCAGGAAATGACACACGTACATGGCAGGAAGGAGCATATGAATGCTAGCTTTCAGCAAAGCTATTTAACAGGTCATTTTTGTGGGCAGACAGAATGTATTTTGTATAATTGACAGCAGCTGCTGCTACCCCTGGCAGATACTACTTCAGTAGTATCTTTCCTGCAAGGTTTGATAGGCAAGAAACTGAAGTTGTTCTTCCCACAAAGAGTTGAATTTATGTTTGTAGGTTCCTCACTTTCTATTGCTTTTATGTTTCTTGGTCTCTTTTACTTCTTGGTGATGTTCCTGTCTGTCTTTTCTGATGTGACAATCTCTTGTGAGAGCACATAAAAAGTAACAAATTAAGACATGTGATGTGTGAATTTGTTGCAGAATTCAGTCTATTCCATAAGCAGGTTAGGTTTTGGTGTGAAATTCTGGATCTATCTCTGCATGCCTCATCACATATTTCTCAGAATTATAGACCTAGGTTTATTCAGTAGACTTTTTTTTTATTGGACCTTTGAATGTGGTATTTTTTAACCTGAAAGAACTTCTGAGGCAAAACTAAAAACCCAGTCAAACCAATATGCTCTCTAACTGACCTTCATTTTACTGGCATTCCAGAAGTTTCAATAAACATCTAATTGAGGTTATTTAATTTTCAAAAGAAATGTAGGTTTCTAAGTCATGTTGATAGTTCTGACAGTTTTTCTGCATGTTTTTACACTGTAAGTCTTTAAGGTTAGTTTGATATCCTGTGGTTGGCTCTTTATTTCATTCTGTGTGTGTGGGAAGAATCAGTCAATGGCAAGGTCTCAAAGATATATTCAAAATGCTGGACATATTCTATGCCAAGATTTGTTGGCCAGAGTACGTTTGGGTTTTAATGTTCTGGAACATCCATAGACGCACGTGTAAGCCTGTCCCATTCCCTCTAGATATCAGCAATAAAGTAGATGTTTTATTCTCTCCTTCATGAGGATCCTGTCAGGTTCCATCCTACTGATGGTGTGGGTGATGAGTTTATTTTCCCCTACATTCATTTACAAGCTTTGAAGATATCCTGCGGTCTTCTCTCTTCTGTTTGGGACAGGGTAGAACGCCTTATCCATAATCTTGTGTTTCAGTCAAACTACCTATGGCTTTTGCTTCACTGTTATCTGGAAGAGACTCACTGATTACACCCCTTGCTTCTTCAAACCCAAAGGCCATTCCTGCTCCGTTTGTTGTTTAAAACTTGGAGACACATTGTCTGCCAACCCTTCAAGTCTGAAGACTGTTGAGGTAGACAGTGGACACTGGCTTTGAAACTACCACTGACAGACAGGTCTGCGAGCTCTTTGAGATTAGGTAGTCCAGAGAGTTCATACCCTTGATGTGCCTGCGGGATTACTTTGTCATTTTTAAGTGAAGAAAAGAGGGTAAAGATTAACTCCGTAAGAATAGATGTGTGCCTACTGAAAGAGTGAATCCAGCTCAAGGCAGGAGCTTTACAAAGGCTTCTACACTTGATGCTGTATTTGGGACACTGATGATTATAAGCCCACAAAGGGTTCATTTATCGCTAATAGTTCCTCACAGTGACTGTACAAAGAATCAGAATCTGCAGCCTCTTAAATTATGCTCAGGGTTTTACTGTGAGGGAAATTGAGAGAGAGGATTCACCTTCATTTCTTATTGCTGTGTTTCCCAGGGAGCTGGGAGGAACCGTGTTTCTATGGATACTGGGGGGGGG
>Ga0065711_1041491_pt1 | contig 16109 bp, 4 predicted proteins | sample Hoacrofraction12_FD_59098 | JGI IMG/M metagenome (GOLD analysis project Ga0065711, IMG submission 59098) | Hoatzin crop microbial communities from Cojedes, Venezuela - Epithelial fraction 12 v2 (version 2) | ecosystem: Host-associated > Birds > Digestive system > Esophagus > Crop | place...
GAGCCGCTGATGACAACCCTCTGAGTTCTGCCATTCAGCCAGTTCTCTATCCACTTCACCGACCACTCATCCAGCCCACACTTCCTCAGCTTCCCTAGGAGGATATCATGGGAGACTCTGTCGAAAGGCTTGCTGAAGTCCAGGTAGACAACATCCACGGCTCTCCCTTCGTCTACCCAGCCAGTCATGTCATCTTAGAAAGCTATTAGATTGGTCAGGCATGATTTCCCACTTCATTTCCTTCATTCCCCCACCATATCACTAGAAAATATGCAGGTCAGAGCAGTTAAGAAAACCTGAAGTCGTACACATCTATTTTTTTTTAAATCTGTTCTGTTTAAAAGATATTATCATCCCATCACCTTCATCCCATACGCTAAGACCACCTGCAAATTCTGCCGCTCCATGAATGCTCAAATACCAACATACTGAAAAAATCTCAGACGGTGTTTCAAAAAAAAAAAAAAAATAAATAGGTGACACTGCACTGCTAAGGCAGCTGCTGGTAAAGGCACAGCTGTACAGGGATGACTGGCAGAAAAATGAGGCCTTTAGAATTAGGGAGAAGATTTTTGTCTGTTTTGGCATGTAATAATTTTCACTAAATGCATTTTTTAAAAGCAATGTCATCTTTCATATTTAATGATGTTCCTCACAAACAGAGAATCTGGAGCATTGCAGTGGGGGTCAGGATTTTTCGAAAGAACTCGTTAAAGTTAATACCATTTCAACCGAGTTTTGGAGCAAAGTTTTGTCAGAGAGCTAATTATAGCGAGCTGAGGATGCCCCCAGTTTAAAAGTTATTTAATCCCTCACGGTAGAGCTGTGTGTGCCGACTTTCTTACCCTCCTTCTAAAGTGCAAGCTGTTAAAAATGCTAATTGTCTGAATTCACAAAATTCTCCCTTCAAAGAGAAATAAACCTGTGTTGAAAGGCAGCTTTTGAATATGATCTTGATTCTAAAGCAGCCTATTTAGAGAAAATGGGATCCATAAATGTCACCACCTGTAGTCTGCCTGAAAATGTGCCTCCTTTCTGACAACAGCATTGATAAGCCACAGGCACACCAGAACAAACATCCCATACTTTATCTGTTAGACAAAACTTGAAGGAGGTGGTGGTTATTAGGAAACTTTCTGTTACTAATTTATTGCAACAGAATTCTGCAAATACAAGTATAAGCATCAGGCAATGCTAAACAAAATTCAGTAGATCAGCATTTTTCCCTAAGAAGCCAGGAAAGTTAGGAGAAGCCTGCTTGGGTTTGGTGACAATCTCTGTAAAACAGAGCAAGAACATGCAACATGAAAGGCAAATTGTCTTCTGAGGGCATTATGACAACGAGAAAAAGTTGTATGACATAGTATATAAGAAGTAGACGTACTGACAATGCAAAACCCAATCTTCCATCTTCTACTTACGGAAAGGACACAACGGAAACAACCTTTAGGCAGGAAGAACACCTTAACAAGGTTATGAAATAAATGCATTTAGCTAATATTTTACATGAAACTACTGGATATAAGTTATGGTTATTCCAGTTATGAAGAATGAAATCTTGGTATTTTGATAAGCACAGCTAAAAAGAACAAAGAAGGAATAGCTATAGCTAATGAAGTTTTTTTGTCTGCTAAAGATTTCTTGTAGAAATCTTAATAATGGATGCCATTTTTCTACAGGAGTTTCTGTCAAAAAGTCACGATGAAACAAAATGGTGGCTTAAACGCAAAAGGAAAATAAACACTTTAAAAAAAGCCTACAAAGTTGTAAAAACTTTTGTGGTCATTTTTGCAATGAAAAGTGATCATAACAAAAGAAAGGAATCAAAATAAGATATTCTAATGAACCTGTTTCTATTGTTTGTTTCTTATTTTGATTGCCAGGTTATTTGTAGGCAGAGGAAAAGAAACAAGAAAGACCAAAGGAAACCTGAAGTCAACCAGCAACGCAGTCCTCTGAAATATTCATTACTACTTGAACAGGACAATTTCAGTGTCGTTTTGCATGAAAATCTTTTGAGGGGAAGAAAAAAGCAAAAGAAAACACACAGGTCACAGGAGTTACCATGCAAAAAGTAAGGTCAACGACCCATCTAGATCAATACCCTGCTAATAACAGCCAGGAATCTTGAATATGCAAACCGTATTGCAGCAGATAGTTACAGTGATTACAAACACACCTGGACATATAGCAGAGAACACACAAAGGGTCTTACCATCAGGAACCACGCAGTCTCAGACTGGGGAAATCACTTAAAGGTGGTTTTGTTTCCTGTTCTCCCCTGCCCCTCCTCTACAAAAGTCGATACACCTCAACCATGCAAAGACTGGATCGTTCATGTAGGTCTTTTCTTCAGACTCTGTGAATTCCTCTGTGGTTGCAAGAGCTGAGTGAAAAAAGATCTAACATACAATTTAATGCTTCCCCATACCAGTTCAAGATTGTTTCCCATAGTATGTTAAGTGTACTGTCCAATTCAGCTTCAAATAAAATCAAGCCACAGGGCTTCAAAACCACTTCAGACAGATTACTGCAAAGTCTAATACTTTTTATTGGTTCTAAGTAAAAGGCTTTCTTTCATTAGCTTAATTTAATTCCCTTAGTGAGTTGCTATTCTTTTGAATCTACCAAAATATTCCAATTAATCCATAGCAGTAAAAGAGCCTTTGAATACCTGTTGATATTTCTTTCCAGTTAGCCAGCCTTTTAAAAATCTAGGCCAAACTATTACTGTAAATCAACATAGCAAAATTGAAATTAATTACAGCAAACATCATCTGGCAATCTGCAAGAATCCAGGTGCAGGTAGGATTAAACAGATGTACAAAACAGAATACACATCCATTATGTCTCACCTGCCCATTTTGCCAAAGGATGGCAAAGGTTGGAAATCCAGTTCCATTTGAAAAGCTAACAACACTTTCCACAAAAGTAACTTGTGGAGTATTTGTAAATTGATTGTGGTTTTCCACATTCTTATTTGGAGGTTTTGGACGGTTGGGTGTTTTTTTTTTTTTACTTTCTCCACACAACTAAAATGGTGGCTGCCCAAGTTTCAAAACAAATACTAGAAGGTAAACTGTTCCTGAATGTTAGACAAGGCTTTCTTAACCTGCTTTCACTAATCTCACAGGTAAGATAAACTCATGTGAAGAGGTTATTTCTATCTGTTCTCATTTTCTCTTTCAATTAGCAGAGATGCCTGGACTTCACATGCACCAGTTGAGCTACTTTTATTCTTTTTACCTAATAAGAGGATTGTAAGATTCTCTGGAGCCTTGAGACATGCATGAAATCACACACTACTTTGACACGGCTGAAATTCTCTTTGGTTGTTGGTTTTTTTTTTTCCTAAATGCTTCTGTGATTTATTTTTTTTTTTTTTAAATCACCTCATCACACATACTCATTAACAATATTGATTTAACCACAAATGAAACCAAACTTAAGTAGCTACTGAACAAGCAGAGCAGAGGCAATAGGAGCCAAGACTTCCCTTGTCCCAAATGGCCCTACTTACTCCTCAATACAGGCTGGGAAACCGTGTCATTTATAGGCACAGCTGAAAATGTCAGCCTGTATCATTTGCTCTGAGACTATTATAAAGGACATAAAACAGTGGCAGTTAAAATTTGAATGCTTGATTTTGATGTACAAAAAGGGGACATTTGCCAGAAATGTTTTATACTCTGAAGCCAGCTTCATAGACCCATATTTCAACTAATAATCTAGAACTGAAGGTGTGTTAACATAGTACAACTTGAATCCTACTGTAATAATTACTCCATCAAGTTCCACAGAAATACCAGAATCATACTAAGATCGATACATTTTTCTGAGGCTTTCCATATAATTCTACTGCAGAATCCCCGAATACAAATGGACATGGTAGGTCACAAAAAACTATAATCACTATCAACTTCTGCAGAATTTTTCCATGAAACTGGTTTCTTTCCCTTCTAACTTGAATTTTGCCTAATATCAATCTCTTCCCTCCTTCTGACATCCCCCATTAGCTAAAAGTCAGGTAAAGAGCAAAAGGAGGAAATAACTTCTCAATGTCACCTTCCTTAGCTGAAAGGTCTTGCCCAGGACATGGATGACCAAGGATCACCTTCCTCAGCAGGAAGAGCAGACAGATGTTTAACATCGAGATTTTTCTATGTAGACGGAGTCTGGCTCAGAACTGAGACTGTGACTTTGCTTCTGCTGCCAGTGGCTCAGAATAGGGGGCCCCCGATTCTCATCTCAAAATCACCTGTACAGTTTTTATATCGCATTACAGTTTTCCATGGTTTTAACACCAAAATGTGTTCATATTAGCAAGATGACATGATTGTGTGTATTAATTCTTCAATCAAATAACTGACTGTCTTGCACTTGAATATTTTATAAAGAGATAAAGCTTATTTTGAAGCTAAATTCTTGTGGTACAATGTCAGTTTCAGAAAGTTCATTTGTTCTTAAAACAGCAAGTTCTTTCAAAAAAACCACCCTGTAGCCTAAGAAAATCTGTAACTAATGAAGAAATCCTTAAATATGTCTTGTCAAATTAAGAACTGCCTTTGGTTGTAAACTCTCATAGACAATGCAAAATAGATACGACTTATCTCACTGAGGAACACTCCTGAAGTACCAACGAGACTGGCAGCACGGCCAACTGCTTTTTTAAATTGTAAGAGACTAACAAGAAAGATTACCTTCAGTAGTTAAAAGCATTTTTCCGCTTAGTCATATATTTATATGAAATTTAGGGTAGAAACCAGGCCTCTCAAGATTCTAGATAAGAGTATCACATAAGAATTAACATATTTCCAGCTTCCATCTGTGAGGTCATTAAGGCTCCAATCTATTCAAAACCAGAGAGTCAGGCACAAGTGGAAGCATCTCAATCTGACTTTCCTACAGCTTAGAGATAGCTACCCAGATTTCAAAATTAGTAACAGTTTGGGTCAGCTACAAATTCTACATTCTATAATTATCAGGCTACTTGCTAGCATAATGAACCAAGTTTCAGGTTTCAAATCTTTGTTGCTGTGCGTTATTCAACAAGTGGATATTTGCTCAAGTCCACTTCTGTTTAGAAGAAATTAAATTTTGCAAGGTCCTCGAAGGGCAAAGATAAAATTCCAAGGCATGATGCAGAATACCAGTCTGGATCCAGGAAGCAGAACATTCATGTTAACTCAGTGTCAGGCTTGGTCTGGTAAGCTGCCTTGCTGATACTGCCCTGCTACTTCCATTTCCAGAGCCTGTAGGTACAGGGTTCTTCGCACTCCCTTGTCACTGCATAGTGAAAATGGACTTGGAAGTCGCTTCTAACTTACCCATTTAAACAAGCAAATTTTGTCCTCTTTAACAGAACATTTGGGATAATTTTCGTGCCTCAATGCTGTCTACGTCCCCCCACTCCCTCTCAAAGCTTCAATCTCCTCCTCTACAGCTTTCTGGAAAAAAATAAACTTAACAGAATTTCTTATAGAAATGTCAAAGGAAAGGTTAAACTACTCCTGTCTCATTCATCAGAATTATTTTCTTCCTCTTTTCATACCGTTTCTTTCTGTGGTACAAAATAAAGTATCAGATGATTTGAAATCACACTAAATGACAAATATGGGAGTTTTATTTTCAACCAAAGAAATCCACAGTTAGATCATGTACAAAAACCCCTAACAGTTGACACTAGAATTTTTTCCTTATATATTTGATTTCTGACATTCAAGAATATGACCTTCAAAATTAATTTCCCTTTGAGTCTGATTTTTTCTGTTCCTTCTGTTTAACAGTTAAGTATGTCATAAGCACACACTGTACATGAAAGTAGAGAACTACCATAACAGAGACCTTACTTTATTTTTCTCCATTTGTTCTACTTCAAGTTTTTATCTCATCTGATGCATCTGCTTCGAGGTGATGTTTAAACAAAACTCTTTCAAGTTAATAAAATTTTCCCATATTTATTTATGTGTTTTTTTTAAATCAGCACCTGTTATCTCAAACTCCGGCTGTTTGCTATACCTTCTGTGATTTCACACCAGCTGACCGGAGTTGAATTCAACATAGCTAAGTTTTAAATCAATACTCACCATGCCTCAATTCCACTTAATTGCCCACCTAAGGGGGGAGGCGTGGGGGGAAGAGTTGTAGAATTTAGGAGCAATAGAATGGCATCTTTTCTGTTATTACTAGCTTTAGGTAGGTTGGTTTTGTTTTTTTTCACATGATGAATCACAAAGACATAAACCAGGCCCGTGATAAATTATAGCAACTTACTATCATGAAACTGGACAAATAATTATTGAAAGAATGGTTGCCTACATGAAAAGCAGATGAATACATCTGTAAACATAAACACAGAAGACAAGGGGTCAGTCAGTGCCTTGAACTGCCCACTTTCCATTGCTTCTTAGGAGAATTTAACTATTTCCAGTTTCCATCTGGAATGCAATTCCAGTTACAATACTAGAGACAATCAAGAGATGAAAGTGTAAGCAGCCAAATCTAGCCTTTGAGTTTCCTAAATTGTCAAGCATTCAGACCCAAACTTACAATTTAATGACACAGGCTATTTTTAAAATATACACATTATAGCAAAATGATTATAAAAATGATTAGGTTTAGTTTCAAGCACCTTTAAAAATTAGGATATTAAAGAGAGTTAATCGTTCAAGTTCCAATGTCTGCATAATGGGGAGTGGTTTGCATTTTAGATTTTTTTTTTTTATATTTCTACCAAGGAAATAATTCATCTATAAGCTGTATGAAAGAAGCAGGTACATGATTTTAGAACTGTTGCTTGAACATACACTCTGCCACTACCTAGCTCAGGAGATATACACTTCTCTCCTAAATGCAGCCATCCAGATATTACAGTGTCATTTTTAGCCAACATTTATTCACAGGAATCCTGGCAGTCATACCTACAGAACGCCTAGCCGGCACATATTTTTTCTTTGTACCCAAAAAGAAGTAATGAAAACAAATCTCTCAATTTATACACCTAAAAACCCTGAGTATCTTTCATTGTAAATGTACAACATTCTCCATTATCTTTGCTTCTTTCGAAGTATAATAAATCCACCACACAACCTTTTTATTTATAGAGCTGGATAAAAATGACAAACTAGGAAATATAACAAAGAAAATACAGCTATATTAAACACAAAAGTTACTAGACCCTAACATACAACAATTAGCCTTGAGAAGGATGATAGCAGGCACTAAGTCCTAACCCCTTCCTATATTCTTTCCTTCTCTCTGACACTTCACCCTTTGCCTTGAAGGCTTTCTACCACTGCTTGCAAAGCTCAGTAATTGTATAACAAGGACATGTCTGTAAGAAGGCAGAACTTGAAGACTCCTTTCTTTTCGCGGAGAGTGGTGAAAACAGTCATGGTATTTCACTGCTGTTTATGGTGTCTGGAAACGTTGTCCCAAAATCAGGGTTCTTTACCTGGTGTGCAAAAAGCCGATCAACACACAGAGTTGACATAGGGTTGATTTCATGTCTATGCAGAGACAACTGCGGCTCTTCAAGGCTGCCATGAAACAGAGTCAGGTTTCTTTTCCAGAAGAGACAGGAATCTTCTACCCAGACTTGTGTCTCGGAAAAGAAAAGATGCTGCCTTAAAAGAAGTCAAATTCCAAACCTCAGTATTCCACTCATAGAAAGCTGATGCAGCTACTAATTCTCTAAATTGCCACAAATCTAGAATGTCCACGGCCCTGACGTGTGGGTACAAAGAACAGGTACAAAGAATTAGGAAGAAAGTTCTTGAAGGCCAGATTCTTCTACTCCCATCAATGCTACATGTATTACCTGCACTGCGGTAATGCCCATGTGTGTCAATAAGACTAAGACCGTGTTGGAGTAGCCACTGTTAAATATTCACGGACACTACCCAAGGATTAAGACACTCTTGAAAAATTAGAATAACTTGCCTGCTTCCCAGGTAAAATCTTTGAAAGCTGAATTATAAACATAAAAGCCCTTTCAGCTACTTGAATAACATACAGAGAAGTGAAAAGTACCATAACTCAGATGAAAGATGCGTTGCTTGTCAGTACCATTGGCTGTTTTTTTTTTTTTTAATCCCTACAACTTATCCTAACTCTTGGGAGGAAATAGAAGGGAAAGGTGCATGCTAAGGGGCTAAGAGACTCTTCATCTTGCCTTCCCACTCATAATCTTCAGAGGACTGTCAAAAGATTTTTAATTTCCTGTGCTATGGAGATCAGGTTAATCTTCAGTGATAGGTGTTAACAAAATCCTATAAGCAGAGCTAAGTTCTATGCACTGAAACTTAAAACCATTGACATCCATCTTTAGTAATTATGCCTATGCCCAAATAAACCTTTTTATATGACAATCACTACATATGTTAACTATAATTCTGAAGTGCATGTGTTACTACTGAAATAAAAGAGTTAAGTATTTACAATTTGTTCTGGACAGGTAGTGAGTCTTTTGGTTTTAGAAACTTCTGGGTTTTTCCAGACTCTAAATCTGACAGCTATATGCAAAAATTCTTGAAGTGAAAGCCACTCATAGCAAAATCCCTAAAAATTATTACCATGAAGATAGTTGATCAGATCCAACGAAGGCTTTACATCTCCACCTAGACAACACTCAGTCTTGAATTTATTTTCATTTGTACAGACTACAGTAGCACCAAAGAGTTGACCAAAGCCTCCAAAACTACCACTCACAACCACTAAGAGCGCCAGATTTCAAAGACAGAATGATAGAATTGTTTGGGTTGGAAGGGACCTTAAAGATCATCTCGTTCCAACCCCCCTGCCATGGGCAGGGCCACCTTCTACCAGAACAGGTTGCTCAAAGCCCCATCCAACCTGCCCTTGAACACTGCCAGGGAGGGGGCAATGTTTGGACCTTTATACAAGTTTTCAGGTAACCCGCTTTCAGTCACAGAAGAGATGAATTTCCCACAAGTCAACACGCCATCAGAGCAGAAACACATTTGCTTTAATAGTGCATGTAATTGTTTGGCCAAGAAGGACACATTAGGAGCACTTGCTTCTAATCCAGGGCTAGCTTTTCCTGCTGCCTTGTTCTATCTTCTACCTGTCTATAGTTTTAATTTCCCTCTAAACTACAAATGTCTGAAGTACCAGCAGTAAGAGTAACTACAACATTGGGAAACAGAGGCCAACCTCTCGAGTGAGGAGGAATGCTAGGGAAGCTGACACAAAACCTTGCACAAAATACTTTTTTTTTTTCTGCGTCTCAACAACAAAAAAAACCCCACTCACATAAGAACTGATCTAGTATACTCTAATTTTTATCCACTGTTTCTACAGTCACCAGTCCATGAAGGTACTGCTGTATCATTTTGCACCACTACCAATTTTCTCCATACATAATGCCTTTGTTAATTTTGCTTCTGTGATAAAGTAGCTTCTAGTGTTGAAACTAGGTCCACAGTACAACCTGGCTGGCTTAATCTGTCATCATATATGCTTAAAACGACAACATTAAACAATCACGAAAAGTAATGATCTTACTATGGAAATCCTGATAACTGATATATCCTGTAATCCTGTACAATAGTTTCTGCTGTGACATTGATAAATCATACACTGCTACACTGCAATGCTGAAGCACTGCAATGGCAGCAAGAAAGAGATTAGACATGTAAATTTTTTAAAGGGAAAAGATGTCTAGAATCTTCCTTCTCTCTGTGGGAAGACTTCAAGCTCACATGGCTTTTTTTGACTTAGTTTTTGAGGTTTAATGTTTTGGTAGTAGCCTTTCTATTCCACTCCCCTGCAAAACAAGTTAAAAGAGAGCAAGGAAAATTATTTATTAGACTGCTGAGGGGAGGCTGATTTTCTCTTGAAGCATTTATCAAATTCTTTCTAGTCTGTGTGGTTCAACGTATTTAGCTACATCAAAGCCAAACCATACACTTTCGAGTTCTTCATTTACTGCTAAAATCCACATTCTTGGATGCTGAAATGTTTACTATATTTTCTCCAAGCTTAGAAGTTAGTGATCTTCTAGCTGTATCAGTACCAAAACTATTTCAGATTATTGCAGTCTGCAAGAGCATTTAATAAAAATATTTACTAAGAGAAGAACAGTTTAATTGTTTACACTAGGATGCATAAAGTAGCACTAAGCATTTACAGGAAAGGTCTTTTTATTCCTTCTACCCCTGCAGCTATATTCGCAGTCATACTTCAGCTCTCAAAACTCGAATTTATAACATGAAATAAAAATGGTGTCATGTGCCATCACAGTAAAACACCAGGGTTCACATTGTGCTTGGAAGACAATAGAAATTTTCCCTTCCAGGTGTCAAGGTTTCCTCACACTATGCTTCTAAACTAGCAAATTGTACCCCAGATGCCCATCTCTCTACTCTCAGCTCATCTCAAACGTCTGAGATATATCACCAGATGTCAAGCTGAGAGACACCTAACAGCAGCAAAATATTGCTCACTGTGCTGAGTGTATAACACAGAGCTGTTGTAAATTTTTCCACTTCTGTTGATTACTCATTAGTACTTCACCTGGTTAGAGAAAGCATGTGTGAGAGTTGCAGGCTGAACCCTATTTCTCAGGGTTGCTAGCCACATTCCCAAAAGGCTTCATGACAACTTGTTCCCTGCGCATGGAGGAAATAAAACAATGGATGAAGCAGAACATAAAAGAATTTCAAAGAGAAAGTTTTTTACCCTGAAAACAGATAATTACTATGATTCCTCCCACTCATATTTAGAATCAGTCTCTTACCAGGTACCTGAAAGGATTATATCACTACAGTGACTTTCATTCAACATTACTGAAAATAAACTACTGTCATGGTTTAACCCAGCAGCCAGGAACTAAGCACTAGACAGCTGCTCGTTCACTCCTTCCCTTCCCCCACAGTGAGATGGGGAGGAGAAATGGACAAAAGGTAAAGCTCATGCGTTGAGATAAAGACAGTTTAATACGACAACAAGGGAAATACTACTACTAATGATAGTAAGAATGATAATAATGAATATTCAAAACAAACTATATACAATATAATTTTTCTCACCACCTGACAACCAATTCACAGCCAGCCCCTGAGCAGTGATTTCAGAACCCCGAAATCGTTAATTTCACAAAATTTCCCAAAGAGTTCAAACTCCCAGACAGGAGAAGATTCGAACTCACAGAAATGAGAAGAGCCACTTCCTGCCTCCCGGCCAACCCCCACTCATAAACTGAGCAGGACACCCATGGTATGGAATATTTCCACTGGCCAGCTTGAGCCAGCTGTCCGGCTGCACTCCCTCTCAGCTCCTGCACACCTGCTCACTAGCTGAATATGGGAAACTGAAAAAAGTCCTTGATTTCATAGCAGCAACTGAAAACACCAGTGTTATCAGCATTCTTCTCGTGCTAAATCCAAAACACAGCAGCTACTGAGAGGAAAATTAATTCTATTCCGCTTACTATACTAGAAAAGAAATTCAGTAGATTTAAATCCTTTTTAAAAATTAGCCTTCAATTGGCAATTTTCACTGCAAAACTATTATAACAATTTGCTTTTCCACAGAAAACCAATTCAGTTTAAGCAATAGCTATTCGATACCATTTTCCAAGTAAGGACAAGTGCACAGATTCGTCAGTCTGTATGTCCAGAAAGGTCTTTATAGGCTATTAATATATTTCCCACTCTATATATGGATTGTACGCTACTTTGATACATTATGGTCCATCAAAAAAGAAAAAGAGAACTTGCTTCATTCATCTCATCAAGAAACATCCCGCCCGCCCCCCCCAGAAAACATCCCCTAGCATTGAAGAATGGAGGAAATTTTCAGTCCTTAAATCAGCAGTCACCACTCATTTCTGAAGTGGGTAGACGGAACTTCCCCTAAAAATAATACTGCTTACAGAACAGATATCAGGATTAATACCCAGTCATCAAGTACAATAAAAGCCTTGAATGTTTTTTTCTATGAGCAAGAGGACAAATCAGTCTTTTCTTACTCGGAAACATGCCAACAATCCAACACGATGCAGCCAAAGACAAAAGAAATTCTTGGAAAAAAAGGTTGTTTCTACATTTAAAATACGATAGAAAAATATTTCTAAACCAATATTCTTTACACTCTATAATAATGAAAATTGCTATTGTGGAGTCCAACAGAAAAGCCATAAACCTGTACGAAAATCACAGCTTATTAAAGATGCAAATTAAGAGTTAACCTAGAAAGCAACTGAGCTCTTCTAGTCCATTTAGAGCAAGTACGGACAGTTAATGAGAACTAAACATCTTTCTTGGGTGCTTTGTTTGGGACTGCAACTAGAAAAGACAATCTGGTGGGGGGGATCAAGGTAGCAGTAATTTTCGTTCAGAGCACATTAATCAAATTTATGCTACAAGGTAGAAGACCTACATACCTTTTTCTTCTACTTTTGTAGTTGCTGTGTAACTTTGCTCTACTTATTGAAAGAAAATAGTTAGAATAACTGAAGAGCATTAAACTTCTTGGTTCTCCTTTTATAAAAAATTTCTGATCTATCAGGAGAATTCCATTCACATTCTGCTAGTGTGCCTGAAACACATTAAGAATTAACTTGGTTCTTATTCCAGAGGTCTTTTGACTTGTTCTGTCAATTTGCAAATCATGCTAATTCCTAGGAGCAACCTGTTTGTTGTAAAGTTGTGTATTTCTTTTATCATCAAGTTACATTACAGAAATTCAGTACCATTCAAAGAATGAGTTTAATATCTTTCAAAAGTACACACTAACAATGTATCTATGATTTTTTTTTTTTTAGGTTTTAGCTGGTTAGAAAAAGTTGAAAAAGGCCATTCCTCTGAATTTATTCAAGAGTAGAAATAATGAACCTTACAAAGTATTATACTAACTATACTTAGTAACAAGTACTATAGTCATTACTATGCAGTGTTCTGAAAAAAAAGAAAAAAATTTCTAGTGAATTGATGTATAGAAGTGTGAAGTGATACAATCAACAGCTCCAAATTCAAGAAATACGAGTTAATTATCTAAACACTTGTTAAGTAAGAAGCTGTTTAAAAAAAACAGTTCAATAGTTCTAGTTAAAAAAAGCTCTGTGATTTCAAAATTACATATATATTCCATTAGTGACTGTACAAACTCCCACAGCTTTTGCTTCTGCACATTTTACTATAACGTATAATAGAACAAATTGTGTAGCACCTTGTTAAGAACCAATGGTGATAGAAACTGCATTAAAAATAGATTACTATATAAGGGTAAACATAAGAGAACGGGAAAAAAACAATGATAACTAGAAAAATAAACACGAAAAGCTTCTGAAGGAATATGATTTTGTCCCAACGATCTTCTTGCACATTGAAAGGCTGGCGTCGGGTGGAGTGGGGGAGGGTTTGGTTTGGGGTTTTGGGGGGTTGTCTTTGGTTGGTTCATTTTTGTTCTTCCTAACCACAGAGGTAACCACAAATCAATACAATGGAGAAATAAAACTAACTAGAAATAGTAATACCAATTCCCTGAAGCTGCAAGGAATTTTTCTTCATAAAGATCTCAAGTGGAATAGATATTTGCAATAGAGATTAGTTAAGAGCCACAGAAAACTGTCAATGTTCTCTTCATCAAGTCTGAGCGCTTCCAGATAGGTAAGCTTCAGGGATCCATCTCACTCCCACTACCTGATCAAAACTGTACAGCACACAGTTACTGTGGGGTGGCACAAATCCAGCCACGGTGAGAACGAAGGCTGCAGCATGTGGCTACACAATTCAACATTTTCACCTGGCCCTCTCCCACCCCCAGCATGCACTGTATGGGTAGAGCTAGTGGAGGAGCTCCTGCTAACCTGTGGGGTCCCAAAACATGAATTTTAAGGCTATATGCCATAGGGACATAAATAAAATGCACCAACAGGTAAGCTCCCCCCTCCTATCACCTTCTCAAAACCCTGCTTCATGAACTTCCAGAGATCATTGCTATACAGTGACAGCAAAAACCGAGACAGAAGGATAAGGGTGATATCAGCTTTCTAAAACTGGCATTGTTTGACATGAAAGAAAAGAGTGAATAAATTCACAAAACAGACTATAGCCATGTAAGTTATTATGTAAAGATGCAAAGCTTTCCTGTTTGTAACACTTACCTCTCTTTCAATTACTTAGAAGACTGATAATTTACACTGTGCATGGGAAGGGTTAAAACACATTCTGGATACTACATGGATACTTTGCATTGAGAGGAGAGAGCGCTTGAAGTCAGAACCGGTAGAGTCCTGTTGGAAGCCATAACAATCAAACCTACCATACTGCCAAGCTCAGGCTGTACTATAATTACAATAAATCCACAAATATGGGATTGCTTGTTTTATGAACAGTAACAGAAAAGGTAGAACAGAGGCTGGAGACCCCTTCATGAAGCTCAAAGCAAGACAACACCCACTGTCAAAGGAAGAACAGCTCTCACAAACTTACAAATTGTTACAACCTATAAAAGCCTTCAAAGTTCTCTATTGGTTTTTTTCCCCAATCCTAACCTCCCCTCTATAACCTCTGACTAGACAGGGAAGGGCAGATCGCTCCATGGAGCTCAGAGAATGGTGACACCCTTGCCCAGAGGGATAGCATCCCTCATCCTAACTTCTGGAGCACTGCAGCCTACAGTAATCCCCAAATTCTCCACTCTGGAGCGTCCCTATCCCAAACTTCCAATATATAACTGAAGCCTGATTCTAAATTGTATAGAATCAAATTTTTAAGAACTTCTGAAGTGCAAAAAGGGGAAGTAGCACCTCTGCACCGTTAAAAAGTTCATTTTTTCTTTTTGAAGACTGCCTTCCTCTAATACAACACTCTGATCTTTGAGATAGCTGCCTACTTAGACATATTCAGCTGAATTAAAAGAAATACATACTTTTAAAAATAATTATTTTTAAAATGTAGTTGACATTTTTTCTTTATCTGGAACTATATTTATTACTTTTTAGCTTTCTGAAATTAGCTAATATTTGGCAAGAACAAGTGAAAATCTTTAATGCAATAGATTTTAGCAATTTTGCTACTTTTATAGAAATAGTCATTGATTTTTCATAAAAGCTAGTACAGCTGAAGAAGAATATTAAAACAGTTCAAGTAGTACAGGAAAAATATGCAACATGAAGAAAATGAAGTTATAGTATACTTGATCAAAACTGTGCAAAAGCTTAGACACACAGCATGCAATAACTTGCATTTAAAGTGAATCGCCTAAAACAAGGCAAACGTTGTAATAGTTTAACGGTCTTCTGAAGAGCAAGAGAACAAGAAAACCTTCTGCATATCTCTACAGCTATTAAGAGACCTTCCTCTTATGAAGAAAGTGCTGAATATCTAATTAAACACTAAACAGTGTCACAGACATTATTATATTCAGAACTGTTTCGTAGAGAAAAACCATCTCTTTCACAGATCTGACAACTGTAAACTCAAATTTCATACAAGAGCTCAACATCTATGTCAACCAAAAAGACTAACTTTTAAGATACACACGTTTATCAGTCTAAGTTAAATAGATTGTGCTCCTATGCAGAACACTTAGCATCTCTTGTCCACATGGTATACCATAATTCCATCTTCGTAAATGTGTTACATTATCTATAAGAATCACAACACCACCAAAAAATCTCTTATATCCTTCACATGGCTATACCAGTCAGAAAGAAAAAAATCCAGTAGAAAAGCTTAGCAAAAAAAGGAGCAATCGTCTCAATTCTTGTCTTTAAAAGTTAATGGGCTTTGTTTAATGAGACTTAAGTCAAAGCCACAATTTAGGGCTATGAAGACGATTAAAGGATTGGAGCACTTGTCTTATGAGGAGAGGCTGTGAGGGCTGGGACAGCTCAGCTTTGAGAAGTCAAGTCTCAGGGGCGATGTTGTCAATGTGTATAAATACCTAGTGTGAAGATGTAAAAAAGTCGGAGCCTGACGGTATCCAGTCAGAGGACAAGAGGCAATAGGAAAAGACTTGAAATACAAGAAATTCAATTTATACTTCAGGAAAAAAAACCCCTACCAAAACCCAACAGCACCACAAAAACATGACACAGCTTTTTTTTTTTTTTTTTCCTTCTTTCCTCAGGGAGGCTGGAA